>Ga0073934_10005328_pt1 | contig 20074 bp, 19 predicted proteins | sample LarsenN4metaG_FD_76834 | JGI IMG/M metagenome (GOLD analysis project Ga0073934, IMG submission 76834) | Hot spring sediment bacterial and archeal communities from British Columbia, Canada, to study Microbial Dark Matter (Phase II) - Larsen... ... | reverse complement strand
CGGCCGACCGGCGTGCCCTGGGCATCCGTGGTGGGCTTCGAGCGGGTCCATCCCACCCAGATCTACCTGCTGGTTGCCGCCGTAGGCATCTATATCGTTCTGCGCGCCCAGCGGCAGCCGGCCGCGGGCGTGGCGTTCCTGACCTTCCTCCTGCTCCAGGGGATCAGCCGGTTCGTCGTGGACGTCTTCGTGCAAAGCGTTCCCCTGGTGGGACCCCTCACCGCCGCGCAGGTGGGCAGCGGCATTGTCGCCCTGGCGGGGCTGGGCGGCCTGGTCTGGGCGGCCCGCCGCTCTCCACCCATCCCCGCGGCCGGTTCGCTGGATCAACCGGCCGAGGGACGTCCGCAGCCCTAGCCGCGACGTGCCGCCCAAGCGGTTGACCGTCGATGCCGCGCACGACCGGGCGCGGCTCGATGTGTTCCTGGCCGCCCGGGTTCCCGCGCTCTCGCGCGCGCGGATCCGCGCGCTGATCGCGGCCGGGCGCATCCGGGTGGAGGGAACGGTGCGCAAGCCGGCCGCCCGCGTGCGGCGCGGCCAGGAGGTCACGCTGGAGATCCCGCCGCCGGAGGCTCCTGCGCCGGCGGCCGAGGGGATTCCCCTCGACGTCGTCTACGAAGATGCCGACCTCCTCATCGTGAACAAGGCGCCGGGGCTGCCGGTGCACCCGGGTCCCGGCCATCCGGCGGGGACGCTGGTGAACGCGCTCCTCAGCCACGTTCCCGACCTGGCCGGGGTGGGGGGTGTCCTACGGCCGGGGATCGTGCACCGCCTCGACAAAGACACGTCCGGGCTGCTCGTGGTGGCCAAGCACGACCGGTCCCTGCATGCCCTGCAGGCGGCCCTCAAAGCCCGGGTGCTGACGCGCACGTACCTGGCCATCGTGCACGGTCACCCGCCCCAGGAGGGCACGATCGACGCCCCGATCGCGCGCCATCCCAAAGACCGCCGGCGCATGGCGGTGGTGGCCGGGGGGCGGACCGCGGTCACCCGCTACCGCGTGCGCCGGACCTTTCGCGCGGCGTCGCTGGTCGAGATCACCCTGCTGACCGGACGGACACACCAGATCCGGGTCCACTTCGCCCACATCGGTCACCCGGTCGTCGGCGATCCCGTCTACGGTCGCCGGCGGGAAACCTGGGGGATGCCGCGCCAGGCGCTGCATGCCGCCCGGCTGGCCTTTGCCCACCCGCGCAGCAGAGAGCCGATCGAGGTGGAGGCGCCGCTCCCGCCCGACATGGCGCGCACGCTGGAGGTCCTGTCAGCGGTCCGTTAGAGCCTCGGTTCAGGCGTGGATTGTAATCTCGTCGGTCAGCCGCGGAAGGATCCCCGCCGGAAGATGGTCACGCCGCGGCGGCAGGCGAGCCGCCCGGGCGTGCACCACTCCCCCAACGGGTCGGCGGGGTTAAAGGTGACCACAGTGAGCAGTGGAACGCGGAAACGAATCCGCCAGGTGGTCTGTTCAAGACGCGCGACGAACCGGTAGCCCAGGCGAGTCTGCACTTTCAGGATGGGTCCATTCCGCGCGTTGAGCCATCCGTAGTTACGCCGGATACCGAGCCCGCGCAGCCAGCGCAGCCGCTCAAGCCCCGCCGCGGTGGCCAATCCCTGCGCCCGGAACTGGGGGAGGACGTAGAGGGCGTAGCCGTACGCCTCGCCGGATCGCAGCGGGATGTGGAGGGCCCGGCCCGGGAGCGAGGCCTCAGTGAACCGCGTCCATGCCACGTAGGCGATGGTCCCGTTGATCTCGCCGAAGAAACAGCGGTCGCCCGCGGCATGGGCCCGGCTGATGATCTCCTCCAGCGGCGTCGCGTGGTGCGTTGGCCACGCCTCGGCGCGGTGGGGCTCAAGGGCGGCCGCGATCCGAGGTAAGTCGGCGGTTTCGGCACCCCGAACGGTGAATCCCGCTGGCAGCGGTCTTTCCGGCATCGGCGCGTCCAGGTCCCGCGCGCAACCGATCAGGGCATCCCGGACCAGCGGATGCAGCAACCTCTGCCAGCGCGGCGTCAGGGTCGTCGCCTCCTGCGTCGAGTCGTCCGCGGCTACAGTCCGGTGAATCGCACACCGATTGCGCGGCGCCGGTAGCGCTGGTTGAGGCCGATGACCAGCACCGCCAGGCGTTCCAGCGTCGCGGCTTCGGTCAAGCCGCCGGCGTCCACAGCGCGGAGCCCGATCGCTCCGGCCAGTTCCGCAACTGCCCCTTTGGCCGCAGGATCGTCCCCGCAAATCAGCACGTCGCCGTCCAGCGGCTCATCGACGCGGGCCACCAGCGCCTCCCCCACCGTGTGAAACCCGGCCACAACGCGCGCCTCCGGCAGCAGGGCCTGCGCCGCCTGGGCAGCGGACCCCACGGCAATCATCTCCAGTTTCGGCGGCCGCACCTGACGCAGCGGTACCGTCGTATCCACGACCACCTTGCCTCGCACCGCGTCCCGGACATCCGCGAGAATGGCACTCTGTCCGGCGAACGGGATGGTAAGGATGACCAGGTCGCTCTGCGCGGCGGCAGGGCGATTGGCGGCGCCGGCGACGGGGACGACGACCTCCGGCAATCCGGCCCGCGCCGCGGCGGCGGCGGCCTTCTCCGCCAGACGGGACCCGATGATCACCCGGTACCCCGCCCGGGCCAGCCGGACCGCGAGGCCGAATCCCAGGCGTCCAGTGCCGCCGACGACGGCAACGGTTCTCATCCCCGGCCCTTGCGCACTCGTCGGGATTGCGGTGCCGCCTGCGGTGTAGCGGCGGTCGCGGCCGGCAGCCGCGGCTCAGCCAGGACCGTGCGTGCCTGTTGATAAGTCACCATGCCGGGCTTCGCGCCGCGCGGCTTCCGCACATGCCGGCGGGCGGTCACGTCGACCGAGACGCCGGTCGCTCCGCGTCCCCGGCTGTAGTAGGCCGCCACACTCGCCGCGGCGGCAACGTCGTCGGGACGAGGGGTGCGCCCGTCGGTCATCAGGACGACATGCGCTCCGGGCATCCCCCGGGCGTGCAGCCACAGGTCGTCGGGGCCGGCCACCTTGAACGTCAGGTGATCATTTTCAGGGCCGGTTCGCCCGACGAGCACACGCGCTCCGCCGGGGAGCAGAAAGACCCGCGGCGCCGGCGACGGTGCCGGACGGCGACCCGCACGGCGCCCGCGGGCGACGCCGGTCCCCGCGAGTTCCTCCGCGAGCGCGCGCAGGTCGGCGTGCCCTTCCGCCTGGACCACGAGAATCCGCGCCTCCTCGAGGTAGGCCCGGTCGGCCTGCAGCACCGCCAGCCGCTGCGGCAGGATCCGGCGCGCCGCCGTCGCCTTTCGATGGCGCCGGAAATACGCCTGCGCATTGGCCACGGGCGTGCGGTGCGGATCGAGCGGGATAGTCACCGGGGTGCCGTCGAAATCCGGGACGGTGGCGGCGGCCGCTCCCCGTGCCACCGTGGGTGCATAGGCGAGGAGCAGTTCTCCAAAACGGCGCCAGCGGCCGGCCTCCGCCCCGGCCGCGATCTGGGCCTCGATGTCGGCGATCCCGCGCTCGGCGCGACCTGCCGCCTGCTCGATGCGCGCCAGCAGCCTCCGCCGCAGATCGTCCAGCGCCGCCGCCTCGGCTCCGGTCTCGATTACGGCGGCGACGGCCGCGCTCATTGACGCCGCGGGCCGCGCCACCAGGTCCCGGTAGATCAGCAGCGGGATGGCGGCGTAGGCCACGGCGCGCCCGGTCGCGTCCTCATAGCGGACGGGGGCGAAATCCTCCCGGACCACGACGGCAGCCAGGTCCCGCAGCACGGCCACGAGTCTGCCGGCCGCGTCGGGGGCGGCGGGTCGAACCGGATCGAGACCGGCTTTCTCCGCGACGTGGACGGCCACCGGCGGACTGATACCCAGCAGCGTGCGGACCAGCGTATCCGCAACCGGTCGCCCTGCGGACAGGTGCGCCGCCAGCGCATGTTCATCCACCTCGGCCGGCGTCGGCCGGTCCCGCGGCGGTGGGGAGTAGGGGTGGCCGGGGAGGATCGGCCGGACGCGGCTCATGCTGCGCGTAACCGTCTTGAAGGCGCCGGCGACGCGCCCGCCGTCCACGAGGAGCAGGTTGGAGTGGCGGCCCATCACCTCGAGGATCAGGGCGACGTCACCCTCGAGCGCCGCGCAGGTCAGGGTGAGGATCCGCTCAAACGGCTCTGCCGCAGCGTCCCGCACCACGGCGCCGGCCAACCGGGCGCGCAACTGCAGGGCGAAGGGATGGCTGGGCCGACCCTCGGCGCGGGGGACGAGCAGGCAGCGGGCCCAACGCGGGTGGATCGAGCAGAGGACGACCCCGGCGGTGCCGCGCAACTGCAGCGCGATGGTGTACCCGTCCGGCTGCAGCACGTCGCTGATGCGGGCGCCTCCAGCGCGCGCGCGGATCTCCGCTGCGACCGCAGCCACCACCAGACTGTCGAAGACGGGAACGGCGACCGGCATCTCCACCGCCACGTTATCTTCCATCGTGCAGCCCGGCAAGGGTGGGGGATGCGGCGGGGCGCCAGGCTGCGCGGGCAGGAGTGCCTGCGGAGGAACCGAACCCAACTGCGGGAGGTGGCCGGATGCGTTCGATGACGGGCTTCGGCGCGGCCGTCGCCGATTCCGCCTTCGGGCGGGTGGGCGTGGAGATGCGGTCGCTGAATCACCGCTTCTCCGAAGTCCTGGTCAGAATCCCCCGGGAACTGGCTCCGCTGGAGGACCGGGTGCGCAGCCTGGTGCAGGCGCGGATCTACCGGGGTCGGGTCGAGGTTTCGGTCTGGCGGGAGAATCACCGCGGGCGCCTCCGCGCCGTCCGCGCGGACCTCGACCTGGCGCGGGACTATCTCACGGCGGCGCGGCAGTTGGCGCGGAAGTTGCGCCTGCGCGGAGCGGTCGCGCTGGCGCAGGTCGTGGCGTTTCCCGAGGTGATCCGGCTCGAAGAGACCACCGCGGATACCGACGCCCTCTGGCCGGAACTGGAGCGGGTCGTCCAGACCGCGCTGGAGGACCTGTTACGCATGCGCACCGAGGAAGGTCTGCGCTTGACCGTCGACGCGCGCGAGCGGCTGGATCGAATCGAGGTGCTCCTGGATCAGATCCAGGCCCGCGCGGGCCGGACCGTCGCCGAGTACGCCGCGCGCCTGCGCCAGCGGCTCGACGAGCTCCTGGGCACGATCCCGGTGGACGAAGCCCGTCTGGTCGCGGAGGTGGCCCTCTTTGCGGAGCGCAGCGACATCACCGAGGAGGTCACGCGTCTTCGGGGCCACCTGACGCAGTTTCGCGCCGAGGTGAACGCGGAAGGCGCGGTCGGGCGCCGGCTCGAATTCATCCTGCAGGAGATGGGGCGCGAAGCCAACACCATAGGGGCCAAGGCCAATGATCTGGAAATCTCCCGCGCGGTGATCGCCGCCAAGAGCGAACTGGAGAGCCTGCGCGAGCAGGTCCAAAATGTGGAGTAACCCGCGCACGGCGTCGGGGACCGTATGGAACCGCGACTGATCAACATCGGGTTCGGCAACATCGTGGCGGCCAACCGCGTGATCGCGATCGTCGCACCTGATTCCGCTCCGGTGAAGCGCATTATCCAGGAGGCGCGGGACCGGGGCATGCTCATCGACGCCACCTACGGCCGCCGGACGCGCGCCGTGGTCATCACGGACAGCGGGCATGTGGTCCTCTCCGCGGTCCAGCCCGAAACGGTGGCCCACCGGTTTGTCAGCCGCGAAGCGGAGGAGGAACCGGCCGAGTGATCGTCCCCGCGGCGCCGTGATCATCGCCGTCGCCGGACCAATCGGGGTCGGGAAGACCACCGTGGCGCGGGCTTTAGCCGGTCGTCTGGGGTACCGCTTCCTCTCCGCGGGGGAAGCCTTCCGGGAAATGGCGCGGCAGCGCGGGATCACCGTCCTGGAACTGAACCGTCTGGCCGAGCAGGATCCTGTCGTCGACCGCGAGGTGGACGAGATGCAGGCAAATCTTGCCCGGGCCGGCGCCTGTGTCGTGGAGAGCCGCCTTGCTGGCTGGATGGTCGACGCGGATCTCAAGGTCTGGCTGCGGGCCGATGCGGCCGTCCGCGCCGGGCGGGTGGCCCGGCGGGAGGGCATCCCCGTCGCGGTCGCCGAGCGCGACCTGCGCGAGCGCGAGGCCAGTGAATGGCAACGCTACCGGACCCTCTACGGGATCGATATCAACGATCTCTCCCCGTACCACTTCGTGCTGGACACCGGGTTCTGGACCGCGGAGGATGTGGTCGACGCCATCGCCCTTCTGGCGGAGCGCATGCAGGTGGGCGCGCCGGCCTCGCGCGAGGAGGGGCGATGACGCCGGAGGCACCGATGACGCTGGCGGGCAAAGTCGTGCTGGTCGGGATCAGCGGCGGCATCGCCGCCTACAAAGTCGGTTACGTCGTCAGCGGGCTGCGCAGGGCCGGGGCGGAGGTGCACGTCCTGATGACCTCCGCCGCGCGGGCATTCGTCGGCCCCCTGACCTTCCGGGCCCTCTCCCAGCGGCCGGTGCTGGTGGATCTGTTCGACCCGGAGACGCCGTGGGAGGAGCCGCACGTGATCCTGGGCGCCCGCGCCGACCTGATGATCATCGCGCCGGCGACGGCGCACACGCTGGCCAAACTCGCCCTGGGCCTGGCCGACGACCCGGTGGCCGCCACGGTGGTGGCCACGCGGGCGCCGCTGCTGATCGCCCCCGCGATGAGCGATCTCATGTACGAGCATCCCACGGTCCGCGACCACCTGGAGGTGTTGCGGGCCCGCGGCGCGCACATCGTCGGACCGGAGTACGGCCGCCTGGCCTCAGGCCGCGAAGGGATGGGGCGGATGGCCGAGCCGGAGACGATCCTGCGTGAGGCGCTCCGCCTGCTCGGAGCTGCGTAAGGCGCTTACGAACCAGACGTGACGGCTCCGGTCCTGGTGGCGGTGGACGTGCCGCTCGCCGTCGGCGATGTGGCGCTGACCTATGCGACGTCCGTCCCGCTGGCGCCGGGGACGGCGGCGCTGGTCCCCCTCGGCGCCCGGCTGACCGTGGGCTACGTCTTGGGACCCGCGCCGCCGGCCGATCGCGAACTGCGCGCGGTGCTCGCGCCCCTTCCCGATATCCCCGCCGTCCCGGCCGACCTGTTGCATCTGGCGGAGTGGCTGGCGCAGGAATATGTGTGCACCGTTGGCGAGGCCCTCGCCGCGATGCTGCCCCCCGGGCTGGGGAAGCATCTCCGTGTCCGGCTCGCCGCCCGCGCCGCCCTGCCCCGGCGGATCCGGGCGCTGGCGGAGCGTCCCACCGAACTCGCCCGGCTGCGGCGGGCCCTCGGGCCGCGGGCGGCCGAGCAGCTGTCGTGCCTGCTCCGCGAGGGCGCGATCCAGCTCGCCGCCGTGCTCCCCACGCCGCCGTCCCGGTCACCGCGGCGTCCTCGCCGTCCTCTGGCGGTCCACCCGAGCCTGTGGCCATCGGGACGGGGATCGGGTACCGTCGTCGTTCCCGGCGCCGAGCGCGAGGGCACGTATCTGGCGGCATTGGCCGAGGCCCTGGCCGCTGGCCGGCAGGGCCTGGCGGTCTTTGCCGCCGTCGCGGCGGCGGAGCGGTTCGCCGGGCGCGCGCGCGAAGTCCTGGGAGCAGCGGTCGGGGTCCTGCATGCGGAGGTGCCGGATGAGGAGCGCCTCGCCCGCTGGCTCGCCGTTCGTCGCGGCGATGTCGACGTGGTGGTCGGGACCCGCGCCGCGGTCTTCGCGCCGCTGGCGAGTCTGGGTGTGCTGATCGTCGACGACGAGGGCGACGTCGGCCACCGCGAGGAACGCGTCCCCCGCTACCATGTGCGCGAGGTGGCGAGCCGCCGGACCGCCGGAGCGGTCTTGATTCTGGCCGATCAGGTTCCGACCGCGGAAACCTACGCGCGTGTGGGCGGAGCAGGGGTGGAGCTCCTGCGCCCACGGCGCGGGCCGGCGCGGGCGCGGGTAGGCACCATCGACCTGCGCCGGAAGACCCCGGACGGCGGCGCGGACGTGCTGGCGCCACCGCTCGTCTCCAGGCTCGGCCGCGCGGTGAAGGCCGGCGGGCGGGCAGTGCTCTTCGTCCACCGCAAAGGGTACGCGGCACTGTTGTGCGCGGACTGCGGGTATGCGCCGACCTGTCCGCGCTGCGAGGTTCCCCTCGACTATGACGCCCGTGGACCGGTCCTGCGCTGCCGCTACTGCGGCGACCGGTATCCGCCGCCCTCGGTCTGCCCGCAGTGCGGGGGGAGGGCCTTTACGCCCCGCGGGGCGGGGACGCAGCGGGTCCTCCGCGTGGCGCGGGGCCTGGGCCTGGGCCCCGTCCTGCGGCTGGACCGTGACGTCGCGCGGACGCCCGATGAGGTCCGCCGCATCGTGCGGCAGTTCCGCGACCGGGGCGCGATTCTGGTGGCCACACCGCTGGTGCTGGAGGTCGCGGATCTCCCGCCGGTGGAGGTGGTGGGCGTCGTGCTGGCCGACGGGTTGCTCCGGTATCCCGACTACCGGGCGCCCGAGCGCGGCCTGCGGGCGCTCTGGCAGGTGCGCGGGCTTGCCCGCACCTGGTGCCTGGTCCAGACGTACACGCCGGATCATCCTGCCCTCGTTGCGCTGCGTCGCGCTGACCTCTCGCTCTTCTACCGGGAGGAACTGCGCATCCGCAAAGACTTCCATTATCCGCCGTACGGCGAGGTCGTGAGGGTCGAGGTCGTGGGCGCTCCGGCGGCGGCGCGTGGGGCGGCACTGGGGCTGGCCGCCGCGGCCCCACCGGGCAGCGACGTGCTGGGTCCGGCGCCGTTGCCGGGAGGACGGGGCCGCTGGCAGGTGATGTTCCGCACCTCCGGACGGGTGTCGCGGGATGCGCTGGCCGCATGGGTGCGCCGCGCCCCCTCCGGAATCCGCGTGGCGCTGGACGTCAATCCGTAGGCGCTGCTCCCTGTGCTATCCTGTAGGACGCCATGATTACGTTGTGCTGTAGGCCCCGATGATCGAGGGTGACGTCCGCGAGATCGTCACCGTGGATGGGCCCCGCGCCGCCATCCTGCGCCGCCGGGCCAAAGCGGCGGGAAAGGTCACGCCGGCGATCCAGCGGCTGATCGAGGACATGGTGGCCACCATGCGGGCCAACAATGGATTGGGGCTGGCGGCGCCGCAGGTCGGCGAGGGGCGCCGCGTCATCGTGGCCGAGGTGGAGGAGCGTCTGGTCATCCTGGTCGATCCGGTGCTGGTGATGGCGGAGGGAGAGGAGGTGGCCCCGGAGGCCTGCCTCTCCATCCCCGGCGTGACGGCGCCGGTGCGGCGCGCGGCCCGGGTGACAGTGGCCGGCAAGAACCGCCGCGGGCGCGGCATCAACGTTCACGCCTCGGGACTCCTCGCGCGCGTCCTGCAGCATGAGATCGACCACCTGGACGGCATCCTTTTCCTGGACCGGGTGGAGGACCCATCCACGATTGAGCACATCACCGCCGAGAGAGTAGCGGCGGGGGTCGCGGTCGAGTAGCGTTCCGCGCCGGTGCCCCTACCCACCGCGGACCTGCGCCTGATCTTTACGGGCTCCCCGGAGTTTGCCGTGCCGTCCCTGCGCGCGCTGGCCCGGACAGGGCGGGTCGTGATGGTTCTGACACAGCCGGACCGCCCCGCCGGTCGGGGCCGGCTTCTGGCCGCGCCGCCGATCGCACGCGCCGCGCGGGAACTCGGCCTGCCCCTGCTGCAGCCGGCGGGCCTCCGTCGCCCCGGCGTGATCGAGACCCTGCGGCCGCTGCTCCCCGATCTCCTGGTTACGGTGGCCTACGGCCGGATCATCCCTCCGGACCTCCTGGCGCTGCCCCGCCTGGGCGCGATCAACGCGCACCCTTCGCTCCTGCCGGCCTACCGCGGGGCATCGCCCATCCAGCGGGCGATCGCCGACGGTCAGGGAGAGACGGGCGTGACGATCCTCTACCAGACGGAGGATCTCGATGCGGGCGACATCATCCTCCAGGAACGCGTGCGCATCGGTCCGGAGGAGACGGCCGGGGAACTGGAGCGCCGCCTGGCCGATCTCTCCGCACGCCTGCTGGTGGACGCGGTCGGGCTCATTGCGGCGGGGCGTGCGCCCCGCCGGCCGCAGGACCATGCCGCCGCCAGCTATGTCGGCAAACTGACGAAGGAGGACGGCCGCATCGACTGGCGGCGTCCGGCGGAGGAGATCGCCAATCTGGTCCGGGCGATGGATCCCTGGCCGTCCGCCTACACCCTCCGGGGGGGCAGGCTGCTCAAGGTCTGGCGCGCGCGGGCGCTGGTGGAAGGACAGGGGAAGGCGGCGAAACCAGGCACCGTCGTATTCGTGTCTGAAAGCCAGAGCCCGCTGCGGGGCGAGATCCAGGTCGCCACCGGCAGGGGCGTCCTGCAGGTGCTGGAGGTGCAGCCGGAAGGCGGCCGGCGGATGAACGCGCCGGAGTTCGCCCGCGGGTACCGCGTCAGGCCCGGGGAGCGGTGGGGCGGGGGAGATTCGAGGGATTCTGCTACACTTCTGGCAGGAGGTGGATCGTGAATGCCGTTCTTCTTTGACTCAACCTTCCTGTTGCTGCTGCCGGCCCTGGCCCTGGCCGTCTACGCGCAGGTGAAGGTGAACGGAACGTTCAACCGGTACGCGCGGGTCCGTTCCGCGCGGGGGATGACCGGCGCGCAGGTCGCGGCGGAACTGCTGCGCCGGCGCGGCGCCGGCGACGTCAAGATCGAGCCGACGCCGGCCGCCGTCGGCGGATTGACCGACCACTACGATCCGCGGACCAGGACGCTGCGCCTCTCCCCGCAGGTCTATGACAGCACGTCCGTGGCCGCGATCGGTGTCGCTGCGCACGAAGCCGGGCACGCGTTGCAGCAGAAGGAGGGGTACGCGGCGCTGGGGCTGCGCTCAGCCCTGGTGCCTGTGGCCCAATTCGGGACCAATGCCGCCTGGATTCTGTTTCTGATCGGGCTGCTCACGGGGCGAACCTTCCTGCTCGACCTGGGCATCCTGATCTTCCTGGGCTACGTGCTCTTCGCCCTGGTGACGCTACCGGTGGAGTTCAATGCCAGCAGTCGGGCCGTGCAGGTTCTGCAGGGAGAAGGATTCGTCCTCCCCCAGGAGGCGCAGGGCGTGCGCGCCGTGCTCAACGCCGCCGCCCTGACCTACGTGGCCGCCGCCTTCATGGCCATCAGCCAGTTGATCCGCCTCGTGTTCCTGCGCAGCGCGCGGGACGAGTGAGCTCATCCGTCGGGCGGGCCAGGACGCGCGCTGCGCGCGCCCCGGCCCGTTTCGACGCCCGCGAGGCGATCTTCGCAATCCTCTCCCGGGTGGAGGCGGGCGGCGCCTTCGCGAATATCCTGCTCTACCACACGCTCGGCCGGTCCGGCGTGACGGCGACCGATCAGGCATTCATCACCGAGGTGGTTCTGGGGACCCTGCGGCAGCAGGGACGTCTAGACTACGCTCTGGCCGCCGCGCTCAACCGCCCGCTCGCCTCGCTGCCCCCCGCCATCCGAACCCTCCTGCGCCTGGGGCTGTACCAGATTCTGTTTCTTGACCGCGTCCCTGACGCGGCGGCGGTGCACGCCACGGTCGAGGCGGCCAAGCGCCACGGCCACGCCGGCACCGTACGGTTGGTGAACGCGGTTCTGCGCCGGCTGGCAGCCCAGGGAGAGCCCGCCCCGCCCGCGATGGACGCTGATCCGGCCGGACACCTGGCGGTCGTGCACTCCCACCCGCGCTGGCTGGTCGAACGCTGGCTCGCGCGGTGGGGTCTGGCCGAAACCCGGGCGCTGTGCGTCGCCGACAACGTGCCTCCGCCCTCCATGCTGCGAGTGAACAGGCTGCGGGCGACGCCGGAGGCGGTGGCCGCGCGGCTGGGTGACCGTGGGGTGAGCGTGTCCACCGGGGGGTTGCCGGAGTCTCTCCGCGTCCACGGGACGCTGCTGCTCCGTCTGGACCTGTATCACGAGGGCCTGGTCACCATGCAGGACGAGGGCTCGATGCACGCGGCGCGCCTGCTGGCCCCCCAGCCCGGCGAGACGGTGCTCGATGCGGCGGCCGGGACGGGCGGGAAAGCCACACACCTGGCGGAACTGATGGCCGACCGCGGGCGGGTCATCGCCCTGGACGTCCGGCCGGCCAAGCTGCGGGGACTCTCCGCCCACTGCGCGCGGCTGGGCATCAACATTGTGGAGGCCCACCACCTCGACGCCCGCGAGGCTGGCAGGCGCTTCCACGGGCAGGCCGACCGCGTCCTGCTGGACGCGCCGTGCTCCGGGCTGGGGGTGATTCGCCGGCGGCCGGAGATCCGCTGGCGCGTCGGACCGGAGACGCTCCGGGCGGCCGCGGCGTATCAGCGGGAACTGCTGGCGGGAGTCGCCGACGCGGTCCGCGCCGGCGGTATCCTGGTCTACGCGGTGTGCTCCACCGAACCCGAGGAGGGGCCGGAGGTCATCCGGGCGTTCCTCGGCCGCCGGGGGGACTTCCGGCTGGAGGAGGAGCGGTGGCTCCTCCCGCACCGCGACGGGACGGACGGGTTCTTCCTGGGACGGCTGCAGCGCACCGGCGCGTCCGGACCCACCACGCCTACCGCGCGGCGCGCGCAGGGAAGGGGGACGGCGCGGAGAACGGAGAACGCCCGGGGCGGGCAGCCTCGCCGCCGCTCCGCGCCCCGCCGCCTCCGATGATCCAGCCGGGCGACCGTCTCAACGGGTACGACATCGAGGCCCTGATCAGTCAGGGCGGGATGGCCACCGTCTACCGCGCCCGCCGCGCGCGCGACGGGCAGGTCGTGGCGTTGAAGGTGCTCCGCGAGCAATACGCCGCCGACGCGGAGTTCGTGGAACGGTTCCAACGCGAGGCCCGTGCCGTGGCCTCCCTGACCCATCCCAACATGGTCCAGGTCTACGAGAGCGGCCAGGCCGGCGGGGTCCACTTCATCGCCATGGAGTTCGTGGAAGGGCAGGACCTCAAGCGCTACCTGCGCGCGCACGGTCCGCTGCCGGCCGCGGAGGCCGTGCGCATCGCCGTGGCGGTCTGCGAGGCCCTGGAGTACGCTCACCGCCGCGGGATTATCCACCGCGACATCAAGCCGCAGAACATCCTGCTGCGGGGTGACGGAACGGTCAAGGTCACCGACTTCGGCATCGCCCGGGCACTGGCCGCCGTCACCATCACGCAGACCGGCACGGTGCTGGGATCGGTGCAGTACCTCTCGCCGGAACAGGCCCGCGGCCAGTCGGTGGGCCGGGCCGCCGATCTGTACGCGCTCGCCATCGTCCTCTACGAGATGCTGACGGGCACCCTGCCCTTCGACGGCGACAGTCCCATCGCCATCGCCATGGCCCACATCCACGACGTGCCGCCCCCGCCGCGCCGGATCAACCCGGAGATTCCTCCCGCGCTGGAAGGCGTCATTCTGCGGGGCATGGCCAAGCAGCCCCAGCGGCGCTACGCGTCGGCCGCCGATCTGGCCAGCGATCTGTTGGGGCAGACCTCTTTCTGGAGCGAACGGCCCGCGGCGGAGACCACGCGTGTGGTCCGGCGCGGGGCGCTGCGCCGGCGGACCGCGCGCGCGATGGTGCGCTCGCTGGCGCCGGTGCTGGCCGTCCTGGCCGTCGCGGTGCTGGCCGGCGGGGTGTGGGGCGCCTGGCGGTCGGTGACCGCCTACTTCAACGTCGCCGAGGTTGCCGTCCCCCGGCTGGTCGGCCTTCCGCTGGCGGAGGCGCAGGGCGCGGCGCAGCGGGCGGGGCTGGGGCTGGCGGTGGAGGCCCGGACACCCAGCGATGCCGTCCCGGCCGAGGCCGTGATCTCCCAGGATCAACCGCCGGGGAAACGGGTCAAGGCGGGGCGCGTCATCCGCGTCGTCATAAGCCAGGGACAGGAGATGGTGGCTCTCCCCGATGTGGCCGGGCAGACCCTCCTTTCGGCGCGCCTCGTGCTCGAGGGCGCCCGCCTGCGCGTGGGACGTGTGGACGAGCGGTTTGACGATACGGTCAAGCCGGGACGGGTCATCGGACAGGATCCTCCCGCGGGATCGCGCGTGCCGCGGGGGAGCGCGGTGACGCTGCTCATTAGCCGCGGTCCCGAACTCGTGGAGATGCCGCTTCTCGTCGGCCGGGCGCTGGAGGAGGCGCGCCGCCGGCTGGAGGAGCTGGGGCTGATCGTCCGGCAGGTGCGCAGCGCCAGCAGTCCGGACCTTCCGCCCGGCACAGTGATCGACCAGTCGCCGGATCCCGGCCGCAAAGTCCGCCCGGCGGAGACAGAGGTGGTGCTGACGGTGAGCGTCCGGCCCGGCACCGAGGGGCAGCCGCCGGAAGCGCCCGTGGTGACGGTGGAGCGGCGCCCCACCCCCACGCCGGCGCCGCGGGCCACGCCTTCGCCGGGGGGGCGGGCACGGGGACTCGTGCGGACCGTGGTGCATGTGGTCGTCCCCGAGGGTGAGGACGCGCAGCGGGTGCGTGTCGTCGTCATCGATGAGGCGGGGGTGCGTACTGTGTATGAACAGGACCACCGTCCCGGCGAGCAGGTTGACGTCGTCGTGCAGAGCCGCGGCTACACGATCATCCAGGTCTACATCAACAACAATCTGGTGCAGGAGATCCGTCCGTGACCGCCGGCGTGCAGATCGCCGCCAGCATTCTGGCGGCGGATTTCGCGCGCCTGGGCGAGGAGGTCCGGGCGGCGGAGCGGGGCGGCGCCGACCTGCTGCACATCGACGTGATGGACGGGCGGTTTGTCCCGCCCATCACGATGGGGCCCGTGATTCTCCAGAGTCTGCGCCGGGTCACGCGCCTGCCCTTCGACGTCCACCTGATGGTCGTGGAGCCCGAGCGGCAGGTGGACGCCTTCATTGAGGCGGGGGCGGCGCGGATCGCCGTCCACGTGGAGGCGGCGGGACACCTGCACCGGCTCCTGGCGCACCTGCGCGCACGGGGGGTGGCCGCGGTCGTGGCTCTCAACCCGGCGACGCCGCCCGAGGCCGTCCGGTGGACCCTGCCGGAGGTGGACGGCATTCTGGTCATGAGCGTCAATCCCGGGTATGCCGGGCAGGCCTTCATCCCGGCTGCGCTGGAGAAAGTGCGCCGGCTGCGGGAGCTCGTCGGCGAGGCGGGGCATGCGGTGACACTGGCCGTCGATGGGGGGATCAGCGACGCCACCGCCGGGCCAGCGGTCGCCGCGGGAGCCCGCCTCCTGGTCGCCGCCTCCGCGGTTTTTGCCGGCGCGGGAGGCGTGGAGGCCTCGCTCGGCCGGCTGCGTGCGGCGGCGGAGGGCGGCCTCGCCCGCGGCTAGTGGGCGACGTTCTCCTGCTGTCCGATCCGCGCTGCCTGCGGCACGAAACTCCACCCGACCATCCGGAACGCCCCGAGCGCCTGCGCGCCATCAGCGAGGCCGTGGGGGCGAGCGGTCTGGCCGACCACCTGCGCGACATCCCCGACGTCGCCGCGATCGACCGCGCCCTGCTGGAGACGGTCCACCGGCCCGAGTACATCGAGGCGGTGGCCCGCACCGGCCGGGACGGCGGCGGCTATCTCGATCCCGACACCTTCGTCGGGCCAGCCTCGTTCGAGGCGGGGCTGGCCGCGGCGGGCGCCGCCGTGCACGCCGCGGACGCCGTGGCGGCGGGGCGGGCAGAGGCCGCCTTCGCGGTGGTCCGGCCGCCGGGCCACCACGCGCTCCCCGGGCGGGGGATGGGCTTCTGCCTGTTCAACAACGTGGCCCTCGCGACCGTCGCCGCGCGCGACCGGCATGGGCTGCACCGCATCATGATCGTGGACTGGGACGTGCACCACGGCAATGGCACGCAGGAGATCTTCTACCGGGATCCCACGGTGCTCTACGTCTCCACACATCAGGAGAACTGGTATCCGGGGACCGGGCACGTCGAGGAGGTCGGGGCGGCCGAGGGGGAGGGGTTCACCGTCAACATTCCGTTGCCGCCCCAGACCGGGGACGGGGGGTACCGCCTGGTCTTTGAGGAGGTGCTCGTCCCCCTGGCTAGCGCCTTTCTCCCCGACCTCGTGCTGATTTCCGCAGGCTACGACGCCCACTTCGCGGATGCCTTGAGCGCCATGCTCGTCACCGCCGGCGGGTTCCGCACCCTGGCGGAGCTCGTGGTGGACGCCGCGCGCCGCGGCGCGGGGCGCGTGGTGGCCGTGCTGGAGGGCGGCTACGACCTGCCGGGCCTCGCCACGTCCGTGGTGGCCACGCTGGAGGTGTTGACGCGGCAGACCGCGCGCCAGGCTCCGCCCACACACCGCTTCGAAGAAGTCCCCTACCCGGTCATCCGGGACCGCATCCGTCGGGCCCGCTCGATCGCCCTCAACTACTGGCGCATCTAGCAGGCGAGCGCCCGGGGCGCCGCAGCACGGCGCTTGCGCCCGCCACAGGAGCGGAGGAAACTATCTGGGGCGGCGAATACCGTTAGCCGTCCCGATTCCACGTTGTGGTGACCGGCGTCCGGCGGCAGGATGGGGAAGCCGCCGGCAGGCGAGGGCGGGTGGACCGATGGCGGACGAGTCTCGGCCGGAAGAGGAACAGCAGCGCGAAGGCGTCAACCTGGCGGAGGCGATCACCACGCTCCAGGAGCGGCAGATCGTCAAGGGCACGGTCGTGCGTGTTGACAACGAAGGCGTCCTGGTGGACGTCGGCGCCAAGTCCGAGGGGCTGATCCCGCCCCGCGAGCTCACCCGCCGCGGCGAGGGCCCCGAGCCGATTCAAGTCGGCGATCGTATCGACGTCATGGTCATGCGTGTCGAAGGCGAGGAAGGGAGCATCCTGCTCAGCAAGAAACGCGCGGACTTCCAGCGGGCCTGGGAGCGCATCATCGACGCGCACCGCACCGGTCGGGTCCTGCATGCCATGGTCGTGGACAAGGTGAAGGGCGGGCTGGTCGTGGACCTGGGCGTGCGCGGGTTCGTCCCCGGATCGCACGTCGACCTGAGCCAGGCGAAGGGCCGCCGCTTCGAGTGGTTCGTCGGGCAGTCCCTGCCGCTCAAGGTCATTGAGGTCGATCGTCCCAAAGCCCGCGTCATCCTCTCCCACCGCCTGGCCTCCGAAGAGGAGCGGATGCGCCGGAAGGAGACCCTCTTCACCACGCTGGAAGAGGGGCAGATCGTCGAGGGCACGGTCAAGCGGATCACCGACTTCGGCGCCTTTGTCGATCTCGGCGGCGTGGACGGCCTGCTGCCGATCAGCGAGATGGCCTGGATGTACGTGAAGCACCCTTCCGAAGTGGTCCGCCGCAACCAGCGCCTGCGCCTGATGGTCCTGCGGGTGGACCGCGAGGCGGGCAAGATCTCGCTGGGCCTGAAGCAACTCCTGGATGATCCCTGGCAGGAGATCCCCGACCAGGTCTCCCCCGGGGACGTCGTGCGGGGGAAGATCGTGCGCCTGGTGCCGTCGGGAGCCTTCGTGCGCCTGCGCGACCGGGAGATCGACGCCTTCATCCCCATCTCGGAACTGGCCGAGAAACGCGTGGCCAAGGTCGAGGACGCGGTGCAGCCTGGCCAGAGCGTCGAGGCGATTGTCACGGAGATCCGGGCGGAGGAACGCCGGATGATCGTGAGCCTCCGGCGCGCCGCCCGGGAGCGCGAGCGCCGGCGCGTGCGTGACTACATTCAGCACCAGGAGGACGAGGGCAGGGTGACCATCGGCGACCTGGCCGGCGAACTCCTGCGGCAGGTCGTGGAGCGGCCGAAACCGCCGGCCGCGGAGCCGGCGGAGGAATCGCCGGAGCCCCCCGCGGAAGAGCCTCGCGCGACCGACGAGGAGTAGTCCCCGGGCCTTCTGAGAATTGTTCCCCCACAGGCTGGATGGTAGAATTGGGCGGCTGCGGGGAGTAGCGCAGCTTGGTTTAGCGCGCAGCGTTCGGGACGCTGAGGTCGGGGGTTCAAATCCCCCCTCCCCGACCAGCGAGATTAGACGTTTGCCCGGTCGTCCCCACGGTTCGAGAAGTCCCACTGAGGGTACAAATGCGGGTAAATAACGGCTGCTGGCTCCTGGAAGCAGGATTTCGGCAAGACAGTGCGAACAAGAAGCCGGGAAGCTGGGTTGTCGGCTGCTTGCGCGATCCGGAAAACCTAGGCCACCGCGTCGCGGCAGCAGCGCACGACATCATAACGGGAGGTGAAAGATGCTGAGGCGATTTGCTGCAGTGGTGGTCATGCTCGTGCTGGCAATCCTTGGCCTCGTGCCCGCGGCGCAGGCCCAGACCTACATCGCCGTTAGCTATTGGCCCGCGTCGATGAACGTGGAGAGCGGCCTGGGCACGTGGACCACCGGGTTCATCGTCCTGGACTACAGCGGCGTGTTCCGGCCGCCGTTTGGGCTGCGCTTCACGTACGCCAGCGGCGCCCAGGGCAACTGGGGTGGGCCTGGCTGGGCCGGCTTCACGGACGCCGGGACCGACACCATCTGGAGCGTGGACCTGTTCTGGCAGCGGTCTACCGGCAATGCCGTCCTTCGTCCCTTCGTGGGCTGGGGTTCGATGCAGTACTCCACCGACTTCAGCCTGATCGCTTCCGGAACGGAGACATTCCAGATCAGCGGGTTCCGAGTGGGCGCCGAGATGGTGATTATGTCCACCGGCCCAGTGCGCTTTTTCGGAGCCATAGCCTACTACCCATCGGTCAGCCAGCACTTCGTGGACGACACGGGGGCGATTACGGACGCGAGCGGCGCGGGCACGGCGTTCGACTACGTCATCGGCGCGAAGTTCCTCCCGCCGGGTCGGAACTTTGGCATTTCGGCAGGGTGGCGCGGTACCTCGTACACCAGCAACGGCTGCGCGGGCTGTATCGCATCGGTCGGCTATGGGTGGTCGGGCTGGTTCATCGGCGTCTCGTTCCACCCATGAGTCCGCTCGGATAGGTCACCGGTCGGAACCAACAGGACGCGGGTCTGACCCGCGTCCTGTCCTTTTTGTACGCCATCTGCCTCAGGTCAGGATGTCGGCTCCCCTGGACGCCGCCGCGCGCAGCCGGTCCAGGACGCGCAGGTTCGCCACCGCATCGTCGGCCGCATAGCGCGGGGTCCTGCCCGTCTGCACACACCCCCCGAAGTGGTCGATCATCAGAACATACTGGTTGGCGCCGGGAAGGTTCAAGCGTTCTTCGCTCTCGCCCCGTCGCAGCAGGATCGTCACGGCGTCCTCCTCCGGCTGGAAGGGGCGCGCCAGCGTGATCACCCCGTCCGTCCCGGTGACCTCGCCGAACTGGCGGTAGGCTGCCCGGATTCCGCAGTCGAAGAGGGCCGCTCCCCCGCCGGGGAAGGTCAGCAGGCCGGCGCAACGCACATCGACGCCGCCTTCCTCCACGGCCGCCGCGGCGACCTCATCCGGTTCGCCTAAGAGCAAGCGGCTGAGGTTCACACAGTAGCACCCCACGTCGAGCAGGCCACCGCCGCCGAGGACCGGGGAGAGGCGGATGTCCTGGGGGGCGCGTACGGTGAAGGTGAACGCCGAACGGACCAGCCAGGGCGCGCCCAGGCGACCGCCACGGACCAGATCGACCAGGCGCTCGATCTGTGGGTGGAAGCGGTACATGAACGCTTCCTGGAGCAGAATCCCCGTCCGCACGGCCGCGTCCACCATGCGCTGAGCGTCGGCAGCGGTGGGGGCGAGGGGCTTCTCACACAGCACGTGCTTCCCCGCTTCCGCCGCCGCGATGGCCCACTCGGCGTGGAGGCTGTTGGGCAGCGGAATGTAGACGGCGTCGATCTCCCGATCCGCCAGCAGGGCTTCGTAGGATCCGTACGCGCGGGGGATGCCAAACTGCGCGGCGACGGCGGCTGCCCGCTCGCCGTCCCGGCTGGCGACGGCCGCCGCGATGCCGGTGCGAGAGCGCAGGATGGCGGGGATGACGCGGCGGATGCCGATGCGGGCGGTGCTGAGAATCCCCCAGCGCAGGCGCGTCATCGTCGGCGGTCGGACACGGTGGTCGCCATCAGCCTCGATTCGTGGGTGATGCCGGACAAGAAGAGCAGACGCCGCGCTTTAGCGTACGTCACGGCGTGGCGGCGGCGCAACCGCTCCCGCGACCGCAGGCTGCACTCCGACGCCCCGCCGGGAGGGTCGGTGCCCTCGCGGCCCGAACGCTTCTAGCCGAGCCCACGCGGAGG
>Ga0073934_10005327_pt1 | contig 20079 bp, 18 predicted proteins | sample LarsenN4metaG_FD_76834 | JGI IMG/M metagenome (GOLD analysis project Ga0073934, IMG submission 76834) | Hot spring sediment bacterial and archeal communities from British Columbia, Canada, to study Microbial Dark Matter (Phase II) - Larsen... ... | reverse complement strand
CTCCGGTTGAGAAAAGCCGAGTCCATTTTCACGACTTCCAGCTTTTCCTCTATCAAGTCGTCAAAATCAAAAGCATCGATTTCTTCCAAACCCTGCGCCTTCCGCTTGGAATTGTACGCCACCCGCAAAAAATCTAAATTGCTGACCCCTGGAATCTCTAAAGGATACTGAAAAGCCAAAAATATCCCACTTCTGGCCCGTTCTTCCGGTTCCATTTCCAGCAAATTCTGTCCCTGGAAAATCACCTCACCGCCAGTCACTGCATACGCCGGATGTCCAGCCAACACCTTAGAAAAGGTACTTTTACCAGAACCATTCGGCCCCATAATTGCATGAATCTCACCCAAACGCACTTCCAGATTCACACCCTTGAGAATTGGTGTTCCATCAACTTCAGCCGTCAAGTCTCTTACCGACAGCACAACTTCGCTATTTTCAATAATCATGTTCTCTCTCTTTATATATTCTCTGCGCCCTCTGTAGTTTTTTTATTTCGACCACAGATGCACACCGATAAACACAGATGATTTATCTGTGTGCATTTGTGTTTATCTGTGTTCGATTTACCCAACACTACCTTCCAACTTCAAACTCAATAGCTTATCAGCTTCCACAGCAAATTCCATCGGCAGGTTATTAAACACATCTTTACAGAAGCCGCTAATCATCATCTTTAGCGCATCTTCTGTGGAAATACCTCGCTGTGCAAAGTAAAATAGCTGGTCTTCCCCAATCTTGGAAGTAGAAGCTTCATGCTCTACTTTAGCAGTATTGTTTTGTACCTGGATGTAAGGGAAAGTATTAGCATGGGCATTATCCCCAATCAACATGGAGTCGCACTGGGAGTAGTTTCTAGCTTTTTCTGCCTTCTGGTTAATTTTTACCAAACCCCGGTAACTGTTACTAGAATTACCAGCAGAGATACCTTTAGAAATAATTGTGCTGCGGGTATTTTTCCCAATGTGAATCATTTTTGTACCGGTATCGGCTTGCTGCATATTGTTAGTCAGCGCTACCGAATAAAATTCACCCACGGAGTTATCACCCACCAGTACGCAGCTAGGGTACTTCCAGGTAATGGCAGAACCAGTTTCTACTTGTGTCCAAGAAATTTTGGAATTAACACCTTGACATAAACCGCGCTTGGTGACGAAGTTGTAAATCCCGCCTCTGCCTTTTTCATCGCCGGCGTACCAGTTTTGGACGGTGGAGTATTTAATTTCGGCATTGTCAAGGGCAATAAGTTCGACAACCGCAGCATGTAGCTGGTTGCTGTCGTACATTGGTGCTGTACAGCCTTCGAGGTAGGAAACATAGCTGTCTTCTTCAGCGACAATTAATGTCCGCTCAAATTGCCCGGTTTCACCATTGTTAATCCGGAAGTAGGTGGACAGTTCCATCGGACATTTGACGCCTTTGGGAATGTAGACGAAGGAACCATCGCTAAATACCGCTGAATTGAGAGCAGCAAAATAGTTATCGGCAATGGGAACGACGCTACCCAGGTACTTCTTGACTAATTCTGGGTGTTCCTGTAATGCTTCGGAAATAGAGCAGAAGATCACCCCTTCTTTTGCCAGTTTTTCTTTGAAGGTGGTGGCGACGGAAACGCTATCAAAAATTGCGTCTACGGCGACGTTCGCCAGTCGCTTTTGTTCTGACAGAGGAATGCCCAACTTTTCAAAGGTTTCTAGAAGGGTAGGATCTACTTCTTCTAAGCTTTTCTTTTTGGCTTGTTGCTTGGGGGCTGAGTAGTAAATTATATTTTGATAGTCGATTGGTGGGTATTTAACGCTAGACCAAGTTGGTTCTGTCATTTTTTGCCACTGGCGATAAGCTCTGAGGCGAAACTCCAGCATGAATTCTGGCTCGTTTTTCTTGGCAGAGATCATGCGGATGATATCCTCGTTTAGTCCCCGAGGAATTGTGTCTGCCTCAATGTTGGTGACGAAGCCGTATTTGTAGGGTTGATTTACTAGGGTTTTAACAGTGGCACTCATGGATGATTTTCTCTTGTGTTCGCAACTCTATACTCTTTAAGGATGGAGAGGGATTTTTGACCAATTCCCAACTCGTGTTACCGAATGGTCACACGACTGTTACAATAAGGATAACTACTAAAACAACAGCTCTGTTGTTTAACACATCTTCATTTTACGCTAGATTAACAACAATATTGTTGTCAAAGTGAAATTTAATCATGATTTTTTGGGACGACGATGGTGACTACCCAGCAGTCCTCAACCAAGCAAGATATCCTAGAATATCTAGTAAAGCACGCTCAAGCTACGGCAGTTGAACTGGCCGCAGCTTTGGATATTAGCCCACAAGCGATTCGTCGCCATCTCAAGGATTTAGAGGCGGAAGATTTAATTGTGTATTCTTCGGTGCAGGCGGGAATCGGGCGACCGCAGCACGTTTATAAGTTAAGCAGTAAAGGACGCGATCGCTTACGAAGAGAAGCGGCTGATAGTTATGGAGAGTTTGCCGTTTCTTTGTTAGATACGGTAGCCCAAACGGTTGGACACGACCAAGTCAGCAGTATTTTAAGAAAACAGTGGGAGCGTAAAGCACAAGAATATCGCGATCGCCTGGGTAATGGCTCTTTACACCAAAGGGTAGAAACTCTGGTGGAACTCAGGAAAGCAGAGGGTTACATGGCGGAGTACCACCCCATAGACTCTAATGAGCCAGGAAGTGGCGATCGCTTTATTTTAATGGAGCATAACTGTGCTATTTCTAACCTTGCAGAGTCTTTCCCCAGTATTTGTGGGCATGAGTTAGAAATGTTTGCTGCTGTTTTACCAGACTGTACGGTAGAACGTACTCACTGGATTATTAATGGTGAGCATCGTTGTGGCTACTTAGTGCAAGCGAGAAAAGTCAGATCATAAGAAATATATATAGCTTTTCATATTTAGTGTATTTCAAAGATAATGGTCAATTGGTAATTTGTTTAACGGAAAACCAAATATCTTGTTAACTCTTAGTTAATGGTTATTGACTACTAAAAGAGTACCAATTACCAACTACTAAATGCCTATTTATGAATTCACTACCCCAACAACCATCAGAGCAATTTTTAACTTTAGAAGAGTCAGCAAAAGTAGATGCTGCTTTGTTGTCTTCCTCAGAAAAGTTTTTATCTCGATTGACTATTTCATCATTAAAACTCTTGAAGCATATCGCCCAAGAATACAGTGTTTCTATGGAAGATTTGACAACAGAGCAAGTAATCGCCTGGTTTGAAAAAGATGGCAAAATTAGGCGAGAACAAGGTGTAGAAGCTTCATACTTAAAATGGTAAATGGTTGATAGTTGTTTGCTGTTAGTTGTCTGTGTAACAACTAACAACTCTTAACTACCAACCATCAACTACTAATTACTAACTTTATGTGTAATTTGCTTGAGTGCGAGGACTACGAGCGCCGACAGCGGCTCCGATCATAGCAGCAATTAAACCTAGTAAAGAGCCGAATACAAACCACCATAACCCTGAGCGTAAATTTGCTGCAATTTCACGAGCTTGCTGGGCAGTAGGAGTGGTTTGTGGTACATTAACACCACCTTGCTGTTGCAACTGATTAATTACTTCTCCTGCATTAGAAGCTGCTACACCAAAAGCACCAGTTACACCGCTTGCTAGTAACCAAGAACTAACTGCTAAAGTTGTAGCCCAGAGAATTGCACCGTTGAGAAGGGCTGTATTACGATTCATAGGACCACAAGCGCGGGTTGTCACCCAACCACCCGTGAAAAGGGATATTAATAAGGCTATAGTTGACCAAATACCGACATTACCAGCAACATTAGGTGTTATTGTTCTTGGTCTACCAGAAGCTTCAATACTACCTGCTCCAAGGGCAGCAATTATAGCGCTTAAAATTAACTGAGTTGCTATGGCCACTAATAGACCAGAAATAATCGGTCCCCAACGGACGCGATCGTGGTAATCAACTACTGGTGCAACTGCAACAGGTTCATTAATAACTTCACCAGTAGGACGATTTACATAGGACATAAACTCATTTCTCCTGAATAAAATTTTAAGGTTTTTCTGCTATTTTGATAGTTATCTTCAAATTAAATTGCTATCTCTTGTTTTTAATATCTATCAATAGAAGGAGTTAATATGTCTACCTTGGGTATTAAGTTTATTTCACAGGTATATATATTATTATGTGAGATTTTTATTAAAATAAGTATCAACATGAGCCAGCCTCAGTTCCTAAATCTGTAAAAATAAATTTTTAAATATTAATAAATATATACGTTATTCAAATACGTAGCTGTTATGAATTATGCCTAATAGCAGGCAAAGAGCTGTTTGCTCTTTACATGCATATTTGCCACCTACTTAACGCATTTTCACAGCCGTGCCTGTAGCTGTGATTAATAGTAATACTCCCGACTGGTCAACATTGATTGTACCTGTATCAATTTCGATGCCAATTACTGCATCTGCACCTAAGCGCAAGGCTCGTTGTTCTAACTCTGCTAGTGCTTTCCGTTGACCTTCTTCAAATAAGCGCTCGTAGCTACCAGTACGTCCGCCAATGATATCCCGTAGACCAGCAAAAAAGTCTCGCAGAAAATTACTACCATAGACAATTTCTGCTGTCACAATACCCAAATATGACTGGATAACAGCTCCTTGGATCACATCAGTAGTAGTTAAAATCATAAGTCTACCTCACAAATATCAATATGTATTAGTATCTGATTTGATTAATGAACTTTCTTGCGTAAGCAGGTAATGTACCTAGCTTCACAATAATCAAATATAAATCCTATTTTATGTATTCGTATCTTTATTAGATTGATTGCAAAAGTCAGAACAATTTAAATAAGGGCGTTGCATAAAATCGGGATGGATTCTTGAACCGCGTTAGACGCGAAGTGCGCGAAGAAGTTAGATTTTTTCGTGTACAACAATTCAAATACATCCTACTTTCTCTGCAACACCTAAATAAGAAAGACTAAAAAAAGAAGATTTTTGTTCACCCTTTAAATCTTTATTTTTTTGCCAGAACACCCTATTATCTGCTTTGTGGGTTTAGCTTGTCATGGGTCAATAGTTAGAATTTTGAGTTGAAATTGAAAATTTTGTATTATTTATAACCAGTAATCAAAGTATTACTATGATTACCTGTCTCTCACTGGTAAATTTTTTAATCATCAAAGAAGATGCTGGAAATGAGCTATAAACCAGAAGGCAAAAAACGAGAGAGCTTTGAAATTTTTGGTAAAAAAGATGCATATGGAGTTTGCAAAATAGAATATTTTTGTTTTAATGGACAAGCAATCAGAGAAAATCTGTTCAATTGGCACAAACTTTCAGGTTGTTGGCTGTGTACAAAGGAACTTCATTTTTATTTAGTGTTCTGTTAATGGGAAGCATTGTGACAACAATGGCTTCAGTGACTCAGGCTCAGGTATTAGTAGTACAGCGTCAAAGTACTCAAGAAGTTAAAGAACTATTGGAACAAGGACGTAGATTAGTAGAGACAGGTGATTATGGTGGTGCGATCGCTGTCTACCAACAAGCAGCAAACCTAGAGCCAAAAAATGCTTCAATCTATTCTGGCATTGGTTATTTGTATGCTTTACAAGGAAATTTTTCCGCAGCTTTAACTGCTTACCGTCGGGCTGTAGCTCTTAACCCTAATAATAGTGATTATCAATATGCTTTGGGTTATATCAGTGGTAATTTAGGTAATAACAATGCAGCAAAAGAAGCCTATCGCAAAGCGATACAGTTAAACCGTGGGAACATCAATGCCTATATAGGTTTAGGTACTATTCTAGTGCGGTTAGGAGAATACACTAGTGCTCAATGGGCCTATGAGGAAGCTGTGCAACTTGCTCCCCGAAATCCCCAAGTTTATGAGTTACGGGGAACAATCTTAAAAAAACAAGGTAAATCCAAAGAAGCGATCGCTGTTTTTAAAAAAGCCCGTGATTTATATGAACAACAAGGTAAGTTTGACAGTGTGACGAGAATGGAAGCTACCTTACGGGAATTAGGGCTGTGAAATTAATCTAACTGGCGTCCAGTTAGTTCTACGAAAATATCTTCTAAGTTAGAGGGACGTACCATTATTCCCGTCTTATCTTGTAGCGTGTCTAAATAATTGTTTGCTTCACCCAAGGTGGGGAAAAAGAGATATTCCCAACGATCTCCTACTTGTTTGATTACCAAGCCTTCACCATGAGTGGAGCGCAATTGTTGTAAAGTTCCTAAAGAAATTAACTTACCATTATCCATGATGCCGATGCGATCGCATAAATATTCCACCTCTTCCATATAATGGGTTGTTAGCAGCATAGTCATACCCTGCTTATTTAAATCTTTGATAATTTCCCAAAGACGACGCCTGGTTTGGGGATCTAGTCCTACTGTTGGTTCATCTAAAAATAGAATTTGGGGTTGATGTAACAAAGCCCTAGCAATTTGTAATCGCCGCTTCATCCCTCCAGACAAAGTTTTTACTAGATCATTACGTTTTGTGGTAAGTTCCACGTAATCCAGCCATTGGTTAATCAGACGTTGGCGCTGTGGATTAGGAATGTGATGTAGCCTACCATGTAGTTCCATGTTTTCCCAGACAGTTAAATCACCATCTACACTGATTTGCTGTAACACTACACCTATACATTGCTTTACCTGCATTCTTTGGCGTATGACATCATAGCCACACACCTCAACGTTTCCTTGTGTAGGTTTCGTGAGGGTGGTCAACATCCGAATTGTGGTGGATTTACCAGCGCCATTTGGGCCAAGTAACCCAAACATTTCTCCAGCAGCAATGTCAAAAGAAAGATTATCGACTACGGGGACTTGATTGTAAATTTTGTAGACGTTTTCGAGAGAAACGGCAACGGTCATGGCTAACTTGGGGTGTTGCTGAGAGCGCGTAAAGTTTTATTAACACTATTCATAATTGTAGGGTCAGCAATGCCCACCCTACAAAATCTGGTCTAAGCATTTTCCCTATTGCTCATTACCTTTTGCTGTTTCCGCCTTAGTCTTGCTAGCGATCGCTCTTCATTTGGTGAGGTTGGCAAGTTTCTCAATTGGCTTGAAGAAGGCAGAGATTCCTGCGATCTGAGCTTCACAGAGGCAGATGGCAGAAGGCTTTCTTCGGATGGAGATTCAAACCCCACCCTACCGTGATACGCAAGATTGGAAATGTGGTAAATTCCATCCCATCTGCCCTCTTTTTATGCCTTTCCCTTTCCTTATTTCATTCTGGGATGAGTATTTTGCCCGTTCCAAAGTGCCAAGGAAGGTGTAGGTACACTTCTGGTCTGATAAGTATTTTTAACAGCCAGCCAATTACTAGCTATGGGCATCCGCCATCCAGTACCAAAAGCGCGATCTGTGATTTTTAATCCCGGCGGTGCTTGTCGCCGCTTGAATTCTGCCCTAGCTACCATTTTCATGACTTTTTCAACAACGGCTGGATCGTGTCCAGCACTGACAATCTGGGCGGGTGATTGGTGATCTTGAATCAGGCGTTGCAAAATGTCGTCGAGAATATCGTAGGGGGGTAGAGAATCCTGGTCAACTTGACCCGGTTTAAGTTCGGCGCTGGGGGCTTTGGTAAGGACGTTGTGGGGAATAATTTCGCCGTTGCGGTTTAACCAGCGACATAGTGCATAAACGCGGGTTTTGGGGACATCAGCTATGACTGCTAAACCACCATTCATATCACCGTAGAGAGTACAGTAGCCGACAGCCATTTCTGATTTATTGCCCGTTGAGAGGAGAAGATGACCAAATTTATTGGATATAGCCATCAATAAGTTACCCCGAATTCGGGATTGAATATTTTCTTCTGCTAGTCCAAATTCAGTCCCAGCAAACAAATCTGCAAAGGTTTTGTCATATGCTTGCATTAAATCCCCGATGGGTAAGATATGAGTTTTGATACCAAGATTTGCTGCCAATGCCAAGGCATCAGTGATGGAATGGTCAGAACTGTGGGGAGAAGGCATGAGAACACCGAGGACATTTTCTTTACCAAGGGCAGATGTGGCGATCGCAGCCACAAGAGAAGAATCAATCCCACCACTCAAACCCAAAACTACTTGACTAAAGCCACATTTACGGGTATAGTCCTTTAGTCCTAAAACTAAAGCTTGCCAAATTTCTTCTTCTTCGCAGTCATAGTTAGGTGCAATGAAGCCCAACTTGAAATCCCGTGCTTCTTGATCAAATTCAATGATTAATAAATCAGTGACAAACCCACGGGCCCGACAAATAACTTCACCCTGGCGGTTTAAAGCAAAACTTCTGCCATCAAAAATTAAATCATCGTTGCCGCCCACTTGATTAGCATAAATAATCGGTTGGCGAAAACGTACTGCACTGTGACTTAGCATTGCTTCCCGGAACCGTTCCTTGCTGAGGGTGTAAGGTGAAGCGGACAAATTCACAATTAAATCCACACCCAAAATTGCTAAGTCAGCAATTGGGTTAACAGTGTAACTACGTTTGCCCCAAAATTCTTCATCGTTCCACAAATCTTCGCAAACAGTGACGCCAATATTAATGTCATCCAAGGTGAAATAATTAGCTTGCAAACCTGGTTCAAAATAGCGGTGTTCGTCAAAGACATCATAGGTAGGTAAAAGCCGTTTGTGAAAAATTTGTTTTACTTTACCCGCTTCTAACCAAGCGATGCTATTGAATAAAGTTTTGCCGCCAGTGGTTTTGGCTTGAAAATTTTTGTCTACAGTTCCGACTAATACTGCTAACTTAGGTGGTAAGTCTCTAGCTAATTGTTGCAAAGTAATACCCATTGCCTCAATAAAACTAGGATTTAATAATAAATCCCGGGGAGGATAGCCACATAAGGACAATTCTGGTGTCAGCAATAAACGCGCACCTTTTGCTACTGCTTGTTGTGCAGCTTCAAGGATTTTTTGAGCATTTTTTGGTAAATCACCAATGATAGGATTAAGTTGAGCGATCGCGATTTTCATGATAGTCAATAGTCATTTGTCATTAATTATTAGTAGAGACGCGATGTTCCTCGCGTCTGTACAATAGTCATGAGTTTAGAAGTCAAGAATGAAACCTCCTGCCTCCTGCCTTCTGCAATTAAATAAACACTAAAGGCTTATCTTTAAAAGGGGCAAATGCTTCTGCATCAAATCGATATAAACTAGCTGGACGTCCTGCACCCCGTGATACTTTAATACCCGTATCGTATAAAAAACCTAACTTGAGTAGACGCGCCCGAAAATTAGAATAATCAGAAAAATTTTCTCCTAAAACAGTAGTGTACAACTGATATAAATCATTCAAAGTAAACGTTTCTGGCAAAACTTCAAAAGCTACCGGGCTATACTCTAATTTGTTTTTTAAACGTCTGTGTCCGTATGCCAAAATTTCATTATGGTCGAAGGCTAGCTGGGGCACTCGTTTGACTGGATACCAAGCTATACCAGCAACTTTGTCAGCAATTAATTCGGCTTCTTCAAATCGCACTAAGGCAAAGTAACTGACACTGAGATAACGCACCCCATAACTATCGCTTGCTTCTCTTGGGTCGCGACTGGGGCCGCCAAAAGTATACAATTGCTCTAAATAAAGATTTTTGACTTTGATTTTCTCTGCCAGAATGCGGTAAGCGGCGTCTTCTAACGATTCACCTCGACGTACTAAAGTACCCGGAAGACCCCAATAATTTAAAAAGGGTTCTTGTTGTCGCATTACTAATAGTACTAGCAGTCGGTTTTGGGCAGTATCTACTGAAAAAATTACATTGTCAACACCGACTTTGAAATCAGCCAAAGGTTGTTGGTTTAGCGTATCTGCAAGCTTTTTTTGGATGCGTCCTGGCATTTGTACAAATGCTGTTGATGAATGTAGTCAATTACAGGGGGCGTGAGAGCTTCGGGGTCTCCACTGTTACGATAAGCTGTAGAGGATACATCTGGAGCATGTAACTGGGCGATCGCTATTTTTGCTCCTAGATTTTCCACTGTTTGCAAAGTAGATTGATCTATTACATATCCCGGTCGTGGGACAACCAAAAGTTGGACTTGATGTAGTAAATCTTCTATCCGATACCAGTGTGGTAGTTGAGGGAGTAAATCTGAACCTATAACTAAAGTAAACTCTGTTTCTGTTCCCCAACGTTGCTTGGCTTTATCCAGAGTTTCCAGGGTTCTGAAACTACTGAGTTCTTGTTCCAAACTGATATTATGCTGTGGCGCATGTATCTCATCTATGAGTAGATGTAACATTGCTACCCTATGCTGCAAAGGTGTTTGATGGGATTTAAAGGGATTATCTGCTGCCCAAATAACTACACGATCATAATTTTGTGACAACCATTTGATAATCGCTTGATGTCCAGCAGTTGGTGGATCGGCACTAGTTCCAAATAAGGCAATTTTCATTTTTTGGTAATTGGTAATTGGTGATTGGCAATTGGTTGCTAACTACTAACTAATGCTGGTTTTTTCTTGGTTTCCTCGGTTAATTTATGTAATTTATCAGAGATTATCATTGTGACTGGTATAGGATTTTCTAATTGTCGAGTTTGTTGGGGTAAACTCGCTACAGAAGCGGTAGTACGCTGACGAATGGTTGCTAATGTTTCTGGTGGTTGTATCTGTTTACCTTTGTGCATAAATAGTTGCAATAAAGGTAATCCTTCCAAATGATTTTCATCTGCTAATCCCAAACAATCTGTTTTCAATTTTCCTTCTACAAAGGAACGGAAAACTTGTTTGCGTCCCGGATAAGTCATCTTACCACTCGATTCTTTCATTACCGGAATGCTATCAATTTCTACCAATTTATAGACTCCATTTACAGGTTTTCCTGTTACTAGTTGGGTTCCTACACCATAACTATCAATCTCAGCACCTGCATTTTTTAAGGAAAGAATTTCTTGCTCATCTAAGTCTCCACTAGCAACTATTGATACATCTGGTAGAAGCGATCGCACTTTTTTTGATAATGTGACCAAATCACCAGAGTCTAACCTCACCCCTCTCAATTTCATTTTTCCAGAGTTGACTTTAAGAGCTAATCGCTCGGCAGCAGCAATGGTATCGTAAGTATCAATTAACAAGGTTGCATTTGGGAAATACTGTTGAAATGCAGCAAAAGCTTGATCTTCGCTACCTTCAGTTGCTGTTAGTGCCATCACCAAAGCGTGTGCCATTGTACCACTTGGTTTCTCACCTAGTTGTAGCGCTGCTAAGACGTTTGATGTGGCATCAAATCCAGCCGCTAACGCTGCCCGTGCTGCCCACAGCGAAGCTTGGGGACTAAATGCCCTTCTAGTACCAAATTCCAGCAGATTTGCTTTTTCACCGGCTACATCACGCATTCTGGCAGCGCGTGTTGCAATCAATGTCTGGTAATTGAGGGTATTAAGTAAATAAGTTTCTACCAGTTGCGCTTGCCACAATGGTGCTTCTACCCGCAACAGTGGTTGATTAGCAAACACTGCTGTTCCTTCTGGTACAGCCCATACATCCCCGCTAAAATTTCCTGATTCTAGCAGTGACCAAAACTGTTTTGGTACATGAGCAAAAATTCCTGTGGATTGCAAAGCTTCTATATGGGCAGGAGTAAAGCGAAATTTTTCTAAATATTCCAGCGCTTGGGCTAGCCCCATTGCAATCAAATAGCCGAAACCTTCTGGTAATTTTCTGACAAATAACTCAAAGCTGGCTGTTCGTTGTTCTATACCTTCACCAGTGTAACAAGCTGCCATCGTCAACTGGTAAAGGTCTGTCAGTAGGCTGTAATCTTCTGCACGCGGAATTAATTCCTGGTTCAATATTCCTGGGTGATACGTCATGCGATCGCCTCCCTCCAAGGATGCTTCCTTATTTTATGGTATTTTTCACTATAAATATTGTCAATGTCTAGAAATACAACGTTTATAAAAGCCTATTTATAGTATTTTTACAAGGATAATTATATTTTTTTGTAAAAAATTAAACTATTATAATAGTTATATTCAATAATATCCAATTGAAAAATGATTACGACAAATGGAAACCTGGGCGTTGCATAATTTTGGGATGATAGCGGATAAAATCGCACCCCATCGATTTTGTAGAGACGTTGCACTGCAATATCTCTACTGCTTATCCAATAAATATTTCATCATCTAAAATCCAATTTAGGGTATAAGCTAGATGCTAAAAGCCTGTTATTTACAGTCAGACTTAAACTAGACAGTATCACTATTCCTGAAGCTAAACCTCTGCAAACATTTATCAAGTAAAATTGCCATAAATATCAATATGTTGAAGATAAAAGCAAATCAAAAATCCTGGAAGTAGAGTATAGATATTCCTATAAAACTAATAAAAAAGAGGGAGTCTAATTATTATGAGGGCTATCTCGAATCTCATCGCTAGTGTGACTCGCTATATTACAGAAGCTGCGGTACGGATATTTGGCCCTAATGACGATGCTTATCCCAATATTGGTGTCCAACCCTACACAGGAGATGTTTATTCTGAATAAGAAAAATTAATCAGTGATTGATAAAAAATCTCAGATTAGTCATTCAATTCAAAATCGGTGGATATAGATTGTTATTCACCGATTTTTTATATATTACTCCCAAAGATAAATAACCCGCTTGCAAACAAACCCATACAAGCGGGATAAATTTTATTAGTTTACAAAAAAATCTGTTAAAAAGCAACAACATTCCGATTCTTCTGTTTTATCTTAACAGTGTCAGAAACCTCAGGCTGTTCTGATGGATGTTTTAGCATCCCCCTGGTAACTGTAAAGCAGGGGAAACGGCAAAAACCCTGCACCACAAACTGACTTAGGGTAAAGGAAAAGAGATTGACAAAAGTCTTTAAACCTTTCCCATTGCATCTCCGCACACCGCAAACATTTAGTAAATTAATCGGTTGTGTTGACTATTTGTTCTTATTTTAATCCACGCGATCGCTCGCTACCCTGACGCCGTTCTCCTTTGGGAAGCGATAAACAGGACAAACAGCACAACTCCTGCGTCGATCATGCAACATATATTCTAGGGAAATCTTTTATATATGCTGCATACTTTTATTGTGAAATAAAACCTCGTACTTGTAGTCTAAAGTACAATTTTTTTTAAAAAACTTTTTATTTTGCAACCAAACGCTGCTCGTATTGTCGTTGATTAAATAACTTTTGTTCTGGTGTTAAAAGATCGTAATCTTTGATTGGTTGGCGCATATCCCATTGCCACTCTGCCAATACTAGTAAACTAATTGCCATGACAATTCCAGTAGCGCAAAATTGCCAACCACCACAAAATGGTAAAATAACAATACTGGTGAAGTGAATTATAGCCATCAGTAAAAAAGTATGCGATCGCACACTCCAAGCTGTCAATAAGTAGCCGAGAGCGCTTATTGTTAACCACAAAGGACACAAGTTTATCAAAACTGTACTCCAGCCATAGAAAATTCCCAAATCAGTCAGCGTAACACCTGCAATCATTAAGATTATCCAACCATATAACAGCCAACGCAACTTTTCTACACTTACCCAAAACCATGTCAAAATTATCATGCTCACACTACCGATAAGAGTGAGAACTGACCACCAAATAGCTTGTATATACCAGCTAACAGGTAAAAATTGTGCTGTGGTAAAAATACCAGCACAAATCAAACTCCAGAGGATAAATACTTGATCAATTCGGGTATAAAAACCTGACCAAAGATTAAACTTACCTAATTTCAAATTTAGGCGTAATAAACCTTGTAAATCTTGAATATCTAAATCTTCTTGTTTGTCACGCAGTAGTGGTTGAGATAAAGGCAAAAAAGTCATCCGAAATTTTCGCTGTCATAGTTTAGTAGTTATTACTCAGTTTAGTATGTATTTTTGTAAAGTTTTCACAAATAGCGAAATTATTTTGAGATGTCAGTTCACTAGGAACAATTTTCACAACAACATTTAGTGATAATCATTTCCTAGACCAAAAACTCGGTCTTGAGAACAGGACGGAATCTCAAACAAGCCATTAGTTGGCAGTAAACAAGAACTGCGTGAACCACCAAGCATAAACAATAAACCTTCCAACCTGATAGGTGAGGAGTAAATCAAGGATTGAGAAAGGTTTAGCAAAAAACAAACTATTAGGAGTGTAAAATAATGTTTTGGAAGTTCGTAGTCAGTACTTTAGTATTGCCTATTAGCTTGGGATTAGAAGTTGCCGCAGCACACACCTTGTCCTCTACCCAAGTACCCATCATTTCACAGCAAGAAATTGGGGCAACAGAACCAGAACAAACGAGACACAACCAAGATTACAAAATTAGCCAACGACACAGACACTATCGCTACAGAAGAACGCGCCACTACAGACAAAATCCTCATCATAGACGCCGTTATAATAATAGGCATCGTTACTACAGACGGTATCACTATAGACCTCATTATCAAAGAGTTTATAACTATCATCCGAGAGTACGCTACCGCAGAATCTATCGTCACGGCGTCAATTTTCCGCAACAAAACTATTACTACCGTAGATACTACTATCATAGGTAATTGGTAATGGGTAATTGGTAATTGCTTACCAGACAGCAATCAACCACTTATAAACTTAGTTAACACAAAAGCCAGGGCAGCACTACCTAATGGAACTGTCAAATTGTCAATACCGACAAAAGAAATAGTTTCTAACCCAGTAGCTGCTAAAGCCACTACCACAGATATAGCCCAAACTTGCCAAGAGTTGCCTTGTACACTCATCAAAATCAAACTGCAAATCAGAAAACTGACAATAGCCATTGTCAAAGAACCTTCCCAGCTTTTTTGTCCTCCAAAAAGGTAATATTTATGTTTACCAAATCGCTGTCCTACCAGGGCAGCTAGTCCATCACCCCAAGACATAATTAAAATTCCTAATGCTGCATAATGGGGTTGTTGCAGATACCAAAACCAAGCTACCAAAACACCAATACTCATAGAATAAAAAAAAGTCCCAAAGCTCAGCCTTCCCACGCTATTAATACCAGGGAGAATAGGAAAGCTATAGGACAATAAAGTAACAGCACTCGCTAAAATTGAGGCTGTAATACCTGCGATCGCTGGAATGTGCAGCCACCAAGCTAGCAAAATTACATTACCAGTTCCTATATGTACTATCTTCCGCACAATTTCTGAGTCTGCTTGAGCAAAACGACTAACCCCCCACGCAGTTAACATCACCAGGGATAACCAAGCTGCAACGCTAGCGAGTTGCAGTCCTAAAGGAGGAATTGACTCTAAACTGGAAAACAAACTTAACAACAGCAAAGATTTAAATAAAAAATTTTGACCTTTGTTACCAATTTATTAGAAAAATGTGATTTTGATGAAACTATTATTAATCTGGCTGATTCGGTTCTACCGAATGTTTATTTCACCGTTATTTCTTCCTACCTGTCGCTTTCAGCCTACCTGTTCTATGTATGCCATCCAAGCCATAGAAAGATTTGGACCATTACGCGGTTCTTGGTTAGCAGTTCGACGCATTCTACGTTGTCATCCATTTCATCGAGGTGGTTATGATCCTGTACCAGAGGTGGAAGAGTAGGTGATGGGCAGGTGGAGAGGTGGGGAGAAAACAATTCAAAATTCACGCAATAGGAAGAGAGTAGGGGGTGTGAGGAGTGTGAGGAGTGTGAGGAGTGTGAGGAGTAGTAAGCAATCAACTACTAACTACTAACTATTAACCCTTGACAATTTGCCAATTACCAAATGTATTAATTTTTTTGTCGATCACTATACAATATTCTTGATATTTGGTATCACACATTAACACCCTCACTTAGGAGTCGCCTGTGAGTATCTCAAAGTAACTCACAGGATTTCTCATATAGGAATTCAGTTTGATTTATGAACTTAATGATGAAGAGGAGAAGTGGGAAATATCTAGGCGTTGCAGAGAAAGCGGGATGATTTTGTTTTCTCTTTTAATTGAAAAACTCAATTCTTGGCATTCTTGGCATCTACCCTGCGGGAAGCCGCTACGCGTCTACATCCCCATTTTATGCAACGCCGAAATATCTAAACGTACTGGGTTTTTTCAAAAATAGAATGTCAGTTCTATCATTCAGTTCTATATATAGTCTTTTAATATCAAGGAAAAGACGAGATTTTAGTTTTTACAAAAAATATTATTAGATATAACATTTCTAAATTATTCGTGAGAGACAAGCTCCCCGACTTTTTAGAAAAGTTGGGGAGCTGGGTTTTGCAATTCTCACAAATTAGATAGGAAAGTTCAGTCAGGACTACAGAAAATGCGATCGCTGTTGGTTAGTGTCAGCTTGTAGCCAGTACTATGGGAAAACATAAAGTTTCACCTACTAGGGTGATTCATATCATGTCCGTTTGAAGACTTATCATATCTGTGAAGACCGGTAATTGGTAATGGGTAATTGGTAATGGGAAAAACCAATTACCTGTTATCTACAAGACCAACCATATCGTAAGTAATTAGCCGGACTTGATATCATTTGGGTGAAGACGAATAGCAAGTATCAATTCCAAAAGAAGTGTATGTAGTCATGTTTACTTCTACTGCAAATATACCTCTTTTGGAACATGAAAATATACCTATTGAATGATGCTAAATATAATATCTGTTGCTAACTTTTCTTAACAAAAGTATAAATATAGCAATAGCTATTAACTGCCAAATTTTTCATCATCAATCAAAAATTGAAAGGCAAAAATAGTTCTCTACAGTATTAGTAATGTTAAAGTGGCAAGAAATTCATGTCAAATTTTCAGCGGGTCTCAATGCTGAAGAAGCTACAGAAAAAACAAATATCTATCATTGTGGGTGCAGGAATATGTGCCTTCCTGGCTGGGGCAATGGTTTCAGCCCCTCAGATGGGAAAATATCTGGGGCAATGGCTCAAACAATTTAACAATCAGCCAGAACAACTGACAGAAGCCAACAAAGCGGAATCAGCTGTTTTCTCTTTGGTAATGCAATCTCCTGCCCAAAGAGCAGCAAAACTGGAAGAATTAGCCAAAGGGTTTCCATCACAAGATCAAAACCGTGCTCGTTATTTGCTGGCGAGTGATTTGATTGAACGCAAGGAAGCCAAAGAGGCGTTAAATTTGCTGGAAGGGCTGGAGAAGGATTATCCGCGACTGGCGCCCTACATTTTGCTGAAAAAAGCCCAAGCATATGACATCTTGGGAGAACCGGGCAAAGCCTCCGATAATAGGCAGACAGTGGTCAAAAACTACCCGGAACATCCAGCCAGTGTTAAAGCCCTCTATCTAATAGCACTACCTGAGTATCACCAAAAAGCGATCGCCTCTTTTCCTTCCCATCCCCTGACGTGGGATATTATTCGTAAGCGCTTGGTAGAAAATCCTAATCAGCCACAATTACAATTAATTTTGGCAAAACATGCCTATGACCAACCAGGAATTATTCCCGTCTTAGATGCTTTAAGTAAAAATACTAATTTAAAGCCAGAAGAGTGGGAAATTGTTGCTAATGCCTATTGGGAAAATAATCAATTTGCTAAAGCAGCAAATGCCTACGCGAAATCAAACAAGACGCCTCGTAACCTCTATCGCGTAGCCCGGGGATTGCAGATAGATGGTAAACGAGAGCAAGCGATCGCCACTTATAAACAACTACTTAGTACTTTCCCAGAAGCCCAGGAAACAGGTACTGCCTTACTGAGGTTGGCAGAAATGAGCAAACCACGTCAAAATGCTCTGCCTTATCTTGACCAAGTCATCAGTAAATTTCCTGATCTTGCAGGAGAAGCACTGTTAGCCAAAGTCAAAGTTTTGCAAGCTCAAAATAACACCAACGGAGCAAATGCAGCACTGCAATTACTGATTAGCAAGTATGGGAATACTGAGGAAGCAGCAGAATACCGTTGGAAAATGGCATTAGAAAAAGCTAAAGCCAAAGATTACCAAGCTGCATGGCAATGGGCAGAACCCATTCCTACCACTAACCCTAACAGCATTTTGGCTCCGAGAGCAGGTTTTTGGGTCGGGAAATGGGCAACAAATTTAGGGAAAATGCAGGAAGCCAAACAGGCTTACGAATACGTACTTAGTAACTTTCCCCAATCTTACTATGCATGGCGCTCAGCAGTAACTTTGGGGCTGAATGTCGGCAACTTCAACAACGTCCGTCAGTTGACACCAGAAATAGTTCCCCTTGTGCGTCCTGTACCTACAGCCGGTTCTGAAACCTTCAAAGAATTGTATCTGCTTGGTCAAGACCGTGATGCTTGGTTGCAGTGGCAAGCGGAATTTCACAACAAAGCCCAACCTACGGTAGCAGAACAATTTACTGAGGGTTTGATGCTGCTTACCCAAGGGGAAAATTTACTGGGAATTGACAAAATCTCTAAATTGGAAGACAGAGAAAAACCAGAAGAAAAAGCTGAGTATGAAGCTTTAAGCAAACAGATTATCTACTGGCAAGCTCGTTATCCCTTTCCTTATCTTAAAGAAATAGAATATTGGTCAGGGCAACGTCAGCTAAATCCTTTACTGGTAACAGCATTGATTCGTCAAGAGTCACGGTTTCAGCCAAAAATTAAATCCGTTGCTAATGCAACTGGCTTAATGCAAGTATTACCAGATACAGCTAAATGGATTGCTCCCCAAATTAAAGAGGATAGTAAAAAAATTAACCTCGAAGACCCCAACGATAATATCATGCTGGGTACTTGGTATTTAGATCATACCCATCAGCAATATGGTAATAATTCGTTGTTGGCGATCGCTAGTTACAATGCTGGGCCTGGTAACGTTGCTAAGTGGTTGCAAACTATACCAACACAAGATCCAGATGAATTTGTAGAACTAATACCCTTTGACGAGACCAAAAATTATGTGCGTCAAGTCTTTGGCAATTACTGGAATTATTTACGACTTTATAATCCCGAAATTTCCCGATTAGTAAGGCAATACTCAGCCAAGCACCCACAATTGCCACAGCAGTGAGGGAAGAAATGGGAGACAAGGAGGACATGGGAGACAAAGAAGCAATCTTTCTGTCTTGTTTTCTTGGTATCACTCTACTAACTACCCCTTTGGTGGTGCAATCCTAAACAATAAGTTTTCTTTGTGTCTTGGTGTCTTTGTGGTGAAAAAATAAATTTCATTTAACCACTAAGACACTAAGACACCAAGGTCGATAATATCAAGTTCGGCTAATTGCTTAACCTGAGTTCGGGTTACCTATTATCAATTAGGCGTTGCTGAATCTGGTCATGAATTATGTTTGTATACATTTTTGTAGAAACGTAGCAATGCTACGTCTCTACATATCCGTGAATTGTAAATTCATATCTTGATTCAGCAATGCCACCAATTAGCAGCCTAAGCGACAGTATAAGTATTCAAGCGAACATGATATAACTATTTGCTTTGAGATATTCTCTTCAGAACAATTCAAAATTAGGAGCTTTGAAAGACAGATTGGGATTGTAGTAAGGATCTGTACCCAATTTCTCAAAATAATCTTTCCACTTATGATTTAATTGATACCATTCACCCGGTTTTAAACCTTTTTGCCTACTAGCAGATTCATAATGAATCAGTTGAGCATAAGGCGTAACTACATTACGATATCCAGATTGATGCGCTTTTAAACATAAATCCACATCGTTGTAGTTGAGGGGAAAAGCTTCATCAAGCCCACCTAATAATTGAAAAACCTCTTGACGCATCATTAAACAAGCAGCCGTTACCGCTAAGTAATTTCGATTAACAATATTTGAACAAAAATAACCAGATTGTTCATTATCAAACCCGTAGAAAGCATGACAGGGATTACCTTCAAGAATCATTACCCCTACATGCTGTAATCTGCCATCAGGAAATAAAAGTTTTGCTCCCACTGCACCGATTTCTTTTTGTTGTGCAAGTTCTAACATTGATTCGAGCCAATCGGGAGTAATTACTTCTGTATCATCATTCAACAACAGTAAAAATTCTCCCTTGGCTTTGGCTGCACCTCTATTAATTCGCATCGAGAAGTTAAAAGGTTCAGCACAACGGACTAATTTCACATCTAAAGCAAGTATTTTCTCTAAAGT
>Ga0073934_10005326_pt1 | contig 20085 bp, 23 predicted proteins | sample LarsenN4metaG_FD_76834 | JGI IMG/M metagenome (GOLD analysis project Ga0073934, IMG submission 76834) | Hot spring sediment bacterial and archeal communities from British Columbia, Canada, to study Microbial Dark Matter (Phase II) - Larsen... ... | reverse complement strand
TCCGAGTTCCGAGTTCCGAGTTCCGAGTTCCGAGTTCCGAGTTGCGAATTCTGCATCACCGGCCCGCAGCCCGTCGCCTGGACGCGAAACCTCGAACCTTGCACTTCGAACGTTGAACCTTGAACCTTGGCTCTGAGGCTCATGCCGCTTGCCTCTCCAGCTCGCGCAGCATGGCGTGCGCGTCAGCGGGCTGCGCCACCCGCTGGTCGTCCACCACGCGCCCGTCGCGGAAACCGATGATGCGGGAGGCAAACGCGGCGATATCGCGCTCGTGCGTGACGAGCATCACCGTCATGCCGTCGCGGTTGAGCTGCTGCAGCACGCCCATCAGCTCGAAGCTGGTGCGCGTGTCGAGCGCGCCGGTGGGCTCGTCCGCGAGGATCAGCACCGGATTGTTGACCAGCGCACGCGCGATCGCGACCCGCTGCTGCTGCCCGCCGGAGAGCTGCTGGGGATGGTGTTCCGCGCGATCGGCGAGGCCTACCTGGGCGAGGCGCGCCAGCGCGCGCTGCCTGCGCTGCGGCTTCGGGCAGTGGCTGTAGAGCAAGGGCAGCTCGACGTTCTCGACCGCGGTCGTGCGCGGCAGCAGATTGAAGTTCTGGAACACGAAGCCGATGCCGCGGTTGCGGATCGCCGCCAGCGCGTCGCCCGAAAGCCCGGACAGGCGCTCGCCGGCGAGGAAATACTCGCCGCTCGTCGGCGAGTCGAGGCAGCCGAGGAGATTCATGAAGGTGGACTTGCCCGAACCGGAGGGCCCCATCACGGCGACGAACTCCCCCGCACGGATCTCGAGCGATACCCCGCGCAGCGCCTGCACGGTGTAGGTCTCCATGCGGTACACCTTGGTGATGTCCCGCGTGAGGATGAGCGGCTGCGTCATACCACAGTGATTGAGTGATGAGGTGATTGAGTGATTGCGTGACTAAGGCCCGGCAATTGCGAATACGTGTATTGCCTCCGGTTCACTTAATCCCTCGATCACCCAGTCACGGCTCCTAGAAGCCGAACCGCGGCCCGCCCTTCGGCTGCACCCGCGCCTTGGCAGCCTCCAGCGCCCCGATGATCACCGGCGTGCCCTCCTGCAGCTCGCCGCTCACGAGCTCGGTGCTCGTGCCGTCGGTCAACCCGGTCCGCACGGCGACCGGCTTCAGCTTGCCCGCGCCGTCGATCACCCACACCCTGCCGCGGGTCACGGCGCGCCCGGTCCGGGCCGCCGTCATCTCCTCGTAGCGCTCGCGCTGCTCGGGACTGAGCATCTCGGCGATGCGGGCGCGCGACTCCGCACGCAGCCGGTCGGCCTGCTTGCGCCGCTCGCCCTTGTCCTCGGTGTCGATCGCGCGGATTTTCTCGCGCGTCTCCCGCTGGATCGTCTCGAGGCGCGCCTGTTGCTCGGGGCTGAGCTTCAGCTCCCTCGTGAGGCGCTCGCGCAGGGCCTCGCCCGCCTGCGGCCCGGGCGCGCCCTTGCCTTCCTCGGGCGCCGGCGCCCCTGCCGCCTCGCCCGCGGCGATGCCCGCGGGGCGGAAGCGCAGCGCGGCGTTGGGGATCTTGAGCACGTTCGCGCGGTTGTCCACGACAATGCGCACGTTGGCGGTCATGCCGGGAAAAAGGATGAGATCCGGATTGGAGGTGCCGATCACCGCCGTATAGGTCACCACGTTTTGCACGACCTGCGCCGCCTTGCGCAGCTGGGAGACGGTGCCGCGGAAAGTCCGGCCCGGGAAAGAGTCGACGGTGAAGGTCGCGACCTGGCCCACCCGGATGCGGCCCACCTCCGCCTCGTCTATCGAGGCCTCGACCTGCATCTCGCGCAGGTCCTGCGCGATGACGAAGAGCTCCGGCGCCTGGAGGCTCGCCGCCACGGTCTGCCCCGGTTCCACCGACTTCTTCACCACGATGCCGTCCACCGGCGCGCGGATCGCCGTGCGCTCGAGGTCCACCTTCGCCTGCGCGAGCTGCGCCTCGCGCTGCTTCACCACCGCCTCCACGTTGCGCACCTGCGCCTCGCCCACCGCCAGCTGGGCCTGCGCGCTCTTCAGCGTTTCCTGCGCCGCCTCGAACGCCGCCTGCGATTTGTCGAGGACCGCCGCCGAGATGAAGTTCTTCTCGTAGAGCGAGCGGTTGCGCTGGAACTCCCGCTGCGCGTCGCCCAGCTGGACCTTCGCCCTCGACACCTCGGCCTGCAGCGCGGCGACATTCGCGCGCTGCGTGAGCACGGTGGCGCGCGTCGCCTCGAGATCGGCCATGGCCTGGTTCACCCGCAACGCGAACGAGTCCGGGTCGATGCGGGCGATGACCTGCCCCTTCTTCACGGGCGAGTTGAAGTCGACGTAGAGCTCCTTCACCTGCCCCGACACCTGCGAGCCCACCTGCACCGACACCACCGGGTTGAGCGTCCCGGTGGCCGAGACGGCGGCGGTGAGGCCGCCGCGCTCGACTGTTGCGAAGCGGTAACCGGGCGAACCCGCGCGGGCGCCCCACCACGCGTACGCGCCGGCACCGGCCGCAAACACGGCCAGCACCACGGCTGCGCTGATCAAGCTCTTGCGTGACATGACAGGACCATCGTAAGCGGTGAGCGGCGAGGGGTCGCGGGCAACTACCCGCGATAAGACGTGGTAGCGGAGCTTCCCGTTCCTCCCGCTTGCTGCTGACCGTTTACTGCTTACCGATTTAGACGTCAGATTGTAGCCGAGGTGCCGCGCCCATGCCGCATGGCAGCGCGCCGGCCCTGGCAGTGCGGCGGGCTGCCATTATCAAACCGCCCCGGCTTTCCTGCCAAATACCGGCAGAACCACTCCTTGGCGGCGTCCGCGAAGGGACAAAGAAACGAGCCGAGGCGTACCTGACGGGTTTTTTCCGCCCGGTTCCTCGGGGCGGTTTGCCAAAGGAGCTTGTCGGGCGAAAGCCCGACAAGCTCCCCGGATGTAACAAGAGGTTTCAGCGCGAGGCCGGAGGTCCGGCCAGCGCTTCGCGCACCGCCTGCTTCGCGGCGCTTTCCAATGCGTCGAGCAGCCGCAGCCCGGTCAGCACACCCTGCAACTCGAGCTCGCGGCCGATCGCTTCCGCGCGCTGGCTGAGCTCGGGAGGAACCGGAAGCTCCCTCCCCTCGGCAGCCGCGACGAGCGACGCCTTGAGGTAGGCGAACAGGAGCTGAACGTCGGCCTCGGTCACCCGGCCCTTCAGCCAGGCCTCCGGGGCGAGCAGTTGCTCGAGCCTCGCGTCGAACTCGGCAAACGGGTCCTTCGGGTCGGCGCGGACCGGCACGGCAACGGCCACACCCAACGCCGCCACTGCGATCATGGATCGAAGACTCATGGCGCGTCCCTCCTCGTCCCGGGCCCCCGATTAACGCGCGAACCCGGGCGGCGGTTTACGCCTTGTGGTAGATCTCGGCGCCCTTTTCCACGAACTCCTGCGCCTTCTCCTGCAGGCCCTTCGCGAGCGCCTCCTCGCCCGAGACCCCCTCCCTCTCGGCGTATTCGCGCACCTCCTGCGTGATCTTCATCGAGCAGAAATGCGGGCCGCACATCGAGCAGAAATGGGCGAGCTTGGCCCCCTCCTGCGGCAGCGTCTCGTCGTGGAAGGCGCGCGCCTTGTCCGGGTCGAGCCCGAGGTTGAACTGGTCCTCCCAGCGGAACTCGAAACGCGCCTTCGAGAGCGCGTTGTCGCGGATCTGCGCGCCGGGATGGCCCTTGGCGAGGTCGGCTGCGTGCGCCGCGATCTTGTAGGCGATGATGCCGTCCTTCACGTCGTCCTTGTCCGGGAGCCCCAGGTGCTCCTTGGGCGTGACATAGCACAGCATCGCCGTGCCGAACCAGCCGATCATCGCCGCGCCGATCGCGCTCGTGATGTGGTCGTAGCCCGGGGCGATGTCGGTCGCGAGCGGCCCCAGGGTGTAGAAGGGCGCCTCGCGGCAGTGCTTGAGCTCGAGGTCCATGTTCTCCTTGATGAGCTGCATCGGGATGTGGCCCGGGCCCTCGATCATCACCTGCACGTCGTGCCGCCACGCGATCTCCGTGAGCTCGCCGAGCGTCCTCAACTCCGCGAACTGCGCCTCGTCGTTGGCGTCGTAGATCGAGCCGGGGCGCAGCCCGTCGCCCAGCGAGAAGGCGACGTCGTAGGCCTTGAGGATCTCGCAGATCTCCTCGAAGCGCGTGTAGAGGAAGCTCTCCTTGTGGTGCGCGAGGCACCACTTGGCCATGATCGAGCCGCCGCGCGAGACGATGCCCGTCATGCGCCTTGCGGTGAGCGGGATGTAGGCGAGCCTCACGCCCGCGTGCACGGTGAAGTAATCCACGCCCTGCTCGCACTGCTCGATCAGCGTGTCGCGGTAGATCTCCCAGGTGAGCTCCTCCGCTTTTCCGTCCACCTTCTCGAGGGCCTGGTAGATCGGCACCGTGCCGATCGGCACCGGGGAATTGCGGATGATCCATTCGCGCGTCTCGTGGATGTGCCGCCCGGTGGAAAGATCCATCACGGTGTCCGCGCCCCAGCGCGTCGCCCACGTCATCTTCTCCACCTCCTCCTGGATGCCGGAGGTGACCGCGGAGTTGCCGATGTTGGCGTTGATCTTCACCAGGAAGTTGCGGCCGATCACCATCGGCTCCGATTCCGGGTGGTTGACGTTGGCCGGAATGATGGCGCGCCCGCGCGCGACCTCCTCGCGCACGAATTCCGGCGTGATCGCCTTCGGGATCGCCGCGCCGAACGCCTGTCCGCCGTGCTGCCGGCGCAGCAAATCGGAGAGCGCCTCCATGCGCTGGTTCTCGCGGATCGCGATGAACTCCATCTCGGGCGTGATCCGGCCGCGGCGCGCGTAGTGCATCTGCGTCACGTTGCCTCCGCGCCTTGCGCGCCGCGGTTTCCGCACCAGATTGAAGCGCAGTTGCGCGAGCTTCGGGTCAGCGGCGCGCATGCGGCCATAATGCGACGTGGGCTCCGCGAGCTCTTCCGTGTCGTTTCGCTCCAGAATCCACGGCAATCGCACAGGCTCCAGGCCGCGGCGGATGTCGATTCTCGTTTCGGGGTCCGTATACGGACCCGAAGTGTCGTAGACGAAGATCGGGGGGTTCTTCTCCGCGCCGAAGGAAGCCGGCGTGTCCGATTGCGTGATCTCGCGCATCGGCACGCGGATGTCGGGCCGCGAGCCCGTGACGTATACCTTGCGCGAGTTGGGCAGCGGCCGCACCGCCGCGTCATCGACGCGCGCGCTCGCGCCCAGGAACTTGGGATTGGCACTCATGCTGCGCTCCTCGCGGAACTGCCAGGCGGGGAGGAAGTGGAGGGTGACCTGCCACGCTTCCCTACGACGGCATTACCCGCATCAGGTTCAAAGGGTGTCTCTCACCCGATTGCACCGGCAATCAGGACCCCTAACGTGTGCTGTTAAGCTAACCCGGTTATGCGATAATTGCAAGCTCCGTAGAACGATCTCCGGCCTTCCATTGCCCGGTATGGACCCGCAGCTCGACTTCGAGCGCGCGCGCTTCAACATGGTGGAGCAGCAGATCCGGCCATGGGAAGTGCTCGACCAGCAGGTGCTCGATCTCCTCTTCCGGGTCAAGCGCGAGGATTTCGTGCCGGCGCAATACCGCGCGCTCGCCTTCGCCGACCTGGAAATCCCCATCGGTCACGGCGAGACCATGCTCGCGCCCAAGATCGAGGCGCGCATGCTGCAGGAGCTTGCCCTCCAGCCCGAAGACAGCGTCCTCGAGGTCGGCACCGGCAGCGGCTACATGACCGCGCTGCTCGCGAGCCTCGGCAAGCACGTCTACAGCGTGGACATCATCGGCGAGTTCACGAAAACCGCCGCGTCCAGGCTCGCCGCGCACGGCATCACCAACGTCACGCTGGAAACCGGGGACGCCGCCCGCGGCTGGGACCGGCACGCGCCCTATGACGCCATCATCGTCACCGGCTCGGTGCCGATCCTGGCCGAGGCGTTCCGGCAGAGCCTGAAGCCGGGCGGCAGGCTGGTCGCCGTGGTGGGCGAGGCCCCGGTCATGGAAGCGCGGCTCATCACCCGCGTTGCGGCCGGCGCCTTCAGCTCCGTCGGGTTGTTCGAGACCTGCATCGCGCCGCTCCAGAACGCTCCGCGGCCCGAGCGCTTTGTCTTCTAGTGACAATGCGCATCCTCACATCCGTGATGTTCGCGCTGCTGCTCGCGGCGGCAGCGACCGCGGCGCGCGGCGCCGATCTGCTCGAGATCTACCGCGCGGCGCAGGCGGCCGACGCGCAATATGCGGCAGCGCGCGCGGCCTGGGCCGCCGGGCAGGAAAAATTGCCGCAGGGCCGGGCCGGGCTGCTGCCGGCGCTCACGCTCTCCGGCTCGACCCAATGGAACGACCGCGACACCCGCTCTCGCGACCCGGCCACCGCCGGGGGCACGAGCCGGTTCAATTCCAACGCGCTCACGCTGTCGCTCACGCAGCCGATTTTCCGCTGGCAGAACCTGGTCGCCTACGAGCAGGCCAGGATCCAGGTCGCGCAAAGCGACGCGCAGTTCGCGCAGTCGGCGCAGGACCTCATCCTGCGCGTCGCGCAGGCCTACTTCGACGTGCTGCTCGCGGAGTTCAACGTCGAGCTCGCGGCGGCGCAGAAGAAGGCGATCGGCGAGCAGCTCGCGCAGGCGAAGCGCAACTTCGAGGTCGGCACCGCGACCATCACCGACACCCATGAGGCGCAGGCGCGCTACGATCTCTCGGTCTCGCAGGAGATCGCCGCGCAGAACGACGCGGAGATCAGGAAGCGCACGCTCGCGCAGGTGATCGGCAGGCCCGCGCCGGTGCTCGCCCCCCTCAGCCCGGCCCGCTTCAAGCTCGTCAAGCCGGATCCCGACAACATGGAAGCCTGGGTGAAGGACTCGCAGCAGTCGAACCTCCAGGTGCAGGTCGCGCAGGCGAGCCTCGATTTCGCAACCCGGGAAGTGGGCCGCAACCGCGGCGGGCACTACCCCACGCTCGATGCCTTCGCCACCTACTCGGAGACCGGCAGCGGCGCGGGCACCAGCACCAGCAGCGGGGGCAGCGACACCACGAGCAAGATCGTCGGGCTGCAGTTGAGCCTGCCGCTCTACCAGGGCGGCTCGGTGAGCTCCCGGGTGCGCGAGGCGCTGGCGAACGAGGACAAGGCGCGGCAGGACCTCGAGAACGCGAGGCGGAGCGCCGAGCTCGCCGCGCGCCAGGCGTTCCTCGGCGTCACGAGCGGCGCGGCGCAGGTGAGCGCGCTGCAGGCCGCGGTCGTCTCCAGCCAGAGCTCGCTCGATTCGACACGGCTCGGGCTCGAGGTCGGGGTGCGCGTGCAGGTCGACGTGTTGAATGCGCAGCAGCAGCTTTTCAGCGCGCGCCGGGACCAGGCGCAGGCCGTCTACAACTATCTCCTCTCGCTGCTGCGCCTGAAGGCCGCCGTGGGGCGGCTCGCCGAAGAAGACCTCGCCCAGATCAACCAGTGGCTCGACAAGCGGTGAACAGTGAACGGTGAACAGTGAACGGAAAAGACCTTGCGCTTCACTGTTACGGCGGGCAGTGACCGTTTACGGTTAACCGTTTACCGTTCACCCATTAACAAGAGCGAAATCCGCAAGCAGGTCCTCGCGCGGCGCGGCGCGCTCACCCCGGCCGAGCGCCGGGCCCTGAGCGAGCGCATCACTCCCCGCCTGCTTGCGCTCGAGTCCTACCGCGCCGCCCGCTGCGTGATGGCGTACGTGAGCTTCGGCGGCGAGTTCGAGACCGCCGGCTTCGTCTCCGACGCGCTCGCGAACGGCAAGAAGCTGGTGCTGCCCAGGGCGGAGCGGGGAAGCCGCGCGCTCAGGCTCCTTGAGGTGCGGGATCCCGAGCGCGAGCTCGCGCCCGGCGTGTGGGGCATCCGCGAGCCGCGGCCCGAGCTCTGCCCTGAGGCCGCGCCCGAGACGATCGACTTCGTGCTCGTGCCGGGCGTCGCCTTTACTGCGCGCTGCGAGCGGCTGGGCTATGGCGGCGGTTTCTACGACCGGCTGATCCGCGCCTTCGCCAGGCGCCCGCCGCTCGTCGCCGCGGCCTTCTCCGTGCAGATCGTGCCCGAGCTGCCGGTCTCGGAACGCGATGAGAAAGTCGATCTCGTCGTCACCGAGGACGCCGAGTACCAACGGCGTGAATCGTGAATGGTGAATCGTGAATCGAAAAAGCGAGCAACGCTAACCGCGCCTACGACCACGATTTACGATTGACGATTTACGATTCACGGGCGCTAGAACTTGAGCAGCTCGAGCATCCTGGCCGTCGCGCCGCGATGCGCGGCGCAGAACGCCAGCGCTGCGGCCGCCATGCGCCGCGCGGCTTCGCGATCGAGCAGCAGCCGGCCCGCCTCGCGCGCGAGCGCCGCCGCATCCCTCACCTGAATCGCGGCCCCCGCCGTCACGGCACCTTCGACCGCTTCGGCGAAGTTGTACGTTGACGGCCCGATGAGCACCGGGCGCCCGACGGCGCAGGCCTCGATCAGGTTCTGCCCGCCGACCGGCACGAGGCTCCCGCCCACGAACGCGACGTCGCACGCCGCGTAGTACGCGAACATCTCGCCCATGCTGTCGCCGAGGACGACCCCGGTGTCGGCGGCAACCGGCGCGTTCTCGCTGCGGCGCTGGAGCCTCAGCCCGCGGCGCCGGATTTCCTGCGCGACCTCCTCGAAGCGCTGCGGGTGCCGCGGCACGATGACCGTGAGCAATCCCGGCACGGCGAGCCGTGGCAACTCGTCGAGCAGCAGCGCTTCCTCGCCGTCGCGGGTGCTCGCCGCGAGCAGCACCGGGCGCGCCTCGCCGAAACCCTGCCGCCACGCCCGTCCCAGCTCGAGCTGCGCCGCCGGCGGCGTGATGTCGAACTTGATGCTGCCGGTGACGCGCACGCCCTGCGCGCCGAGCGCCGCGAGCCGCCGCGCGTCCTCATCCGTCTGCGCCGCAATCGCCGCCAGCGCGCCCAGGCTTTCGCGCGCGAGGCGCGGGATTCGCCGGTAGCGCGCGAAAGACTTTTCCGAGAGGCGCGCGTTGACGAGGTAGAGGGGAATCCCGCGGGCGCGGCAGGCGTGAATGAGATTGGGCCAGATCTCGGTTTCCATCACGATCCCGGCGCGCGGCCGGAAATGGCCGAGGAAGCGCGCCACCGCTCCCGGGAGGTCGTACGGCAGGTAGCAGCGAATCACTTCCTCGCCGAAGATCTGCTCGCCGGCCTCGCGGCCGGTCGGGGTCATGTGCGTGAGCAGGATGCGGTGGCGCGGATACTTGCCGCGCAGCGCGCGGATGAGCGGCTCGGCCGCGCGCGTCTCGCCCACGGACACCGCGTGGACCCAGATGAGGGGCTCCTTGACGGCTTGCGCGTAGCACCCGAAGCGCTCCGCGACGTGCTCGAGATAGCCGGGCTGCCGGCGCGCGCGCCACGCGAGGCGCAGCGCGACATACGGCAGCATCGCGTAGAGCAGCAGCGTGTAGGCGAAGCGCATCACTCGTGGATCGCGAATCGTGAATCGTGAACCGAAACAACCTTTCGCAAACGGCGGATCGCGAGTCCGTGGAGCTTTACCCGCACATGGGGGCCCCCACGATTTCCGATTGACAATTTACGATTCACGAGCAAAGGCGCTCCAGCGCGGCGAGCACGTCGGCCGCTGACGGCGGGCGGCCGATGCCGCCGAGATTGACGGCGCGCGCGCAGCCGTAGAGCCCGGTCGCGCCCGGGTCGGTATCGCAGTAGATCCCGACCGTCGGCACCGCGAGCGCTCCCGCAAGGTGCGTGAGCCCCGTGTCCACGCCGACGGCGGCGCTCGCCCCCGCCAGGAGGCCCGCGGCCTCTGCCAGGGCGAGCGGCGGCGGCACAACCGCGCGCGGGATCCCGCGCGCGAGCCGCTCGGCTCGCGCGCGCTCTTCGCGGCTGCCCCACGGCAGCACGCAGCAGCGCCCGCCCGCCGCGAGCCGCGCGCCGAGCTCGATCCAGCGCGGCTCCGGCCACAGCTTCCCGGGGGCGCTGCTCGCGTGGAGCAGCACGGCGTGGCTTCCCGCCGGCAGCCACGCCAGCCGCTCTGCGCGCGCGGTGATGCCGTAATCCATCCCGTTCGGAACCGCGTAACCCAGCGCCTGCGCCGCGAGCGCGCGGTTGCGCTCCACCGCGTGCAGCGTCCACGGCACGGAGAACGTGCGGTCGTAGAACATGGCGAGCGGCTCGCGCGCGCTCTTCCAGTCGAGCCCGTAGCGCGCGCCGCGCGCGCACCACGCGAGGAGCGCGCTCTTGAGCAGCCCCTGGGTGTCGATCACGGCGTCATAGCTCTGCGCCTTGAGCTCGTCGAGAAAGCGCGCGATCTCGCGGCGCGTTGCCGCGCGCCACCAGCTCGCGCGCCAGCGCCGCGTCGCCACGCAAAAGAGCCGGCGCACCCCCGGATGCAGGCGCGGGATGGCGGCCAACGACTCCTCCACCACCCAATCGATGCGGCTGCCGGGATGAACGGAGAGAATATCGCTGACGACCGGCAGGTTGTGGACGACGTCGCCCATCGAGGACGTCTTGACCAGCAGGATGCGGATCATCGGCTACATCCAGTGTTCCACCGGTCTCGACAGGAACTCGTCGAGTGCGATGCCGTTGCCGCCCACCAGCAGCTTGCGCTTGGGCGCGAATGCATCGGCGAAGATCTCCATGCCTCGGAGTGTTTCCCGCGCACGGCCGCTTTTCACCTCGATCGCGATCAGGGTCTTGCCCGAGCGCGCCACGAAATCCACCTCGCGATTGCGTTCGCGCCAATAAAACAGTTCACAGACGCCGCCCGCAGCCGCATTGGCGAGATGCGCGCCGACCGCGGATTCGACAACGCGGCCCCAAAATGCCGCGTCTCGGCGTGCCTCGTTGAGGGTCATACCGGCCTGCGCGCCCATGAGGGCGGTGTTGAGCACGAGCAGCTTGGGACTCGAACCGCGCTGGCGCACTTGCGCCCCGGCGAACTTCTGAAGGCCCGTGATCATGCCGGCGCCAGCGAGCAATTCCAGATAATGCGCCAGCGTCGTCGTATTGCCGGCGTCCTGCAGCCGCCCGAGCATCTTCTGGTAGGAAAGCACCTGCCCCGAGCAGGCGCAGCCCAGCTCGAAGAGGCGTCGCAGCAGGGCAGGCTTGTCCACGCGGGTCAACAGAAGGACGTCGCGCGAAATCGTGGTCTCGATCAGCGAATCCCTGATATAGCGCGCCCAACGCTCGGGCTCCCTGATAAGTGGCGCGGCGCCCGGATAGCCGCCGTGAAAAAGATAGCGGTCGAGGCTCCAGCCGAAGGCCTCTCGCATCTCGGCGTACGACCAGTGCGGAAGATGCAGCACCTCGAATCGGCCGGCGAGGCTTTCCGTGAGCCCGCGCCCGATCAGCAGCGGCGCCGAGCCGAGCAGCACGGCCCTCAGCGGCATGCCGGCCCCGGTGTCGGCGTCCCACAGCCGCTTCACCGTTTCCGACCAGCCGGGGATCTTCTGGATCTCGTCCAGCACCAGCAGCGCACCGCGTCTGCCGGCGTCGCGCGCCGCAAGGCGCGCCGCCTCCCACTGTTGTTCGATCCAGTCGCGCCCGCGCAGCGTCGGCTCGTCGGCGCTTGCATAGCGGTGAACGAGCCCCGAAGCCCTGGCAATCTGGCGCACGAGCGTGGTCTTGCCGACTTGGCGCGGGCCGGCAACCACCTGGATCAAGCGGCGGCGCTCACCAAGACGGCGGGCGAGGAGCTTGCCTTGAGGGCGGGAGAACACGGCCTGCAATTTACTCAATGATTTGAGTAAATTTACTCAATCCCGGGAGCAAAGGCAAGCCTGGCGGAGATCCGGCCGGAGGCTGCATCCCGCTGCGGATTTCGATAACCACCGCCACGTCCGGCACCGCTGAACGCACGGATTTTGTCGAGGTATCCATATGTTATGATTGGAAAACTCTTGAAAGATCCTCGTTTCCCGTTTCCTACTCACCCTTTATCCATGCTCGGATGAGCTCCCGTGCGATTCTGGTGACGGGCGGGGCCGGGTTCATCGGCTCCAACTTCGTCCTTGACTGGCTCGCCAGCGAGCAATCGCCGGTAGTCAATCTCGACAAGCTCACCTACGCCGGCAATCTCGGCAACCTCGCGAGCGTGGCGAACGACCCGCGGCACGTTTTCGTCAAGGGAGACATCAACGACCGCGCGCTCGTCGCGAAGCTCCTGCGCCAGCACGAGCCGGGCGCGATCGTGCATTTTGCCGCCGAGAGCCACGTGGACCGCTCGATCCACGGGCCGGCGGACTTCGTCCAGACCAACGTCATCGGCACTTTTTCGCTGCTGGAGGAAGCCCGCGCATACTGGTCGGAGATGAAGGAACCGGAGCGGAGCCTCTTCCGGTTCCTTCATGTCTCGACCGACGAGGTCTACGGCTCGCTCGGCCCGGGCGATCCCGCCTTCACGGAAACGACGCCCTACGCGCCGAACAGCCCCTACGCCGCCTCCAAGGCCGCGTCGGACCATCTCGTCCGCTCCTACCACCATACCTACGGCCTGCCGGCGGTCACGACGAACTGCTCCAACAATTACGGGCCGTACCAGTTTCCCGAGAAGCTCATCCCGCTCATGATCGTCAACGCCGTGCAGGGAAAACCCCTGCCGGTGTACGGCGACGGGCTCAACGTGCGCGACTGGCTCAACGTGGGCGACCACTGCGCGGCAGTGCGGCTCGTGCTGAAGAAGGGACGGACGGGCGAGACCTACAACATCGGCGGCAACGCGGAAAAAACGAACCTGGAGGTCGTCAAGACGATCTGCGCGGCCCTCGACGAGTTCCGTCCGAGTTCACTCATCACTCATCACTCATCACTCATCACTCATGTCGCCGACCGGCCCGGCCACGACCGGCGCTACGCGATGGATGCGACCAAGATTCAACGCGAGCTCGGTTGGGCGCCGCGCGAGAGATTCGAGACGGGGTTGCGGAAAACGGTGGAGTGGTACCTCGCTCACATGGACTGGGTGAAAGACGTGACGAGCGGCGAATATCGCCGCTGGATCGACCTGAACTACGCCGCTCGGCGACCCATCGGCCCCGCGCACCCGGTTTGACCCGGACCCGCAGCACGCCTATACTTAGCTAAGTCCGGGGACTAAGTCCGATAGGACCGATATGGCTACCGTGGTGAACGTTCATACCGCCAAAACCAACCTGTCGCGGCTGCTTGATCGCGTGCGCAAGGGCGAGGAGATCGTGCTTGCAAAGGCGGGGAAGCCGTGCGCGAAGCTGGTTCCGCTCGACGAGGCGCAGGAGCGAAAACCGGGGCTGCTCAAAGGCTGGCGGCTCCCGGACAGTTTCTTCGAGCCGCTGCCGGCCGAAGAACTGGATGCCTGGGAAAAATGAAGCTTCTGCTCGACACCCATGCGCTCCTATGGTGGCTGACCGACGACGCGCAGCTCTCCGCTCGCGCAACACAGGTCATCCGGAATCCCCGCAACGCCGTCTGGGTGAGCCCCGTATCCGGCTGGGAACTCGCGACCAAGTTCCGGCTGGGAAAGCTCCCGGGTGTGGACCGCATATTGCCCAGGCTTCCGGCTTTGATCGAAGAGTCGCGCCTGCGGGTTCTCCCGATCACGTTCGCGCACGCGCTCAAGGCGGGTTCCCTGAATCACAAGCATCGCGACCCGTTCGACCGGATGTTGACGGCGCAGGCGATGATCGAAGATCTCGTGCTGGTCACTTCCGATCCCGCATGTAAGGCACTGGGAGCGGAAATCGTCTGGTGACGGGGCGACGCAGCGGAACCATAATCGGCAGCGAGCAAGTGTTCAAGCCCCATCCAGGCAGTCAAGGTGGCGGACCGCTCCCTTCGGGGTTCGTCGCACGGCGGCTACCGTTCGCCCTTTACCGTTCACCGTTCACGCTATGCCAATGAAGGGAATCATTCTGGCGGGCGGGTCGGGGACCCGCTTATACCCTGCGACACAAGTTGTCTCAAAGCAACTCCTGCCGGTGTACGACAAGCCGATGGTCTACCACCCGCTCACGACGCTCATGCTCGCGGGTGTGCGCGACATCCTGCTCATCTCCACGCCGCGCGACACGCCGCGCTTCGAGCAGCTCCTCGGCGACGGCCGCCGCTGGGGCATCAGTCTCTCCTACGCGGTGCAGCCCGCGCCCGAGGGCATCCCGCAGGCCTTCATCATCGGCGCCAAGTTTATCGGCAAGGATTCGTGCGCGCTCATCCTCGGCGACAACATCTTCTACGGGCACGACCTCGCCGCCGATCTCCAGGCCGCCACGAAAAAGACCCGGGGCGCGACCATTTTCGCCTACCCGGTGCACGATCCCGAGCGCTACGGGGTCGTCGAATTCGACAAGCACCGCAAGGTCGTGTCGATCGAGGAGAAGCCGAAGGAGCCCAAGTCGCGCTACGCCCAGACCGGCTTCGCCGTCTACGACAACCGGGTGGTGGAGCTCGCGCGCAGCCTCAGGCCCTCCGCGCGCGGCGAGCTCGAGATCACCGACCTCAACCTCGACTACCTCGCCCGCGGCGAGCTCGAGGTGGTGCTGATGGGGCGCGGCATCGCCTGGCTCGACACCGGCACGCACGACGCGCTGCTCGCCGCCTCGATGTTCATCGAGACGATCGAGAAGCGCCAGGGCCTGAAGGTCGCCTGCCCCGAGGAGATCGCCTACCGCATGGGCTTCATCAGCGCCGCGGAGCTCGAGAAGCTCGCCGCGGAAATGAACGACAATCCCTATGCGCGCTATCTCAAGGATCTCCTCAAGGGGCCGTGACTCGTGACTCGTGAATCCGGCACGCGCGGCGCTGCGTGAAGGTCATCCCGTCCTCGATCCCCGGCGTGCTGATCGTCGAGCCGCACGTCTTCGGCGACGAGCGCGGTTTCTTCTTCGAGAGCTACAACGAGCGCGAATTCGCGGCCGCGACCGGCGTGAGCGCCCGCTTCGTGCAGGACAACCACTCCCGCTCGGTGAAGAACGTGCTGCGCGGGCTGCACTACCAGATCCGGCAGGCCCAGGGAAAGCTCATCCGGGTCACGGCGGGAGCGGTCTTCGACGTCGCCGTGGACATCCGTCGCGGCTCGCCCGCCTTCGGCCAGTGGACCGGCAACGTTCTTTCGGAGGAAAACAAGCGGACGCTGTGGATCCCCCCCGGATTCGCGCACGGCTTTCTCGTCACGAGCGATTACGCCGAAGTGCAGTACAAGACCACCGACTACTACGCGCCCGAGCACGAGCGCTGCATCGCCTGGAACGACCCGCAGCTCGCCATCGCGTGGCCGCTGTCCGGCGAGCCGGTTCTCTCGCGGAAGGACCGCGCGGGGACGCCCTTCCGCGAAGCCGAAGTGTTCCCGTAACGGCCCGTCAGCCGCAAGTCGTGACGCGACCCGCTCGACAATCTCTTACCACGTGAATAGGGATTATGATAGCATCGCGGCATGAAGGCAAGAGCCGGCCGGGCACGCGCCCCGCTCCTTTCGGTGTCCCAGTTCGCGGCGCGCGAGGAGGTCAGCCGCGCGCGGGTGCTGCAGCTCCTTGCCGCCGGGCGCATCGCCGGGGCGCAGCGCATCGGCCGGCACTGGGCGATCGAGGCATCGGCGCGGATCGAGCGCCGCGCACCCGGCCGCCCGCGGCGTCGCCGCCCGGAGCCCGACGAGCGGCTTCTGCGGGCGATGGCACGCAAATATGTCTGGTGGCTCTCGCCCCGTGAAGCTTCGGCGCGGCCCGAGCTCGTCATCACCCAGGTCATGGAGCTGGGCGATTATGACGATGCCTGCCGGCTCGAGGCCGCGCTCGGCCGCGCCGCGCTCGCGCGGGCGCTCGCCCACGCCCGGCCCGGCCGGCTTTCGGCGCGCTCCTGGGCGCATTGGCACTACCGGCTGGGACTCGCCCGCCCCGGTCACGTGCCGCCGCTGCCTCGACGCAGGCTGCGTTGATCGCGACGCTCGCTCCCGAGTTTGCAAAGCTCTCGCCCGCGCAGCGGCGGCTGTGGCCGGCGCTGCGGCCGAGCGTCGCTCTCGGCTTCGTGCTCTACGGCGGGACGGCGGTTTCCTTGCACCTTGGGCACCGGCGCTCGGTGGACTTCGACTTTTTTCGCGAGAAGGCGCTTGACAAGGAGCAGGTCCGCGCGGCGTTTCCGTTCATGCGGGCGGCTGCAACGCTGCAGGACAGGGTCAACACGCTCGTCGTGCTCGTGCCCGGGTCATACCTCGACGCCCGCGAAGGCGTGAAGGTGTCGTTCTTCGGCGGCATGAATTTCGGGCGGGTGGGCGAGCCCCTTCTCGCGGCCGACGGCGTGCTCGAGATCGCTGCGCTCGAGGACCTCATGGCGCACAAGCTCAGGATCATCCTGCAGCGTGCGGACAGGAAGGACTACGAGGATATCGCCGCGATGGTCCGCGCGGGGTGCTCGCTTGCGCGAGGGCTTGCGGCGGCGCGGCTGTTCTTCGGCAACGCGTTTCAGCCCGCCGAGAGCCTGAAGGCATTGGTTTATTTCCGCGACGGCGACCTCGCGCAGCTCTCCCGGGCGGATCAGAATACCTTGATCGAGGCCGCGAGCGCCGTGCGGCAGCTCCCCGCCGTCAGGCTGCGTTCGAAACGCCTCTCCGTCCCGCTCGCAAGCCGTGCTTGAATCGTGCACGCGCGGCAACAGGCGATGCGACAGAACGCTTCTTCGATTCACGGTTCACGATTGAGAAATGCCGCGCATTCTCGTCATCGGCAAAACCGGCCAGGTCGGCTCTGAGCTGCCGGGCGCGCTCGCGCCGCTGGGCGAGGTGATCGCGTTCGGCCGCGGCGAGATCAACCTCGCCGACGCCGGCTCCATCCGCAAGGCGATCCGGGAGGCGAAGCCCGGGATCATCGTGAATGCGGCCGGCTACACCGTCGTGGACAAGGCCGAATCCGAGCCCGAGCTCGCGATGCAGGTGAACGGCGTCGCGCCCGGGATCCTCGCCGAGGAAGCGAAACGCCTCGGCGCGATCCTGGTCCACTATTCCACCGACTACGTGTTCGACGGCGAGCTCGAGCGCCATTATGTGGAAGAAGATGCGCCGAACCCCGTCAACGCCTACGGCAGGACCAAGCTCGCCGGCGAGCGGGCGATCGAGGCCGCGGGCGGGGCCTACCTGATCCTGCGCGCGAGCTGGATCTACAGCGCGCGCGGCACGAACTTCCTGCTCACCATCCTGCGCCTCGCGCGGGAAAAGAAAGAGCTTTCGGTGGTGCACGACCAGGCGGGCTCGCCCACCTGGGCGCGCGCGCTGGCGCAATCCACCGCCGACCTCCTGCGGCGCCGGGACCTGATCCCGGAGCACAGCGGCATTTACCACTTGTCCGCCGCGGGCGACACCTCGCGCTACGAGTTCGCGCGGGCGATCATCCGCATCATGCGGGAAGTGTCCGGGATAGCGGATGGCTGGGCGAGCGTGAAGCCGATCACCTCCGAGCAATACCCGCTGCCGGCGAGGCGCCCGCGGCACCCCGTCACCAGCACCGAGAAGATCAGACGGGTCTTCGGCGTCGAGATGCCGCACTGGGAAGCGCAGCTTCGTAGTTGCCTCCTGGAGCTCTCCCACACCTCGCATCGGGGCGCCGCGTAGTGCCGTTCCAGCAATTGACATGGCTGACCCCGAGCCATGATCGATCACCCCCTCGCCGCCACCTGACTTTGCTATCTTGTATATCTAAGATATCACCAGGATGAAGGATGGTCAGCCAGCATGGCCGAGCAACTTCTGATTCGGATGGACCCGGAGCTTAAACGCAAGCTCACCAGGCTTGCGACCATGGAGGGCAAGACCTCCTCGCAAGTCGTCCGCGATCTCATACGTGGAAGTCCTGAATCGGCTGGGCTTGCAGGCGGAGCTTATCCACGAATTGCTTGAACTGTTCGCGTCGGGTTACGACCTTCTTTTCACCGCATCGACTTCCCCGTTGCAGCTTCTGAAGCACGGCCCCGGCGACAATAGGCTGTTCGAGTGTGCGGTGGAGCTCGAAGCGAAGGTGATAGTGACGGGGGACAAGGGGGTCCGAAGCGTCGGGCGCTACATGGATATCGATGTGACGACACCGACGGAATTTCTCGCGCGCTACGGCAAGTAAGAGCCACCCGTTCCCCCATTCCCATTCCCTATTCTCGATTCACGGCTCACCGCTCACTGTCCACGGCCCGCTGTCCACTGCCTCATTGCTCAGCCGCTGCCGCGCACGGCTCGCTCGCCAGCCGCCACCATCACCGGGCGGCGCTCATCGCTTCTTGACAAGTTGTCTTGCAACGAATACGCTTTCCCGGTCCGTTCGGGAGCCGTCGGCCATCGCGTCCCATGCCCGTCATGACCATCGGCGAGCTCAAGGCTCGCTTCTCTGAGGTGCTGGAGACCGTCCGGCGCGGTAAGACCGTGATCATCAGCTATGGCAGGAAACGGGAGAAAGTCGCCGCCCTCGTTCCCTATCGCCGGGCGGCTGCCGCGAAGCGGCGGCCCCTGGGGTTGCTCCGCCGCAAGGCGCATTGCAGGATCGCGAAGGACTTCACCATCACCGACGCGCAGTTGCTCGGTGAATGAGCTATCTGCTCGACACCCACTGCTTTCTCTGGTCGCTGTTCGCGCCCGGCAAGCTGAGCAGGCGCGCGCAGGCGGTCATCGCCGATGCGGCGAGCACGGTGGCGGTGAGCAGCGTGACGTTCTGGGAGATTGCGCTCAAGCACGCGATGGGCAAACTCGAGCTGGAGCGCATCGCGCCGGAGGAATTGCCCGCCGCCGCGAAGGCGATGAATCTGGATCTGCTTCCCCTTGACCCGGAGACGGCGGCCGGTTTCGCTCGTCTCCCGCGCGGCAACCACAAAGACCCGTTCGACCGGATGCTCGTCTGGCAGGCGATCGGGCACGGCCTCGTTCTGATTTCTCACGACGGCCGTCTGGACGAATACCGGAGCCAGGGGCTGAGGATTCTGCGCTGATCGGGCCCGGCCGCTCCGCACCCGGTGTCCGATTCATGATTCACCGTTCACGGCTCACGGCTCACGGTTCACGGTTCACGGCTCACGGTTCACGGCTCACGGCTACAGGGCGCACTGCCCACAGATTCACGATAGAATTGCAGCCGGCAGACCACGGCGCGAGGTGAATGTCACGAAATTCACCCGAATCACGGTGAACCCGAAGCAAATGGACGGCGTGCCCTGTATCCGTGGGCTGCGTATTCCGGTGACGACCATTGTCGGAATGGTCGCCGATGGGATGACGGAAACAGAGATTCTCAAGGCATACCCGGACCTCGAGGCCGCGGCTAGTAAGATAGGGCTTTACCGATCCATGCCGTCAAACTCCCGGATCCATCTCCGGCGTTCGAGCGTCCGATGAAAGAAGAAATCACCCCGGTACAGACCGCCCGTGAGGGCATCCGGTCCGTGCTGGAGCGCCATCCCGAGATCCGGATCGCGCTGCTGTTCGGATCGCTGGCGTCCCGCGAGGCGCGCACGGACAGCGACCTCGACCTGGCGGTGGCTGCGGACCAGCCACTCAGCGCCGGCCTGAAAGGCGCCCTTATTGCCGAACTCGCGCAAGCGACGGGACGGCCGGTGGACCTGGTGGACCTGCGCACGGCCGCGGGCCTGGTGCTCAAGGAAGCGCTTACCACCGGAATGCGGCTCCGCGTAACGGACCACGCCCTGCTCGCCGGGCTCGTGACGAGAATGTGGTTCGACGAGGCGGATTTCGAGCCCTACCGCCGCCGTATTCTCGAGGCCAGGCGCAAACAGTGGATCGGCGGCTGATCGAGGAAAAGCTGGAGTCCCTGCGGCGCTGCGTCGCGCGGGTCGCGGAAAAGTGCCCGGCTACCGCCGATCGGCTCGCGTCCGATTCCGACCTTCAGGATATCATCGCCATGCATAACTACACGGCCATCGACTGGGGGATCGTCCATGGGATCTGCCAGAGCCGTCTTGCCGACTTCCGGGACTTTGCCGCGGCGGTAAGCCGCCTTTTTTGGGGGTCGAGTCAACGGTGAACGGAGAACGCCGCTGCTTTTCGCGGCCACCGTTCTCCGTTCGCGCATTCTCCATTTCCCATCCTCCGTTTCTGATTCCCGATTTCCGATTCCCGATT
>Ga0073934_10005324_pt1 | contig 20089 bp, 15 predicted proteins | sample LarsenN4metaG_FD_76834 | JGI IMG/M metagenome (GOLD analysis project Ga0073934, IMG submission 76834) | Hot spring sediment bacterial and archeal communities from British Columbia, Canada, to study Microbial Dark Matter (Phase II) - Larsen... ... | reverse complement strand
TGGTACTGCACCCCCGCTTGCACGGTGCGGTCGGGCACCTTGGGGTCGCCGATCTGCAAGCCCAACACCAGCGCCGCGACCAGAAAGATCGTGCTGATGACACAGAGTGGGAGAAAGATGCGATTCATGGGTCTCGCTGAGCCGCACACTTGAGGTGTGCGGCAAATTCATTCTTCATCTCTCAGCCGGATGTCCACGCTGGCACTGTGGGCGGTGAGGCCTTCGGTGGCGGCCAGTCGACGGATGTCGTCCGCGGCGTCTTCGAGCGCGTCGCGGTTGAACCAGATGACGCTCGACCGCTTCCGAAAATCATTTGCGCACAGTCCGTTGGCAAAGCGCGCGGTGCCCCCCGTCGGCAGGACATGCGACGGCCCAGCAAAATAGTCCCCCACCGCCACCGGTGTGTGATGACCGAGAAAAATCGCCCCCGCGTTCTGCACGCGGTCGAGCATTCCTTCCGGATCTCGCGTCGCAATGTGCAGGTGCTCCGGCGCCAGCAGGTCGGACAGCTCCGCAGCCTGTGTCGCATCGCGCGCGACAATCAGCGCTCCGTAGTCGTTGAGGCTCGCCAGCGCCAAATCGCCCCGCGGTAACTGCGACAATTGCCGTTCGAGCTCGGCTTTCACGCCTTCGATCAGCGGCGCATGCCAGGTGATGAGCACGCCCGAGCCGGGGCTGTGCTCGGCCTGCGAAATGAGATCGCTGGCCACGAACGCAGGATCAGCGGAGTCGTCGGCCAGCACCACCACTTCACTCGGCCCGGCGATGCTGTCGATGTCGACCTCGCCAAACACCTGCTGCTTCGCCAAGGCGACGAACAGGTTGCCGGGACCGACGATTTTATCCACGCGCGGGATGCCCTCCGCGCCGTAGGCCAGAGCGGCAACGGCCTGAGCGCCGCCGATGCGGTAGATCTCGGTGACGCCGACTTCCGCGCACGTCGCCAGCAACGCGGCGTTGTAGCCGCCGAACTCCGTGGGGGGCACGACGACGGCGATCTCCTTCACTCCCGCGACCTTTGCCGGCACGGCCGTCATCAGCACGGTGGACGGATACGCCGCCGCGCCGCCGGGAACGCAGATGCCCACGCGCTTCAGCGGCAGATACCGCTGGCGCAGCTCGACGCGCGACAATCCGTCCTGCCGCACGAGCCGCACGTCTTCGTTGAGCACGCGCTCCTGGAACTCCACGATGTTGGCCCGGATGCGGCGGATTGTGGCGAGGAACTTCGGATCAGCGCTCGCATGCGCCTGCTGCAATTCTTCCGCAGTGACGCGCATCGACTCGCGTGTCAGCTCCTTCCGATCGAGCTTTCGCGTGTAGTCCAGCACCGAGGTCAGACCGCTGGCCCGCACGTCGGCGCAAATCTTCTGAACGACCTGCCGCGGCGACAGCGGTTCGCCAAACAGCTCGATCGTGCGCTGCCTGCCCGCTTCGGAGACAATGTCTCCCTGCACGCTCAGCTTGCGGCGCAGGTCCGCCAGGAGGGACTGCGGAGCATCTCGCGTGCAGTCCCATGTGGGAATGTGGGGAGAGGTGTCAGGCATCAGGGGTCAGGTCTCAGAATCGAAACCCACGGCGTGCACTCCGTGGGCGCACCGCGAACACGCATCCCTACTTCGCAGATGCGTCTGGTTCGGCAAAACGTTACAGTGTAGCGCCCCGCATTCCAATTGCCCACCGACGAGACCATCGCATGAAATACGGCGTCATCGACCTCCGCAGCGACACCGTCACCCGTCCCACGCCCGGCATGCGCCGGGCCATCGCCGACGCGGAAGTCGGCGACGATATGAATGCCGAAGACCCCACCGTCAACCGGCTGGAAGCCCGCATGTGCGAGCTGCTGGGGAAAGAGGCTGCCGTGTATGCGTGTTCGGGGACGCAGTCGAACCAGATGGGGGTCCGCGCCCATTGCCAGCCCGGCGATGAGCTGCTCATCGAAGAGACCGGCCACATCGCCAACTGGGAAGCCGGCGCGCCCGCGGTGCTGAGCGGCGTTACCGTCCGCACGCTCCGCGGCAAATCGGGGATGCTCGACGTTGCCGAGCTGGAAGGCCGCATCCGCCCCGATAATCAACACTACTGCATTACGCGGCTGGTGTGCGTCGAGAACACCACCAACCACGGCGGCGGCAAAGCGTATCCGCTCGACCAGATGGCCCGCGTCAGCCGTTGGGCGCATCAGAACAAACTGAAAGTCCACGTCGACGGTGCCCGCCTGTTTAACGCCTGCATCGCGAAGGGCTATCCCGCGCGAGACTTCTTGCAGCACGCCGACAGCGTCTCGATCTGCTTCTCCAAGGGGCTCGGCTGCCCGATGGGTTCGATCCTCGTCGGCGACGCGGACACTGTTCGCAAAGCCCGCCGCGCACGGAAGATGTTCGGCGGCGCGCTGCGGCAAGCCGGCATGATGGCCGCCGCCGCGCTGTACGCGCTCGATCACCACATCGACCGTCTCGAAGAAGACCACGACAATGCCCGTGCGTTTGCGGAAGCGATCGCCGAGATCGACGGCGTCCGCATCGACCCCTCGACAGTCGAGTCGAACCTCGTGTTTTTTGAGCTCGACCCACACAAGATCACCGGCCCCGAGCTCACCGCCCGGTTGCGCGAGCAAAAAGTGTACATGAACACCTCCGGCGGCCCGCAGCGCATCCGCGCCTGCACGCACCTGGACATCGACCGGGAAGACGTCCTGCAAGCCGCCACGACGATGCGGAAGATCCTCGAAGGCGAACGCGTGGCGGTACCTGTGGGAGCCACATCGGTGTACTGACTGTCCGGTGCAGCTATCCATCTCTCGACGAGGTTGTCGCCATGCTATGATAAGCTAGAGGACCACGGAGACTCACAATGTCCACCGCCGACCTGATCGAACGTCCGCCAATCTCGCCCGATGAGATTCGTGCGGCGCTGTCGCATCCCGACGCACTCTGGGAGATCGATTACGGCAAGGTCGTGGAGAAACCGGTGAGCGCGCTGGCCATCTGGATCGCGAATCGACTTCTCGTAGCGCTGTCCCAGGAGATTGAGCGACTCAAACTCGGCCACGCGGTGGTTGAGATGGTTTTCATTCTGGATCGAGCGAGGAATCTCAAGCTGCGGCCTGACTTCGCATTCGTCTCTGCCGAGCGCTGGCCGCTCGATCGCACGCTTCCATTCCGCACCGATTGGGAAGTGGCCCCCAATATCGCTGTCGAAGTGGTCAGCCCCAGCAACCGCGCCGGCGAGCTGGCGAAGAAGCGCCGCCGGTACTTCCGCTACGATGTCGAAGAAGTCTGGGTCATCTACCCCGAAGATCGCATGGTCGAAGTTTACGACCCTAAAGGCAGCCACGAGTTCACGCACGAAGACCGGTTCACATCGCGGCTATTGCCGGGGATTGAAATCCACCTGGCGGAATTGCTGCCGGTGGTGGATGAGGCGACGGACGCGTAACGCGCCTTCTCCATCCCTCAGCCCGCCGGCAGAATTCCTGTGCCAATCGCGTCGACTTTGCCGATAGTTACAATGGCGGCTTTCGACCGCCGCGTGCCGAACTCGCAACGGAACTCGCCTTCCGCTTGCGACTTGCGAATGATTCAACAGCCATCGGCGGCGCCCGGTCCGGGATTCATGATGTTCCCCCCGGCTTGACCTCTCGCGTGAGGGGTTTTGCCACGTCCTAGGAGAGGGGAACTTCCAATGAGCACTGGACTTGAGGCCCGATTGAATCGTTTGCCGGTCGTGGGCTATGATGCGGGTGGATTGGCCCTTTGGCTGTCGCACTGTGTGTGGACGGTCAACGGTCCCCACCAGGAAGGGAGGGCAGACATGGATGTCCGTGGTGTGGGTTCGGTCTCCGGGACGACGCCGATTCGGCCGGCGGCCGCCCCCTCGGGTTCCCAAGCGGCCGCCGCCGCGAAGCCGACGACGCCGCGCGACGAATTCGAACTCTCCGCAGCGGGGAAGATGTTGGACCAGCTCAGCCACAGCCCCGACGTGCGACAAGAGCGCCTCGCCCGCATCAAGGCCGCCATCGAGAATGGCACCTACGACACGGACGAAAAGCTCGAAGCCGCGCTGGCGAAGCTCTTCCAGGCGAACGGCATTGAGCTGGATGACAAGTAAATCTTTTGCGGAGAAGTTGGTAGTGGGTAGTTGGTAGTCGGTAGCCAGACAAAAAGCCTCTTATTCTGGCTACCAACTACCCGCTACCAACTACCGACTCGCCTCCGCCACCATGCGGAAACCCCTGTGTCCCAACTGTCCACGATGGCGGTCGCGGTCTCGCCGGTCGATAAGTTTCGGGAATTCCTGGAGACGAAGAAGATGCGTCTCACCCCGGAGCGCGAGGCGATTGTGTCTGCGGTCTACGCGACCCACGACCACTTCGACGCCGAGCAGTGGGTGAACAACTTTGCCACCCGCCGCGGGGCGTCGCGCGCCAGCCGCTCCACGATCTACCGCACGCTCAACCTGCTGGAAGAAGCCGGCCTCCTGCGCCGCGTGGCCCGTGCCAACGACCGCGAGGTCTACGAGCACGACTACGGCTACCCGCAGCACGACCATCTCATCTGCAAGAAGTGCGGGGCGATGATTGAGTTCCCCAACGAAGCCATCTCCGAGGTGCTGGAGAAGATCGCCAACGACCACGGCTTCCGCATGACCGGCCACCGGTTAGAAGTGGACGGCCTGTGCGCCGACTGCAGCCGCCCGCCCCAGCGGCAGTTCCGCAAGCTGGACATGATTTGAGGCGAGCCGGAGCGGCGTCTCACGCCAAGACTGCTTCCACCACGTTGCCATGCACGTCGGTCAGGCGGAAGTCGCGGCCGGCGTGACGGTAGGTTAATCGGGTGTGGTCGATGCCCAGGAGGTGCAGAATGGTGGCGTGGAAGTCGTGGACGTGGACTTTGTTCTCGGCCACCGTCGCGCCCAGTTCGTCGGTGCTGCCGTAGGTGATGCCCCCTTTGACACCGCCGCCGGCCAGCCAACTGGCAAAGCAGGCGCTGTGGTGGCCGCGGCCTTTGGCGCCGTCGATCCCGGGGGTGCGCCCGAATTCCGTCGTCCAGACCACCAGTGTTTCGTCCAACATGCCGAGCCGCTTGAGATCTTTGAGCAGCCCGGCAATGGGCTGGTCGATGGCTTTGGCCCGGTGGGCATGGTCGGCCATGTCGCCGTGCTGGTCCCAGTTCTTGCCGCTGTTGGAGCCGCAGTCGACCAGCTCGATGAACCGCACGCCGCGCTCGGCGAGCCTTCGTGCCACCAGGCATTGCCAGCCGAAGCCGTCGGTCTGTCCACGCTTGAGGCCATACAGGTCGAGCGTGGCGTCGGTCTCGCGCGAGAGATCGAACGCTTCGCCGGCTTCGGTCTGCATGCGGAACGCCGTCTCGAACGTGCGGATCCGAGCGGCGAGTTCCTGGCTGTCGCCACGCGCCTTCAGATGCCGGCGGTTGAACGCATCGGCCAGGCCGAGTTCCAGCTCCTGCACGCGTTCCTGCGGCGTGCGGCGGTCGAGATTGGGAATGGGCGTCGGCCCCGGCACCACACGCACGCCCTGGTGGTACGCGGGAAGGAAATCGTTGTCGAACACCTGCGACCCGGCATACGGCAGTTCCGGCGCGATGGTAATGAACGACGGCAGGTTGCCGTTCATGGTGCCCAGGCCGTAGCTCACCCACGAGCCGAGGCTGGGCCGCGTGAAGAAGAACGAGCCGGTGTGGATGGCCAGCGTGGCCTGGTAGTGCTCGTTGTCGTCCGACTTCATGGACTTGATGACGCAGATGTCGTCCATGCACTCGCGCACGTGGGGGAAGAGGTCGCTGACGAGGGTGCCTCACTCGCCGCCGGGGCGGAACTCCCACGAAGGCTTCAGCAGCACCTTTTCCTGGTTGGAGAGTCCGCCACCGACGCCAGTCTTCTTGCCGTCGGCTTTGAAGAGTTCGGGCTTGTGGTCGAAGGTTTCCATATGGGCCACGCCGCCGGTGGAGAACAGAAAGATGACGCGCTTGGCCTTGGGGGTGAAGTGCGGCTGTTTCGGCGCGAGAGGATCGCGGGCCTGCTCTTCGCCGAGCAGTTGCGACACCAGGCCCGGCAGGAGCAGCGATCCGCCGACGAGGCTGTGGAGGACGTGGCGGCGGGGTAATTGTTGATGGTGAATCACGATGTGTTCTCCTCCATGTTTAGCCGCGACCCGGAGGGAGCGCTCTGCGTCGATTGACGTGGCGACAGAGCGCTCCCTCCGGGTCGCGGCTAAACGGTGTCAATCCACATACACAAACTCATTCAATCGCAGCACCGCGCGGATAAGCGCTTGCCACGCCTGCAGGTCGATTTGCTCCGCTGGAGTCTCCGAAACTCGGAACTGATCGCGAACTTCAGCGAGGAACCGCAGCGCATCTTCACGCTCGGCAGATTCCGGGCTGCGGCCCAGCGCCAGTTGGAACGCGCGGTCAAGACGTGTGGCGTCGTCGGGGCGTTCACTCAACACGCGCTTCGCAAACAGTTGCGACTGCTGGTGCACGAACGGATCGTTCAGCAGGTACAGCGCCTGCAAGGGCGTGGTGCTGGTGAGCCGCGTGGGCGTGCTCGCGGCGGGATCGGGGCCGTCGAAAATCGCCAAATACGGATGCCGCTGGATGCGCTGCGTCATCAGGTACACGCTGCGGCGGTTGGTCTCGTAGACCGCCTTGAAGGGGTTGTGCTGCGTGAACTTCCACGTCGTCTGCGGCGGGAAGGGATGCGGCCCGGCGGGCGATGTGTCCAGGTTGCCGCCCAGCACGAGCAGGGTGTCGCGGATGGCTTCGGCATCGAGCCGGCGGCGGGGGTAGACTCCGTACAAATCGTTGTTGGGATCACGCGCATCGACCGCGCCGCTCGCGAGTTGATACGTATGCGAGAGCACGATCAGGCGGTGCATCGCTTTGATGGACCAGGGCCGGGGCGGTTGAGAGTTGAGTGTTGAGAGTTGAGAGTCAGAAAGGAGGCCCCGATCTGACGCATTTCTCTGACTCTCACCTCTCAACCCTCGACCCTCGACCAAACGGCACGCCAGCCAGTCGAGCAGCTCCGGATGGGTCGGCGGCTTGCCTTGCTTGCCGAAGTCGTTGGGCGTAGGGACGATTCCCTTGCCGAAGTGGCCGCGCCAGATGCGGTTGGCCATCACGCGGGCGGTGAGCGGGTTCTGGGGATCGACGATCCAGTTGGCGAGCGCGAGCCGGCCACTGGTTCGATCATCGGGCGGGAGTTCCATGCCGCCGAGGACAGTCAGGAACCGCCGCGGGATGATGGCTCCCGTTTTCGCCGGGTCGCCTTTCAGTTGGACCGCGGCGTCTTCGATCTTCGCCGCCTCCGCGACGGCGTACGCCTGCTCGAACGGCAGCGGCGATTTGGCATGGTCGTCGGCCGCCTTCTTGGCCTCCTGGTAGGCCTTGTCGAGCTTGGACTTCTCGTCACCTGCGGCGTCCTTGCGCTCCTTGTCGAGGCGTTTGACCTCGGCATCGAGTTCGGCCTGCTTCTCTTTGCGTCCTTTGAGCGCCGCGGCGACCTCCTCGGCGGACACGAGGGGCACCAGATCGCGCTGCTTCTGCTCCAGCTCGATGCCCGGCCACGGATACCGCGTGCTGTGGAAGATGCCATAGAGACCGTAATAGTCGTCGGTGGTGACGGGATCGAACTTGTGGTCGTGGCAGCGGGCACAATTGAGCGTGAGCCCCAGAAACGCACGGCCCAGGTTGTCAATGGTGTCTTCGATCGTGAGGTGTTGCGGGTAATCATCCACGCGCGAGCCGAACCGGCGGGCGTTCGCGATGTAACCCGTGGCAATGATCTGCTGATGCTTCTGCTCGTCGGATTCGCTGGGAAGCAGGTCGCCGGCAAGTTGCTGTTGCACAAACTGATCGTAGGGCAGATCGCGGTTGAAGGCGTCAATCACCCAGTCGCGATAGCGGTACATCTGCGGGATGGGGAAATCGGAGTTGTCGCCGGCGGTATCGGCGTAACGGACCACGTCGAGCCAGTGTCGACCCCAGCGCTCGCCGTACCGCGGCGATTCGAGAAGCCGGTCCACCACGCGCTCGAAGGCTTGCGGGGAATCATCGGCAAGAAACGCATCGATCTCTTCCGGCGTCGGCGGCAGGCCGACGAGATCGTACGTCACGCGTCGGATGAGGATGCGCTTGTCGGCATCTCCCAGGGGGTGCACCCCCTGGGCTTCGAGGCGCGCGAGGATGAACCGGTCGAGATCGTTGAGCGGCCACGTTGCGTTTTGGATGGACGGCACCGGCGGATCGACCACTGGCCGCAGCGACCAGAACTCGCGGGCTTTCGCAACGTCGATCTTTTTTTGCGGCATCCGTGTCGCGGTCGTTCGCGGATCGGGAGCGCCGCGGCGAATCCAGTCCTCCAGATCCGCAATCTCGCGGTCGGACAGTTTGCCGTCCGGCGGCATCTGCAGGTCAGCGTTCTTGTAGCGCACCGCCTCGATCAGCTTGCTGTGTTCGACGTCGCCGGGAATCACCGCCGGTCCCAGCGCGCCCCCCTGGCGCAGACCGGGGGCCGAGTCCACCAACAGCGCGCCCTGCACTTCCTTCGCCTCGGCGCTGTGGCACTCGTAGCAGTGCTGGATCAGCAGCGGGCGGATGCGGCTTTCGAAGAACGCGACGTCATCGGGAGCGAGCAGCACGGCGTTCTTGCCGTCGTACCTGCCGCGCCAGACCTCGATGCCGGAGAAGTTCGCCGCGCCCCCCTGACTGGTGAGGCGAATCGTGCCGTCGGTCACGTCGATGTACCATGGCCCCAGGCGGTCCCAGTGTCCGGCCTTGCCGCTGTTGTAGCGTGAGGCGACTTCACGATCGTTGAGGGAGATGCTGAACGTTTCGGAGTTGTTGTCCTCCCAGACGTAGAGGAACACGGTGTAGATGCCGGCGGGGACTTCGGTCAGCTCGACGCGGTTGCGGTTGCCGCCCCAGCGGCTGGAGCGGATCATCTTCGCCCGCTCCGGATCGGTGGACGGCACGAGCGGCACGTTCTGGTTGTCGAACGCCCTATCCTTGCAGACATAGTTCCTGGCGTCGTGGCCGTCCCAAGGATGGCCATCGATGACCACGGGTGGGCCGTTAAGATTAAGGCCGCGGTAGAACGATGGGGCCTCGTCAGGAGAGGCGGTCGCGGCGCCCACAAGCAGGATCAGTATGACCGATGCCGGGATTGATCGATTGCGGAGCATTTTGGCATGCGCTTCGGGCAGGGTCGCGGGGTTCAACGATTCTACCAGCGCTGATGTGTGGCTGCATCGAATTGTCAGTAGAATTCCATCGCGTCGCTTGCCGTTTCGCGGATTGGTAAGACGCGCAGTGCGTCGTTCGTTCGGCTAACCGCAAAGCGACGGAATGAATTCCACCCCCATGCCACCCAACCCCGTCAAACATACGATTGCGCACGGCGGCGTGTCGATCGGCACGTTCTTTTTCGAGTTCAACACGACCGGCGCGGCACGAATTGCCGCGGAGGCCGGGGCGGAGTTCATCATCTTTGACATGGAGCATACGGGTTGGAGCGTCGAGACGATCCGCATGTTGATTGCCACCTCGCGGTCGACCGGCATTCCAGTCTTTGTGCGGATTCCAGCGACAGAGTATCACTTCGTCGCCCGTGTGCTGGACATGGGGGCGGCGGGCATCATGGTGCCGATGTGCGAATCGGGCGAACACGCTCGGCGGCTGGTGCAGTCGGCGAAGTACCCGCCCATCGGCCGACGCGGAGCCGCGTTCACGATTGCTCACGACGACTACACCGGAGGCGACCTGGCCGCGAAGATCGAATCCGCCAACCGCGACACGCTGCTCATCGCACAGATCGAGACGATCGCCGGTGTGGAACATGTTGACGAGATTGCCGCGGTGGACGGCATCGACGTGCTTTGGATCGGGCAGTTCGATCTCGCGAACTCGCTGGGTTTTCCAGGGCAGTTCGACCATCCCAGGTTCGTGGAGGCCGTGGACCGCGTCCTCGCTGCCTGCAAGAGGCACCGCAAGACGCCCGGGGTCATGTGCAGCGATCTCGTCAGCGGCCGCGCCATGCTCGAGCAGGGCTTCCGGATGATGTCCTACAGCGGCGACCTGTGGATCTACCAGGCCGCGCTGCGCGAAGGGATCGCAGGATTGAAAACGCACGCGCGCTGAAGTTCGAGAGACCCAGGGGTGGCCATCCCTGGGCTTCCGCGCGTCAAATTTTTCCGGTTGTATGGGTGGAGTGCGTTGTGAGGGGTGTGGTGAAGTTGCCGGACGGCGCGGGTCGATGCAGACGATGGGCTCCCTCGTTTGCTCGGAACGGATTCCATGCACCGTCGCCGGTTGCATTTGTCACTCGCGTGCGCTCTGGCGTGTTGCACGACTGCCGGAGCCCAGCCGCCAAATGACCAGACCCAGTTCTCGCTCGAGACGCTGACGGCCATCGCGGAAGCGTCCAGCCCGAACTTGCGACAGGCTGCCGCCGAGGTGGAGTCGGCCCGCGGCAAGGCCCATCAGGCGCGGCTGTATCCCAACCCCGTCGTCAACGGCGGCGCGATGCAGTTGGGCGGGAAAGACAGTCAGTATTTCGCGCAGCTCAGCCAGGAGATCGTCACCAGGCACAAGCTGCAGCTCGACCAGGCCGCCGCATGCCGGGAGCTGTTCCAGGCGGAATACCGCTTCATCAAGACTCGGTTCGATCTGCTGACCGCGGTGCGACAGGGCTATTACACGGTTCTGGCCGGTCAAAAGCGAGTGGACATCCTCGGACAGTTGGTGAGCATTGCGGAGAAATCGGAAGACGCCGCGCAGAAGCTGCAGCAGGCCGGTGAAGGGACCCGCGGCGACACGCTGCTCTTTCAGATTGAATTGGCCAAGGCCGAAGTCGCGCTGCAGAACGCCGAGGTGACACTCGACGCGGCCCGCCGGCAACTGTCCGCCAGCATGGGCGTGCGCGACCTGGAGCTCAGCGGCGTCGAAGGCGATCTGCGCGTCTCGCTGGCGACGTTCGCCGAGCAGGTGGTGATCGACGGCTACGTCCCGTACAACGCCGACGTCATGGTCGCCGAGCAGGAGGTCGACCGCAATCGCTTCCTGCTCAAGCGGGCTCAGGTGGAGCCGTTCCCGAACGTGGGCGTCACGGCAGGTTACATGCGGCAACTGATCGAACCGAACAACATTGCCATTCTGGAGTTATCGGTTCCGGTGCCGGTGTGGAACAAGAATCAGGGGAACATCTACTCGGCCTATGCGAACGTGTCCCGCGCGACGGAGAACATCGCGGTCGTGCAGAACACGATCGCTCGGCAGATGGCGGACGGCCGAGGCCGGTATCGCGCGGCCGACCAGCTTGTCGTCCGCTACGAGGAAAAGATCATCCCCGTGGCGAAGGAGGGCGTGCAGGTCATCCAGCAGGCCTTCGACCAGGGACAGTTCGACTTCCTGCGCCTGCTGCAGGCACAGCGGGCACTGGTGGAAGCACAACTCGGCTACATCAATGCGCTGGAAAACCGCTGGATGGCCGCCGCCGAACTCGCCGGGCTGGCGCAGGTGGAGGCGTTTCCGTAAGAAGCCCAGGGATCGCCATCCCTGGGTCTCTTCGCGTTCATGCAGAACGAACAGTGTGCGGGACGCAGAAGCGTCCCGGACACAAGGACGTCACTTCGGCAGCTCGGGCTTCTCGACGTTCGGGTAGCTGGCGCTCGACAGCCCTTCTTTCATGAACGTCACCAGATCGGCCTGCTCGGCGTCGCTGAGCTTCAGCGCGAAGATCTCTTCATCCTGAAACTCGTTGTTGTTGCCACCCTTGTTGTAGTGAGCAACGACGTCTTCCAAAGTCTTCAAGCTGCCGTCGTGCATGTACGGCGCCGTTTTGGCGATCTCGCGCAGCGTCGGCGTCTTGAAGGCGCCGGTGTCCCCCTTGAGCTTACTCACTTCGTAGCGGCCGGGATCCTTGGAATCGAGGCCAATATTGTGGAACGCACTGTCCGAAAAGTTCGGACCGACGTGGCACGCGCTGCACCGCGCCTTGCCGAAAAACAGCTTCATGCCGCGCTGGGCGGCTTCTGAAAGGGCCTCCTTGTCGCCGGCTTTGAACTTGTCGTAGGGAGCGTCTCCGGAGAGGACGGTACGCTCGAAGGCGGCGATGGCCTTGGCGATGCGCTCGTCGTTCGCCTCGCCGCCAAAGACTTTCTGGAATTGCTCGCGGTAGCCCTGGAGGTCGTTGATCCGCTTCACCGCGTCGACCATTTTCATGTTCATCTCGATGGGGTTCTGAAGGGGACCGAGCGCCTGCTCCTCCAGCGACTTGGCCCGGCCGTCCCAGAACTGCGTGGTGTAGTAGGCGGCATTGATCACGCTGGGGGCGCTGCGACCGCCTTTCTTCAGATTCACGCCCGTGGCGAACGCTTCGCCGTTGCTCCAGCCTTTGGCAGGATCGTGGCAGCTCGCGCACGAAACCGTGTTGTCCTCCGACAGCCGCGGGTCGAAGTACAACTGTTTGCCCAGCTCGATCTTCTCCGGCGTGGGAGGATTGTCGGCCGGATGCTTCACCGGCGGCAGACCGGCCGGCTCGGCAGCACTCAGCGATGCCGCCATCAACCAACTCGCGAACAGAAAACAGGAACGCATGGGAGTCACCTCATCGTGGGGAAAACGGCAGTTGGTGGACGGCCATTATAGGCACACGCCAGCGGCGACTTCGACCGAACGCGGACGCGGTTTCTTCACGATCAGAGGGCGCTCGGTTACGATCGCATGTTTAGCCGCGACCCGCAGGGGAGCGCTCTGCGCCCCTGCGAAGACGCGCTCCCCTCCGAAGACTTCGGGTCGCGGCTCAACGGTCCACTTACAAACCTCTTACAAACCTCACGGACGGATACGCCATGCCACGGACCAAGGTCGCGCACATCCTGCAGCACGGTCAGCCCGGCGAGACGGTCGACGTCCGCGGGTGGGTACGGACCAAGCGCGAGTCGAAGGGGGACTTCGCGTTCCTCGAAATCAACGACGGCAGTTGCTTCGCCAACGTGCAGGTGGTCGCCGACGCCAATGTGCCCGACTACCACGCGCTGATCAAGCAGATCACCACGGGATCCAGCGTCGCGGTGACGGGAGAGGTCGTCGAATCGCAGGGCAAGGGGCAGCGCATCGAAGTGCGGGCGCAGTCGCTGACGCTGCTCGGAACGGCCGATCCCGCCACGTACCCGCTGCAGAAAAAGGGGCACAGCTTCGAGTTCCTCCGCGAAAAGGCCCACTTGCGGCCGCGGACGAACACCTTCGGCGCCATGGCCCGCGTCCGCAATGCGCTGTGCTTCGCCATTCACCGCTTCTTCCAGGACCGCGGCTTCCTGTACGTCAACACGCCGATCATTACCACCAGCGACTGCGAAGGGGCCGGGCAACTGTTCCAGGTCACGACGCTGGATCTGGCGAAGCTGGCGGCGAGTCGAGAGTCGAGAGTGGAGAGTGGAGAGTCAGACAAAGGCGGCGGTCCTCCGACTCTCGACCCTCAACTTTCAACCCTCGACTACTCTCACGATTTCTTCGGCAAGAAAGCCGGTCTCACGGTCAGCGGGCAGCTCGAGGCAGAAATCTTCGCGTGCGCCGTCGGCGACGTGTATACCTTCGGACCCACGTTCCGTGCGGAGAATTCCAACACCACCCGGCACCTCGCCGAGTTCTGGATGGTCGAGCCGGAGATGCCCTTCTACGAACTCGACGACAACATGCAGCTCGCGGAGGAGTTCGTGCGCACGATCATCCGCGAGGTGATGGAGCGCTGTCCGGACGACCTGGCGTTCTTCAACGAACGCATCGAAAAGGGGCTGCTGGACTCGCTGAAGAACATTGTCGAGCACCAGTTCATCCGGCTCACCTACACCGAGGCGATCGAGATCCTGGAAAAGTCGGGGCAGACATTCGAGTACCCCGTTGCGTGGGGGAAGGACCTGCAGTCGGAGCACGAACGGTATCTGACTGAACAACACTTCAGGCAGCCGGTCATCCTCACCGACTACCCGCGCGAGATCAAATCGTTCTACATGCGCTGCAACGACGACGGCAAAACGGTGCGCGCCATGGACGTGCTGGTGCCGCGAATCGGCGAAATCATCGGCGGCAGCCAGCGCGAAGAGCGGCACGACGTGCTGGTGGCGCGCATGAAGGAATGCGGTCTCGACCCGGCCGACTACTGGTGGTACCTGGAGCTGCGGCAATATGGCACGGTGCCGCACGCGGGCTTCGGGCTGGGCCTGGAGCGCACGCTGCAACTGGTGACGGGCATGCAGAACATCCGCGACTGCATCCCGTTCCCGCGCGTGCCAAAGAGCGCGGAGTTTTGAAGCGCCGTTTGGCCGCTCCCCACCGGGTCGCGGCCAAACGGCAATCATCGTGCGCTTTCGGTCGTTTCCGTTTTGACGTCGCGCCGTTGCGCATGAATCACCAGCGTTCCCGATTGCCCCGGACGCAGCTTCAATTGCGGGTTGTCGATCTCCGCCCAGAACCGCACCTGCCCGTTGACCGGGTCGATCTCGGGGCTGACGAACACCAGCTCGCCGGTAAACGATTGGGCTGGCTGACCGGGTTGCTCGATCTTCAGCGTCGCCGCGCGACCGACAGCAGACAGGGGCATCGCGGCTGCCGGGGCAAAGCCTTCCGCGCGGAGTTGGTTCAAGCGGATGATCCGCACCACCGGCGTGCCCGGCTCGACCCATTCCCCCTGATGCTTCTTCCATTGCACTACCATGCCGGTGATGGGGGACGCGATCCGCCGCTTCTCCACCTGCAATCGCATGCGGTCGAGATCGTGCTGCTTGATGGCCAGCGTTAATCCGGCCTGCTTGAGTTCCTCTTCGGCCTGCTCAATCTCCAAGGTCGTGCGGTCGGCCATCAGTTGAAGCCGATCGATCTCCGTCTTCGAAACGCTCTTCGCAAACCGCTCCACCGAATCGAGTGCCCGCTGCAATTCGGCCCTGGCAACCTCGGCCGATTTTTTGGCGAACCGCACCTTGATATCGTTCCCGGCGACTTCGCGCGCTTGAGCGACCTCCGTCTCGGCCCGGGCCTGCAGCGTCCGCGATTCGCGGTCGTCGATCTGCCCGACCACCTGCCCCGCTTCGACCACCGCGCCTTCGCGGGCATCCAGCGACATCAGCACCCCCGGCTCGCGCGCGGGAACGTCTACCTGGTTGATCAGTGTCACCACCACGCCGGTCACGCGGACCTCCGCCTGGGGCGGATCGGCGGCAACACACAACGTCGTGAACACACACAGAGCAACGCCCATGACGGCCCCTTCGCCTACCCGCACACTTCGGGTGTGCGGCGACTCCGATCATCGGGCGAAATCTCGCAAACGGCAAGAGGCGGGCGGGAAAATCAGCCGTAATTCCCGCGGTTACGTCGGGAGTAGCGGTCGCGCCGTACTATTGCGGCCAGGCGGACGTCAATTCGTGCAGCGTGAGGTCCACGCGCGATTCTCCTCCGCGGGACGTGACCGCGATCACGCGGTTCGCCGGATGGGAGGTCACTGCCAACGGCATGTAAACCGCACCGCCGATCGCAAACAGCTCCAGCGATGTGCGGTCCATCAGGAACCGCAGGGTCAACTTGCCGTCGCGCAGGGGGACTGGCGCCGTGCGGTCTTTGCACGTGAGCTCTTGCCTCGTGACATCGTAGGTCAAATCGGCACCGCGGAGGGCGATCTGGATCGACGACGCAGTTTGGGGTGTGATGCGTAGCGTGCCATCGAGCAGGTCGGCGTGCCTCAGCGACAGCGGCGTGACCGCGCCCGAGGTGGTAGATTCTCCACGGTAGAGTTTCTCGATCTCCTTCACCGGCGCGTAATGCAGCCGCGGGCCGTCCTTCGTGGTGCGCAGCGTCAGCTCGGTGGGGAAGGTCATCATCTGATTGAAGGGCATTCCGGGGGACGCACACTGTCCCCATCCAATCTGAATGCGGCGGCCGTCGGTGTCGGGAATGTTGCTGAAGGTTTGCGCGGCGTAGAACGCATTGCCGTAGTGTCCTTTGAGCTTCGGCGTCTGCGGATGAAACTCGCGGCCGTCGAATTGGCCGAGCATGTAATCGCCATTCGCGGCCGAGAGCAGCCACAGTTTTTTCGCTTGATCGCCGTCCACCGGCAATTCGAACAGGTCGGGGCACTCGAAGAAGCCTTCAATCTCGCTGTGATAGGTCCAGTTCTTCAAGTCGGGCGAGCTGTGGAACGCGATCGTCTGCAGGATCTTGCCGTTCGCTTCCGGCTCGTGATAGACAGCCATCACCCACCGCTTCGTGGGCGCGTGCCAGAGCAAGCGGGGATCGCGGCCGCGGTGCTTCACCACGGGGTTGCCGTCGTACTCTGTCCAGGTGCGGCCGCGGTCGTTGCTGTACGCGATGCACTCGCCGCGGCCGGTGCTGGTGTAGGCGAGCACCAGCACATCGTTGGTCCCCGATTTGAAACCGGACGTATTCTCCCGGTCCACCACCGCACTGCCGGAGAACGCCCAGTCGCCGAACTTTCGCGGATAGAGCGCGATGGGCAGCTCGTCCCAATGCACCAGGTCTTTGCTGACCGCGTGCCCCCAGTGCATGTTGCCCCAGGCCCAGCCGTACGGGTTGTGCTGATAGAACAGGTGATACTCGCCGGCGTAGAACACCAGGCCGTTGGGATCGTTGAGCCAACCGCGCCGCGACGAGAAGTGGAACTGCGGCCGCAGCGGCTCGCGATACAGCCCCGATTTGTCGACAGGCTCGTCGCTGGTTGCGATCAGCGAGAGCGCTTGCGAATCCTCGGGCAGTCTGTCGATCACATATCGCAACGTCTTTCCGGAGAACGGCGACAGATCGAGAAACACGAAGAAATCCGCCTGTTTGTCCGCCAGTTCAATCTCAAACTCACGGACCGTCTGCCCTGCCGATTCCACCCTCATGCGCCGCTGCGCTGCGCCGGTCTTGACGGGCAGTCGGAGATAGCGTTGCGGTGCCGTCAAGTCTTGCGCGACGTTGAGCTTTGGCTCCGGCAGTCGCTGGTCGGTCTGCAGGATATGGTCGATGTTGACGTGCCCCCAACCGCCGGTGTGGCGGTCGACGATTTCAATCGTCGCATCCTTCCCCAGAAACTCGGCGACATCCCATTGCGTCCACTCGAGCCGCTCGCTGCCGCCGGGCTTGTCGTTCGGTCCGGTGGCCGTGCGGACGGTCTTGTCGGCGATGCGCAAATTGATGCACGTCTCGCCAGGATGATGTCCGCCGCCAATGAGGAACCGCAGATACCTTCGCTCGACCTTGAACGCCGGCGAGGTGAGCGTGCCGGTGGTCTTGTCACCCTGAAAGAACGTATTGACCAAACCCTGGCCGAGAAAGCCGTCCACGGGCATCTGTCCCGGCAACGTGCCGCGCGCAGGACCAGGCCCGAACGCCTCGCCGGTGACGGTCCAGTTTCCGTAGTCGGCCCCATCGAAGTCCGCAATGAGGATGTCGTCCGCGGCAGGGGCGGTAGCGCAAGCGATGCAGGTGGCAAGAGTCAGCATGAGTTGCGGCATGATGGGCCCCGTTCGAGTTGTGCCGCCAACATACGTTGCGTCTCAGCCGCGCTCAACCGGCAGCAGCAAGAGTTGTTGTGCGACATCCGATCGGTCGGTGTCAATCGAGAATGCCTGCCAGCCGTCGTCGGGCAGGACCGGCTCTCGTGCCGCGAGCTGTTGCTCCATGACCGAGATTGTTGCGTCGGACGGGTCTCCGCCGGATCGCTCGCGCAGGGCGATGCGCTGCCGCAGCGACTCGAGGCTTGCGGTGAATTCGATCAGCGTCGCCGGCACGTTCAGTTCCGCAGCCAATTCGCGGAACGGTTGCCGCTGGGCGCGCTTCAAGAACGTGGCATCGACGATTACGGACATTCCGCAGCGCAGCACCATCGCAGCCAGCTCGCGGAGGTGCTGATACGTCGCGGCCGTGGCCTTGGTCGAGTAAAGATCACTGTCTGCAGAAAATAGCCGCTTGCGTTCGACGTCGGAGCGGATGCGGATCCAGCCGCGCTCGGCGGCAAGCTGCTGCGACCAGTGCGACTTGCCGCTGCCGGAGACGCCGCAGGTGATGACGAGCCGCGGCGGCGGCGGTTGCGTGGCGCGTTGGGCGCTGTGCAGGTACTCCACGAGTTGACGGTCGAGCTTCGCGACTTCATCGGGTTCGTCTGTCTGGCTCTGTCGCAGCGCGGCCACTTTCGCCCGGACCATCGCCCGGTAGCAGTAATACCAGGCCCACACGCGCAGCCCCGCATAGTCGCCGGTCTGCTCCAGCCAGCGATTGAGGAACCGCCAACCCAGGTCGGCCCGTCCGCGGTCGGCAAGATCCATCACCAGGAAGGCGATTTCGCTGATGACATCGATCCACCGCAGCGACGGATTGAACTCCAGGCAATCAAAGACCTCGATGCGATCGCGCCGGAGCACCATATTGCCGAGGTGCATGTCGCCGTGGCCTTCGCGGATCTGGCCGTCCTGTTTTCTTCGCGCGAAGTCATCGCGGCATGCCGCGAACTCACGGTCGCACCAACTGCGCAGTTGGGTGACCAAACTAGCCCGAAGCGCAAGCGAGGGGAGCTGCGAGCGCTCGCAGATCTCCTCGCTTGCGCTTCGGGCCAGGGTGACGCTGTCGAGCGCCCGAAAGTTCTCATCCACCGGCTTCCGCACGAGTTCCGGCGTGCCCCACGGCAGATCATGACCGGCGACCGGCGCCGCGCGTTGGAAGCGGGCCACGTCGATCGCCAGGCGATCAATCAATTCCGCCGTCAGCTCACCGCGATCGAGCACCGACGGCAACAGCGCCTCCTGCGAAAACTGCCGCATCTGCACGGCGAACTCGATCGGTTCTCCGTCACCGACAAACGTTGCCCGCTCGCGCGGGCCATACACCGGCTTGACGGCCAGATACAGATCTTCTGCCATCCGGGCGTTGAGCCGCAGTTCTTCCTCGCAGCAGAATTTGCGCTGTTCGAGCGTGGTGAAATCGACGAAACCAAAGTTGACCGGCTTCTTGAGCTTGTACGCGAAGTCGCCCGTGAGGATCACCCACGAGATGTGCGTCTCCAGCACCTCGAACCGCGTCACGGAGTGGTCGTATGCCTCAGGGTGCAGCAGGCCGGCAATGAACGGATCCATGATCGTCCTGGGAGGTGCGATGCCACACGCAGCAGATCGACTAGGGAGCACAGTGTCCGATGACCCATTGGACGAGCGCATGCTGTTGCAGCTCGGCGCTCGAGCCAAAGGCGTACTTCAGCCGCTGGTCGCGTGCCAGGAAGGCGCGCGTGGAGGGAGTGCGGCGTGCGGCGGTGGCGTGATTGACGACCTGCTGCGCGAACACCTCGAAGTTCGCTGTGGCCGATTCCGATTGCGCTTCGCCGAGGCTTTCGTAATTGAACTCGCGATGGTGCACACAATAGGCGCCTGTGGGATTCTTGCGGAGCAGCCACAGCTCCAGCACGTCGGTGCCGTGCGTGTCCAGTCGCGTGGGGGTTGGCGCGTGCGGGGCTGCGGTCGCTAAAGCGGGACGCGACGCATCCACATAATGATGGAGCGATTCCCCGGGCACGGCCCCGACGGCCACCACGCAAACGTCCGGCCACGCGATCACCTCCGCCGTGGCGCCGTACAGGTCCACGATCTCGAATCCTTCGGCACGGCATCGCGCGTGATGGACCACGGTGGCGTTGGCCAGATCGGGGAGCGTTGCGACGTTCACTGCGGCCGCCTGCAGGCCGAGGCCCTGCAGCAGCGTCACCAATTCGCGGGCCTGGGACTCGCTCATGGGGATCGGCAGCACGCCGGGCACGTGTCGGGCGTGGACGAGCGCATCGAGCGGGTGCTCGCGCAGGACGCGGCAGAGCAACTCCGCGAAGACGTGGGGGTCGTGCGGTTTGGCGAACACCGCCACGTGGTGGTCGGCTGCCGCGGGTGCAGGCGGCGCGGCTGGCGCCGGCGCAGTCTCCGCCGCGGCCGGGGGGAGGCTGGCGTCCATCGCGGCGATGATCGTGGAGGACTCGTCGGGAGCGCCGTCGGAATCGTGCGGCGCGGCGGATGGCATCAGCTCGTCGATCAGCTGGC
>Ga0073934_10005323_pt1 | contig 20093 bp, 17 predicted proteins | sample LarsenN4metaG_FD_76834 | JGI IMG/M metagenome (GOLD analysis project Ga0073934, IMG submission 76834) | Hot spring sediment bacterial and archeal communities from British Columbia, Canada, to study Microbial Dark Matter (Phase II) - Larsen... ... | reverse complement strand
GTGGTTGAAGATGTGCGGACTACCGGGAATGGCCCGTGGACATTCGCGCATCTTATTTCCAACGTCGGGCCAGCCGAGTTGACTCCCAGCGACTTTGTCGACGCCTTCTTCCAGGCCTGGATGGACGCCACCTTCTCCAGCCAGACCGATTTTCTGAACATCGACGGCGCCGCCAACCCGTCCGCCGCCGCTGCTGCCGGACGCACGAATGCCATCCGCGCTTACTACGAGACCTGGCCGCGCTTCGGCAGCGGCAAACTCGACCTCACCCGGGCGCCACTGCGCTTGCTGGGCATCATGAATCGGCTCGATATCCAAGGCGCCGACGCCGACGAGGTGCAAGGCCGCTTTGTCTTCAACATGATCTCGCCCGACGGTCACCCGGTCCACGGCTTCCTCATCATGGAATACTCGCTGCCGCAGTTCGGACCCAACGGCGAACCGCAAACCGTGGAATGGTGGGCCAACGAGTGGCACAAGCTGTCCAGCATGCCGCTGGGATCAAGAGAATACCTCCAACACCTGGAATCGGTCACACGTCGGTTCTCGGACCGGGGGGTCATGCCCGAGCGGCCCAACGGCAGCGCGCTGATCCAATTTCGCATATCGGAGCAGCTCTCGGACGGGATGCGCACCGACAAGCAGATCCAAGTTGAACCGGTGTGGGAATACCGCGCCTTCGGCCTCGACCCCGACACGGGCCTGCTCAAGGTGAACCGGCTCAATCGCACGCCCCACTTCGACTACAACACGTATCACAGCGACGAAGCGCCCTTCGGCCGCGACATTGAGACCCTGATCGCGTTCCTGACCGCCAACAAGGCGGCCCTGCTCGACTCCAGCTATGACAGTTGGTTTACGCAGACCGACATCGAGCTGGCGACCTCGGCTCCGGCCGGGATTTTTTCCGATTGGCTCGAGAACGAGCCCACGCCGGAGGGTTTTACCGACGAGGAATGGACCCAAATGACCGTGAAGTTCTTCGGAGGCCGCACGTGCAATGGCTGCCACACCGCCCGGTTCGACCCGTTCTACGAAGAAGGGACGGACTGGTTCTACATTTCGTCGATGGGTCCGCGCGAGGCCGGCGAAGTGTCGAAGCTGGCGCCGAAGACGATCAGCCACATCGTCAACACGCGCGTGCCGAACATCATGAGCTTCGTGTGTCCCGACGACCCGCAGGCCTGGCGCGCCTCGCGCATCAACGTGGATCATTAGCCCCGACGGCCGATTTCCAATCCGCCGGGATGCGGTACAATCGCGACGTCCTGAAGGAGACGCCGATGTGCCGTGTGGGCTGGTTGGTGGTGACTGTGGCGGTTCTTTCAAGCGCCGTCCACGGGGCGGATGCGCCGCCGAAGCGCTTCCCCAGCCCCGTTTCTCCCGAGGAATCGCTCAAACACTTCCAGCTCGATCCCGAGCTGCGGATCGAGATCGTCGCCGCGGAACCGGAGATCGTCGATCCGGTGGCCATCGCCTTCGACGCCGATGGCAGTCTGTGGGTCGTCGAGATGGGCGACTACCCGCACGGTCCCAAACCGGGCGAGAAGCCGCAGTCGGCCATCAAGCATCTCTTCGACAAGGACGGCGACGGCCGCTACGAAACGGCGATCACCTTCGCCGACGAACTGCTGTTCTGCACCGGCGTGCTGCCGTATCGCGATGGGTTGATCGTCACGCTTGCCGGGCAGATCGCGTTCTTCGCCGACCGCGACGGCGACGGCAAGGCCGAAGTCCGCGAAACCTGGTTCCGCGGCTTCGCCCAGGAGAATTCGCAACTGCGGGCCAACCATCCCACCTACGGTCCGGACGGTTACGTGTACGTCGCCAACGGACTCCGCGGCGGCAAGATCGTCGCCGAGCGTCCGCAGTGGAAGAAGACCGACGAGCCGCTGGACATCAAGGGCTTCGACTTCCGTTTCCATCCCGAAACGGGCGAGTTCTCGACGATTACCGGCCACGGGCAGTTCGGCCTGTGCTTCGACGACTACGGCCGCCGATTCATCTGCTCCAACCGCAACCCGTGCATGCACGTGGTGCTGGAAGACTGGTACATCAAGCGCAACCCGCACTTCGCACCAAAGAAGGTGGTGCACGACGTCTGCGCCGCCGCGGAGAACTCCAAGCTATACCCCATCAGCGAGGCCTGGACGACCTCGACGCTGCACGCCAACCAGTTCACCGCCGCGTGCGGCGTGACAATCTACCGCGGCGACGCGCTGCCGGATGCGTACCGCGGCAACGTGTTTACCTGTGATCCAACGGGCAATCTCGTGCATCGCGAAGTGCTAATGCCCGATGGCTGCACGTTTCAAGGGAAATCGCCGTACAAAGATCGCGAGTTTCTCGCTTCGCCCGACACCTGGTTCCGCCCCGTGAATCTTGCGAATGGCCCGGATGGTGCGCTGTACGTCGTCGACATGTACCGCGCGGTGATCGAGCATCCCGACTTCGTGCCGGCGGAATTGAAGAACCGGCCGGATCTCATGCTCGGAACTGACCGAGGCCGTATCTATCGAATTGCGCCGAACAATCGGCTCCGCCGAGTATTGCCGAACCTGGCGCAAGCGACGAATGCCGAGCTGGTGCAGATTCTCGCGGGCCAGGCGTCGTCCTGGCACATCGAAACCGCGTCGCGGCTCCTCGTGGAGCGCCAGGCGACCGATGTCACGCCTCAATTGAAAATCGCTCTGAAGCCCGGACCTAGGAGTGTCGACGTCACCCTGCCATCGCGCGCCGGCGCCTTGTGGACGTTGCAGCGGCTCGGCGCCGTTTCACACGACGATCTGCTGATCTTTCTCGAGAGCGACCTCGCCGCTGAGGACAAACTCAAAGAATGCGCTTTGCGCATCGCCGAGCCGTCGCTTGCGGAAGACGAAGTCCTGCGGCAGTTCATTTCGCGTATGCCCGGCGACGATTATCGCCGCAGCTTTCAGATCCTGTTGACGCTCACGGCAATGGACTGGGACGACACAATGGCCACTCAAATTGCCGGCTTTGCCCAGTATCGATACCGGGATTCGTGGTTGCACAGTGCGGCCCTGATTGCAACCAAGGACCACGTTCCGATCGTGTTGCGCAAACTCGCCGATGGGTTAAAACGCGTGAGGCCGGTCTGGCCGCCGCCGGTCGAATTCATCGAAACACTGACGGAATTGACCGTAGCCAATCATCCGGCGAAGGAAATTGTCCCGCTGGTCGCAGCCTTCGCCGAGCTCGATGGAATCCGAATTGCTACCGACTCGCAGGCAGCGTTCCTCTGTGGCTACGGTCGCGGCGCGCAACGACGTGGTGCTGCCTGGGAGAAAGAACTGTCGGCACTACCGGACAGTGGTGACGCGGTGCGACGGTCTTTGCAGGATTGGGCGCTCGTTGCCGCACAAACTGCCAAAGACTCGAAGGCACGCCTGGATAATCGCGTCACCGCCATTCAAACCCTCCGCTGGTCGAACGCTAAGTTCGCACCAAAAATCCTGATGCCGTTTGTGTTAAACGACGGCGACACCACCCTCGCCATCGCCGCGTGCGATGCCCTGGCCGCACTTCCTGGCGATGAAGTTGCACCCGCTCTTTTGGAGCGATTCCCCAGCGCCGTCCCTGCGGTGCGGCGGGCGATTCTGGATGTGCTGCTGGTGCAACCTTCGCGAGCGCAACTATTGCTCGATGCGATCGAAAGCGAAGACATTCGCCCTGCGGAGATCGATCCGGCCCGCGCGAACCGGTTGCTCAATCATCGAGATGCCGCACTCCGCGAGCGCGCGAAGAAACTGCTCGCCGTGGGGTCTGCCGATCGCGCGGCGGTCATCGCCCAGTATGAACCCGCGATTCAAAAACTTGGCGACGCCACCCGTGGCAAGGCGGTCTTCGCCAAGCACTGCGTCACCTGTCACCGTATCGCCGGCATGGGGGTGAACGTGGGGGCGGACATCGGCGACACCCGCGACAAGACGCCGTCGTACCTGCTCACCGCCATCCTCGACCCCAACCGGGCCGTCGATAACAACTACTTCGGCTACGCCATCGCCACGCAGGACGGCAAGACCTACACCGGCGTCATCGCGGCGGAAACGTCGACGTCCATTACCCTCAAGCAAGCCGAAGGCAAAACAGAAACGATTCTCCGTTCGGACATCGAAGAACTCCGCGCGACGGGGCAATCGTTCATGCCGGTGGGCTTCGAGAAGAACATCTCCATCGAAGAAATGAGCGACCTGGTGTCGTTCCTGAAGAACTGGCGGTACCTGGATGGCGCCGTTCCCGCCGGCGTCGGCGCGAAATGAGGCGAGCGAACCAAGGCGAGCCGACGGGCGTAAGCCCGCGGGTGTCTTGTCTTTCTTGTCTTCAACACGTGTCGCGGCGCTCGAAGAGACCCGCGGGCTTACGCCCGTCGGCTCGTTAGTGCTATGCTGTCCCGTGGAGACAGCGACGTGAATCGTGCCTTCACCCGCCGTCAGACGCTCGTCGCCGGCAGCCTCGGGCTTTCCGGGTTGTCGCTGGCGGAGTTCTCGCGGCTGCGGGCGGAGACTGAAAAAGTGTCCCGGTCACTCGGAAGTGATCGGGACACTGGGGAGCCCCGCGCCCACTCCTGCGTGTTTATCTTCCTCTTCGGCGGGCCCAGCCACATCGATCTGTGGGACATGAAGCCCCACGCCCCGGCCGAGATCCGCGGCGAGTTCCAGCCCGTCGCGACGAACGTCCCCGGCATTCAGATCTGCGAGCACCTGCCGCTCCTCGCCCAGCAGATGGACAAATTCTGTCTGTTGCGCTCGATGACGCACAAAATGAATGTCCACGGCCCGGCGTGCAGCGAGATTTACTCCGGCCGCGAATACTTCGGCCCGCCGGTCACCGATCAGGCGCTGCCGCAGGATTGGCCGAGCATTGCGGCACTCGTAACGCGGTTCGGCCCGCGACGCAACGGCCTGCCACCGGCGGTCACGCTACCGTGGTACACGCAGTTCGTCGGGCAGGACAAGCGCATCGCGGGGCAAACCGGCGGCCGTATGGGGGACGAGTTCAACCCGTTCCTGGTGGAAGGCGACCCGTCGCAAGCCGCGTTCAAGCTGCACGGGCTGGAGCCGCTGCCGGAGTTGTCGAGCGAACGATTGGCGCGCCGAAAGGCGCTGTTCGCATTAGTGTCCCGCTCACTTCCGAATGACCGGGACACCGGCGCGCTCAAGCTCTACGACGAGCACGTCGCCACCGCCTGGAACACGCTGTCGCGCGCCCAATCCGCCGGGGCGTTCGATCTCTCGCGCGAACCGCACGCCGTCCGCGACCGGTACGGCTGGACGAAGTTCGGGCAGAGCCTGCTCGCCGCGCGGCGGCTCGTGGAAGCCGGCGTGCCGCTCGTCACCGTGAACTGGGACGACGACAGCCGCAGCGACAAAGTCTCGCCGTTCTGGGACACGCACCACAACAATTTCGCGCGGTTGAAAGACCAGTTGTGCCCGCTGTTCGACCGGGCGTTCGCAGCGTTTCTGGAAGACCTCGCCGACCGCGGACTGCTGGAAACGACGTTCGTGGCGGCGTCGGGCGAGTTCGGCCGCACGCCGCGGATCGGCCTCATCACGCAAAACGGCATGACGGAAAAAACCGGCCGCGACCACTGGCCGCACGCCTTCACCGTGCTGCTCGCCGGCGGCGGCGTCCGCGGCGGGCAAGTCTACGGTGAAACCAACGCCCAAGGCGGCTACGTCGCCGACCGCCCCGTCACACCCGCTGACCTCGCCGCAACGGTCCTTACGCACCTCGGCATCAACCCACATCACGAATACGAAGACCGCTTCCAACGCGTGCCGCAGCGGCTGTGCGAAGGGCGGACGATCGGCGGATTAGCGTGAACGTAAAAGCGATGGGAGCAGTATCCGCCTCGGCCTCCCGGAGCAGTGGAGTATGACGGGGGTCAATAGCCCCGCCGCAGACCATTTGATCCGCGGCAAGCCCGACCGACACAAGACTCGATGTCTATATCCTTTGACAGAAATGACTTGTGAAGAGTTCCGAGTTTGGTTGAAATAACCAAGGTCTTATCGGTTGAGTGCTCCGTTGAAAGTGCTCAACAGTCATGGCGATTCGTTTCGGTCCTCGATCTCTTTCTTTGCTGAAAGGCCCAGCCATGTTGTGCCGTCATCGCAAGTCTGGATTCACGCTCATCGAATTGCTGGTGGTGATTGCCATCATCGCCATTCTGATCGCCTTGCTGCTTCCCGCTGTGCAACAGGCCCGCGAATCGGCGCGGCGGACTCAATGCCGCAACAACATGAAGCAGCTTGGCCTGGCGCTGCACAATTACCACGACAACTTCCTGCAGTTCCCGCCCGGCGCATTCTGGAACATGCCGACGACACCGAGTTGTAACAACTCCACCACGGCGCGCCGCCACGACAAGAGCGGGATCCTGGTGCAGTTGCTCCCCTATCTCGATCAAGCACCCTTGTACAACCTGTTCAACTTCATCCAGTGCAACGCGGAGCTCTCAACGTTTCCCGGCACAACGACGGAACTCCGGACGACGGTCATTCCTGGCTATCTCTGTCCGACGAACACCTGGGGGCCCAAGACGGGTGCGAACGCCGTGGCCAACTACGCCGCGTGCTTCGGACCGGGAAACACCAGTGGCGCCACCGGGAATCCGGCATGCACGTGCTCCAACGCGCCATTTCAGCAATGGCTCCGCCCGAACACCGGCACCAACAACGCACCAGGGATGTTCTTCCGGCAGTATCGAACGACATCAATCCGCGACAATACGGATGGTGCATCGAACACCATCTATTTCGGCGAGACACGGCCGCAATGCTCGAACCATCACGCACAGCCGTGGGCAAACGCCAATAACGGCCAAGGCCTGACTTCGACGTTGATTCCAATCAACTACAACTCCTGCGACCGGTCGACTCCGACGCCCAGTCCCGCGTGTGGCCATTATTGCAACTGGGTCACGGAGTTGGGTTATAAGTCCCAACATGTCGGTGGGGCGCACATGCTGTATGGCGACGGCACGGTCCGTTTCGCGAGCGAAAACATCGACATGAATCTCTACGCCAACCTGGGCGCCAAGGCGGACGGGAACGTTGCCAACCCCGAATGATTGACGTTCAACAGCAGTCCTGATTGATTTTCCCGCACTCCGGAGATCGTTCGCGGCGCGCGAACGATCTCCGCTCTCTCACCAACAAGCAATCTGCACCAGGGGTTCTTCATGCGCGCATTTGTGGTCGTGAGCGGTTTTCTCGTATTGTTGACCTCGGGTTGCGGCGGCGGAGGTGGCGACGTCAGCTATGCTCGCGTGACCGGCACCGTCACCCTCGACGGCAAAGCCGTGGAAGGTGCGACGGTCACTTTTACTCCCAAAGGCAAAGGTGCAATTTCGATGGGGCTCACCGATGCCGATGGGAGGTTCGATCTCAAGACAGCGACCGGAAAGACAGGCGCGGTCGTCGGCGAACACGATGTAATGGTCACGCATTCGATGACGCTGGGCGCCCCGGCTGTCGAAGCAAAGCCCGACGACCTCGCCCCGGCATTGGACGAAGCGGGCAACTCGCCAAAATCCTCGGGTCCACAAACACGCTGGATCGTTCCCGAGAAATACAGCAAACCGGGCGTATTGAACGCCACAGTGCCCGCGGCCGGCCTGAGCGACCACAAGTTGGACCTGACGTCGAAGTAGTACGCGGCGTGCCCAGGGCGGCGGCTTTGGAGCGCCCCTGGCTTTTTGCGAGCTGTAGATCAGCCAGTTGCAGCGCCAGCGTGATCCGCACGAAGAACTGCTAACTCGTACAGGCATTCCGGCGCAAGGTCCGCGCCGTTGGGCCAGACGACTGTGCCGCATATGGGGTCAACCGTCACCGGCCGAAAGACGGCGAGGTCGTACAACGGCTCAAAGACCGGACCTTCGAGAAGCGGACGGACGTCGACCAGCTTCTGCGTGCCGTCGTTGAAAGTGATGAAGAGGCAATGGCCGTCTTTCTTTTGGCTACGCGTTCAGGATTCGAAGAATCATCGCCCTTCCCTCATCGAATCTAATGGATCAATCGGCTGCGGCGGCTGGCCGATCTGCGCTCATTACCAATCCGCGTGCAACTCGTCCCGATGGCCGGCGGCCCATTCGCTCACGAGCTGCAGCGCCCGGTGGGGCAGCTTGCCTTCCAGTATATCCGCCGAGTCGATCCCCAGCGCAGCCTCATGTTCGCCATAAATCGCGTGAAAATGCGGCGGCGCGTGGTCACGGTAGTACATGTAGATCGATATGCCGAAGAATTGCGAGATTCGCGGCATGGTCCCGATCCGGAACGACTGGCAGCTACTCGACCTTATGGTCGGTACACAACTTCAAGAACTCTCTGAAGTCGGCCGGTCGCGAGATCGCCATAGTTCAGCCGCCGGAGGCATTCCAGATGCCGCAACCGTTCTTCCGGCGTGCGCGACCACCAGTTCTTCGCATCATCATCGGCGTGGTCGAGAGTGTCGAAGGTGAGCACCGTCTTGTCCAGCCGTGGTTCGTCTTCGCTCGGAACGACCATATCTCACCTCCATCGGATTCTACCACGTCGTGACGACGCGCGCGGATGGGAAGCCGGCATCTCACGGTTTGAACCGCCGATCGTGCTTGCCGTGCGTCGTGGCCGTGCGTATCGTCTGCGGACGCTGCTTTCTTGACTCACTTCCGAGAGGCCACCATGACACCACTTCGCACCGGGCTTGCCATCTTTTGCGTGTTCGTCACCATTTGGATCACCGACTTCCTCACGCACGGAGTGCTGCTGGCAAACGACTACGGGGCGTCGCTGCCGTTGTGGCGGCCATCGGCGGAAATGATGTCGTACCTGCCCTGGATGAACCTGGGGCAACTGATTGAGGCGGCCGCAATCACGCTGCTGTATGTCCGTGGGTTTGCCCAGCGTCGCTGTTTGCGGGAAGCGGTGCTGTTCGGACTGTTGATGGGCCTGTATGGTGAAACCATCACGCCGATCTTCTACGCCGTGCAGCCCCTGCCGGCCGATTTGTGCGTGAAGTGGTTTGTGTCGGGGACTGTGCAGGGGGTCGTTGTGGGGCTGGTGCTGTTTGCGGTGTGTCGGCTGCGGGCTGAATCCGCGCCGGCCCCCTCACCCTAACCCCTCCCCCACAGACGGAGGCGAGGGGACCGGAAGAAAATCGCTTGCGGGTTCGCGGTTTGTGATGAATGATCGGGCCATGAAGTCGCTGGCGTTGTGTGTGGCCCGGGTGGGTGTCGCCGCGTGGGTGGGAGCGGCGGTGTTGTTTGTGGTGGTGGGGGTGCGCGAGGTGACGTCGCCGCACTTCAGCAGCGAAGTGAGGGACCATCTTGCCGCCGTTCGGTTCCCGGCATATTACGTCTGCGGCGCAACGCTGATCGGCGTCGCATGGCTGGGAACGCTGGCGGCGTCGGGACATCCGCAGTTGTCGCGGTGCCGGTGGCTTTTCGCGGCGGCGCTGCTGGCGCTGGCGCTGGGTGAAATGGCGTTCGACTATCTGTGGATTTACAAGCCGTTGGAGGCGCTGATCACACCGGCGGGTAAGCCGCGCACGATGGAGTTCATGCAACTGCACGAGTGGTCAACGCGCGTAAACGCAGCGAACGTGCTGCTGTGCGCGGTGGCCGCCGGCGTGTTGAGCTGGCCGGGACGCGATGCGTGGTTTTGCCGCGAACCAAAGGGGAGCGCTCGGCACGCGGGAGATCTCGAGATCGAGCGTGCTCCTTCTGGTCGCGGCGAATAAACGAAATCTCACGTGCCCGACAGCTCGATGCGCACGGTCTGCACGCCCGGTTGAACGGCGACTTCCACGACCTTGGGCGTCCGTTCCTGCAGCACGAAACCCACATCGCCGCTGCGCTCCTTGAACGCAGCTTTCACGCGCGACAGGTCATCGGTGTTCGCGCGGAGACGCAGCGCTTCCAGCAGGTCGTGAACAGAAATGTGCGAGCGATGCAGGCTTTCGTGCTGGATTTCGCCGTTCGAGACCAACAGATGACAATGACCTTTCACCAGGTTTCCCAACCAGTGAGAACGGAACGTGACGGCCGTGAGGAGCCAGTGCACTGCGACCAAGGTGGCCATCGCAACCGTGGTGGCGGAGAGCGACATCGCCCCGCCGATGCCCCGCGCGAGCAACGAGCCGAGCACGAAGCCCAGGATGACGTCTACGGCGGAAGCCCGGCTCATCAGCCGGCTTTTGCCGAGATGCACCAGTGCGACGGCGATGGCGAACAACAGTACGCTGCGGGCCGCGATTTGCACGAGGCTGGGCTTCACCGGAGCGTCGCTGCCGAAAGCCAGCTCGAAAAAATCCAACAAGGCGGTGGACATGGCGAACTCCGCAGAAGTTGTTCGGCGCGGATTCGAGCGCGAACCGCCAGCGGCTAGGGTCGCGTGTGAATCACCACCATCTTTTCGTCGGTCATTTCACGGACGGCGTATTTGGGGCCTTCTTTGCCGAAGCCGCTGTGCTTGAGCCCGCCGTAAGGCATGAGGTCGACGCGCCACTGCGTGGTCCAGTTGACGTGCAGGTTTCCGGCGTCGACCTCGCGCACGAACTTCAGCGCCCGGTCGAGGTCGCGCGTGAACACGCCGGCTGCGAGGCCGTAGCTGGAATCGTTCGCCAGCCGAATGGCGTCTTCGACGGTCTGGCAGCGGGTGACGGCAACCGCCGGGCCGAACAACTCGTCGCGACTGATGCGCAGATTGGGATCGACCCTGTCGAGAATCGCCGGGGGATGCAGGGCGCCGCTGGCCCGCCCGCCGAGCACCAGTTGTGCCCCGGCGGCGACGGCCTCATCGATCCATTCGGTGACGCGCGCGGCATCGGCCGCGCGGACCATCGGCCCCATCTTCGTCTCGGCGGCGAACTGGTCGCCCGTGGTGAGCGCTGCGACCCGCGGTTTGAGGGCGTCCAGAAAATCGCTCGCCACCGTTTCGCTGGTGAGGATGCGTTGGGCCGAGATGCAGACCTGTCCGGCGTTGGCGTAGCCACCGATGGAGATGGCTTGCGCGGCGAGATCGAGGTCGGCATCGTCGAGCACAATCACGGGGCCGTTGCCGCCCAGTTCCATGGTCACGCGCTTGAGGCCGGCTTCGCGGCAAATCTCCTCGCCGACGGCGGCGCTGCCGGTGAAGCTGATCTTGCGGATGCGGTCGTCGCGGCAGATGGCCTTGCCCAGTTCGCCACCGGGGCCGGTGAGGCAGGCGATGGCATTCTCGGGCGCGCCGGCTTCGAGCAGCAACTGCACGAGTTTGAGTGCAGTCAACGGCGTGTTGCTGGCCGGTTTGATGAGCACCGCGTTGCCCGCCGCGATCGCCGGGCCAACCTTGTGACAGACCAGGTTCAGCGGGAAGTTGAACGGCGTGATGGCCGCCACGACGCCGCACGGAACGCGAAGCGTGAAGCCGAGCTTGCCGGCGGCGTTGGGCGCGGCGTCGAGGGGGACCATTTCGCCGACGATGCGTTTGGCTTCCTCGGCGGAGACTTCCAGCGTTTCAGCGGACCGCGCGGCTTCGAGACGCGACTCGGCGAGCACTTTGCCTTCTTCGGCGCTGATCGTGCGGGCGAAATCCTCGGCTCGTTCGCGGAGCATCATCGAGGCGCGGCGCAGCCATTGGCTGCGGTCATGTGCCGTCGTATTGCGCATCGTTCTTGCGCCATCGACGAGCGCGGTGACCGCACGATGCACATCGCCGGCGGTGCCCTTGGGGACAGTGTCGATGATCGAGCCGTTGTATGGATTGCGGACCTCGATCGTTTCACGCCCATCGCACCATTGGCCGGCGAGGAACATTTTCATGATCTATCCCCCTTCGATTACCGCGGGGAGGGTGCCCCGCGGCTTTCGTTAGTGATGATGTGCGGCGGCGCGGCGGAGGCGGTCGTTGATGGCGCGGCCGAGGCCTTCTTCCGGGAATTCTACCGCGATAATCAAATCGAGTCCCGCCTGGTCCAGGCGATGGAGCGCGTCGAAGAATCGAGCCGCCGCAGTCACCAGGTTGCCTTCCTCCGACAGGATCTCGTAGCAGGCGTAGCCGTGGCAGGGGACCGAGTGGAGCGCCAACACGCCCCATTGATCGCGACCAGTCGGCAACGGCGGCGGTCGCTTCACCAGGCGAATTGGCGTACGCGGCGCATAGTGCGACGGCAACATGCCCGGCGCCGCGAGCTGGTCCTTCGTCGAACGTCGCGGCCGCCGCACCCTTCCAACGACCGCTTCGATGCGCTCCAGAGACAACCCACCCGGCCGCAGCAGCGTGACGCGATTTTCCTCGTCGACTTGGAGAATCGTCGATTCGACTCCGACGCGGCACTTGCCGCCGTCGAGAACGTAATCGATCGCATCGCCCAACTGTTGGACGACGTGTATGGGCCGCGTCGGGCTAAGCCGGCCGAAGCGGTTCGCACTGGGGGCGGCGACGGGCCGGCCCACCTGCGCGAGGACTTGCTGCATCAACTTGTGCCGAGGCACGCGCACGGCCACGGTAGGCAGGCCGGACGTCACCAGATCCAGCACGTCAGGGCGCTTCGGCAACACGAGCGTGAGCGGTCCTGGCCAGAACTTTTTGGCCAAGCGCTCTGCGGCTGAGGGAACGTACGTTACGACGCGCGGAAGCCAGTCGCGCGAGGCCAGGTGGAGAATCAACGGGTCGAACAACGGCCGCTGCTTGGCCGCAAAGATGCGGGCGACGGCCTGCGCGTTCGTGGCGTCGGCCCCCAGTCCGTAGACCGTTTCGGTCGGCAAGGCGACCAGTTTTCCGCGGTGAAGCGCCCGCGCGGCTTGCTGCGGGTCGATGATGATGCGGCAAGTCATGCCGGGAAGCGTAGCGGAAACGCAAACCAATGTCCCTGTCACGCGGACGTAAGGGGCACGTTTCTCACCGCGGCGGAGCTTGTTGATTGCGCCACTGCTCCGCCTGCTGCGGGACTGCGGCATAGTTGGCCGGCTGGACAGAGGATGCTTTCGCCGCAGTCCAGGTGGCTGCGGTCACGGGCTGTGTTGGCGATTGCGGCCCCGCCACGGTGGACGTGACCACCTGCGGCGATGTGAAGGCGGGTGGACTCGGCGTCGCCTTGGCGATGCTCGGCGCGAGACCGCGCTCGCGCTGGATCTTGGCAATCATTTTGCTCGCCGGCGTCAACTCGGGCTTCAATGCCAGTGCCCGCTGCAGGTGCTGCTCGGCCTCCACGCTGAGGCCCTGCTGGTGGAGCAGCACTCCCACGTTGTAGTGTGCTTCCGCCTCGCCGACGATGGCCACGAATCCCGCTAACCCATCATTCACGGCGCCCGACTTCACCAGTGCCACGGCCAATTGGTGCTTGTACAGTGCCTCATCCGGCGCGAGGTTGATCGCCTGACGATACTTCTCGATGGCGCGCGGCCAATTCTGCTGCGACGAGAAGAATTCGCCCCAGGCGGCGTGCACGAGCGCACTTTGCGGTTGGAGCTGCTGAGCCTTAGCCAGCCGTTGCTCGGCTTCCGCGGGGCGGCCGGCCAACTGATCCAGCCGCGCCAGTCCCAGCAGCGCTTCCACAGACTTGGGATCGTGGTCGAGCACCTTCTGATAGGCTTCCCGCGCGAGCGCCGGCTGCCGCTGCTGTTCCTGCCAGCGTCCGTAAGCCAGGTGAATCTTTTCCGGATGTTTGACGGCATCGCCGGAGGCGAACTCCGGCGAGCCGGGGATCGACGTCACGGCGGCGGTCTGCGGTGGTGTGCCCGCAACTTTTATTGTCTCTGAATCATTGACGGCCAGCTTCGTCGTGGAGCAGCCAGTCAGAACGGCTGTGCCCAGCATGGCACCGAACCAGAACGGGCGTGAGCGGTGCCCTCGAATTATTTGCATCGGCATAATGGCGTCCTCGCATTGTCATCGACGGCGGAGACATAGCCCCCAGCTCTCTCACCACTCACCACTCACTCCTGCACCTCATGAAACAACCGCCGCGCGGCTTCGGCGACGAGCCCCTGCGACCAGGCCACGGGGCGGCCTTCGAACCCACAGATCGAGTGTGCCAGCTCGTGCAGGTCGCGCGGATCGCTGGAACGGGGCGCGCGGCCGCGGTCGTAATACTCGGCGTAAAGGAAGTCCACCGCGGCAGACGAAAAGTCGAAGCCGCGCTCCCGACATGCCAGTTGGAAGATTTGCGTGTACGCGTCGCGGCTGGGCGGGTCGATGCGGATCTTGTGGCGAATCCGACGCAAGAACGCGTCGTCCACCAGGTCCTTCGGATCGAGGTTCGTGGAAAACACGATCAATTGCTCGAATGGCAGCGAAAATTTGCGCCCGGTGACCAGCGTGAGGTAGTCCACGCGCTCTTCGAGCGGCACAATCCAGCGGTTAAGCAGTTCGCGCGGGCTGGCCAATTGCCGTCCGAAGTCATCGATGAGGAACACGCCGCCATTCGCCTTGATGTGCAGCGGAGCCGTGTAGAAGTTGCCGGGATCATGGTGCTGCAGCTCCAGCATATCGAGCGTGAGTTCGCCGCCCGTGATGACCACCGGCCGGCGAATGCGTCGCCAGCGGCGATCGGCCGGCGAATCGTTCGCAAGCGAATTGCCGGCGTCTCGTGTCGACCACTTCGGCGCCGCGGCACGGCGGGTCAGCTCGGCATCGTCGGTGGTCTGGTGCAGAACAGGATCGAAGACCGTGACGATGCTGTTCTCGACCAGCAGGGAATAGGGCACGTAGATCTCGCCGCCGAACTGGTTCAAAAACCGTCCTAACCCTTTCGCGATGACCGTCTTCCCGTTCCCGGGGGGACCGTAAATGAAGATCGATCGACCGCTGCAGACTGCCGGGCCAATCTCGGACAGCACGCTATCTCGGACCACGAAGCCTTGGAAGGCCTGCCGCAGCGTCTCGGGCGTGCAGGGAATGCCTGCAACTGCCTGCCGGCGACACTGAGCGACGTATTGCTCCACAGGCACCGGTGCGGGTCCGACGTAGCGACATTGGTCGAAGACCTCGCGAGCACGAATCCGTCCCAGTTCCGTGAGGCTGAACCGGTACGAGATTCGCCCGACCAGGTCGCCCCCCGCCACTTCGATCAGCCGCTGGTCCTTCAAGAACCGCAGCGATTCATCGACAATGGGGAACGCCAGGCGGATTTGATTGGCAATATCCTGGCCGATCGCCGTCCCCTGCACATAAAGCACCTTGAGGACGAGGTCGCCCACCAAGGTGAGTGGCAGCCCACAGTCAAGCAGCGTCACCGGCTGCCGCGGCGGGGGCGCCGGGGCCGCGTGTTGAGCGACGGTGACGGCAGAAACTGGCAGCGGCAGCGGCCCGGAAGTCTGTTGAGACACGGGTACGGCACGCACCGAACTGGCGATCTCGGGACGGTCGAAGAAGTCGCTCAGCAGGTCGTGCTCCATCACCGGTTCGGGGGTGCGATCCGGCCGCACGGCGTGATGCGGCGACCGCTGCAAAGCGGCGCGCTGCGGAGGTTCCATCGTCTGCGTCGGTTCGTGGTCAGACATTGGTGCACAAGGCCTTCGGGCTTTATTGATCGCCAACGTTGAACGACGGTTGCAGTTGCCGCGTGCCGCCGGAGCCACCCCCGGACGAGCCGCCCGAACTGGAACTGCTGCCGAGTCCGCTGGCATTCATTGCGGAATTGTTGCCCGATCCCCCGCCGCTTCCGCGAGACGTCACGCCGACCGTGAACAACCGCGGCCGCGGCGTCGACTGCAATTCGAGTCGACGCAGATAGTCGATTTCCTCCGCCGGTCGCCCGTAGATGCTGCCGGACCGCAACACGATCGGCACCGAGCCGTCGGGCAGGAACTCGCGCGCGGATGCCTGCGCGTTCTCCAGACGCACCTGTGCGATCTGCGGCGACATGCCCTGGGCCACGTACACCGTGCGGTACTGCGGCGGGGCCTGGGTGAGAATCCAATAGAGCTGGCCGCGGCCTGCCGAGTTCAACTGGTGATTGTCGTCGAAGTGGTATTCCTGCAGCGTGCAGGCGCCGACCCATCCGTTGGTCGTCTGGGTCTCGATCATGCCGCGGACGTAGGCCTCATCCTGGCTGTTGTACGGATACGGCCAGTAGTGTGCGTGATGGAACTTGTGGTGCCAATGCTGCGGCTCGCCCGTCGGCCGAGGAAAGGGTGGCCACAGCTTGCCGTGTTTTTCGACCTGCCGCGCTCCGGGCGGATCCTGGGCGCGCCACGCCCACCAGTCTTCGGAATATTTGACGGGTTCCTGGGCTGCGACGAATCCCGCCACCCCCTGCACCGCCATGCACGCCCACGCCCAGCGCCGCCATCCCTGTCTGGCCATAACCACACCCCACCTTGGCCCAGAGCAAAATGCAGCGGGTTCTGCCGCAGCGCAGGGCGGACGATCCCCATCGCGCCCGGCGGCGGCAGCGTCCCCCTTCGTGTTATCGTCCACCGACCGGAGCGACCATGACGAGAAAACCGGTTTTGTCGGTTGTAGGGGGAGAGAGGGGTCAGGGGTTAGGCGTCAGGTGTCAGGTGTCAGGTGTCAGGACGGAAGAAGATGTGGATTGCTGTCTTCCCTGACACCTGACACCTACTCTTCCGCCAGCTTCTTCCCCGTCGTATCGGGGGCGAACAAGATCACAATCATCCCCATCGCATAGATCAGGCTCATCACCGAGCCGGCAACACGGTAGTTGCCCTGGAAATACGCGGTCAGCGCGCCGGTGCCCAGCACGCCTGCGGCGGTCAGAATGCGGCCGAAGTTGAAGGAGATTCCGGCGCCCGTGGCCCGCGCATGCGTAGGAAACAACTCCGGCAAGTACAGCGGCAGCCAGCCGAAGAACACCGTGCTGATGAGCCCTACCGCAAACACCGCTGCCGAGAAACCGGACATCTTGGGGTTCATCGCCAGATAGATGTATTCGCTCAACCCAAACGAACACAGGCTTATGAGAAAGAACGTGGTCCTGCGGCCCAGGAGGTTCGCAATCCAGCCTCCGAACAACGCCCCGATCGAGGCACCACCAGCCCGCATCAGCGACGTCATGGCCGGGGAGCGGAAGTCGCTGGCGGGAAGTTCCGACTGCGTCCAGTTGATGAACCACGCCGTCACGCCCCAACCGCCGAGCAGGGGAATGGTGCCGAGCGCGATGCCCATCAGCGTTCGCGGCAGCAGCGGCGGCGCAAACAGTACTCGCAGTGATCCTTTCGCGGTTGACGACTGAACGGCTTGCGCGCGCGCGGCGAGCCAGGCCGGCGATTCGGGCACCAGAACCCAGACCAGCACACCCAGTAGTGCCGACGGCCAGCCGAGCAGCATCATCCACCGCCAACTGTCGGGTGACAGCGGCACGAAACACGCGATCGCGCTCAACAGCACAATGCCCACGTTGGCGGAAGTGCCCAACAGCCCCGACAGCATTGGCCGCGACACGTCGGACCACGCTTCTGCCGCCAGCGACACGCCCGTGGGCCACATGCCCCCCACTCCCATGCCCGAAAGGAACCGCAACAGCACCAATTGCTCCGGCGTCAACACGAAGTAGCTCGTGCCGGCAAAGCACGAATAGCACAGGATGCTGGCTCCCATGGCCCGCGCGCGGCCGACACGGTCGCCCAGCCAGCCGAATACCATTCCGCCAAATGCTGCACCCAGCAGGAACGCACTGTCGTAATTCGCCGCCCATCTGGGCCGTTGCTGTTTGAGGAATATCGGCGAGGGTTCGGCGCTGGCGCCGGAACCGGCCGACTCGAACACGAGCAAATTGTTCCACGAAAAGGTCGCGCCCGGGATTAATCGGCCGCTGCGAGCGAAATCTTCGGTGATCGATTGTGCGGCCAGGCGCGTGAGGTTCATCTGCACGCCGGCAAACATCCACCCCAAAAACGCCGCCGCGAGGATGACGTAGCGCCCCGACGCGGTCATTTCTGTCTGCGGCATAGTGCGATTCACATCTTCAGAAGCCCAGGGATCGTCATCCCTGGGTCTCTGCTATTCTTGTGTCTCATCGAACGAAATTGGACCGCGCTCGGCGAACGACACCGCCTCTTCCACCTCTTCCGGCTTCGCAAAGCCAATAATCGCCGAACTCACGGCAGGATGGCCGAGCACGCCGCGCAATGCAACTTCGGGGAGAGTAAGGCCCGGCCGCAACGTCGCGCGCTGCGCTTCGGCAGCCTCCAGATCGCGCTGGTAAAGTTCGAGCGGGAAGAACTTCGTCGTCAGCGTGTGTTTGCTGGGCGGATTGCCCGCCAGCGCTCCACCGGCGAAGACGCGGATCGCAAACACGCCGACTCCGGATTGCCGACAGGCCGCGAACAAGCCGCGGAGATCGTGTTCCGGAGGATAATCTGGCAGGGACGGGCCATCGCATCCGGCGCTGGAATGCAGCAGATTATACGGCGCCTGCACGGTCGCGAACTGGCCACTGCGAATGACTTCCATCAGCGGCACTCGCTCACCCAGCCCCGTCAAGCCGATGTGCCGCACTGTTCCCGCACGACGCAAATCTTCAAATGCCGGCAACACACCGTTGAGCACATCATCGGGCGTGATCGACGTGTGTTGTGCGCCGCGTTCGGCCGTAATCGAATTGTGCAGTTGCAGCAGCGCCACGCGGGAGGTTCGCAAGCGTTGCAGGCTGCCGTCCACCGAACGATTCACGGCCCCGCGAATGTCGGCCAGGTCTTCGGGAAACAGCCGAACTTTGGTGGCGATGTGGATCGTGTTTCGGTCACTCGGAACAGACCCAGACACTTGCAGCCCGAGTTCCTGGATCGCGTGGCCAAGGTTTTCTTCCGACTTTCCCGCACCGTATGTTGCCGCGGTGTCGAACCAGTTAATGCCCAGTTCCACAGCACGGCCGATGGTGCGCACTTGCTGCTCGATCCAATCAGTCGCCGTGAACAACGCCGGCACCGGTCCGCAGCCGAACGAGACTTCGGAGACGTTGATCCCGGTTTTTCCCAGCGGGCGATAGCGCATGCGTCGTTCATGCTTCGGCGACGATGGGCGACACGAGCGTGCCGATGCCTTCGATCCACGCTTCCACTTTATCTCCGGGATGCAGATACGTGCCGGTCGCATTGCCGACCCCGGCCGGCGTGCCCGTGGAAATCATATCCCCCGGCTCCAGCGTGCAGATGTTCGAGATGAACTCAATCACCGCCGCCACGGGGAAGATCTGCTGCCCGGTCGACGCGTTCTGCCGCACCGTCCCATTGACGCTGAGTTTTAACCCCAGCGTCTGCGGGTCGGGAATGGCATCAGCGGTGGCGAGACACGGCCCGCAGGGGCAGAAGCTGTCGTGCCACTTGCCGTGCAGCCAGTCGAAGAAGCTGTCGTTTTTGCGCTCTTTGCGGCCGGGGTTTGGGCGGAACTTGCGGTCAGAAATGTCATTGATCACCGTGTAGCCGGCGACGTATTTCAGGGCTTCCGATTCCGGAATGTGTTTGCCCTTCTTGCCGATGATCACTGCCAGCTCGCATTCCCAGTCCATTGTGTTGGGTGAGATTTTCGGGACGGCGACCGGTTTGCCGGGGTCAGTGAGTGTTGTGCTGGGCGGCTTCATGAACACGTACGGAAACGTCTCGGCACGCTCGGCCGCCACGCCGCCCCCTTCCTGAATGTGGTCAGCGTAGTTCCCCGCCAGCAGGAACAGTTTATTCGGCCGCGGGATAGGAACGAGCAGTTCGACGTCGCTGATTTTGAGCCGAATGTTGGACGGAATCTCATGCCCCGGACGCGACAGCATCGCCGCAATCTGCCGGGCCTCCTGGAAGCCTCGTCCATCAGGCGGCGCGAAGTCGAGCAGGTTATCTCCCTTGGGGAGTGCATCGTGCGCCAGGTGATAGCTCGCTGCCGTCGCGGCATGCGCATCGAGCGGCACGACGAACTCATCGAAATAGAGCCCGACGCGCACGTGGTTCTGATGACGGAAGCGGCAGAGGCGCATAGCAGGCATCCTCGCAGAAAGAGGCCAACCGCAGACGCGGCGCCACTTGAGTGCAACCACAGGGTCGTCGGAATGCAAGCGCCAATGAAAAAACGGTCGAGACCAAGCTAAGGGACCGGGCAAAAATAACTTGGCTACTTTACTTTGTGGGGGCGGATGGTGTAGTTCCAGTCGCCGTGGAATTC
>Ga0073934_10005322_pt1 | contig 20096 bp, 14 predicted proteins | sample LarsenN4metaG_FD_76834 | JGI IMG/M metagenome (GOLD analysis project Ga0073934, IMG submission 76834) | Hot spring sediment bacterial and archeal communities from British Columbia, Canada, to study Microbial Dark Matter (Phase II) - Larsen... ... | reverse complement strand
CGCCTCTCGACGTAATCGAGCTGCTCGCTTGAGATTCGCGTTAACTCGGCGGCGCGGAGGAGCGCGCTTTCTGGCCGCGGCATGCCGTAGGCAACTGCCCCAACGACCAGGGCGAAGCTGATCAAACCGATTCCCACGATCCGGCGGCGATTGGCGAACATGCGGTGCTCCGAACTTGCGAGGCAAAGCTGGACGATTGACGTCGGCGTGTTTCTTGCCGATTCTACTCCTTATTCGTTGCCGACAGCAAAAACTTGCGGAGGAATGCAGCATGAGATGCCCAAATGCATTGGTGGCTCTGATCCTTGCAGCGATCTCAGTCGGCAGCTCCTCGCAAACCGCAAGTGGCGAATTCAAGGCGGGAGTAGCACGGGTCACGATCACTCCAGATGTTGGGTTGTGGATGGCTGGCTATGCGAGCCGGAACAAACCGGCCGAAGGAAAGCTCCAGGAACTCTACGCAAAAGCAGTTGCTCTGGAAGACGCTCAAGGTACGCGACTTGTTGTGGTAACCAGCGACCTGATCGGCTTGCCCCGCAGTCTTTCGGATGCGGTTGCGGCGGAAGTTGTTCGGACGACGGGATTGCCTCGGGCGAATTTGATGCTAACTGCATCCCACACGCACTGCGGCCCTGTTCTCCGTGACAATCTGATGGACATCTACGAAATGCCCGCTGACCAGATGCCAAAGCTGAATCGCTACATTGAGGAGCTTGAAAAGAAGCTGATTCTAGTCATCAGAGACGCTCTGGCCGACCTGAAACCCGCCCGCCTGACCTACGGCGAAGGGCACGCTCGATTTGCAGTCAATCGCCGTCAGCCGACAGCCAACGGCATCATCAATGGCGCCAACCCAGCAGGTCCCGTCGATCATTCAGTCCCCGTGCTGGCTGTCTGGTCTCTCGAGGGCAGGCTTCGCGCAGTGGTATTTGGCTACGCTTGCCACAATACGACGCTCCAGTTTTATCAGTGGTGCGGCGACTACGCTGGCTTTGCTCAGGCATGGCTAGAAGAACGACGCCCGGGCGCGGTTGCGCTATTTTGGGCGGGCTGTGGGGGAGATGCCAATCCGCTCCCTCGTAGCACAGTTGAACTATGCGAGAAGTACGGAAGGCAACTGGCCGAGGCGGTTGCCGGCGTTCTCGACAGCCAGCTCCCTCCTCTCCAAGGGAGGATCGTTGCTCGCTATGAAGCCATCTCCTTGCCTCTTTCGGAGGCGCCTTCCAGGGAGCACTGGGCAGCAGAGGCGTTGAGCAAGAATTACTCGGTCAGGACACGTGCGACCCGCTTCTTGCGGTTGCTGGAGGCGGGCGAACGTCTCCCGCGGGAGTACCCAGCGTACCCTGTCCAGGTCTGGCGGCTCGGCGACAAGGTGCTGTGGATCGCACTGGGAGGCGAAGTAGTGGTCGATTACGCCCTGCGGCTCAAGAGAGAGCTCGGCAAGGATCGGCCGGTCTGGGTTACCGCCTACGCTAACGATGTCATGGCCTACATTCCCTCCGAACGCGTGCTCAAGGAGGGTGGGTACGAGGGCGATAGTTCGATGATCGGCTATGGGCTGCCTGCCAAATGGGCAGAAGGCATTGAGGAGCGGATTGTCGGCAAGGTACTCGAACTTGCGAGACAAACCCCTGGCAGGGCGTCAGCCCTGCCAGGGAAGCGCTAAAGCTAGTCGTTGCTCGATCCTGACTTAACTTCAATCTTGATCTGTCCCTTGGAGCTCATGTCGATAAGGGTCTTCACCTTGTCACGATACTGCTCGGGGACCTTGGCGAGATCGTCGAACTTCGCTTCCTTGCTGCCGTCCTGAATCACGATTGACGAGATGCTGCTCTTTCCCTCACTCACCGAGCCAGTGATGGTGATAATCAGAGAGCCCTCTTGATGCCTCGTCGTAAAGCGATCGTTGTCGCGATGCGTGGTCGTAATGACTGTCTGCTTGCCAGAGCCTTCGATAACGAGCTTTTGCGCTGGGGAGAGGCCCTTGATCGTCGGCGAGGGAAACTTCTGCGTGTTTGGGTCAAAGAGCTGCCTAACGCCCGGGACGGATCTCGGCACGACTTGGGCTTTCACCTCGGGCTCAAGAAACTCGAACCTAAAAGCCTGACGCTCGCCCAAGTTGATTCCCTTGATCACGGTTTTCTTGCCTTTGCGAATCACGACCGCTTCGACCGGCTCACCAGCCTTGACCTCGTCCACAAGCCTGGCGAACGCTGCTGGGTTATTGCTCACTGGCTTGCCATTGAATTCGATCACGATGTCGTGGACCTTGAGGCCCGCCTTTTCTGCTGCAGAACCTGGAGCGACCCTGCTGATCACTAACCCCAGGTCCTTCCCCAAATCAATCTGGGCCATAAGTTCCTCGCTAGGAGGAGTGACGCCTACTCCTAATCGTCCATCCCCCGCTTTCAGGAATCCCTTCAACTGATTCACCTCGGCAAGGCGTAGCTCCTTCCCGGCAGTCGCTTTAGCTTTGAGCGCGTCTACCGCGGCACGTTGCTCCTGCAGTTGCTTGTTCTGGCTTGCGATGTTCTTCTTCCTTGCCTCCTCGACGCGCTTCAACGCCTCTTCGATCTGCTTCCGCACCTCATCCATGCCACTGGCGCTGGCCGCTTCCTGGGCCTTCTTCAGTGCTTCGCGGACTGCGTCAACGCTAGGGGCCTTGGCATCATCCAGGACTGTTACGGCACGAGCAACGAATCCATCCTTGGTCGAAGCCTCTTCTCCGACGATCTCGACTCGAAGCGTCTTGCCTTCATCGCTTGCTTTTCTGATCACGCCATCGAGCTGCTTGGGAGCGATTTGGGGTGAGATCACTATCACGTGGCCCGCGTTTCCGTTCTTGGCTTCCCCTGCTTTCTGACCTTCGGATACGACACGGGCTATCGATTCCTGACCCTTTGTGTTTGCCTGCGTGCTTTTCCTTACGTTCGTCGTGGTCACGCTGACACGATCCGCCCCGTTGTCGTCCTGCAAGAGCCAGATGGCGACGGGGGCCTTCGATTCCGCCCTGGCACTGCTAACGACGAATTGCATATTCTTTTCTTGCTTCGCAGCAGGATCTCCCGGGACAACTACCATGCTCTTGCTGGGTTGAGCCGTGAATGATCGCACCATCGCTTTCTTACCTGGGCTCGGTTCATCACCTGACTGGATGGCCCGAAGCAAGAGTACATTGTTGCTCCCGTCAACTGGGACAGCCTGAATGGTGACTGTGTGCTGCTTTCCATCAGCATCGCTTTGTACCCTGCCCCGCAAAACGACGACATTCTCGTCGTCCTCAGCAGGCACGGCTTCCAGTTCAACGGTCCTGAGAGCCGTTTCTCCGGTCGGTGATACTAGAACTCGGACGTTCTTCTCGGGCTCATCGGCATGAACGCCAAGCCCAGAGACTGGCACGGCGACGGCCGTCAGTAGAAGACCCGCCGCCACGGACCACCATGGCGGACAGCGATTCTCCTGCGATCGACAAGCTTGCAATAGCATGGCAATTCTCCTGCGAAGGTCTGACGAGTTTCCCAGGACACCTGAAACGCCGGCTCCCGCTGGCAACCGTTGCGGGGCTTTACTGGACAGCAACAAGAGGTAATCCGCGTAGTCTTCAGACGAAGAAAGAGCAGCCGCGGCGGCATCGGCTACGTACTCCTGGCATAGCCGGACCTGGTGCTTGATCCACCAGAAACAGGGTTGATAGAAGTAGAGCGATTGCGCCAGGCTGGCGAGCATCCCGCCCCAGGCGTCATTTCGCTTCAAGTGCGTCAGCTCATGCACCAGGATCCACTTCAGCTTGTCCTCGGCTTCCTGGTGGCAAAGCCAGCCAGGCACAAGGATGACTGGGCGAAGCAAGCCAAAGCTGATCGGCGACCTGATTCGCTTGCTGACCCTGAAAGCTGGTTGACGACGCCAACCACGAGTGAGGTCCTCGAAGAGCTTGACCGATCGCACAGGCGGGATGTCGCTGTCCCTCACCAGCCGTCGGAGGCCGATGAAGCCAAGAGCGAGTCGAAAGAGGAGAAAGGCAGCCACCCCAGCGTAAGCGCATGCTCCCAGGAAGAGCATCCCTCGGAACAGAAGTCCCCATCTAGTTTCGAGTACCGGGCCGAGGGGACTTTTGTCATCCAGCTGAGATAGCGGCAGACTGGCTTGCTTTGGCTTCGCCGGAGTAAAGTTGGCCTGCGGGACAGCTTCGTCTAACAGCACCGCGTCTACCTCCTCCACGTTGTCCAGACTGGCAACAAACGCCAGATCGAGCTCCTGGACTTTGCTCTCGGAGGGTGCGGCTTCCCGCAGCGGCGCCTTGTAGATCGGCAATGAGCACGGCAGCCAGGCGGGGAGTGCGCAAAGTGCCGCTGCGACGAGGCTGAGGAGCAGTGCCAGCTCCCCCAATCGCTGCCGTCGCGCCGGCTGCCGCGTCAATACCATCCCTACCGCGCCGAACAGGAGGATTACGCCGCCTGTCATTGCGGTTCGGGCCAGCCACTCCTCAAGTGGAAGCAGATGGTCAGTCATGGAAGCCCACCCCCTGTGAGCATCGACCTTTGTTGGGAACAATGGCGCCCCACGGTTCTGCGCGTCACCGCTCGGTCTTACGTTTCCGTGCTTCGCGGATCATCTGCTGCATCTTCTCGAGTTCCTGCTGCGACAGCTCCTCGGTACTGAGCAGGGTCATGACGAGCTGATCGGCTGCACCGTCGAACACTCGATCGAGGAACCCGCGAACGCTTTCCTGCCGCGTATAAGTCGGCGAGTAGATGAAGGCTCTTCCATCCTGGTGATGCTTCACCAGCTTCTTGGTCTCCATGATGCGCAATAGAGTTTGGACGGTGTTGTATGCCAGATCGTCCTCTTGCGCCTCCGCGAGCCTGCGGTACACGTCGCGAACGCTCGACGGGCCGATGTCCCAAAGAACCTTCAGGATTTCCAGCTCTCGAGGTGTCGGGGCGGCAGGATCGGCCACGGATTCTCCTCCCGATGACGACTCTTAGATCACCTAAGACTTTAGGTATTTAATCCATGAGCCGTTGCCAGGTCAAGCCCTATCGCCGAGTTTTTTAGGTATTGGAAGCCAAAACCTGGCGCGCTTCAGACGTGTTCGGTTGTGACTCCTCCGAAGCGACGCTCCCGCCTGGAGAACTCTTGCAGGGCGGCTCGGTACTCTGGCGGACCAAAGTCCGGCCAGAACTTTTCCGTCACCCACAACTCTGCATAGGAGATTTGCCAGAGCAGGAAATTGCTGATCCGCATCTCACCAGCGGTGCGTATCAGAAGATCTGGATCGGGCATGCCCGCAGTGTAGAGCGAGGACTGGAGCCTGGTTTCGTCGATGGCCTCTGGCTTGATCCGACCCTCGATGGCCGCGCTGCACAGCTTGCGAGCGGCATCAACAATCTCCGTCCTGCTGCCGTAGTTGATCGCCAGGCACAAGGTGAGACCACTATTCGAGGCGCTCACTCGAATGTTCTCATCCATCTCGCGGAGGACTTGTGCAGGTAGGGGATCCCTCCTCCCAATGACCCTGAATCGAATGTTCTCTTCCATGATTTCCCGTCTCTCCTCGATCAGGTATTGCTCAAGGAGAAGCATGAGAAAGTCGATTTCCGCTGCTGGCCTCTTCCAGTTCTCAGCACTGAAGCAGTAGAGCGTGAGCTGCTCCAGCCCCAGCCGACAGGACTCCTCGATGACGGCGCGTACACTGCGAACGCCCTGGCGGTGGCCTTCGATCCGCGGCAGTCCGCGTTCCCTGGCCCATCGCCCATTGCCGTCCATGATGATCGCGACATGGCGGGGCAATTCTGCACGCGCCAGCCCCAGGGTCAGCAGCTCAGCATCGCTGTACGGAGTTTGCATCTCGAAGCATGGCTCCATGCACTCGAAGGAAGCTCAACATGGAGCATTCTAGGATGTCTTGCTGCCAGGAGCAGGATTCGGGCAGTTCAGTACTGTGCCCTGGCAAATCGTTGGATCGCCACGGCAAGAACTGCCAGACCAAACATAAATGAAGTCGCCAGGGTCAGTGCGACAGAGATCCTGGCCTCGTGCAATTCTGGGGTCATGGCGAAGTGACGATTGGCTTCAAGCACCCTGTTGATGATAACCAGCGTATCGACGGGCTTGGGGAGGCTCCAGTAGGCTGCGTTGATTGCGACCACCTGCACAGTCGTCGGACCTGACAGATCCATGGCAATCGCATGATACGAGTAATTGACGCCATAGCAGAGCGCCCAAAACAGGATCACACCAACGATGGTAACGACCGTGCTTCGCGAGACCACCGCCAACAAGGCAGATACGCTGAACAGAGCGAAGAATTGTGCGATCACCAGAGGCAGGCACATCAAGTACTGGGCTTCCCAGACTTGCGTACGGATAGCGAGAGCGACCCACGTTCCAACAACAAACACAGCCATCTGGAAACTGAACAGCGCGACAACTCCCAGCACCTTTCCTATCAGCAAGATTGCCCGAGGAACTGGCTTCGCGAGAAGTACAGTCGCTGTCGTGGCATCCAGGAATGACGGAAGCAGCCCGGCTGTCCAGATCAGTGCAAGCAGAACGCCAATCGTTCCGGCCACCCATTCGGCCAGGAGGACTTGAATCAGGAGCACCGCGGATCGATCATCGCGCGGCAAAGGCATCGTGAACGCACCGAAGCCAATCTGCAACTGGCCCCGATGCGGATTGATCTCGATGTCATCGGGTGTGTACAGGGGACCCTTGTCTACAATTCCGATGCTGAGGCAGAAAACAATCGCAAGGAAGCTCACCCCCAGGAGCAACCAGAAGGCTGACGATGCTCGAGTTTGCTGAAATGTGTCCCAGATGACCCAACCGGTAGCTCTCCACATGGTCCGCAAGCACATCGACGATCCCATCCAGAGCTGGGGCGATTCCCTGAGAGCGGGACCATTAGCACCTAGGCATTGGACCCTCCGCGACTCACCATTTATTCTACTGAATCAGTGCTGGCGTCGTGACGTTCTCGGTTACCTTCCGGAACGCCTGCTCGAGCTTCTGTCGGCGTTCTTCGAGCGTGCCAATACAGATCTTGTAGCTTTGGTCCCCATTGCTGGTATCGGTCGACGAACTTGGGAAGTAGGTTCCGCCCTTGGCTGAGATATTCCGAAGCAGGTTCGACGCGTTGGCGGCTTCTGTGCCCGAGGCAGTTGGCTCAAATACCGCTCCAAATGCAATGCAATGGATGATTACCGGCCGCCCAGGCTTGGCAAATCCCGGCCCCGTCACGGTATCGGTCTCTAGTGCGCAGATGCGATCAACGACACTGTATACTGCGGTGTCAGCCGCACCTCCAGGAGTGACGGAATCGGTCGGTCCAATCTTGTAATAGGACTGCTTTCCGCTGGAAACAAAGGCCGCATTGGCAGCCACATTCGCCATGCCGTCGGTTTCGAAAATCACCAATCGCTGGGCTCCGCGCCGACCAAACCCACCTGTACCGCTGCTCTGCAGGCTGGCGTTCTCACTGAACTGGTTGTAGGCAATCATGAAGCCATAGTTCGAGCAGGTATTGGATTGATAGTCAGCGCCAGATCGAGGGGTCTGAATCCCATCGGAATCCCAGGGCCTGACATCGGAGGAACTGGAATTGGGGGGGAACCACAAAGCCTCCTGCATGGCGGTGTAGTCCCGGCTCAAGGGAACTTGAGCCTGACTGAACCTACCCCGCTCGGGCGCCTCCCCGTTGAAGCGAGGACGATTAAAGAGAATGAGGGAAACCATGTCATTCGGATGGTTGTTGCGGATATCCTCCAATGCACCCGCAATTCCCAGCTTGGCGGGGTACATCGACAGGTCGAACGCATTGCCTGGAAGCAATCCAGTATCCGAGATAAACTGGATCATCGTCATTGGACCGAACCAGAAGCGATGACGGGGTCGCTTCGGATTATCCTGCGGGTGCATGCGAGTGTTGGCTGCTCGACTTAGGCTGTTGCCCGCGACATAGCCGGAAACGGGAGCGGAGATGCGAATAGTGCCCCAGGTCCAGTCCGGTCCGTAGCTACAGGACGGAGTTCCAGGAGCGCTAATGCTCCCAGCTGGGTTACGCCAGACCCCAAGTGTAAAGTCTATGTACTCTTTCCAGAAGCGTTGATTCTGGCTCTCCCAGGAGATCGCATAGTTATTGTTATTGTGATCGTAGGCGGCGATGGGAACATCATCGGGAATGGAGTCGTAGTACAGCACGCGGCCGCCACGCAGCTTGCTGGGAAACGGATTCGGGCCAGTTTCCTTCAGCCACTTAAGAATGGCGCGATAATTGATCACGTAATTGCCAGACGGATTGCGCCAGTTTCCGCTGCTATCCCAGAGCTTCGTGTTGTCCTCCAACTGGCCCCCAAAGGTGGGATAACTCCCGCCGGGATTCAGGAAGAATCTGCGACGCCAATCGCGAGGGGGTGAATCCAGACTGCCAGGGTACGAAGTTCGCTGATTGACCCCAGACGATGGATTGGCGGGGTCGACGTAATCGGGATCGGGCGGCCAGATGAAGAAGGTCTTCCCGTAATACTTGGGGCCAAGAGTGTAACCCTGGAAATTGGGATAGGAAGTCAACGCCGCATCCGTCTTGGCAGTGATCTGGCTCGAGGTGGATCCCATGATTGCTTGCACAGTCTGAGCATATGTTGCGGGAGGAGAACTCGTGTCGCCATTTACGCCTCTAAAGTTGTCTCCGCTGGGAGTCGTTTGATAGATATCGGGAGCTGCGGAGAATGCTGGTGTAGCGCTACTGCCTCGGTCGTGTTGGTGGAAGTTGGAAACAAGGGCTGGCACGCCAAGGACCGACGTCGTCACGTTACATTTGCCAACCCGCGGGTCAGTGCTAGTGCATTGCATCTTGGCATTTGTAACGTCTGAGTAGTGTCCAAACCGGGGAAATACAGGATCAGTGTTGTTCGGGCTGTTATTGACAGATCCTAAATAGCCCTCATTGTTCCACAGGTCGCTTTCGTTGTTCATTGAGCCGGAGAAGTCAAGAATAATGGTGACATCGCGCGGGCGATGGGCAGCGGTGGCAGTGGCAGTGAGGTTTACGGAATTGAACACGGGTCCAAATACCCGTGCAAAGCCTGTGTTTCTCTCCAGGGTGACCGTTGCCTCGGTCAGGTTGTAGTTGTCAGGAGGAACTGGGGGAAAGGTCGGATAGTAGGACTCAGTACTGGTGTCGTAGTGGTACGCCCCATGCCTGGTGGTAACTTCAGAGGTATTGACGGCCTTCGCCAGAACCTTGTTTGAGGCAGCGACTGCCCTGGCGTTAGCAGTTGCTCCAGAGACATTGCCAGTTGCACTGCCGTCCAAGGTACGAGCTCCAGTCATGGCGGCGGCATCGGCAACATTCTGAAGTTGCGCCTTGCCCGCGGCGATCATGCCCACATCCACAGCCAGGGCAACCAGCCCAAAGACAGCAATCATCGAAGCTGCTAGCAAGGGAAGTACTGAGCCGCGTCGGCGATGTTGAACTGCTTTCATGGCCTAGATCCAGTCCTTTGATTGTGGATGCTGCTGTCGGTTCCGAAAACGCTCGCTCATGTGCCGTTCAGTTGTCTTCGCTGCGCATGACTGACACTGCAGAGATGGTCATCGGATTGGGTAGAATCCCGAACGTCGGCACCATGGGGCTGTAGGATGTTGAGACCCTCACAGCGATGCCCTCTCCATAAGGCGCGTCGTACCAAGGCCCCTTGCTGGCCCCAGTTGCAGGATCGCACCAGTACAACTGAATATCGGGACTCAACACTTGCCCAGCAAGCTGATAGTTCACGGCGTTGACAATAGATGTTGAGCTGGTAGTGTTTGTCGATACGGCTGCCATGCGGGCTCCTGCCCGAGCCGCATTTTCCAGGAGTGCGCGAACCATCATGTATCGGCCATATTCAAGCACTGCCAGCAGAGTCATGAGACACAAGCCGATGACAACGGCAGTTTCAACAGCCGTTACACCCTTGCGTTGAGCTTTGTACTTTCGCACGCTGGGCATTTCTGCAACCCCCCCCTTACGTCTCGAGGACTGCGCAGCTACTCATGTGGCTTTCACTCAATGGGCGGATCAGCCAGCGACGGGAAGTCCTTGTCTCTTAGCGACCACCAGGTCGTTTGGGCTGTCAAGGTTGCTCCAGAGTAGATGGGATTCAACTGCGACCAACTCAGGTCGTCGTAAGGGACGGTAACGGTGATCCTGAGCTGATCGTTCTGCGACGAGGCAGTGAGGTCCCAATCTGTTCCCGAATCAATGCTCCCGCCGCTGCTATATTTGATCGAGTAGCCTCCTGTTATGTTCTCGATGGTCACTTTGGCGTTGCTGACGGGGATGTTCGCGTTGCGAAGGTAGTCGAACACTACCTGGGCGGACTGGGCAGTACTGATCTGGCAACTAGACGCACGCCTGGCCCCTTCGCGAGCCGCATTGCTCGCCAACTGCTGATACTCCGCCACTCGACTCAACTCCCACGTGCCTATGAGCAGAGGGATGAGAACAAGGGCAAGAACTACTGCGAACTCGACCGTGGCATTGGCTCGACGAGGCGTAACGGACGTGCGAATCATCTGTGGCTCCACTTGAGGGGGAGCCTGGGGCCGGCTCTTGACGCATAATGGACGGGGGAGCACAGCCCAAGCAACCATAGGTTACGATTACAAGCACGTCAAATTGACTCCCTCAGAAATTCCGCAAGCCAGTTCTCAATCAACGACTCCCAGGAGCGCATCACCCCTGGCAAAGCGATGGAGATTCTCACGAAGGTGGGCCCACTGGGACTGAGTCTCGCGCGTCGTGGTTACGCTGATCCCGAGATTCCGGAGAGGCTCGGTGATTCGCGTGGTCCCAGGAGGCAGCTGGACCCAGTGCAGGCTTTTCAGGGCAGCGGCACCAGCAACGCTGAAACCGATAACTGCGTCGGCGCCTTCCGCCAGTCGTTCCGCTTCGGCTTGATTGCGGGCATAGCAGAATTCGATACCAGGCAGCAACTCGCTCAGCTCGGCCCTGCGAGAGGGAGAGAGGTTGGGCAGGACGACCTTGCGTGGGCGTTCCCAGCCGGGCGTTAGTCGACAGTAGGAGCGACCTTCGATCCAATCAGGGCCAAGGCCGAGTGCGTCGTGCTTGATTTTTCCCTGCAGTTCATCGTGAACGTGCTTGATGTTGTCCTCGATCTGGCGGGCTTCCTTGCCTGTCCACTCCTTGTACCACGGCAGATTCAGGCTGGCAGTGATCGCTGGGAGGTCCTTCCCCGACTTAAGTCCCTTGTCAACGTGGTCCCGAAGGTCCTGGAAATAGCGCTTCTGCTTCTGAAGCAGTTCCTTTCCCGAGGGAAGTCCGTGACCTGGGCAGATGAGCTTGACGTCGAGCCCTTCGAGCTTCTCCAGGCAACGAATCCAGGATGCCGAGTTCGAGTGCCCCATGAAGTTGAAGGCGCCGTTGACGCAAGCATCGCCGGTGCAAAGGATCTGGTGCTTTGGCAAATAGGCTACGGCATCGCCTGCGGTGTGCATGTGGCCGACGTGCAGCAATTCGATGCGCTGCACGCCATCGTCCAGGACGTACTTCTCGTCGAAGCTGATGTCGGGCGTCTTGAAGCCGCTGTCGCCGATGTACTTCGGGCCGTCGTTGCCAGTCTTGGCCTCGGCAAACTGTCTCGGCCCCCGCTCCTCCATCAACCTGGCCGTCGCCTTGCTGGCGATGATCTTCGCACCTACCCTGGCCCAGACCTCGTTGCCATAGGCATGGTCGCCATGGTGGTGCGTATCGAGGACGTAGCGGATCGGCTTGTCGGTCGTCTTGCGGATGGCGGAGAGCACCTCGGCGGCGGGCATGGGAAAATTCGCGTCGATGACGACGACGTAGTCCTTGCAGACGATCCAGATATTGTTGCACCCGCCGAAAGGAACGCTGGGATCGGTCGCGCTGATCGATGCGTAACGAAAGAAAACGCCTGGGGCAACCTCCTTGACCTCGTTGAAACGGAGGGGGAGATCGGCCGCATGAACGCAGGGAGCCAGCGAGAGCATGAGCAAAGAGGCCGTCACAGTTTGACGCATGGTGCGTACCTCGTGATAAGGGCGTTTGGTTGAGAATTCGATGGCCGACAATCCGATTCAAGGGCTGCGCCCCCGCTGGCAGCGAGAATACGATGACTTCTATAATCAAGCAAGTTGCCGCTCTTCGGAAGGCGGCACCGACCGAACGTTGGCCGCGGGAAGGCGATTAAGCAGCCGTGATGGATCAACATACCCTGGGACTCCTCGAGTTCGCCAAGATCCGGGAACTGGTGGCGAACCGGGCTGCGTGCTCGCTCGGCAAGGAGCTGGCAAGGGAGCTTCTTCCGCAGATCGACGCGGCCGCTATTCGCAAGGAACTCGCTCTCGTCACTGAGATGGCCGAGACCCTTGCGGAGGGAATGACGCCGCCGTTCGGCGGGTTGCACGACGTTCGGCTGCTGGTCCGACGGGCCGCCATCGGCAGCATGCTCACCGCTGCCGAGTTGATCGAGGTGAAGGAAACTCTCGCCTGCACGGGCCAGATGTACCGCTATCGCATGCGGCTCGATCAGCGGCATCAGGGCCTGATCGATCTGTTGAGCAAAGTCGAAGACCTCGGCCTGGTTGCCAAGAGCATCGAGGGGTGCATTGATCCCCGCGGCAACGTGCTGGACATGGCCAGCCGCGAACTTGGGTCGATTCGGCAACAGCTTCGCGAGCTGGAGGAACGTGCACAAAACCAGATCAAACGGCTTCTGCGCGATCCGGAGCTGCGGAAGATTCTTCGTTATCCGAACGCCACCATGAGCGGCGATCACTACGTCCTGCCCGTCTCCGTCAATCAACGGCATCGGCTCCAGGGCGTCGTCCACCGGACGAGCAGCACGGGTGAGACGCTGTACATCGAGCCGGCCGGCCTGGCCAACATCAGCGCCGAGCGTGCGGTCTTGAAGGTCGAGGAAGAGAAGGAAGTTGCCCGAATCCTCCGCCGGCTCACGACCGAAGTGGGGCGAGTCGCCAGGCCGTTGCAAATCGCACTCGATGCCTTGGCGCACCTGGACGTTGTCCATGCCAAGGCTCGTTACAGCCTTGAGTATCAGATGCAGCCGCCGGTAATCGCCGACGATGGCAAGCTCTGGCTGCGGCAGGCACGGCACCCGCTGCTCGAGCACATCTTCCGCCACGAACCCGTGCCGCCTGGGAGCGATCCGCGGAAGGTCGTGCCCATCGACGTGCGCCTGGGCATGGAGTTCAAGCTCCTCATCATTACAGGCCCGAACACCGGAGGAAAAACCGTCGCTCTGAAGACGATCGGCTTGCTCTGCCTGATGGCCCAGGCCGGCATGCACATCCCAGCGGCCGCGGGCAGCACGATCCCGGTCTTCAGCCAGGTCCTGGCGGACATTGGCGACGAGCAGAGCCTGGAGCAATCGCTGAGCACGTTCAGCTCGCACATCTCTCGGATTGCCGGCATTCTGAAATCGGCGGACCAGCATAGCCTGGTGTTGCTCGATGAGCTGGGCGCGGGCACCGATCCCACCGAGGGCGCGGCGCTGGGGCGAGCTATTCTCGATGAGCTGGATCGGATCGGCTGCCTGGCCATGGTGACGACGCATCTGGGCGACCTCAAAACCTATGCCTTCACCAACGATCGCACGGAAAACGCCGCTGTGGAGTTCGACCTGGAAACGCTTCGGCCGACGTATCGGCTCGTCATCGGCCAGTTCGGCATGAGCAACGCGCTGAAGATCGCCCGACGGCTCAAGCTCCCCCGCGAGCTGGTGCGGCGGGCCCAGCGTTATCTGCGGCGTCGTCAGCGCAGGGCTCCGGAGCTGGCGCGATTGCAGCAGCTCCGTGCCGATGCAGAGAAGGCCCGCCTCGAAGCAATGCAGGCCCAGCATGCCGCGGAGCAAGAGCGAGCAGAGCTGCTCAAGCGGCAGACCGAGCTGCAGCGCGCAGCCGAGGCCGCCGCCGCGCTGCAAGCTGCTCGCCAGAAACTCGCCCCAGGCGATTTGGTCCGCGTCGAGCGCTTCGACAAGCCAGGCCAGATCGTGCGGATTGACCACAAGCGCGGCCTGGCGGTAGTGAAGGCGGGCCTGGGTCAGTGGGAAATACCCCTCGCCGAGGTCTTCCCGCTCGATCATCCTGCTTGACGTTCGGCCCTGGCAGGCTGCTGAACTGGCGGGGCCTGCGGCGGCGCCTTCAGTCCAAGCATCTCCGGCTTCACCTTGCCAAGGAAGACCACGGTCGCCCCCATGATGACCGCCTCTGCAAAGGCCACGGGCAGATGCCCCACGAAGACCACCCAGGCCAGGAACTCCAGCGTGTCGCTGCTGCCGAGCCAGAGCGTCAGGGAGTTGAGCAGGGCGGTGAAAAGCACCGTGGCGCCCCCGATGAGGAAGCCGGTCAGCCAGCGGCTCCAGGTCGTTGCCAGCCCATGCCGGTTCCGTACCCAGCTGAATGCCGCCCAGGCCGCCAGGGCCGGAATCGTCATGATGCAGGCATTTACGCCCAGCGTCGTCAGGCCGCCGTGCCCCAGCAGCAAGGCTTGCAAGAACAGCGCCAGCAAGATGGCCACGGCCGAGCGGGGGCCGAGGATGATCCCCACCAGCCCGTTCAGCAACAGGTGGATGCTGGTCGGCAATGGCGTCGGAACGTGGATCAGCGTGGCCACGAAGAAGGCCGAGCTGAGCACGGCAATGCGCGGAATCTCCTCCTCGCCGAGCCGACTCAGGCCGAGCCAGCAGAGAAGGGCCGCCAGCACTCCACCGCCCAGCAGCCAGGGCCAGGCCAGGATGCCATCCAGAATGTGTACCGCCCAGAGTCCGGACAAGGCCAATCCTCGGAGCACCCCGCGCCCCGCTCCCGTCGTCTACTTCGGCTTGACCAGTTGCCCCAGACCAACGTCGATGTACTGCCCGCCGCCGGTCTGCCGGCAGTGAACGGCCATGACGTTCTTGCCTGGCTTTAGCGTCGCCAGCGCATCTGCGTTAATGGCAACCTCCTCGTAATCCGTCTTGTACCCCGCCAACCGAGCCGCGAGCACACCATTGAGGTAGATCTCCGCGTCTTCATCGTGATGGACGAGAAGCTGCAGATCCTTCACGCCGTCCTCGGGCAGGGTAAACTCGCGGCGCAGCCAGATGTCGCTGGCATTCCACTCGGTGCGGACGACGCTGCCTGGCGTCATGCGCGTACCGAAGCCGCCTGGACCTTCCTGCCAGCCCTCGGCTGCAAAGTCCGGCTTGAACCAGTCCTCGCTGGGCCGAGCCAGGGTGTACTTCCAGTTGTGTTCCTTCTCGCGGGCCGTGGCGACGACCGTCCGCAGTTGCGGCACCCTGGAGACGTCGCCTCGATTGACCGCTGCCACTCGTTCAAGGTCCACCTTGAGCACTGCACGGTCGTAGGTCAGCAGGCCGTTGGCCTCGGTCTCAACGTCGGTGGTCTGCGTGTAGACGGCGGCGCTCAGGCCGGGATCGTCCTTGAGCTGCCAGACCCGACCCATGAGCCGTTCGTACTTGCGGGTGAGGTCTTCCTGGCTGGCCGTGCCACGATAGCCCCAGGTCTGCTTCGACCAGCTATGGCCGTCCACGCCCAGACCCAGTCCGCCGAACTCGCCCAGCACGGCTGCCCGCTGCTCTTCAGGTTTCGGTGAGCCAGGGCCGGGGTAGACATGGATGTCGTGCACGTCGCCAACCGGCATGTCATTCCAGCCGCTGGCGCAGTTGGCCAGGCGCGTCGGATCGTACTCCTTGGTCCAGCGCGTCAGGCGAACCGTGTCAAACTGGCCCCAGCCCTCGTTGAACACCACCCACATGACGATGCACGGGAAGTTGTGCAGCGAGTCGATCATCCGCTTGAGTTCAGTTTCAAACTGCTCGGCGGATTCCTTCGAGCGGGTTAGCTCTCCGCCACCGTCGGGAACGCTGCGGTCGCCGCTGGGCATGTCCTGCCACACGAGCAAGCCGAGACGGTCGCACCAGTAGTACCAGCGGGCCGGCTCGACCTTGACGTGCTTGCGGCACATGTTGAAGCCGAGCTTCCTGGTCATCTCTAGGTCGTAGCGGAGCGCCTCGTCGGTCGGGGCGGTGTAAAGCCCGTCCGGCCAGAAGCCCTGGTCCAGCGGGCCGACCTGGAAGTACGGCTTGTTGTTCAGGAAGAGCCGGGTAATGCCTTTTTCATCCTTGCCGAGGCTGATCTTCCGCATGCCGAAGTACGAGTGAACGGTATCGACACCGGCATCTCTTCCCAGGTAGAGATCGAGCCGCAAGTCATAGAGGTAAGGCGACTCCGGCGACCAGGTCTTCAGCTGGTTGTGAGGAATGACCAGCTCGATCGGCTGGCCAACCGTGCCGCGAGCCGAGGCCACCTTCTTGACGGCCTTGCCGACGCCTGGCTTGTCGATGTTCACCTCGTCACCCGAGACAGTGGCTTCGATGAAGGCGTCTGGGGGCGTGCCGCGGGCTTCGACCGTGACCCGCACCTTGCCAGCATCCAGGTCGGGCACGATCTTGACCCCCTCGATGTGGCGTTCCGGCACTGGTTCCAGCCAGACTGTTTGCCAGATGCCGGTGACGGGGGTGTAGTAGATGCCGCTCGGCCTGGTCACCTGCTTGCCGCGGGGCTGAGGCCCCTTGTCGGTCGGGTCCCACACCGCAACGACGAGTTCCTGCTCCCGCGCATCATTTTTCAAGGCCTCGGTGATGTCGAAACTGAACGGATCGTAACCTCCGCGGTGCGTTCCAAGCTTCTTACCGTTGACCCAAACGATTGCCTCCCAATCGACTGCGCCAAAATGGAGCAGAATCCGCTGACCTTTCCATGTTTCAGGTAGAGTGAAATGCCTGCGATACCACAGTTTCTGATTGTCGTTGACGCGCAACATCACGCCGGACAGTGCCGACTCGATGGGGAAGGGGACCATGACTTGTCCCTGGAACGAGCTGGGGCGCTCGGCATCGCGTTCGGTGATGGCGTAGTCCCACAAGCCGTTGAGGTTGCTCCATTGCTCGCGCAACATCTGCGGGCGGGGGTACTCGGGGTGGACCTTGTCGGGCGCAACATCCCGCGCCCATCGGGTCATGAGCGGGCCCTTGGCCGGCTCCCAGGGGGCCGTCTCCGCCTCCAGTGTGCCGATTCCTGTTAAAACCATAACTAGCAATAGCTTACGCATTCTGGCCTCACATGCTGGTACGTTGGCCTCGTGTACCCGATTCCTGATGGGGCAGGAGGTCGCTCTTTCCTCCCGAGCCCCGCTATGGTTCAGCGCAACATCTCAAAACTAACTCTCAGCCCCTCCTGGGAGCCTGCCGCAAGCCGCCCCATGGTCACCCGAAGTCGGTACAAAGTGCTACAACCATTTTGGCCGCAATGGCTTGTGCTCATGGCTTTAACCTGTCCTTCCAGGGCCAAGGAGCGAGGGGCTCGACCGACGCAGCGTCCCACCCGCCAGGATCGCGCAACAAGTTTGGAATACCCCGCCGACTTCCGCTCCAACCAGGACGACCCATGTAGACCGTGGGAACGAGTAGACGCGGAAGCCCCGTAGCCCCCTCCGATCGTCGTCACCTTGTATATGTACATAAGATCAGATTCTTTGTCAAGCATAATCCGGAACGAGTTTGCTGACGCTCACGGCTGCTGCGCGGCCTGCTCGACGGCCCCGCGCTTGATCTTTCCCGAATCGGTCTTGGGCAGCTCCGTGCGGAACTCCACGACCTTGGGCACCATGAAGTCCTCCAGGTGCTCCTTGCAATACCCGATGACTTCCTTTTCCTTCAGGCAGCCTTCGGTCACGGGAACGATGACCGCCTTGACCGCCTGGCCAAGGATCGGGTCGGGGATGCCGACGACCGCGGCCTCTTTCACGCCTGGAAGCTGGTAAATCACGTTCTCCACTTCCTTGGGACTGACCTTCTCGCCGCGGGTCTTGATGATGTCGTCCTTGCGGCTGACGAACCAGAGGTAGCCTTCCTCGTCGGTGCGGAACAGGTCGCCAGTATAGAGCACGCGCTCCCAGGGGTAGCGGCCTGGGCGGAGCTTCTCGGCGGTGGCCTCGGGGTTCTCCCAGTAGCCGACCATCACGTGTCCGCCGCGCACGACCAATTCGCCGACCACGCCCGGCCCAACGCGCTGGCCGTGCTCGTCAACGACGTAGGCTTCCGTGTTCGGGATCGCCTTGCCGACCGAGCCAGGCCGAACCGCAAGCTGCTCCGGCGGAAGGTAGCAAACCCGCGTGCACTCGGTCTGGCCATACATCGAGTAGATCCTGGCGGCGGGGAAAAGCGTCTGCAAGCGGGCGATGTGGGCCGGCGGCAGGGCGGCGGCAGCGTTGGTGATGTATCGCAGCGAACCGAGTCCCTCCTCCGGCAGCTTTTCCATGTTGACCAGGATGGCAGCGATGGTCGGCACCAGCGCGAAGCCGGTGACCCGTTCGCGGGCCATCTTCTGCAACACGGCGAAGGGGAACGCGAACGATCTCTCCAGCACCACTGTCGCTCCGACGAGGACGCTGGTGAAAATCTGTGTCAGCCCGTAGCCGAACGACAACGGCAGCACGCACAGCAGCCGATCGTCCGGCGTGTTCCCCAGGTACCGCACGATGCTCTGGGCGGCCACGAGCAGGTTGCGGTGCGTGAGCATCACGCCCTTGGGCAGGCCGGTCGTTCCCGAGGTGTAGCCGATCATGGCCAGGTCAAGGTCGATGCCGGCATCCGTCGCGGAATCCGGCGAAGCGGATTCCAGCGCCTCCTTCCAGGCGACCGCACCAGGCAGATCGGACAGGTCTGCGGCATCGGCGACGAGGACCGCGGATACGGAGGGAGCGTGTCGGACCGCCTCGGCGGCAACGGCCAGGTGCCGACCGCGAGTGATCAGGCACCGAGCCTGGCAGTTGTTGAGCATGAAGGCCAGCTTGTCCGCCTTGGTGGTGGGATTGACGATGCTGAAGACGGCCCCCGCCCGCAAGCTTCCGAACAGTGACACCACCGTTTCGAGGGCGTTGTCGAAGAGGACCAGCACGCGGTCGCCAGGTTCGATGCCCCGGCAACGGAGGGCATGAGCCAGCCGTCCCGCCAACTCGTCCACCTCGCGGTAGGTGATGTGCTGTTCGCCGACGATGAGCGCGGGGTGGTCCGGTCTGCGGCGGGCGGCGTCGTGGAGATAGTGCTCGATGCGCATGGCGGTCCCATCAGCGTGCGCGGCCCTAGGCGGCCCCCGTCGCCGGTCGGGACTGGGCCAGTTTGCGTTCGACGTAGGCGGCGATCTTCCGCAAGGAATCGAGGTTGTCCGGCACGATCTCGTCGTCCGCCACCTTGAAGCGGTACGTCTCTTCCAGGAAGGCCACCAGTTCCAGGACGCCGGTCGAATCGATCAGGCCGATTTCCAGGAAGGAGGTGTCGTCCGTCAACGTCTTGCCGTCGCCTCGGTAGAGGAAATTATCCGTCACGTAACGTCGGACGGCGCCAAGAATGTCATTGGACATCCAGATTCTCCATGAAGCGAACCCGTGCAGCGGTCTTGCAGCGCGGTTGCATTCGGCCAGGGCGAGCCCGACCCGGGTTCAAGGGTTTGGGGCATTCCGGCAAAAGAGCCGCTCCAGTAACTGTACCGATAGCATACCCACCAGGGCCATATTGTCCCGAAAACCCAGCGGTGTGTTGCCGAGCCGGCATTTGCGAACCAGCCGGCTCACCGCCTGCACTTCAAACCAGCCGGTCTGCGCGACGCCTTCCGGCCCCAGCAATTCCTCCACGTACGCTGGGCTGGGCCGGAAGAAGCACTGGCTATCTGGGGCTCGATAAGGCTGCTTGGCCCGCTTCACGACCCGCTCGGGGAGGAAGCGGCCCAGGCTGCGGCGCAGGATCGCCTTCTCCGCCAGCGAGCGCAGCTTCTTTCGCGGCGGCAGCCGGCTGGCGAACTCAACCACGCGGTGATCCAGGAACGGAAACCGCCCCTCGACCGCGTGGGCCATCGCCACGCGGTCCCCCTGAGCAGAGAGGATGTAATGCGGCAACAGCAGTGCAGTTTCGAGATACTGGGCCTGCGAGAGCGGATGCCAGAGAGCGAAGCGCTCCGGCAAGCGGCCGCGCAAGTCCTCCAGCGCGTCG
>Ga0073934_10005320_pt1 | contig 20103 bp, 24 predicted proteins | sample LarsenN4metaG_FD_76834 | JGI IMG/M metagenome (GOLD analysis project Ga0073934, IMG submission 76834) | Hot spring sediment bacterial and archeal communities from British Columbia, Canada, to study Microbial Dark Matter (Phase II) - Larsen... ... | reverse complement strand
TCTATCGACGCCTCCACGTGTACCACCTGTAAAACTCACACTTGTTCTTGCTGTTTTTACTTGTATTCTAATTATATCTTCTTTCCCATTATCCAGTTTTCTTGCTATAATAATATCGTATGGGGACAATGGCAAATCAACTAATGAAACATTCTGGTATCGCTTCATTAATATTCCTACCACAATATGTTCATGAGCAAATCCATCAATGGACGCTTGTTTTCCAATTTCCTCGTTGTTCGGCATATTTATTTTTTTAACACAATTATCCAGTCAGTATTTATTCTTTCTTCACGTGGTACTTTTATGAAGTGTTTAATTATTTCAGAACCAAAATAACATTCAACCTTAAACCCTATGCTATCCGAAATATTCATAAGATAGTTCCACGTTTCAAATAATTCTCCTTTAATTTTGTTATTACCTACCACAATTACATATCTCCCCCCCGATTTTAATATTCTATATACTTCTTTCATATTTAACTTCATATCATAGAGATATTTATATGCAATATAAGCCCTTCTTTGGTCAAGTTTAAATATTTTTTCAATTTTATTATCGGCTTCTAAGTCACCAATTCTGTGTAATTGTTTATAATCAATTGCTTTTACAACTTCTGTTCCAACATGTAGCTCTTTTAATTTACTTAAAGACCCATGTGCTAATCCAAGCCAATACATTTCCAGTTGATGTGTTCTGGGATAATCTACTGCATTAACATAGGGCGGCGAAGTAACTGCTAAATCAAAATGACTTTCTGGGTAGGTAATATATCTTGCGTCATTATTATCAGGAATTTCCACATAATAATCTTTTTTAAATAATTTTGTGAATTCATTTATTCTGTATGAATTCAAAATTAAATTTTCGGCAAATTTAGTTAATGCTAAAGATGGATAAATTTCTTTATTTAATTTTTTTCTAACAACGGTTCGTGTACAATTGTCATCAGCATTGGATACTGCTCTGATTACCGAAGACATTGATATTAAGCATAAATCTCTAATATCTAAATTATCTGTTGTGGTATTTATTATTTTTCTTATATAATACAGTTCTAATAACATTTCTTTAGTGAACCAATTATCTCTATATGGAAAGTCAGGGATTTCACTTTGGCTAATTTTGTTAGGATTAAATTCAACTAATTTTTTTAAAATTTTTTCAACTACTTCTGATAATTCGTTCTTATCGATTGGTGTAGTTTTTACTTTTGCTAAGTATCTTGCAAAGGGGTCAACATCAATGGCAACCGAATTTCTATTTGATAATAACGCCTCAATATTTGTTGTTGCACTACCTGCAAATGGGTCTAAAATCAAATCGTTTGGTTTAGAAAACCGTTTAATTAGCCATCTTGGAAGCTCAGGGAAAAATTTTGCTGGGTACTTATGTATGCCATGAGAATATTTTGACTGATCATAACTAATAAAAAGAAATCTTTGTCCATTGGAAACATCTAAATCGACAGGAATTTCTCCGTCAACTCTTATTAATTTTTCGCCAAATTCATTTGTGATTTCTTTAACATTTGTTACATCTTTAAAATCTATCGTTTGATTTGACAGCCTAAAGATTTTACTTTTAGCTACCTTTAGTTTAATCTCCTGAATTGAAATCGGATAATAAGTCATGTCTCTTTTTGTTCAAATTTAATGATTTTTTCTTTATGTATCTTTCTTCGTTAATTTATTTTTAAACTGTCTTTTTAACTATGGCTTGTAACGTCCCGCGAGTTGATGAAGTTGCTGGTATTAACTCGTCAAACTCATTGTTATTTCTTAAAATATCAATAATATCAACCAAATTCAATTGAAAACAACTAATTGCCAGCAATTTAGGTGGAGGCGGAACTCCACCGAAACCGTCAACTCGCTGTTGTCAGAAGTGACGCCGTTTTTTTATTATAACTATCTTATACTATAAAAATATACTTCATCAGTATAATTTTCATCTGTTTCTTCTAAAATTCTTTTATAGTCAGAAAAATCCTTATTTATAAAACCATAATCACCATTTTTTGTTTTTGTAATAAAATTTAACAATGTTTTATCATTTGAAGTATTAAAATCTTCTTTTATTGTTTCACTCATATTTAACTCCTAAAAAATTATTATATTATTTTTTTATTTACTTTACTTTCAATATCGTTCTTTACACCTTGTAAATCAATATTAAATCCACAATCGCAATTAATTTTATTATTTTGAGGAAATAAAGTAAAGCCTTTTTTACTAAAATCGTCATCAATTTTAGGATCATTGATGAATTTTGCATAAAGTTTGTATATTTTTCCGCATCTTGGACATTTTTGATCTATTTGAATTGCATCAATTTTACCTTGTTGTTGCGGTATAATCATTGGTTGAGCAATTGAAGGAATAGCCTGTTTGAATATTTTGTTATTTTCAGTATAAAATATTTTATATGTTGTTGAAGACTCAAAAATTAATCTACAAATAGTTTGGATCCTATAAACAATATCACACAAATCCCTATCATTTTCAATTCTATTGATTTTAAGACCAATATTCTCTAGATCAGATATTTTTAATGACCGCCCATGAGATCGCCATTTAGTATGATTAGTTAATTCATTAGCAATTTCTTGAGCTCTTTTGGTTTTCATTTTATCAGTTACTTTAATTTTCCGCGTCTCAGTAAAATTCCAATTTTTAAATTTGTGTTTAGGTATCCATTCAATTACTAAATCTTCCGCAAATTTCAAAGCATTATAAACACTATTTAATTCACCAGGTGTAATTTGTGCGATCATAGTAGCATCAAATGGATTTAATCTACCATTTTTTTCTGCCTCATCTTTTTTTTCATTTATCCAAAAAATATAATCATGAGCAGAAATTACTGACCTTCCTATTTTCATTTGAGCATCTATTGGACCAAGGCTTGCGGTATCAGTCATATAAATTTCATCTGCTGATAAAGTAAGAATTGTACCGGCACTTTTAGCTTCGCCAGATATTATAAAAGAATTATTTTCAAATTTTTTATGCAAAAATCTCGCGATTTCTTCTGCTGTTTCACCACTACCACCAGGAGTTTCAATGTAAAAATCTAAATTTTTTGAATTAACAGATTTTAAAAGATCATGGATTATATAAAAATCATCTTGAACGAGAGATACCATTGGAATTTGTTTTGAAATCGCTGCTGTATAAATAAAAAGATAAGAATTACGATATTTATTATAACTTATAATTAATTGTTGTAATTCATTTTCCAAATCAATAATGCCCCAACCGGAATTTAATTTATCAATATACTCTTTCATTAAACTCATAAAAAACTTCCTTTTTTAATAAAATATTAAAACGGCGTCATTTTTGACAACGGTTAAATTATACGAATAATAATAAAATATATTGAATTTAGTTAAAAATCAAGATATACTAACTTAGTATATAACTATAAATATTTTAAATAAAAACGAATGTTCGTTATTACTCTTAGCTCATAATATATTGATTCAAAAAGAGGATTATTAAAAATCAGACAATCTAAATGAAATAAAGACAGGTATGTTATGCTTTCCGAAAAATTACTTAATACATTGAGAGAATATTACAAACAATATAAACCGAAACCGGGTTTATTTGAAGGTCAAAATAGCGAAAAATACTCACCCAGAAGGGTTCAGCAGGTTTTTAAATCTGCTTTAACGTTTTGCGGCTTGGCGTAGTGGCGTATTTTTAGCATCCGAATGCTTTCGGGATTCATTCGTAGAACAGCACTTGAACCGATCACAAAATTGCCATAAGAAGCGCAGCACCCGCCATTAGGCCAAACCGATTTGGGCGGGTCATTATTCTTCTTTTCAATTTGTTTTGCTGTCTGTCAATGTATTATGAGTTCCACACTTCCTTAATTTTTTCAATGTTAATTTTATTCATGCCATATAGGGCTTTCATCACTTTTTGAGAACGGGTTTTATCATCATCTTCATCCATATCCCACAAGAAGTTTGGCGTAATTTGCCACGAAATGCCAAATCTGTCCTTTACCCAACCACAAGGCTGCAACTCTCCGTTTACCGCAAGTGCGTCATATAAAGTATCTATTTGTTGTTGATTATCACAGCATACATAAAGTGACATGCTTTCATGGAACTTTCCAAAATATCCACCGCCATTAACAGCAATAAATTCTTGTCCGTTCAGTAAAAGCGAATGGTTTTTACTGAGCCAACCGGTCCGGGCATCATGTCTTTAGGAACATCCGGTACATTCAGCAGGTCTTTCAATTCATCTTCCCCAAAGTAAGTGATTTTTAGAATTTTTGATTCGCCTTTTTCCGAGCCAAAAGCCTGATAGAAAATTTCAACATAAAAGCGAATTGCCTCTTCGGCATTTCCCGAGAATGTCAAACAAGTTGTAATTGATTTTTGCATTGGAATGAATCTTTTACACCGTTACTGTATTGGAAAAACAATTCCCTAGTTTTCTTGTATTCTTTCAATCCTTTAGATTGCAAGGGAACAGATACATCAAACATGAGAATGTCAGAGGAATGATTTTGAAGAATGCCATCCATATCTTTTTGTTGTATGGATTTCACCCAATGGTCAACAACAAACTGAATCTCAAAAATATTATTATCAATCATTTTTTATGTTATAATGTTTTTTTTGTATTACCACAATGGCTACTAACGATTTGCGATTGGCGTTCGTGCGGGATTTCGAAGCACAAAACTGTCTGCCAGAATAAAACTTAAATAGAAGCACAAAAGTTCCAAGTTTCAACAGCCTGCCCCGATTTGTCTGGGTTACCACGTCCCGACAAGTCGGGATAGACTCTAACGCAAAACCCGTGTTAGCTGCTAGTTTTTTAAATTTTGCTTTCATCAAGGTCTTTTTTTAGACTTGCTACTTTCAATCTTTTGTTGCGTATTAAATATTTTATGTCTGATAAATTGTCAATCATTATTTGTCTCTGATAATAGTTAATATATTCAAGAATTCCTATTACATTTGCTAAAATTCCCCATAAAAATAAGTCGTTTTCTTTAATATGTTTGTTTGTCACCATCAATTGTAAAGTGAATACAAAAGGAATTATTGCTATTAATACCACATTAATTTGTTTTGCTATTCTGAATAGTTTGAGATTTTTGGCTTCGTCAAATTTTTTATTTGTAAGTCGGTATAATTTTAATTTCCAGTAATGCTGCCCTTGAAATAAAATAAATGTCATTATTGTCAAGCCATAGACTAGAAAGAAAGTATCTGTAATTTTGTGAGTATAGATTACAAAAAGCGTAATACCTGTGAATAGCCAAGCATTAAAAAGTTCGGTTGGATAATACCATTCAAGTCGTTTTATAATTTTATCTCTTCGCATTTATGTATCTTTTGTATTCACGTTTTAGAAATGGATTTGAAAGTAACACTCCTAAAATGCCTGGTAATATATAGCCGATAATCCAAATTTTATATTCACTTCGTAGGTATTTATAGGTAGGTTCATATATCAGAACTAAAAAGTTATGTATGATTACCCATATCCCCCATAATATAAATACTCTTGGCACAATGTAACCGAGTGTGTGAATAATAATTTTACCTGATGATGTTTTTATTATAGGGTTTGAGGTATTGAAGTAAAATTTCTTAAACTCTAAATAAGAAGCCTTTTTGTCTGGGAAATTGTTAAATGGTTTATAAATGTTGTAGTATGAGAGAATTACTGTTGGGATAATAATTGCAAGAGCCACTACTATCAGTCCTCCCCAGCCAAAGCCAAAGAAATAAACCAGAGGATTAAGTTCTCTGGAAAGGTCAGGAGTTATTTTATAGGTCAAAATACCATCTGCCACCCTTGTTAAAATCAAAAGTGTCAAAAGAATGAAGAACTCAGTATGTTGTCTATATTTGTCTATCATTGGTGATTTGTCTGTTGTTTTCTTACACTTGCAGCCAACGGTTTAGGGCTTTGCGTTCGTGCGGGTTTCGGAGCACAAAACTGTCAACCAGCACTGAACTTTAATAGAAGCACAATGCTTCAAGTTTGCACGTCACCCCGCCTGTCGCAAAACCCGTTTTGTGTGCTGTGTTTTTTATAGCGTATAATGTCGTTTCCATTGAGTTCTATGTGTCGCTCTCACTTTTGATATATATTTATTTAGTCTTTTTATGTCTCTGTTCCCTTCTCCGCGAAGTTCAAGAGACTTTTTGGCAATTTTACTGTCAATAATATTATAGCATTGTGCATAAAAGTCTTTTGCTGCTTGATTCCAAGTATCCCTATAACCATTCTCAATTTCTAAGAATTTTCTTATGCAATAAATTAGAAGGTCAGAAAGTTGAATCATTGGATTTTTCTTTGAGTCAATAGGATAACCAAATTCAACAATTCTTTTCACTCGGTGAGCTTGAACGGTTAAGAATCGTCTATCATTTAAAATTCTTTCAATATTGTCGTATTGTTCTCTTTTTTCATCAAGAATTATCAGTCCCCTTGCGGTAGAACCAAGTCTTTTTTTTATAAACCAATTTATGTATGTTATCAAATAATCAAATCCAAGTTCATAGGGTCTTGAAGGGTTAAAACATAATCTTGCACCACAATAAATTTTGTTAACTTTTGACTTATCAAATGCTATATAATGAACATTGTGGCTTTGTGTTGTAAGAATATTTAATAAATCTTTTGCAAGTTGTGTTCTATTTGCCATGGGGTGTCCAGTGAAAGGTCCGCCACCGTTTGGTGATAACAGTTCAGTGCAATGTAATTCAAAGTCGTTTGGTGTTTTTCCGTTGAAATAATTGCTGATTATTCGGTCAAATTCTATTTGTGTATTATTCCATTTCTCGTCACTAACACTAAGTCCGCCAAGAACCATAATTGGTTGTTCAGCATTAAGTAAGTCCCGTCCCGTGTCGCCTGATTCGTCTATGTAAAAAAAGTGCATTTGTCTGTTTTATTTTTTCTTGTTTAGGTATCCTATTAACATAGTACACAACGGCTGGCGGGTATGCGAAGTCGTGAGCGTAGCGAACGATTTGGGCGGAAGACCTGTAAGGTCTGGAGCCGTATACCCGCCTGTTAGGCGAAGTGGCATATTATAAACTCCTATTTTTTATCAAATCATCAACTTTATTTTTAATTTCTTTTATAACATCTAAATCTAATTCATCAATACGAGTTAATATCCCTTTATTAAAAAAATAAATTGTCTCATTATAAGAGTGTTCTTCTCCAGCAAGAATTATACAATTTGAATAAGTTGAGTTACCTCTTTTTAATTCATGCGACGTTATTGGAGATAATTTATTCTCCTTTAACTTTTGTCTGAACATCGGTATATTAACTGCCATTAAATCCAATACGGCTTTCCCTAAATTTAATTGAAGGTCCTTATCTTCAATATTAATCTTACCTTCTTCTTTGATTGCATCTTCACTTATAGTTACTATTCTAATATTTCCCATAGATATTACATCCTTTTTTCTTAAATGCCATTTCGCTTAAATGTTCAATTATACGAATGTTTTTAAAATATATTGAATTTAGTTAAAAATCAAGTTTTTTTAAATGCGTTAAAACTAAAATAATTTATATTAAATGAATGTTCGTAAATAATCTTAACTCCGAATATATAGAATCTTTCAGTAAGATTCTGAATATCAGAAACTATGAAAAAAGTTCTAAAGTAACTATTCAAATCAGGTTCATTTATTTTTATCACATTATAATATTGATGCAAAACAAATAACTCTTTCTCAGATAAAAGATTATTTTTACTTTTGTTCGGATAATAAGAAATATTCTGTTTCATCAATGAAACATCCGAGCAAAACGTTTTTTCCTTATAGGTAAAGAGTATTTTTGAGGTCCCTCAGAAAAAACAAATTATTATTTCAAAATTATGCAATTCAATTACTTAAAATAATTCAAGATAAATTTTTTTGCTTTTATAAATTTCCATATAAAAAACGAATACCGCCTGAGAAATGTCTATCCGGCGGTATCGCTTCTTTTTAATTAAGTTGGTGTTATTCTGACTTTTTTTCAGGAAGAAGTTTGCAAATAACGTGCCAAAATTTTATTGTAATTAAAATGGGTTTTCTTTAACTACATTTCTAAAATCATAGTCAATATACTATATCTATAACAAAAAGGCTGTCTTTCTTATTGACAGCCTTTTAAAGTAAAGAATCTCAGGTAATCTTAAAGTTTACTTTTACGATAGACAGAGAAATCCGAACACAAACAACATAATGTAGTGATACTAAGCATAATGAATGTAACAGTATTCCAGAATACGCTTGTTTCTGTCCAGAAAAAAACAGAAGCAAATAAAAATACCAATATACTTATAAGCGTCAATGGAAATGCTCTCACTGTTTTTTTTACAGTATCAACAAAATCAACATCTTTTTCCTCTGTCTTGAAGTACGGCTTTCTGTAACCGACTTCATTTAAGAGTTCCTTATTCATCCCTTTTTCCCCTTTCCTTTTTTAATTAATTAGTTAAAATTTAATAATAATTTGTTAAAAATCAATGAATTTATTTAACTCACTTTGTTTAAAACAACTGTTTATTTGAATAAACCTGTTTTCAATTCAATAAGTTCCCTGTCTGTGAATATATTTTATTACTTATTCATAAAATATTCTGTGGACTTAATTTGAGTCAGAAATAAAGGCATACTTTCCGTATATCCATAAGCACCGCAATTTAATACAGCAAGTATATCTCCGGGTGTAACTTCATTCATTAATGCATCAGAATCAATTTCGTCAAGTGAAGTACATAATGGTCCTGCAATCAGATAAGAACGGGTCAATGATTTCCTGTTTTGCAGAATTGCAGATAAATTAATTACCGGAAAGCTTTGCCCTATCAGAGCCGGTCTCAAAAGATGATGAATTCCCCCATCTATTATGGCTATGTTTTTTCCGCATGACTTTTTAGTGTATAATACCTTCGTTAAATAAACACCGGAGTATGCGGAAATATATCTTCCAAGTTCAAAAACAAGTTCTTTGTTTTTTAAACGTTCGCGAATTTCTTTTTTATTTATAAATTTTTTCAAACCGTTTCCGAGTTTTTTTATGTCGAGTTCTTTTTCCGCCTTAGAATATGGAATTCCAAACCCCCCGCCCAAATCTATTCTTTTAAAATTCAAATTGAATTTTTCTTCCAGTTCAATTGTAATGCGGATTACATCTTTTGTGTTTTTTAAAATTTTCCTGTAATCAAGAATTCCGGACGAATTGAAAATATGTATTCCGCAAAGATTTACGTTTTGAAGATTTTTCAAACCGGAAATAACTTCCGGAATTTGTTCGTAATCAATTCCAAATTTGCTTGTACCTTTGCCGCCGATTATCTTAGTTGTTTCTCCAGCTTCAAATGCAGGATTGATTCTTAGCATAATATCCTGAATCCTTTCTTTCCGTTTTGCGATGCGGTTTATTATTTCAATTTCATGGAAAGATTCTACGTTAATTGAAAGCAGATTATTTGAAATTGCATAAGATAGTTCTTTTTCTGTTTTGCCCGGTCCGGTAAACATAATTCTATCTTTTGAAAAACCTTCTTTGATTGCGGATTTAATTTCGCCAAGTGATGCAGTATCACATCCTATTCCTGTAGTGTTAATAAATCTTAGCAGAGAAGGATTTGGATTGCTCTTCTGTGCGTAAAAAAGTTTAAACTTACCGGGAATATTTTTTTTAAAAAGATTAATCTGCCGCAAAACCGCTTCGGCTGAATAAATAAAAACAGGAGTCCTGTAATTTTCAACAAATCTGCTTAAACGGTTTAATTTTACACTTTTAAAAAAAGGATGACTGAAAAAATCTTTTTTTGTTAAAATCATCTTTACCTCAGCAATTCTTCAAGGGAAACAGAATTACCTGTTTTCTCATCTCTGTATTTTATAATAACGGGACAATATAAATGTATATTTTCTTCAACAGCTTTTCCTTTTTTTACAGGCCTTGACCCGGCAACAACTACTGCATTTTCGGGAATGATTAACGATTTCCCGTTTTCTTTTCTTATAAAACCTCCGTTTATATTATCAAATACCGGAGTCGAAGCGTTTAAAATAACACCGGTTCCAATTACAGCATTTTGCTTTACTATAGTGCCTTCATAAATTCCGCAGTTGCCTCCGATGAAAACGTTATCTTCAATTATGACAGGCATTGCACCTGCTGGTTCAAGTACACCGCCAAGTTGCGAAGCAGCTGAGAGATGTACATTTTTCCCTACCTGTGCACATGAGCCGACAAGTGCATGGGAATCAATCATGCAGCCGGAGTCAACATAAGCTCCGATATTTACATAGGCAGGAGGCATAAGTATTGTGCCGCCGGAAACATAAGCACCGCTTCTGATTACTGAACCACCCGGAACAAGACGGATTTTATCTTCAGTGGAAATATCCCTGATTGAAAGAGTATCTTTATCAAAGAACTTCCATCCGCCGATATTTATTTCGTGTAATACTCCGAATTTGAATCCGCTTAATATTGCTTCCTTTATCCAGATGTTTACTTTCCACTCGCCGCCGGATTTTTCAGCTACCCTGATTGAACCCCTTTCAAGCATGGAGAGGAAAACTTTAAAAAACTTTCTGAACTTTTCTTCTGTGTAGTTCGAAGGATTGATTATATCTTCAAATTGTTTTTTTATTTCAAGCATTTATTTTATTCCAAGTTGATTAATTGTCTTTTGCATTATTGCGTATGCCTGTTCGGAGGCAGCATAAAGCGGAGGTCTTAATACATTTTCTATCAAACCGAGATATGAAAGACCTGCTTTTGCGGGAATAGGATTGCTTTCAACAAAACAGTTCCTGAAAAGCGGCATCAGCCGGTGATGTTCTTTTCTTGCAGTATTGAAATCACCTTCAAGAATTTTTTTCAGATAATCTGACATTTCCTTTGGGGCAATATTTGAAGCAACACTTATAACACCGGTTGCTCCGGTAGCACAAAGCGATAAAGTTTCATCGTCATTGCCGGATAGAACCGAAAACCCTTCGGGTGAATTTCCGATGATTTCACTTATCTGAGCATAATTGCTTGATGCTTCTTTAGTTGCTATAATATTGGGAATTTCAGCGAGCGCAAGACAAGTATCAGCACTCAAATTAACTGAGGTTCTGCCGGGAACGTTATACATTATGATGGATTTCGAAGTTGATTCAGCTACTGCTTTGAAATGATTAATCATTCCCTGCTGTGTAGGTTTATTATAATACGGCGTAACAACAAGAAATCCGTTAACTCCGGTTTTTTCAAATTCTTTGATGTTTGCAATTGCTTCGAAAGTGTTATTGCTTCCGGCTCCTGCTATGACGGGGATTTTACCGTTTGCAAGACGGACTGTTATTTCAAGAATTTTTAATTTCTCTTCCTTAGTCAGGCATGGAGTCTCTCCTGTTGTCCCAAGCGGAACGAGAAAATGAATTCCGTTTTCAATCTGACGATTGACAAGTTTTTCAAAAGCGGCGAAATCAACCGATAAATCTTTTTTGAAAGGCGTTACGAGTGCTGTGCCGCATCCTTTAAGAACCATATTTTATTCTCCTTTTAGTTTAAGTTTCAGTAATTCCCTGAAATTCATTATACAGGGTTTTTCGTTAAGCCATTCAGCGGCAAGAACTGAGCCGAGTGCAAAACCCTGCCTTGAATAAGCTTCGTGATGAAGAATGATTTTATCATACTCGGATTCAAAGCCGATTGTGTGAATACCTTTAATGTTTCCGGCTCTTACAGATGATATTTCCACTTTACGTTTAAAATTCTTTTCAAGAATTGAAGCAAAGGTTTTTGCTGTACCTGATAGTGCGTCCTTTTTCTTTGTGTGATGCAATTCAACAATATAAGGGTCGAAGTTTCCGTCAGCAGAAGTGAGCTTTGAAAGAAGTTCTGCCGTTTCAAAACAGATATTAACACCTATCGAAAAATTGCTTCCAAAAACGAGACCTTTATTTTTTGATTTAAAATATTCCTTTACTTCATCTTCTATTTCGTTCCAGCCGGTTGTTCCAACTACGGCAGAGGAAAAATTATCTGCGATTATCTTATAATTATATTTGAATGCATCCGGTGTCGAAAAATCAATACAAAGCGAAGCAGGTGATGAAATTGAAAGAAGTTCCTCGGAATTTCTGACTTTTGCAATTACTGAATGTCCTCTTTCGGAAAGAATCTTTTCGATTTCTTTGCCCATTTTACCGTAGCCGGAAAGTATTATATTCATTAGTTTATTCCTTAAAAAATGCGTTATGAAGTTTTTGAAGAGCGTTGTTTAATATATTTCTGTTAACAACAAAACTGATATTTATCAGCGATGCACCCTGAGAAATCATTGTGATATTATATTCTGATAGTTCAGAAAAGATTTTTCCTGCTATGCCTTTGATGTTTCTGATATTACTGCCTACAATGCATATAAGCGACTTATCGTGTTCGATATTTACAATTGCAAATTTAGAAATATCTTCGGTAATTGCATCAAGGAATTCATCGTTGTCAAGAGTAAGAGAAACGTTCACCTCAGAAGTCGTTATCAGGTCAACTGATGTTTTGTGTTTTTCAAAAACTTCAAATATCCGTTTCAGAAAACCGTATGAATTGAGCATACGGGTTGAGAAGATATTCATCACTATAATATTTTCTTTGCAGGCAATTGATTTAATTCCTGAAGTTGATATCGAGGTAGAATCAGGAACTTCTTCCGGATTTTTTATAATCAGAGTTCCTTCAACATCGGGAGCAAGAGAATTTTTAATCCAGACGGGAATATTTTTTTCTACTGCGGGCTGAATAGTAAGCGGGTGAAGTACTTTTGCTCCGAAATATGCAAGCTCAGCGGCTTCTTCAAACGAGATTTTATTTATTATTCTTGTGCCTTTTACTTTTCTCGGGTCTGCAGTCAACATTCCATCAACATCTGTCCATATTTCAATTGCATCGGCTTCGAGGGCAAGTCCAAGAAGCGAGGCAGTGTAATCTGAACCACCTCTTCCGAGTACCGTAGTAATACCAGCGGAATTGCTTGCGATAAAACCCTGCATAACGGGTAAAACTCCCTTTTGAATAACCGGTTTTAAAAAACTATTCACCCGTGTAGTTATTTCTTCTATTTGCGGTTCACCTTTGAGGTAGTTATCATCTGTTACAATAAATCTGCGTGAATCAAAAAGTTCTGCATTTATTTGATTGAAGTTGAAAGCGGCAGCTATAATTGAAGTGGAAAGCAGTTCTCCATAAGAAACAATTTTTGCGTTTGTTCTCGGAGAAAGCTCGGAAAGCAGGAAAACTCCTTTGAGCAAATCATTTATTTCTGAAATGTATCCGTTTATGATTTGTTTAACTGCTGAATATTCGGGTGAATCTTTTAAAATATTTTTTGCAATGTCAATATGCCTTTGATTGAGTTCGTTAATCATTTCCCGTGCAGAGTTAATATTCCCTTCTGAAGCTAGAGTTGCAGCAGTTATTAGTGTATCTGTTGCTTTTGAAATTGCTGAAGAAACCACTACCGGATTTTGATTTAGTTTTGATTTTACTATTCTTACGAGCCGTTCAATTGCTTCTGCATCTTTGACAGAGGTTCCGCCGAATTTCATTACTATCATATAAAACCCTTTCTTAGCAGGTATTCTGCATTTATTATTGCGGCACCTGCAGCTCCACGTATTGTGTTATGACCGAGAGCAGTGAGTTTCCAGTCAAGTACATTACATTTACGAAGATTGCCTACTGAAACAGTCATACCGGAATTAGCGTTAACATCGAGAATCGGCTGAGGTCTGAATGGCGAATCGAAATATTTTAAAACATCAAAACCGGATTGTGCCTTTGCTTCAAGATTGAAATCTTTAATGGCTTTGATTAGTGAATCCTTATCTGTTTTGGTTTCGGTTTCAAAAGAAACTGCAACAGTATGACCGTCTCTGACGGGAACCCTGTTGACCATAGCGGAAATATTAAACTTTGCGGGAGAAAAAGTACCGGCTGAAAACGAGCCGAAAATTTTTTGTAGTTCGGTTTCGATTTTAGGTTCTTCATCTGAAATATGAGGAATAACATTTCCGAGAATATCAAGAGAAGGAACTCCGGGATAACCAGCTCCGGAAATTGCCTGCATAGTCGTTACTAAAATATTTTTTAAACCGAAATTTCTATAGACCGGGAACAGGGCAAGTGCAATAACTACAACAGCACAATTTGGATTTGTAACGATAAAGCCGCCGCCCGGAAATGTTTGCGAGCGAATCATATCGAAATGAGATGAATTTATTTCCGGTATAACAAGCGGAACAGAAACATCCATACGATGATTTTTTGAATTACTGATTACAGCATATCCAGCAGAAGCCATTTCTGATTCAACAGTACCGGCTACAGAAGAATCCAAACCCGAAAAAACAATTTTGCAATCAAGTCCGGGTTTGCATAGTTGAACCTGCATATCTGAAATTGAATCAGGCAGTTCGATTGTCTCAAGCCATTTGCAGGCATCGGAGTATTTTTTACCGGCAGATTTTTCTGAAGCAGCAAGTGCAGAGATTTCAAATAATGGATGATTGATTAGAAGTGAAATCAGTTTCTGTCCGACTGCACCTGTTGCACCGAGAATTCCTGCTTTTATTTTTTTATTTTGTAAGTTCATTTTCTAAGTGTTCAAAAATTTTTGTTAAATCAGAAACTGCTGTATGCATATCTGCAATTGAAATATATTCTCCTGAAGTATGGGCTGTGTGAATAGAACCGGGACCATAGAGCAACGGTGTTCCAAGATTTTTTAGTTCGGGAGCATCGCAGCCGTAAGCAACAACTCCTGTGCGGAAACCGGGAATTGTATGGAAATTCATAGGTAAGTCCGAATAAAGTATTTTATATTCATCTGTTTCATCTAATAAGGAGCGCATTTTAGTTTCAATAATATCATGAGAGGCAAATGTTGTACGGAAAAATACTTTGCATTTGAGATGATAAGGAACAACATTGGATGCGTTTGCCGAAATGATATTACTGAAATTAAAAGTTGTACTGCCGAGAATATCATCGTTTGGGAAATCAAAATTAAAAAGGTGTGAAAGGAAATAATGAAATTTCCGAACCGCATCAATGCCAAGTTCCGGATATCCGGAATGAGCCGCTTTTCCGTTAAACGTGAGTTCAAAAAGAATATTACCTTTTGAAGCAGAAATTAATTTATTTTCAGTCGGTTCACCAACAATAACAAAGCGTGAATTTTTTATAACCTTATTTGCGGCTATTGCACCGTGAGAGCCGTCTTCTTCACCTGCGAGCAGAAGTAATCCAAAATCTGATTTGCCGCCGGAATGAAGCAGGCGACATGTTTCAGCCATAACTGCAATCTGCCCTTTTGCATCGCATGCACCGCGTCCGGATATTTTTCCGTCCGAAGAAGAAGCAGGAATAAAAGGCGGGACACAATCAAAATGTGAACAGAAAATAATTTTTGGCTCGCCCCATTTATAGAAAAGACTTTTCCTTCCGTTTTCTGAAGTGATAATTTCAAGGGAAGCGCCGGCAGGTCGGAAAGTTTCAATAAGATAATCTGCAACAGAATTTTCCGAACCGGAAGTCGAGTCTATGTTTATCAGCGATATTAAAAAATTTTCCATTCTGAAATGTAAATATAATTGTTTACAAAAACAACAAATTGTAAGTAAAAATTCAATGGAAAAAATAATTTTTCCGACTCCGTTAGTAGTCGTATGTTTGTAGAAATAAATTGAAAAACATACGACCCCTACAGGGTCGGATATGGGAACAATCTCTTGCTACAAACATTGCACCCCTAAGGGGTGCACATCGTTTTCAAAAACAACTAAGAAACCTATAGACGGAGCAAAGTCTCAATTTAATCACTACGGGATGCACATCGTTTTCAAAAACAACCCCGTTGGGGTTGAACGTTTGTAGAAATGATATGTTATTTTCCCCGACTCCTCAATACTACACTGACATTCTCTCTATTTCCCGATACAAAAATTTTTAAATATGTTGTTCAGGACTTCTTCGTTTGTAAACTCTCCCGTTATCTCTCCCAGCCGGTTAATCGCATTTCTTAAATCAAGTGAAATATACTCCCCACTCATTGATGAATCAATTGATTCAATTGCTTTTATTAAAGAATCAATTGTCTGCTCAATACAAAGCTTGTGCCTGTAATTTGTCAATATAACATCTTCACTGTTTTCAATTTTTACTGATTCAAGATAATTTTTGGTCATTGCCTTTTTCAGATTTTCAACTGACTCCGTGTCGAACAGGGAAATGCTTAAATATCCTTCGGGGACATCATTAGATTTCATATCACTCTTTGTAAAACAGATTATTGTTTTATCAGGGGCAAAATTATTTCTATAATATTCAATACTTTTTTCAATTTCCTCTTTTCCCTCAGATGAATCAATTAAATACAAATTCAGATCTGCTTCTTCTATCTTACTGTAACTTCTTTTAACTCCTTCGCTTTCTATAATATCATCAGTTATTCTTATTCCTGCAGTATCTGTAACATTAAATAGCACTCCGTTAATAATTAACTTTTCTTCCAGGTAGTCCCTTGTTGTTCCGGGTATATTGCTCACTATTGCTCTCTCGGAATTGAGCAGATAATTAAAAAGTGATGATTTCCCTGCATTCGGCTTTCCGCTAATTACAAGTTTGACTCCGTCTCTTATAATTTTGCCTGTTATATAAGTAGTAAGAATCTTTTCAAGTTTATTCTTTAATTTCAAAATTTTTTCCTTTAATTCATCTTTCTTCAGAAACTCAACATCCTCTTCTGCAAAATCAAGTTCAAGTTCAACAAGGGAAATAGTATTTAATAAGTCCTGCCTCGCTTCTGAAATAAATTTTGAAAGATTGCCTTCAAGTTGTTTTAAAGAAGACCTGTGTGCAGATTCTGTCTGTGATTTAATTAAATCTGCTACCGCTTCTGATTGTGATAAATCAAGTTTACCATTAAAAAATGCTCTTTTTGTAAATTCACCCGGCTCAGCACTTCTGGCTCCTTCTGAAATCAAAAGCGATAATATTTTTCTTGTAATAAATACTCCTCCGTGAGAAGAAATTTCAATAACATCTTCACCTGTGTATGAATTTGGATTTTTAAAAACCGTAATCAGTACTTCATCTATTATATCTTTGCCATCATTAATCACTCCGAAATGTACTGTATGACTTGCAGTTTCAGAAATAATAATTTTTTTACCGGATTTTTTCCTGAAAACTTTCTCAATTATTTCAAATGCTTTCCCACCTGAGAGTCTTATCACAGAAATTGAAGACTCTATCATTGGTGTAGCAGGAGCAACTATTGTATCAGAGTTATACATTTTCTTTATGATTTTTTAAAATTAACCAGATAAATACAGGAGCACCAATAAAAGAAGTAAATATGCCTGCGGGCAATTCCGATGGAGCTATTAAAGTTCGGGCAAGAATATCTGATATTACTACAAATATTCCGCCAAGCAACATACTGCACGCAAGAGTATATTTGTAATCACTTCCGACAATTAGTCTTGAAATGTTCGGAATTATTAAACCAACAAAGGAAATAATTCCTGCAACTGATACTGCCGCAGCGGCAAGTAATGAAGCAAGGGTAACAGACAATCGCTGAATTAACTTTACATTTAATCCGAGCGACATTGCAATTTCTTCTCCGAGAGAAAGCAGGTTCATTTCTTTTGAAAGTAATACTGCCACAATAATAGCTATAAAGCTGAAAGGCATACTGATAAAAAACTCATTCCAGCCCCTTCCGGAAAATCCACCGCTAAGCCAGTTCACAATCTGAATTACTCCACTGCCGGATACTAAAAGTAAAAATCCGTTTACAGAAGCGAGTAATGCATTTATGGCTATACCTGCCAAGATGATTTTATTTGTAGAAATAAAATTAGTATATTTGGAGTTTATGCCTTTTGCAATAAAAAATATTACTGCAGTCGAAATAACTGCAAAGACAAAAGAGACAGGTGTTACAAGCCAGAATGGTAAAGAAAACGGAAGCATAAAGATAAGAATTGCTCCGAGACCGGCACCTGACGATATACCAAGCAAACCTGGTTCTGCAAGATTATTTCTCAGGAGTGATTGCAGGATAAGTCCTGAGCTTGCAAGAGAGACGCCTACAATGAGTGCGTTTAATGTCCTCGGGAATCTGATATCGAATATAATTTTTCGTGATACGCCTTCTCCACCCAGCAAGCCACTGAATATTTCACTCAGAGGAATTGATACACTTCCAGTAGAAAGCGATACCAATAAAGATATGAGTAAAACGACGAATAAAAAAAACAGTATTATATGCTTTTTTGACAAAATAAATAATTATAAATTAAGGCAAGTTAAGTTAGTAAGCAATAAAATTGAATGAATAAATTTGGTTCTTTTAATATTAAAGCTGCTCTCCTCCTAAGTGGTGTTTTAATCGCACTTTTTATTTTATACTACACACAGGTAATTGTAGATAAAATCAGGGAGAGAGAAACCGAGATTGCAAAGCTATACGGAAAATCGCTTGAATATATTGCAAATGATACTACAAATACCAGCGGTGAATATGGGTTCATATTTAACGAGATAATTACTCAGATTGATTTTCCTATAATAGCAACTGATAAAGATTATAAGAGGGTTGACTTTTATAAAAATCTTGATATTGATTCCACTCTGAAAAAATCCGAACGTGATGCAAAACTTATTGCCCTCGCAAAAGAAATGGCTGAAATAAGTCCTCCTATCAGGGTTTCATATATGGATTCACTGATTTTTAATTACATCCATTACGGGCAATCAGACCTTATTACAAAGCTTAAATATCTTCCTGTTCTGGAATTTCTTATTGGCGGTATTTTTCTTCTTGTCGGTTATATTGGATTTTCTTATATCAAAAAAGCAGAACAAAGCAGTATCTGGGTTGGGCTCTCAAGGGAAACTGCTCATCAGCTCGGGACTCCCCTTTCCTCATTAATTGGCTGGTGCGAGATTCTGAAAAGTTCAGAAAACCTTGATGACAATTCAAAAGTAATTGTAAATGAAATCGGTAACGACCTTGACAAGCTCAATAAAATTGCCGGAAGATTTTCAAAAATAGGTTCCCAACCAAAACTCGAATGTAAGGACATAGTTGAAACAATAAAAAATGTTGCATATTATTTTGAAAAAAGAATTCCGTCACTGATAGGCTCCGATGGTCTGGCAAAAAAGAAAGTATCAATTCAGATTAATTCGCCTGACTCAATTAAAGCTTTAATCAATACTGATTTATTCGAATGGGTAATTGAAAATCTTTTTAAAAATGCTCCTGATGCAATTGAAAAAAACTCCGGAAAAATTGAAATCAATATTTACTCAAAAGATAAGGATATAATAATAGATGTAACTGATAACGGCAAAGGAATTGATAAAAGACACAGAAAAGATATTTTCAGGCCCGGATATTCAACTAAAAAGCGCGGCTGGGGATTGGGACTGAGTTTATCAAAAAGAATTATTGAAGATTATCACAGTGGTAAGCTTACCCTTGCAGAATCATTTCTGGAAAAAGGAACAACTTTCAGAATCAAACTTAAAGCCGGATGAAATTCGATAAGAACAAAATTAATAAAATACTTGAAAGATTTAATTATTATTCATCTAAATTATTTCATAGTGAATTCTTATCACTTCTGTTTCTGATTTCTCTGAAAATCTTTTTTCAGATTATACTTCTTTCTACAGGCTTCAGATGGCTTTCAGCAGATGATTATTGCAGAACGGTTATTTCTTATAACTGGCTTCAGAAACCTGAAATTAGCTCCGGCGTATGGCTTCCTTTCCATTTCTGGCTTAATGGCTTTTTTATGATGTTTATAAGGGACCTTTTTGTTGCAGCTACTGTTATTAGTTTAATTTTTTCAACTCTGTCTTTATTTTTCTTTTTTAAATCCATAGAAATTGCGTTCAACAGGAGGACTGCTTTCTGGTCTTCGGTAATTTTTATCTTCTTTCCTTTTCAGGCATGGCTTGGTATTTCAGGACTGCCTGAGCCAATTTTCTTTTTCTTCATACTCGGAGGGTT
>Ga0073934_10005319_pt1 | contig 20106 bp, 15 predicted proteins | sample LarsenN4metaG_FD_76834 | JGI IMG/M metagenome (GOLD analysis project Ga0073934, IMG submission 76834) | Hot spring sediment bacterial and archeal communities from British Columbia, Canada, to study Microbial Dark Matter (Phase II) - Larsen... ... | reverse complement strand
GCATTGACAACCAGTTGCGCGGCCGCGCCGGGCGCCAGGGCGATCCGGGTTCCTCGCTTCTACCTCTCGCTCGAAGACGACCTGTTGCGCATCTTCGCCGGTGAACGCATCTCCAAGATCATGCACCGCCTGGGCATGGAAGAGGGCGTGCCTATTGAGTCGAAGCTGATCACCAAGCGCATCGAGGCCGCCCAGCGCACGGTGGAAGCGCAGAATTTCGAGTCTCGTAAGCATCTACTTGAATATGATGACGTCATGAACAAACAGCGCGAGGCCGTCTATGGCTTGCGCCGCCAGTTGCTGGAAGGGTTCGATCAGAAGGAATACCTGCTCGACGCTTGCGACCGCACGGTGATTTGGTTGCTGGACAACTACTGCCCCCGCGAGCAACGCGCCGATGAGTGGAACACCAAGGCCCTTTACGCCGAGTTCTGGGGCCGCTTCGGCATCGATCTGCGCCAACATACGCTGCCGTTCGATCCCAAGCAGTACGACCAGCTTACGGAGAACCTCAAGGCGCTGGTGCGCCAGCGCTACGAGGAGCGCGAGCAGGTCTGGACCAGCGAGCGCATGCGCACGCACGAGCGCATGATCATGCTGCAGATCGTCGACGCGCAGTGGAAAGAACACCTGCTCGCGATGGACCACCTGAAGGAAGGTATCGGACTGCGGGGCTACAGCCAGCGCGATCCGCTGGTCGAGTACAAGAAGGAGTCGTTCGCCCTCTTCGAGGCGATGATGGACCGCGTGGAGGATGAATCCCTGCGCATCCTCTTCCTGCTTAAAACACCGGACGAAGAAGAGGCCATGATCCGCGAGTACCAGCGGCGCAAACGGCGCGAGCAGGCGCAGATGCAGCTCATCAGCGCCGGCACCGCCGCCAGGCCGCAACAAGTCATCCGCAAGGAAAAGATCGGCCGCAATGATCCCTGCCCTTGCGGCAGCGGCAAGAAATATAAGAAATGCCACGGAGCCCCCGCCGCGCCTCCACCCAGCCCTCCCAGCGGCGCACGGCCCTCAACCCCCGCAAGCTCCCGATAGAGCAGTCTGGTTCCACTTCCCTGCCCACGGTGCCGAGCTGCAGGCAAGCGAAGAGGTGAGCGCAAGGGCCCGAGCCCGGAGCCATCTTCTCGCGGGGCGCGTTGCTTGATTCGGTACCTCTCCGGTGCTACGATCTATCCACTCGCGCGCAACAATCTGACCTTCGGCGTGGCCGGGAAAATGATCGGCAAGACCATCTCCCACTATCGGGTTTTGGAGAAGCTGGGCGGCGGGGCCATGGGCGTTGTGTACAAGGCCGAGGACACCAAGCTGGGTCGCACCGTGGCGCTCAAGTTCCTGCCCGAAGAAGTGGCGCGCGATCGCGAGACGCTCAAGCGGTTCCAGCGGGAAGCTCGTGCCGCCTCCGCCTTGAATCATCCCAACATCTGCACCATCCATGATATGGGCGAGCACGAGGGTCAGCCCTTCATTGTGATGGAGTGTCTGGAAGGCCAGACGCTCAAGCAGCGCATCGCTGGAGAGGCCGTCGATGAGCCCCGATCCGCCGGTCATAGACCGGCGCTACCGCTCAACGAGATCCTCGCCCTGGCGATGCAGGTGGCCGATGCGCTGGGGGCGGCGCACCAGAAAGGCATCATTCACCGCGACATCAAACCCGGCAACATCTTCCTCACGGAGCGGGGACCAGCGAAAGTCCTCGACTTCGGTCTGGCCAAGATGACGAGGCCATCGTCCTTGCCGGCCGACGCCTCGACCGAACTGCAAACGGCGGCCGGGGTGGTGGCCGGGACGGTGCACTATATGAGTCCGGAACAAGCCCTGGGGCAGGCGGTGGACGAGCGGACGGACCTCTTCTCGCTCGGGGCCGTGCTTTACGAAATGGCTACAGGACGCATCCCTTTCCCCGGCCCTACGGTCAGTGAGGCGATTGCCCAAATCCTGGACGGCCAGCCGGAAGCCATCGCGCGCTTTAATTACAACGTGCCCCCGGAACTCGAGCGGATCATTCGCAAATGTCTGGAGAAGGAGCGCGAGAACCGTTACCAGTCGGCAAAAGAACTCCAGGTGGACCTCAGGCGGCTGAAGCGGGAGACGGAGACGGCGGAGGTAGGGGCGGGCTCGGCCCGCCCACGGGAGGGCCGGGCCCTCCCCTACAGAGGGTGGGCGGTCGCTCTCGTCGGATCACTCCTCGTGCTCGCCGCAGTGCTCATCGGCCTCAACGTCGGCGGCCTGCGCGACAGGCTCTTGCCGCGCGCTACGCCCACCCGTATCCAATCCCTTGCCGTCCTGCCGCTCGTAAACCTGATGGGGGACCCACAGCAAGACTACTTCGTCGATGGCATGACCGAGGAGCTGATTACGAACCTGGCGAAGATCAGCGCCCTGAAAGTCATCTCGCGGACCTCGATGATGCAGTACAAGGGCACCAAGAAGCCTTTGCCGCAGATCGCCAAGGAGCTGAACGTGGACGCGGTCATCGAAGGTTCCGTGCTGCGCGAGGGCGGCCGGGTGCGCATCACCGCTCAGCTCATTCAAGCCGCAACGGACCAGCACCTCTGGGCGGAGAGCTACCAGCGCGACCTGCGGAGCGTGCTGGCCATGCAGAGCGAAATCGCAAACGTGATTGCCGAGAAAGTCCACGCGGCTCTGACCCCCGCCGAGCGCGCCCGCCTGACGAGTGCCCGACCGGTCAACCCCGAAGCCTACGAGGCCTATCTCAAGGGGAAGTTTTACGTGAACAAAATGACACCGGAAGGATATGAAAAAGGTCTGGCATATCTCAACCAGGCAATCGAAAAAGACCCGACGAATCCATTGCCCTACGCCGGACTGGCACTCGGCTACAGCTTGATCGGTCACGAAAGGTTTCCGGACGCCTTCGCTCGAGCCAAGGCGGCTGCGCGCAAGGCCGAAGAGTTGGGCGAGTCGGCAGCGGAAATATATTTGGCTCTGGGCATGACCAAACTTTACTCGGACTGGGACTTTGTGGGCGCGGAAAAGGATTTGCGGCGCGCCGTGGAACTCAACCCGAGTCTAGGCGAGGCTCATCGCCACTATTCGTGGTATCTGAAGCTGGCCGGACGCGACGAGGAAGCTTTGGACGAAATGAAACGAGCGGAAGAGGTAGAACCGCTTACACCCCTCTTTGCGGCGGAAAGGGGATGGCAATATTGGTGGGCGGGACAACATGACAAAGCAATAGAAGAGGCCCGAAAATCGCTCGAACTGGATCCCAATTTGACGTATGGGCTTTTCCTCCTGGGAGCTGTGTATGCAGAAAAGGGGATGTATGCGGAGGCCATCGCAGCGCACGATAAGCTGGCTGCGGTTGACCCCGGTTGGAGATGGGCTCTTGTGCGTACCTATGCGCAGGCTGGCCGGAGGGTTGAGGCGCGGAAGATACTGGCTAAGTTTCTAGGAGGGGAACCCAAGCCAACGGGTGCTTGGGCGGGTTGGTTTCTGGCTGAGATTTACACAGTCCTTGGGGAAAAGGATGAGGCCTTTCGGTGGTTGGAAGCGGCTTACCAGGAGCGCCATAGCTGGCTCCCCTGGATTAGGGACAATCCTGCTTACGCGCCCTTGCGCACCGACCCGCGCTTCCAGGACCTCGTCCGCCGCATGAACCTCCCACCGTAGGCGAGGGCTCCGCCCTCCGGCGGGCGGCGCCACACGCCACTGGTCGCGCGGCCATCCTGGCCATGATCCTCCACGGGCGGGACACCCGTGCCACCACGGTGTGGCCGGACCTACGAAACTCTCGGCAGGCGCTTGACTTCGACGCCGGCAAGTTTTTCGCCGTCGAATTTGAAGACGACGGCTTCGCAGAAGCCGATTTCGCCGCCGAGTTCGGCGAGTTCATAGCGCGGGCAGCCATGGAGTGCGGCGGCTTCGAGGATGCCGCCGTGCGAGACGACGAGCGCGCGGCCTTCGTCAGGCAGCTTGCGCGCAACGCGCTTGACGGCCCCGAGGAACGTCTCGCCTTGCAGGCGAAGGTAGTTGAGCGCTTCGGGGATCTCCCAGCAGGCGGCCAGGGGAATGATGCCGCGTGCCTTGGCGAGCTTGGTAACCTCCGCATCGAAGGGTTCCCACGGATTGACCGCCGTGAAGGCCTCGTCGGTCTCGTAGAGCTCGAACCCCAATACCTCCATCGTCTCGCCGGCGCGTTGCTTGGGGCTGGAGATACAAAGATCGTAGCGAGCCGCCAGCAGCGTGCGGGCCCGGAGCGCCAATTCCCGGCCCTCATCGCTCAAGCCTTTGCCCGCCCCGCGCATACTGTGTCGGAATACTTCAACGTACCTCATATCTCAGCATTCTAACCGAACAAACGCCCGAGTCCCAGCAGGTGTATCGAGCGCTGCCAGAAGTAACCGTCGAGGACCCTTCCGGTGATTCTGGATGGGGCGCCTCCCGCCCAGCAAAGCTTGCAGGTCAGCCGCGGCAGGCGCGCTGGGCATGCGGTTCGGCTCCGCGCGGGTGCGCGCCTGCTTGCTGCGCTTCCCGCGCGATCTGCGACTTGCTACCGAATCGCCTTTTGGTCAAAATGCAATCTGCCGATTCCGCAAATGCCTTCGCCAGCGTCAAAGTTCACGAGGTCCCCGGAATCCATATCAGATCTGGAAGTGTTGCTCGACGCGGAGACGATTGCTCGCCGCGTGCGGGAGCTGGCGGCGCAGATTTCTGCCGACTACCGCGGACGGCCCCTGCGGCTGGTGGGCATCCTGAAGGGCGCCTGGATTTTTATGGCCGACCTGATCCGCCACCTGGAGGTGGAGGTCACCGTGGACTTCCTCAGCTTCTCGAGCTACGGCGACGGGGCGCAATCGTCGGGTATCGTCAAGATCACGAAGGATCTCGACCAGAGCATTGCGGGCCTCGACGTGCTGGTCGTCGAGGATATCCTTGATACCGGCCAGACGTTCGAGTACTTGCGCGGGGTTCTCGAAGCACACAAGCCGCGCTCGCTCAGGGTGGTCACGCTGCTCGACAAGCCTTCGCGCCGGCTCCGGCCCGTTCAGGCCGACTATGTAGGCTTCACGATTCCCGATGTCTTCGTCGTGGGCTACGGCCTCGACTACGCGCAACAGTATCGGAACCTCCCCGACGTACGCATTCTGCGATTCCCCCGGTAACCATCATTTGCGTTGGCGCTCTCTATCACCCTGAGGGAAGCGAAGGGTCTGCCGGTGGCCGGTGGCGCCGCCCACGGCAGATTGTTCCCTCCGGGCAAAGGACGCCCTCTCTTCAGAACCTCAGCTCGATGTTTGTGCTCGACGAGCTGCGAGGCTCCCCTGAGGCGTCGGCACCGGTCACGGGGCGATGCCACAGCCACAAACGTGTTTACAAAGCGCCGCGCCACGCACCATAATGGCCTCGCATCCTCCCAACGATGAGCGAATTTTCCACTCCCTTGATGGCCCAGTACAGCGCGATCAAGAAGCGTCACCCGAACGCTCTGCTGCTTTTCCGCCTGGGAGACTTCTACGAACTCTTCTTCGAAGACGCCATTGTCGCCAGCAAGGAGCTCCAAATCACGCTGACGGCGCGTAACAAGGAGAAGGGGCAGCCGGTGCCCATGTGTGGCGTGCCTTACCACGCCGCCGAAGGTTACATCGCCAAACTGATTCGCAAGGGATTTCGCGTCGCCATCTGCGACCAGATGGAAGACCCGCGCCTGGCCAAGAAACTCGTGAAGCGCGAGGTGACGCGCGTGGTGACGCCGGGCACGGCCATCGATTCCCAGGTGCTTGAACCGCGCGAGAACAACTATCTGGCCGCAGGGGTCGAGCGCGATGGCGCGCTGGGATTGGCGCTTGCCGACCTCTCGACGGGCGATTTCCGCGCCACCGAATTCCGCGGACCGGATGCGGAGACCCGCTTTCGCGATGAGCTGGACCGCATGCGGCCCCGCGAAATCCTGGTGCCCAGCGGCGCTCGGGCGTGGCCGCCCAGCCCAGCCACACGCTCGGAAATCTCCCATCTCAAATTTGCAATTTCCAATCTCACGGAGACTCGCCTCGACGATTGGGTCTTCAACGAAGAGTACGGCGCGCGGCAGCTTCACGACCAGTTCCGCGTGGCCACGCTGGCGGGCTACGGCTTGCAAGATCGCCCCCTCGCCGTGGCAGCGGCGGGCGCCATTCTCCATTACGTGCGGGAGACCCAGCGCGGGTCGCTCGCGCACTTCGATGGTATTCGATTTTTCGAGCAGCACGATTCGCTCACCCTCGATCCCGCCACGCTGCGCAACCTGGAATTGCTCGAGCCGGCCTTCGGAGGCACGCGCGACACCACGTTGCTCGCGACCCTCGACCAGTGCGTCACCTCGCTCGGCGCGCGGCTGCTCAAGAATTGGCTGCTGCGCCCGTCGATCGATCGCAGCGAGATCGAAGCGCGCTGGGAGGCCGTCGGCGAATTCGTCGAGCAAACTATCGCGCGCGAAGAACTGCGGCGCATCCTGAGCCAAGTCCAGGATCTCGAGCGCCTGCTCAGCAAGGTGACGCTGGAGACGGCGAATGCGCGCGACTTGCTGGCGCTCAAGGCTTCCCTCGCGCACTTGCCCCTGATCCGCAAGTATGTCTGTCGGCTCGAATCCCCGCGCCTCGTTGACCTGCACGGGCGGCTGGACGAGCTCGCGGATGTGCACGAGCTGCTTGAGAACTCCATTCATCCCGCGCCGCCGGCTGTCGTGACCGAAGGCAACCTCATCCGTCCCGGATACCACCCCGAGCTCGACGAACTGCGCAAGCTGAGCCAGAACAGCAAGCAGTTGATCGCGGACATCGAGGGCCGCGAGCGCGAGCGCACGCGCATCGCCTCGCTCAAGGTGCGCTTTAACAACGTCTTCGGCTATTACATCGAGGTTTCGAAGCCCAATCTGCATCTCGCGCCGTCCGACTACGAGCGCAAGCAGACGCTGGTCAACGCCGAGCGCTTCACCACGCCGGAACTCAAGGATCTCGAAACCCGGATTCTGGAAGCCGAGGACCGGATGCAATCGCTCGAGCGCGAGCTGTTCGTCGAGGTTCGCCGCCGGGTGGGCACCGAATCGCGGCGCATTCGCCAGACGGCGCAGGCGCTAGCGGAACTCGATGTCCTCGCCTGCTTCGCCTGGCTGGCGGCGCAGCGCAACTATCGCCGGCCAGAAATCTCCGAGGACGGCGAGTTGGTGATCGCGCAGGGCCGCCATCCCGTCGTCGAGCGTATCTGCGAGACGGAGCAGAGCGGGCGCTTCATCCCCAACGACCTTTTCATGAATTCCTCGACGGACCGTATCCTGTTGATTACCGGCCCGAACATGGGCGGCAAATCCACCTACCTGCGTCAGGCGGCGTTGATTTCGCTGATGGCCCAGATGGGCAGCTTCGTCCCGGCCGAGCGCGCCAAGCTCCCCCTCCTTGACCGCATCTTCACGCGCATCGGCGCCTCCGACAATCTGGCGGGCGGCCGCTCGACCTTCATGGTGGAGATGACCGAGGTGGCCGGCATCCTGAATATCGCCACGCCGCGCAGCCTCGTGCTGCTCGACGAAGTGGGACGCGGCACGGCCACCTTCGATGGCCTCGCGATCGCCTGGGCCGTCGTCGAATATCTGCAAACGCACACCCAGGCGAAGACCCTGTTTGCCACGCACTACCACGAGTTGACCGAGCTCGCCGACCTGCTGCCGGGCGTACGGAACTATCATGTGTCCGTAAAGGAGTCCGGCTCGAATATCGTTTTCCTGCGCAAAGTCGAGCCGGGCAGCGCCGACAAAAGCTACGGCATCGACGTGGCACGCCTGGCAGGACTCCCCCTGAGCGTGATTGAACGAGCCCGCGAAATTCTGGCGCGGCATGAGCAAAGCGAACACACGCTGAGCGAGAAGTTGACGGCGCGCCGGCGCTCGCCCAAAACCGATTCCTTGCAGTTGACGATCTTCACGCCACTTAACCCCGATGTGGTGCGCGCTATCGAGGAGGCCGACCTCGATAATCTGAGGCCGCTCGACGCACTGAACCTCCTGGCGGAATTGAAGAAGCAAATCAAATCATGAGTGCCTCCGACGCCGCCGCCCTTGGCCAACTGCTCATCCTGAGACTGCACGACGCGCGCTGGTCGGGCCGCCTGGAGCGCATGCTGCGGAAGCTCCAGCCGAGCGGGGTCCTCTTTTTTCCGGAGTGTTTCCGCACTCCGGGGCAAACGGCGGAGTTGCTCCACAAAGTCGCGCAAGCGTTGAACAGCCTGCCCTTCCTGGCCATCACCGAGGAGGGCGGGAGTGTGAATCCGCTCAAGGCGCTCCTGCCACCGCTTCCGGCCCCGCGTGTCCTGGCCGGGCGTGGGCCGGCGGCGGTCCGACGCTCGGCCGAGTTGATCGGAGCAGGGCTCAGACTGCTGGGTTTCAATGTGAATCTCGCCCCTCGGCTTGACCTCTCGAATCCCAATGTCAAGCCCGCCCTGGACGCACAGACATTCAGCGCCGATCCCAAGCTTGTAACGGAATGCGGCAGAGCGTTCATCGATGGATTGAGCAAGCACAAGATTCTCGCATGTGCCAAGCACTTTCCGGGGCGTGATGCACCTGAGTACAACGAAAACGGCCTGCCTGTCGTAGGGAAAACGATGGCCGAGCTGTGGCGCGAAGATTTGCTGCCGTTTCGCGAAGCGCTGGCGCGTTTGCCGCTCATGAGGCTGAGCAACGCCGCGTACAAGGCCTACGACTTCGATGTTCCTCAGCCCGGGGCCCTCTCGTCGAAAGTTGTCCATGACCTGCTCCGCGTTAAGCTCGGATATCGCGGGCTGGCGATCGCGGACCCGTGGGAACTTCTGCGCGAGGGGTCTCCCCAGCGCGTGAGGCAACAAGACCTCAGCATGAACCTCCAGGTTTTCCTCCTCTCAATCAAGGCCGGTTGTGATCTCCAAGTCGTGAGTTCGATTCCCAAGATCCCGGAGCGCCTCTTGGCGGCAATGCAACAAGAAATCGAGAGTGGCTCGCTGACTCAGGAACGAGTCAGGGAAGCCCTGGGGCGAATTCGAACCGTCAAGAAGGGCTTGAGGCGCCCGAGCGGAAAGCTCCCGGTGCGGAGCTTTGACCGGCTGGCGCGCGAGTTCGAAGAATTTGGCCAACGGATTGGAGGCGGAGGCAAGGTTGAGGCGTAATCCCGGGAGCGAAAAACCACGCTTGGCCGTCGGCTTGATGTCCGGAACCTCGATGGACGGCATCGACGCGGCGCTGGTGCGCATCAGTGGGCCGCCAGAGAGGCCGCGCGTGCGCTTGCTCGCCTTCTTGACGCAGCCGTTCAGCGCTGCGGAGCGAAAGGCCATCGCGCACATGGCCGCGGGCGGCCGGGCGAGGGCAGGCGCGATCAGCCAGCTCAATTTCCTGCTCGGGGAACTCTTCGCCGAGGCCGCCCTGGCAGTCTGTCGGCGCGGCCGGGTCTCCCCACAACACCTGGTGGTCATCGCCTCGCACGGCCAAACGATCTATCACCAAGGGACGCAGTCGCGTGAAGGAGGGCGAAAAATCGCGAGCACACTGCAAATTGCGGAACCTGCCGTGATCGCCGAGCGAACCGGCGTCCCCGTTGTCGCCGACTTCCGCGCGGCGGACATGGCCGCGGGTGGCCAGGGCGCGCCACTCGTGCCGATGGTGGATTACCTGTTGCTGCGTCATCCGCGCGAAGGCCGCGTCGCTCTCAACATCGGCGGCATCGCCAACATCACCGTGATTGGCGGGGGCGCCAAGCCGGATGATGTTTTCGGTTTCGACACCGGCCCGGGCAACATGGTGATTGATGCGCTCGTTCGACACTTCACCCGGTGGCAGAAGTCCTACGACGCCGGCGGGCGGAGGGCGGCGCACGGCAAAGTCATCGAGCCGCTGCTCGAAGAACTTCTCCAACTTCCGCTTTTCGATCGGAAACCACCCCGGAGTTTTGGCCGCGAACAGTTCGGCGAAGTGTTCGTGAAAAAATTCTTCCTCCGCCAACGCCACGCCCGAGTGGCAGACCTGCTGCGTACCGCGACCGAGTTGACGGCGCGCACCATCGCCAGCGCACTCGAACGCTTTGTCTTTTCGCGAGCAAAGGTCCACCGCCTCATTGTTTCCGGCGGCGGCGCGCACAACAATTTCCTGATGCGGCGGCTCCGCCATCTTCTCCCTCCACTGAAAGTCGAACTCTCCGACCGCTACGGCCTTCCGGTGGATGCAAAGGAAGCCATCGCGTTTGCGCTGCTCGCTGACCGCACCATGCACGGTCTTCCTGGTAATCTCCCCAACGTCACTGGGGCCCACCGTCCGGTCGTGCTCGGGAAGATCGCATTGCCGTAAGGGAGGGCTCTGCCCTCCCGCAATCGTGGGGAGACACAGTCGTATGGCGGAGGTCTCCTCTATCCTCGAATGCGCAGGTACCACAGCCCGCAGATCAGCGCTTCGCGCAGGGAGTGGAGCTGGCGCGAGGTGGGTTCGGCTTCGATCGGGCTCTCGGGGACGGGGGAGGCGAAGGCAGTGATGCCCTCGGCGGCGAACATCAACTTGATGCGGTAGAGGTGGAAACCATCGCTCACCGCGAGGCAGGTTATGGCGCCGCGCGCGCGGAGCAGGCGGGCTGCGGCTCGAACGTTCTGGTATGTAGTTTCACTCTTCGTTTCGGCAACAATCCTCCCCGCCGGAATCCCGCTTTGAATTAGATAGTCGCGTCCCACACCGCCCTCGGTGAACTTCGGATCGCCCCCGCTGCCGCCGGTGGTGACAATCAGCGGAGCGAACTCCCGTTCGTCCAGGCGGGCGGCGTGGTCGAGCCGGGCCTTGAAAACCGGCGAGGGCCTGCCGTTATATTGGGCTGCGCCCAGGACGACGACAGCATCGGCGCGCCGACTCTCATCGCGGCTTGCCTGTTCACGGATGGCCCGATAGAGGAGGTACTCTGCCGCACCCGCACCCAGAAACAGTGCGATGAAGGCCACAAGCAGCCAGTAGCGAAGGCGTTGCGACTTCAGCCGAGAATCTCCTTCAGCTCCGACTCCGAAATGACCCCGGGGCGGATGATGCGGGCGCGCTCGCCGAAGAGTTCGATCACGGTGGAGGGGACGTGGGCGGGAGTGGGTCCGCCGTCAATAATCAGCGGCACCGCATCGCCGATTTGCAGCAACACATCTTCCGCCGTCGTGCAGGGCGGGTTCTCGGTGAGGTTGGCGCTGGTGCCGATCAGCGGTCGCCCGCAAGCGCCAATGAGCGCCACGGGAACGGGGGCCTTGGGCCAGCGCAGACCGACCTTGCCTGTATTCCCCGTGACTTTGAGGGGCAAACGCGGCGAGGCAGCCACGACAATGGTCAGCGGCCCGGGCCAGAACTTCTCCGCAAGCCGGTAGAAGAGCGGCGGCGCATCCTGCGAGATCTCCGCGGCCTGGTCGATAGAATCCACCAGCAACGGCAACGGCCGCTCGACCGTGCGCCGCTTGATGCGGTTGACTTCACTCACCGCGGCCAGGTTGAACGGATCGGCGATCAGGCCGTACAACGTATCGGTAGGTACGGCCACGGCCTTGCCGGCCAGCAAGAGACGGGTCGCCTCTTCCAAGATGGACTCCAGCCGACCCGGGTCGAGTTTGAGGATTTCCGCCATGATCAATTTTCGCGGGCATACCGCCTAAGATTACCCATGGGAGGCAAGTGGCCTGTAGGTAGTCTGGACCTTGCGGGCCGGCGCGCATACGGTCGGCGCCGCTCTAAAGCCGCCGGCAACCGTCCAGGGCCGTCGTTTGTCCACATTCTGCCTTCCAACGTGCGCCTGACCCTAACACAAGCCCCAAGGCCGGTCAAGACTTGATAGGAGGTTTTGTCAAAGCTCTTTAGAAATGTCCCCTTTCTTACCTCATTAGAAGTGTCCCCTTTTTGTTCTGGTTTTTCTTTTGGTTTTTGTTCTTGTCTTTGTCGTTGGCCTTGCCCGGAGCGAAGCCCTGCGGAGCCCGAAGGGCGGAGCGTTCGGGGCGCACGTTCCTGCGCCGGTGCCGCCGCCTCCTCCGCTCCCGACTCCAGAACCCTTCCGCCAGCATCCAGCACCACGGGCCCGGCGAGGGCATCAGAGCAACCGGGACGGCAAGCAGGCTTTCCACTCTCGTATGCAGTCCTCAGGAAGGTGAACATGGGGGCGTCTCCTTTCTGCCTTTAACCCGGCACGCCTTTTCGGAGACACCCTCCTTCTGCTTTCCCCAGTTCTCAAGAGAAAATCCTGCAGACCGCCGCACGCTGAAACGGCCGTGGGAAGGTGAAGAGGGTGTGTACGCTAGCTCGAGACTCGACCGCGAGGCGCCCGAATCACTGACAGCACAGGACAAGGCGCCATGCGAATTACCGCCTCGGTCGTCGATCCAAACACGAGTTGGCCCAGATAACCGCGTGGTGCGGCGCCGAGCACTATAAGGTCCGCCCGCGCTTTCTTGGCCTCCGAGACTATGGTCTCAGAGGCCTTTCCCTCGCGAACGAACTCGCGCAGTCTGCATCGAGCCCGCGCCTCGGGTGAAATCCACTCACAAAGGGCCGCGGCCATGTCGGGACCCTCCCTCGCTGCACGCTCCGACGCATGCAAGACGGTGACTTCGGCATCCGTTTGTTGAGCGATGTCCACCGAGAGCCCCAGGACCGCCTGGGAAAGCTCGCTGAAGTCCACAGGGCTCAGTATGCGCCGAATCGGGCCGGGAGAGGTTGTGATGCCGGGCCCCACTGTCAAGACGAAACCTTTGATCTGGCGGAGGACGCTCTCCATCACCGAGCCCAGACGGATGCGCGTCAGGCCCGTCCGCCCATGCGTGGCCATGACCAGTAGGTCCGCGTCCCATTCCTTGTGCGCATCGAGGATCGCATCCACCGGATCGCCTTCCACCAGGCGCATGGAACGCCGGACATTGTCCGGGAGATGCCGGTTGGCAAAATCTTCGAGAAATTCCCGCGCGCCGCGCAGACTTCGCCGCAGCTGCTTCTTGAGCGATTGGAGCTGGGCGGAGGTGAAGTAAACCGGGGCGTCAAACCGCTGTGCGTGAAAGACTCGGATCTCTGCGTCAAACGACTGAGCCAGGTATCCGGCTATCTGCAGGGCGGTTGCGGAATAGTCGCTAAAATCGACGGGGCAAAGGATCCGCCGGGGCATAAACTTCGCCATACCACTCCTCCTCTCCCAAGCGACGGTCCGTTCTCATTTCCCGGCGCGGGAGCGAGCCGGAGCTCCGGGACGAGATAAGCCCGTCATTCGCGCACGCCCAGCATGCGCAGGAATTTCATCATCGGGCACCAGTTCGTGAAGGCCGACTGAAACAGGTTCAGCCCCACGAAGGCTGTAAAATAATAGAACTTGGGGCTTACCACAAACCCCAGGACGACGCTGGCCATAACAAATAAGCCCGCGATAAGTCTCAACCAGCGATTCAAATCCATGTCTTCTCCCTCCTGGCTTCGATAGTGTTCAGGCGGCCGGGGCATCTTGCGTGGCCGCCGGCGTTCGGTTCGCCTCCGACCCGCCCCGCGCATGGAGGTAATACAGCACGGGCACGGCCATGCGCGAAAGAAAGGTGGAGGCGATTTCACCCGCCATCAGTGAAACCGCCAAGCCCTGGAATATGGGGTCGAACAATATCACAAACGCACCCACGACCACAGCCGCCGCGGTGAGCAACATGGGGCGGAATCGCACCGCTCCCGCATCCACGACCGCTTCTTCGAGCGGCATCCCCTGCGCGCGGCGCAGTTCGATGAAATCGACAAGGATGATCGAGTTCCGGACAATGATTCCTGCCCCCGCAATGAAGCCGATAATGGAGGTGGCCGTGAAGAATGCCCCCATCAGCGCGTGCGCGGGCAGAATTCCCACCATCGTCAGCGGAATCGGCGCCATGATCACCAGCGGCACGCGGAACGATCGGAACCATGCCACCACGATCACATAGATAAGAACGAGCACCACCGCGAAGGCAAATCCCAGATCGCGGAAGACTTCATAGGTGATGTGCCACTCGCCGTCCCACTTCATCGATACCTTGTCAGTCAGAAAGGGGATCTGCGTCGCGTGACGTTCGATGGCGTAGCCTGCCGGTGTCTTCAGCTTGTCGAGGGCGCTGGCGAGCTTCTGAATGGCGTACACGGGGCTTTCTTCTCTGCCCGCCACGTCGCCACTCACATAGACCACTCGCTTGAGGTTCTTGTGGTAGATGGTTTTTTCGATGGCGCCCTTCTCGATTCGCGTCAGCTCGCGCAGGGGGACGAGTGTCCCTGACGTAGATGCCACGCGGATTTCACCCAGATCAGTGAGGCTGGTTTTCGCGGCGCGGGGGATCTCCACGAAGATAGGGACATCTTCCCTCTCCTTCGGCTGATGCGCGAGTCCCACAACGGCCCCGTTCAGCGCCACGCGCAGCGTCCCGGCAATCTGATCCGCCCCGACACCATTCAACGCGGCTTTTTCTTTGTCAACCACAAAAGTGTAGCGGGGTTGCTCGTCTTCCACCGTCCAGTCCACGTCCACGACGCCCGGAGTCCTTGTGAACTCTTCCCGGATCTGGCGGGCGACTTCGATCTGTTGGCCCATATCGGGCCCGTACACTTCCGCGACGAGCGTCTGGTACACCGGCGGACCAGGGGGAATCTCGGCGACCTTGACGCTCGCGCCGTATTGATGGCCGATCCGTTCGATGGCCGCGCGGACGCGTTTGGCGATGTCATGGCTCTGGTCGCTTCGCTCGCCTTTGGGAAGGAGGTTGACCTGGATATCCGCTTCGTTCGAACCGCGGCGCAGGAAGTAATGCCGCACCAGGCCATTGAAGTTGTGGGGCCCCGCCGTCCCCACGTAAACCTGGTAGTTGACGACCTCCGCTTCCTCGGCCACGCGGCGGGCAATCTCGCGCGCCACGCGCGACGTCTGCTCGAGCGTCGTCCCTTCTGGCATGTCGATGATGACCTGGAATTCGCTCTTGTTGTCGAACGGCAGCATTTTGACGCGCACGATCTTCAGAATCGGAAGGGCCATCACGAGAAGCAGCAACAATACGACGCCCACCAGAAACATCCGCCGCTTTCCCGCGTCCTGAATCAGCGGGTTCATGGCGCGCCGGTACAGCCGGGTCGTCCAGCCTTCTTGGCCGCCTTCTTCCTCGCCATGATCCGCGCCCTCGCGCCGCAGCATGCGCAGCGCCGCCCAGGGCGAAATCACAAAGGCGATGATGAGCGAGAAGAGCATCGCAACCGACGCCCCCACGGGAATCGGTCGCATGTATGGACCCATCAGTCCGCCCACGAAGGCCATGGGGAGAATGGCGGCGATCACTGTCCAGGTGGCGAGCGTGGTGGGATTCCCCACTTCATCGACGGCCTCGACGGCCACCGCCGCGATGGGCCGGCCTTTGTTCTCCGGCAAGTGAAAATGGCGCGTAATGTTTTCTACAACCACAATGGCGTCATCGACCAGAATACCGATCGAGAAGATGAGGGCGAAAAGCGTAACCCGATTCAGCGTGTAGCCGTAAACGAAATACAAGAACAATGTCAATGCCAGTGTGACCGGCACCGCCGCGAGTACCACGATGGCAGAGCGCCAGCCCAGGGCCACCGCAATCAGCGCGGCGACGGAGAATGTGGCGAGCAACAAGTGCTTCAGAAGCTCATTGGATTTCTCCTGTGCCGTCTCACCGTAGTTGCGCGTGGGAGTGACTTCGATGCCGGAAGGAATCACCGTCCCCTGCAGGCTCCGAACTTTTTCCAGTGCCCGCTCGGCGACGACGACCGCGTTCTTGCCCTTGCGCTTGGCGACGGTCAGGGTGACGGCGGGGAATTCCCCGCTTCCACTGGCCACCTGCACCTTCGATCCGCGTCCGTAACCGAACAGTACATAGTTTGACGGCTCTTCCGCACCGTCGCGTATTTCCGCCACATCGCGCAGATAAACAGGCCGGCCGCTGGACACGCCCACAACCACCGCTCCGACATCTTCGGTGCCGCGCAGGAAATCGCCGGTCTCGACCCAATATTCCTGATTCGCGGCCACCAACGCCCCTGACTGCAACCGCTGATTGGCGCGCTCGAGCGCCGGAATCAGCGTCGCGGGAGCCACACCATAAGCGGCCATCTTACTGGTGTTCAGCAAAACGCGAATCCGGCGGCGCTGGCCTCCAATCAGGCTGGTTTCCGCCACGTCATCGATGCTCTTGACGTGCCCCTCGACCTCCGCCGCCACTCGCCTCAAAGTAAGACTGTCATACCGCCCACTCCAGAAGGTCACCGCCAGGATGGGGACTTCGTCAATCGAGCGCGGCTTGATGAGGGGCCTGGAAGCCCCCGGCGGGATAAGATCAAAGTGCGAATACATCTTGTTATAAAGCTTGACGATGGAGTGCTCTTCGTCCTCCCCCACCCGGAAGCGGACGATCGCCATGCCCAGGCCCGGGCGCGTAATCGAATAGATGTATTCGACGCCGGGAATTTCCCAGATCAGCTTCTCCATCGGCGTCGTCACGCGCTCTTCCACTTCCTTGGCGGTGGCGCCGGGCATCTCGACGAACACGTCCATCATGGGAACAACGATCTGCGGCTCTTCTTCGCGCGGCGTCTGCATGACGGCCAAGACGCCCAGCAGAACCGAGAAGAGCATCACCAGCGGCGATAGCTTCGAATTGATGAAGTATTGGGCCAGGCGGCCGGCGAAGCCCCGCTTCCCGTTGCTCATTGCTCCTCCACCCGCAGGCCGTCGCGCAACTTTTCGATCTGGGCGGTGGCCACTCGCTCCCCTTCGGCCAAGCCGCTAAGGACCTCCACGCGCTCGTCAAAATCCTTGCCCGTCTTCACCAAGCGGAATTCCAGGACGCCTTGCGCGTTGGCGACAAACACGCCTTCCAGCTGTCCATGCGCGACCACGGCCCGCCGAGGCACAGTGAGGCGCTTCTCCCGGCCAATGGGAAAACTCGCCGTCCCGTACTCGCCCGAGCGGCAGCCGCAATCCCGCGGCAACTCGATCTTGACCAGGAAAGTGCGGCTCGCGGCATCCGCCGCAGGAACAATCTCCGCCACCTGGCCATCGAACTTGCCCCGTCCGGTTTCGACGCTGACGGGCATCCTCAAACTCACTTTGGAAATGAGCTGTTCGGGGACGCTCGCTTCCAAACGGTAGCGACCTGGGTCTTCCACGGTCACGAGCGGCATCCCGGGCATTACCACGGTTCCGGCATCTACTGATTTCGCGGCCACAATCCCGTTGATGGGCGCGACCACTCGCGCGTAGCTAAACAGCGTCTGCGCCGACGCTTGATGGGATTGTGCTTGCTGGCCGCGCGCCTCGATCTGCTTTTTTTTGGCCTGCAAGGCGCGCTCGTTAGCAAGTGCGGCCTTGTAGCGCGACTCCGCACCCTCAAATTCCTGCTTGCTCACCGAGTTCTTCTCGAGCAGGCCCTGGTAGCGCTGGAATGTGGCCTCGGCGAACTGGCGGTCCGCCGCCGCGGCCTGCAGGGCCTGCTCGATTTCGGCCAAGCCTTGCACGGCTTCTTCCACGCTCGCCTGCGCGGCGGCGAGCTGCGCACGCAGCGTGCGGTCGTCGAGCACCGCCAGCACCTGGCCGCGCTTGACGTAATCACCGGCCCGGACGCGCATCTCAAGCACCGTGCCGCTGATCTGCGCGGCGATCACACTGGTGGTGGCTGAGCGCACCGTGCCCGTCGCTTCGTAGACGTCGGGGACGTACTCGAAGCGGACCGCCTCGAGTGGGATTCCTTGCACCACTTCGGCGGGGGGCTCCTTGCCTTTTTCACCCGCGCCGCATGCCAGCCAGGACGACGTGGCAGCGGCAGCCAGGGTCAAGCGAATGAGTTTTGGTATTTTCATCTGGGTCCGTAATCCCTGCGAATTTGCTCTTACTGCATGACCGCCGGCGAATTGGCAGCCAGTTCGCCGGTCGCCAGTTCGAGCGCGGCGAAGCTGAGGCGGTAATCAAATAGCGCGTTCAAAAAGTTCCTCTGCGCGGCGGTACGCGCCGTCTCCGCGCGCAGCAGGTCGGTGATGGTGGCCAAGCCTGCGGCATAACGGTTTTGGGTGATGCGCAGGCTCTCTTCCGCTTGCGCCGCTGCTCCGCGCGTAACGTCCACGCGATCGCGCGCCGTGGTCAGATTCAAATAGGCCTGGCGAACCTGCAGCCGGATCGCCGAGGCCAACTGGTTACGCATCGCCTCGGCCTGCCGCTGGCGTGCCCTGGACTCCTTGACGCGGGCGCGCCGGGCGCCGCCGTCCAAGAGATTGAAGTTCAGCGTCGCGCCGGCCATCCAATTGTCGTTGCCGCGCGCGAGAAACGTTTGGTTGTTCCGCTCCCAGGAGCCGAAGACGCTCAGCGTCGGCAGGAACTCGGCGCGCGCCATGCGCAGGCCGTTGGCCGCGCGCTCCTGCTCGATCTCCGCTCGCCGATAGTCGGGACGGGCGACAAGCGCCCTCTGCTGTCGCTCCGCGAGCGCTCCGGCCTCGAACGTCGCTTCACCCAGCCGGCCCTCAATTGTCACGGGCGAATCCTCCGGAAGCCCCAACGCCACGTTGAGCGTGGCATCGGCCAGTGCCGAAGCGTTCCTTGCGCGCAGCAAGTCTTCCTGCGCCTGGGCAAGCTGCACTTGGGCGCTGAGCAGATCGGACGGCACCGCGAGGCCCTGCTCCTCGCGCGCCTGGGCCCGCGCCAGGTCCGACTTCGTCGCCTCGACGGCGGCCTCGGCCACACGCACCGTTTCGCGCGCCAGCAGGACGTTGAAGAAGGCCTGAATCACATTGAAGATAATTTCCTGCCGCGTGCGCTCGCCGGCCATCGTCGCGCCTTGCGCTTCGAGACGCGCGTCCCGGACGCGACGTCGTGTCTGCCCCGCATCCCACATTGGCATGGAGGCCGTAAGCTGGGTTCGATAGTTATTGAGCGGCGGCGGGAAGTTCAAGAAGGGCAGAGCGAAATGCGGCGTCGCCAATTGCCCCTGCGACAACAGGCTGCCAAATACATAGACGGGGTTGTTTCCCCGCGTGAGGTTCTCGGAAAAATCCGCGCGCGGGTAACGCCCGGCCTGGGCAATCGCGATCCCCTGCTTAACGGCCTCCGAGTAAGCGTCGGCCGCCTGCACGGAGGAGTTGTTGCGGAGCGCCAGTTGCACCGCACCGGGCAGCGTCATGGCAGCCGGCGCCGCAGACAATCCCTGGGCGCGAAGCAATCCTCCGCCCATGGCAAGAACGATCGTTGCAAGGGTGAGAATTCTGGAGGGCTTCATCACGCTGCCTCGGAGGAGCTTTTTTCCAATTCTTCCGGGATGATTTCGAATGTGGTTTCGATGCGCGCGGTCCTCGAGATCATCGCACCCACCGAACAATACTTGGTCTCGGAAAGGTGAATGGCTGATTGCACCGCCTGAGGGTCAACCCGTCCCCACAGTTTATGCTTGATCACTACGCGGGTGAAGTAGCTGGGCGGCTCGGGGCGCTGCTCGGCGCTCACTTCGATTTCGTAGCCCGTCACACGCTGACGTTTCTTGCGCAGAATGTTGATCACGTCAAACGCTGTACAGCCGGCCAAGGCGAGCAGGGCGAACTCGATCGGCTTGGGACCGGTGTGGCCGTCTGCGTCGTCCATTACGAATGCGTGACCCGAGCCGGATTCCGCTACGAATTGTCGCCGGTTGCCTTCGGCCGTAGTTAGCCGCAGCTTTCCATGGATCATGCCTTATGTTCCCCTTCTGATGGATATCGCCGGTCCAAAACGTCCTTCAAGCCAGTCGCCAGCCGGCGTAGTACGTCGCAGGTTCCTCCTGCACCATCCCAACCAAAATTCCTCAGCCTTGGCATGGCTTAGCATTTTCCCTTCCTTGTAGGGATAAATGCAGTTTCGGCCCAAAGGTAACAGGAAAAGTCGAGATGGCTTTGTGTCGGGGGAACGAGCCATTCTGGCCACCGAATGCCGGAGCGGGTGTGCGGCTGGCCCCAAGGAATCAACGTTAAATAAAGACCGGAATGCCCAAGGCGCGTGCGCCCAGCTTCAATCCCAAATGCAGCGAGGTGCGTTTCAACCCGAAAGGAGCCAGCCACCATTGTTCGAAGAGAACCTTGCCTAGATGCCAAGTCCATCCCGTCTTGCGGAGTTG
>Ga0073934_10005318_pt1 | contig 20110 bp, 20 predicted proteins | sample LarsenN4metaG_FD_76834 | JGI IMG/M metagenome (GOLD analysis project Ga0073934, IMG submission 76834) | Hot spring sediment bacterial and archeal communities from British Columbia, Canada, to study Microbial Dark Matter (Phase II) - Larsen... ... | reverse complement strand
ACGGTGAAGACGCTGGCGCAGACGCTGCGCGGCCAGTTCAAGCGCATCCAGTTCACGCCCGACCTGGTGCCGGCCGACCTGGTCGGCACGCGCATCTACAACCCCAAGAACGGCGAGTTCGACACCTCGCTGGGGCCGGTGTTCACCAACCTGCTGCTGGCCGACGAGATCAACCGCGCGCCGGCCAAGGTGCAGAGCGCGCTGCTCGAGGTGATGCAGGAGCGCCAGGTGACGATCGCCGGCGTGTCGCACAAGGTGCCCGAGCCCTTCCTGGTGATGGCCACGCAGAACCCGATCGAGACCGAGGGCACCTACCCGCTGCCCGAGGCGCAGGTCGACCGCTTCATGATGAAGGTGCTGGTCGACTACCCGAGCGAGGAAGAGGAGTTCGTGGTCGCGCAGCGCGTCACCGGCGCGCCGGTGCAGGTGCAGGCGGTGGCCAGCATGGGCCAGCTCGCCGAACTCCAGCAGGAGTGCCGCAAGGTCTATGTCGACCCGTCGCTGATGCAGTACGCCGTCAAGCTCGTCAGCGCCACGCGCCGGCCGGCGCAGTACGGCCTGGCCGAGATCGCGAAGTACCTGAGCTTCGGCACCAGCCCGCGCGCCACCATCGGGCTGATCGAGGGCGCGCGCGCGATGGCCTTCATGCGCGGCCGTGCCTATGCGCTGCCGGAGGACATGACCGGTCTGGTCGCCGACGTGATGCGCCACCGCATCGTGCTGAGCTACGAGGCGCTGGCCGACGGCCTCTCGCCCGATCGCATCATCCAGCAGGTGATGCAGAAGATCCCCGCCCCCGACAAGCCGCTCGCCCCGCATGAACACGCCGGCGCCGCAAGGAACTGAGGCGGCCGACTCGGAGGCCCTGCTGCGCCGTCTCGAGTGGACGGTGATCCGCCGTCTCGACGGCCTGCTGCAGGGCGACTACCGCACGCTGATGCGCGGCGCGGGCCTGGACCTGGCCGACCTGCGCGAGTACCAGCACCACGACGACGTGCGCCACATCGACTGGAACGTGACCGCGCGGCTGCAGCAGCCCTACGTGCGCCAGTTCACCGAGGACCGCGAGCTGGCGGCCTGGTTCCTCGTCGACCTCTCGGCCAGCGTCGACTTCGGCTCCGACACCCGTGCCAAGCGCGGCGTGGCGCGCGAGTTCGTCGGCGTGCTGGCGCGGCTGCTCACCCGGCACGGCAACCGCGTCGGCGCCCTGCTCTACGGCACCGAGGTCGACACCGTGATCCCGGCGCGCGCCGGGCGCCTGCACGTGCTGCACCTGCTGCAGAAGCTGGCACAGCGCCCGGCCGAGGCGCCCCCCGGCGCCACGCAGCTGCGCGACCTGCTGCTGGCCGGGCAGCGCATGATCAAGCGGCGCTGCACCGTGTTCGTCGTGTCCGACTTCATCAGCCCGCCCGGCTGGGAGCATGCGCTGGGTGAACTGGAGCGGCGCCACGACGTGACGGCGGTGCGCCTGTACGATCCGCTCGAGATGGAACTGCCCGACCTCGGCATGGTGACCCTGCGCGACGCGGAGACGGGCGAGCAACTGCTCGTCGACACCCACGACGCCGGCTTCCGGCGTCGCTTCGCCGAGGCCGCCCGCTCGCGCGAGGAGTCCCTGCTGGCCTCGCTGGCCCAGGCCGGTGTCGACACGCTCGAGCTGGCCACCGACGACGACCTGCTCGATGCCATCCTGCGCTTCGCCGACCTGCGCCGCCAGCGCGCGCGGCTGGCCACCGGCGGCGCGCCCACCCACCTGATGCGCAACGAACCGCGGAGGGCGTCATGAAGGGCACGTTCCCGCTCAACTTCATCTGGCCGGAGATGCTCTGGCTGCTGGTGGCCGTGCCGCTGCTGGTGCTGGCCTACCTGTGGCTGCTCGGCCGGCGCAAGAAGACCGCGGTGCGCTACGCCAACCTCGCGCTGGTCAAGCAGGCGATGGGCAAGGCCGCCGGCTGGAAGCGCCACGTGCCGCCGCTGCTGATGCTGCTGGCCATCACCGTGCTGCTGCTGGCGGCGGCGCGGCCCGCGGCGGTGATCACCCTGCCCTCGCAGCAGGAAACGATCGTGCTGGCGATGGACGTGTCCGGCAGCATGCGCGCCGCCGACGTGCAGCCCAACCGGCTGGTGGCCGCCCAGGAGGCCGCCAAGGCCTTCGTCGCCGAGCTGCCGCGCAGCGTGCGCGTGGCGGTGGTGCAGTTCGCCGGCACGGCCGCCATCGTGCAGCCGCCCACCCACAGCCGCGACGATGTCTACGCGGCGATCGACCGCTTCCAGCTGCAGCGGGGCACCGCCACGGGCAGCGGCATCGTGCTCTCGCTGGCCGCGTTGTTCCCCGAGGCCGGCATCGACCTGTCGCAGATCACCGGCCAGAAGGCCATGCCGCCCTCGCCCGGCGACAAGCCCAAGGCCGAGTTCACGCCGGTGGAGCCCGGCTCCTACGGCTCGGCGGCGATCATCATGCTCACGGACGGGCAGCGCACCACCGGCCCCGATCCGGTGGAGGCGGCGAAGATGGCCGCCGACCGCGGCGTGCGCGTCTACACCGTGGGCATCGGCACCAAGGAAGGCGAGACCATCGGCTTCGAGGGCTGGTCGATGCGCGTCCGGCTCGACGAAGATGCCTTGAAGACGGTGGCCAACATCACCCGCGCCGACTACTTCTATGCCGGCACCGCGGAAGACCTGAAAAAGGTCTACCAGGGCCTGTCGACGCGGCTGGTGGTCGAGAAGAAGGAAACCGAGATCAGCGCGCTGTTCGCCGCGCTCGGTGCCTTGCTGGTGGCGGCCGCCGCTGCGCTGTCGGTGGCCTGGTTCGGCCGCATCACCTGAAGGTCTCCGCAATGCTGCTGAAGAAGGCCAGCGAGCGGGAGTGGGTCGGCGCCGGGTCGAACGGCGTGCAGCGCAGCCTGTTCCGCCACAACGACACCGGCGGGCGCTCGTCGGTGCTGCGCATGACGGCCGGCGCGCGGGTGCCGCGCCACACCCACCACGGCACCGAGGAGGTGCTGGTTCTGTCTGGCCGCGTGGCGCTCGACGGCGTCGAGATGGTCGAGGGCGACTACCTCTTTGTCGAGCCCGGCGAGGAGCACGACGTCGTGGCGCTCACCGACGCGCTGCTGTTCATCTCGACACAGAAGTCGACGGCTTTCGTCGAGTAGCCGCGCCTCAGGCGCGGCGCTGGTGGTAGCGCCACTCCTGCGTGCGCCCGCCGTAACCGTAGGCGGCGGCTCGAACATCGTGCACGTGGATGTAGCTCTCCTCGTGCAGCGGCCCGAACAGGGCCTCGAACGAACTGAACACGGCCTCGATGTAGCGCGCCTTCTCGGCCTTGGTGTTGGTCTCGTCGGTCACCTTCACTTCCAGCTGGAAGCTGCGCCGGTCGCCGGCCGACAGCGGCTGGCCGGCGACGAACCAGGTAGCCGGCTCGACAAAGTCGACCGCCACGGCGATCAGGTCGGGTTGCTTGCCGAGGTGCTCGACGGTGTGGCGGTGGACGATGGCGGCGGCGCGCGCCGCGAGTTCACGGTCGGCCGCCGCGGCGATGCGCAGGTTGATCAAGGGCATGGCCGCGCCTCAGACCTGGCCGCGTGCCAGCGCGCGGTGGCGTAGCAGCCGGTGGGCCAGGCGGCGCGCCGCGCGCAGCGCCTGCGCTCCGGTGCTGGCCAGCGCCGCGTTGGCGCCGCGCCAGACGTCGTCCAGGGCCTCGCGGCGCAGGGCTTCGGCTTCGACGCGGGCACGGTCGTGCAGTTCGGCGAGGCGTTCGGGATCGTGGGTCAGCGGTGTCATGGCGACTCCAGCAGTGGCTGTGGTGTGCACTTTATGAATGCACAGACCACTCGGAAACCGCATCCGGAGCGATACGGTGTTGCATGATCTGCAATGCCATCGGCCCATGAACCTCGACGACACCGCCCTGTTCGTGCGCATCGTTGAACTCGGCACCCTGTCGGCGGCCGCGCGCGAACGCGACGTGCCGGTCAGCCAGGTGACCCGCGCGCTGGCGCGGCTGGAGGCCCAGTGCGGCGTTCGCCTGTTGCACCGGAACACCCACGGCCTGAGCCTGACCGACGAGGGCGACACCTTCCTCGCCCACGCCCGGCGGCTGCTCGACACCGAGAGCGAACTGCGCAGCGAGCTGTCGGGGAAACTGGCCGGTCCGAGCGGCTGGGTGCGCGCCAGCGTCAGCACCATCACCGCCCAGACCGTGATCGTGCCCAGCCTGGCCACGCTCTACAAGCGCTACCCTCGGCTGCAGCTCGAGATCGCGGCCGACGACCGTATCGTCGACATGGCGCGCGAGGGCATCGACATCGCGATCCGCACCGGCAGCCCCGCCGGCGACACGCTGGTGGCGCGGCAGATCGGCAGCCTGCGACGCGGCCTGTTCGCCTCACCCGACTACGCGCGCCGTCACGGCCTGCCCGACTCGGTGTCCGCGTTGGCGCAGCACCGGCTGATCGGCAACAGCGCCAACCCGGTGCTCAACCACTGGCGGCTGGGCCGGGGTCGTGACATCCAGGAACTCACCGTGCGCGGCCACACCCGCACCGACAACACCGCCGTGGTGCTGTCGCTGGTGCAGCAGGGCCTGGGCATCGGGCGCATCGTCAGCATCGCGGCCGACCCGCTGGTGGCGGCGGGTGCTCTGGTTCCCGTGCTGCCCGAGCTCACGCCCGATGAGAGCCTCCCGGTGTACGCGGTGATGCTGCAGGAGCGCCACCGCCTGCCCAAGATCCGCGCCTGCATCGACCACTGGGCCGAGTGGCTGGCGAAGGTCTGATCAGGCCTGGAAGCGACCCTTCACCAGCCGCAGCACGCGGTCGCAGCGCGCCGCCAGGCTCTCGTCGTGCGTCACCAGCACGAACGCGGTGCCCTGGCTGCGCGCCAGCTCGATCATCAGCGCGAACACCGCGTCGGCGGTGTCGCGGTCGAGGTTGCCGGTGGGCTCGTCGGCGAGCACGCAGCCGGGCTGGCCCGCAAGCGCGCGCGCAATGGCCACGCGCTGCCGCTCGCCGCCCGACAGCTGTGCCGGCCGGTGCATCACGCGCTCGGCCAGGCCCACCTGCGCGAGCACGGCCTGCGCCCGCTCGCGCGCCTCGGCGGTGTCGGTACGGCGGATGCGCAGCGGCATGGCCACGTTGTCCAGCGCCGTGAACTCGGGCAGCAGGTGGTGGAACTGGTAGACGAAGCCGAGATGCCGGTTGCGCCACTCACCCTGCTCGGCCGCATCGAGCGAGGCGAGGTTGCGTCCGGCCAGCAGCACCGTGCCGCTGGTCGGCGCCTCCAGCCCGCCGAGCAGGTGCAGCAGCGTGCTCTTGCCCGAGCCCGAGGCGCCGACCACGGCGACCGTCTCGCCCGGCTGCACGGCGAGGTCGATGCCCTGCAGCACCGGCACGTCGAGCCCGCCCTCGCTGAAGCGCTTGTGCAGGTTCTGCGCCTGGACGATGGCCTCACTCATGGCGCAGCGCCTCGGCGGGTTGCAGGCGGCTCGCGCGCCAGCTCGGGTAGAGCGTGGCCACGAAGGACAGCAGCAGGGAGATCACGACGATGGGCACGATGTCGGACAGGCGCGGTTCGCTGGGCATGTGGTCGATGAGGTAGACGTTGGCCGGCAGCAGCGTGGTGCCCAGCAGCGCCTCGATCGCCGGCACGATGTGGCCGATGTTCAGCGCGATCACCAGGCCCAGCAACAGCCCGGCCAGCGTGCCGATCACCCCCGAGGCGGCGCCCTGCACCATGAAGATGCCCATGATCGAGCGCGGCGTGGCCCCCAGCGTGCGCAGGATGGCGATGTCGGAGCGCTTGTCGGTCACCGTCATGACGAGCATCGAGACGAGGTTGAAGGCGGCCACCGCCACGATCAGCGCGAGGATGAGGAAGAGCATGCGCTTCTGGATCTGCACCGACTCGAACCACTGGCGGTTGGTGCGCGTCCAGTCGCTGACCAATATACCCGGGCCCAGTTCGCCGGCGAGCTGCCAGCCGACCTCGGCGGCGCGGTCGCGGTCGGCCAGGCGCAGCTGCAGCCCGGTGGGCCCGGCCAGGCCGAGCAGCGCGGCGGCATCGTCGAGACGCATCAGCGCGATCGTGCTGTCGTACTCGTAGTGGCCGGCCTCGAAAGTGCCGGCCACGCTCAGCGGCAGCAGTCGCGGTGCACCGCCGGGGCGCGAGGCGTCGGGCAGCACGAGCGTGATGCGCTGGCCGGCCGTGGCGCCCAGCTTGCGTGCGAGCTCGGCGCCGAGCACCACCTGGTTGGCGCCGGGCGTCAGTGTGGCGAGCACCTCGTCGTGCAGGCGCGCGGCGAGGTCCGAGACCTTCGCCTCGGCGTCGACGTCGATGCCGCGCAGCAAAGCGGGATGCAGCTCGTCGCCGCGGCCCAGCAAGGCCTGCGCGGTCACGAACGGCGCCACCGCCGTCACCTCCGGCGAGCGCTTCACCGCCGCCGCCGTGGCCTGCCAGTCGGGCAGCGCGCGGCCGTTGGCTTCGAACAGCTGGACATGAGCGATCACCGACAGCATGCGGTCGCGCACCTCGGTGCTGAAGCCGTTCATCACCGACAGCACGATGATCAGCGCCGCCACGCCCAGGGCGATGCCCAGCATCGCCACCGCCGAGATGAACGAGATGAAGCCGTTGGCATCGCCGCCGCGGGCCGCGCGCAGGTAGCGCACGCCGACCTGCAGCTCGTAGGGCCACTGCTCAGGGCGCAGTCGCGCGCTCAGCGGCGTCGCCTCACTCATAGCGCAGCGCCCGGGCCGGTTGCACGCGGCTGGCCCGCCAGCTCGGGTAGAGCGTGGCCACGAAGGACAGCAGCAGCGAGATGACGGCGATCGGCACGATGTCGCCGCGTTGCGGGTCGCTCGGCATGCGGCTGATCAGGTAGACGCTGCCGGGCAGGAAGTTCACGCCCAGCGCGCGTTCGATGGCCGGCACGATCGTGTCGATGTGGAAGGCCACGCCCACGCCGAGCAGCACGCCGGCGACGGTGCCGATCACGCCGGAGGCCGCGCCCTGCACCATGAAGATCCCCATCACCGAGCGCGGGCTCGCGCCCAGCGTGCGCAGGATGGCGATGTCGGCGCGCTTGTCGGTCACCGTCATCACCAGGGTGGAGACGAGGTTGAAGGCCGCCACGGCAACGATCAGCGTGAGGATGATGAACATCAGCCGCTTCTCGATCTGCACCGCATCGAACCAGGCGCGGTTGCTGCGCGTCCAGTCGCGCAGCTCGTAGCCGCTGCCCAGGGACTGGCCGAGCTCGGCGGCCACGGTGCGCGCGGCCTGCACGTCCTTCAGGCGCAGCTGCACGCCGGTCGGCCCCTCGACGCGGAACAGGCGCGCGGCATCGTCGACGTGCATCAGCGCCAGGCCGCTGTCGTACTCCCAGTGGCCGCTGTCGAAGGTGCCCACCACGGTCAGCTGCTTCAGCCGCGGGATCACGCCGGCCGGCGTGACCTGGCCGCCCGGCGTGATCAGCGCCACCTTGTCGCCCTCGCGCACGCCCAGGCTGCGCGCCAGCTCGGCGCCGAGCACCACGCCCCAGCCTCCGGGCACGAGGCGGTCCATCTCGTCGCGCAGCTTCGCCGCCAGCGCCGTGACGCTGGCCTCGTCGGCCGGCGAGATGCCGCGCACCAGCGTGCCGCGCATCGCCTCGCCGTGGGAGACCAGGCCCTGTGCGGCCACGAAGGGCGCGGCGCCGATCACCTGCGGGTGCCTGCGCGCCTGCGCGGCGACGACGCGCCAGTCGGGCAGCGCGGCATCGCCGGCGGCGTGCACCTCGACGTGCGCCACCACCGACAGCATGCGGTCGCGCACCTCCTTCTGGAAGCCGTTCATCACCGACAGCACGATGATCAGCGCGGCCACGCCCAGCGCGATGCCGGCCATCGACACCGCCGAGATGAACGAGATGAAGCCGTTGCGCCGCCCGGCCCGGCCGCTGCGCGTGTAGCGCCAGCCGATCTGCAGTTCGTAGGGCCAGTTCATGTCGGCCGCATGCTACCCGAGGGCCATGGCCCCGCCGTGGCGCGCCGGATAATCCGGCCATGCACCTGCTCGTTCCGTTCGCATCGGCCCTGTCGGAGGCCGGGCGACACACGATCCGCGACCTCGCGCTGCCGAACCTCGACCGACTGCTCGCGCGCCTGCAGGCCGCTGAACGCCTGGGCACCGACGAATACACGCTCACGCCGCCGCACGAGGCCGCACTGGCCGCCGCGCGCGGCTGGGTGGGCGGTGCCGGCACCCTCCCCTTCGCCGCGCATGCGGCTCGGGAAGACGGCATCGAGGTGCTCGATCTCGCCTGGGGGCAGCTGACGCCGGTGCACTGGCACGTGGGTCGCGACGAGATCGTGCTGACCGACCCCGAGGCGCTGCAGCTCGACGAGGCCGAATCGCGCGCGCTGCTGGAGTCGGTGCGCGAGCTGTTCGAGAGCGAGGGCTTCGCGCTCGCCTGGGGCGCGCCGCTGCGCTGGTACGCCGCGCACGAAAGTCTGGTCGAGCTGCCGACCGCCTCGCTGGACCGCGTGGTCGGACGCAACGTCGACCGCTGGCTGCCCGAAGGGCCGCAGGCGCGGCTGCTGCGCAGGCTGCAGAACGAGGTGCAGATGCTGCTGCACACCCACCCGGTGAACGCGGCCCGCGAGTCGCGCGGTGCGCTGGCGGTGAACTCGTTCTGGCTCAGCGGCTGCGGGCGCTGCCAGGAAGTCGGCACCGACGCCGTGCGTGTCGATGCGCGGTTGCGCAACCCGCTGCTGTCGGACGACTGGGCCGGCTGGGCCGAGGCCTGGCGCGCACTCGACGCCGGCCCGCTGGCCGAGCTGGCCCGCGGCGCCGAGCGCGGCGAGCCCGTCGTCCTGACGCTGTCCGGCGAACGCTTCGCGCAGCGCTTCGAAGCGGCGGGCGGCTCCTGGCTCGCGCGGCTGCGGCAGCGCCTGAGTCATCCGGCACCGGCCGACGTGCTGGAGGCGCTGTGAGCGGCCCGGTCATCGCCCGCCGCGAGGCGCCACCGCGGGTCGTCTGGGCGCTGGAGCAGGCGGGCGTGCCGACGCTGCTGGCCCGCCTGTTCGCCGCCCGCGGCGTGCGCAGCGCCGACGAACTCGACGACGGACTGGCTCGACTGCTGCCGCCGGACACGCTGACCGGCGCCGCCGAGGCGGCCCGCCGGCTGGCCGACGCCATCGAGCGCGGCCAGCGCATCTGCATCGTGGCCGACTACGACTGCGACGGCGCCACCGCCTGCGCGGTGGCGATCCGCGGCCTCGCGCTGCTCGGCGCGCCGCGCGAGACGCTGGCTTACGTGGTACCCGACCGCGCCGTGCACGGCTACGGGCTGACGCCGGCGATCGTCGACCTCGCCGCGCCGCAGCGGCCCGACGTGCTGGTGACGGTGGACAACGGCATCGCCAGCCTCGAAGGCGTGGCGCATGCACGCCGCTGCGGCATGGCGGTGCTGGTCACCGACCACCACCTGCCGGCGCAGCAGGACGGCCGCGTCGTGCTGCCCGAGGCCGACGTGATCGTGAACCCCAACCAGCCCGGCTGCAGCTTCGCGAGCAAGAACCTCGCGGGCGTGGGCGTGATGTTCTACGTGCTGCTGGCGCTGCGCAGCGAACTGCGCGAGCGCGGCGCCTTCACGGCGGAGGCTCAGCCGCGGCTGGACGCGCTGCTCGACCTGGTGGCGCTGGGCACGGTGGCTGACGTGGTCAAGCTCGATGCCAACAACCGCCGGCTGGTGGCGCAAGGCCTGCGCCGCATCCGCGCCGGCCGCCTGCAGCCCGGCGTGGCGGCGCTGTTCGCCGCCGCCGGCCGTGACCCGCGCCGCGCCAGTGCCTTCGACTTCGGTTTCGCACTGGGGCCGCGCATCAACGCCGCCGGCCGCCTGGCCGACATGACACTCGGCATCGAATGCCTGCTCACCGACGATGCGGCGCGAGCCGCCGAGCTGGCGAAGACGCTGGACGGCATCAACCGCGAGCGCCGCGAGCTCGAATCGGGCATGCGCGAGCAGGCCGAGGCGCAGCTCGAGGCGCTGATGCCCCAGGGCGAGCCGCCGCCGGCGCTGGCCATCTTCGACGAGGGCTTCCACGAAGGCGTGGTCGGCATCGTCGCGGCGCGACTGAAGGACCGCGTGCACCGGCCGACCTTCGTCTTCGCGCGTGGCCAGGACGGCCTGCTCAAGGGCTCGGGCCGCTCCATCCCCGGCTTCCACCTGCGCGACGCGCTCGACCTGGTCAGCAAGCGCCACCCCGGCGTGCTGCGCCGCTTCGGCGGCCATGCCATGGCCGCGGGCGCGACGCTGGCCGCCACCGACCTGCCGACCTTCGCATCGGCCTTCGAGCAGGTGGCGCGCGAGTGGCTCGATGCCGCCACGCTGGCGCGCACGCTGCTCACCGACGGCCCGCTCGATGCGGCCCAGTTCGACACCGCCACCGTGCGCGCGCTCGATGCGCAGGTGTGGGGCCAGGCCTTCGAGCCGCCGGTGTTCTGCGACGAGGTGGAGATCGTCTCGCAGCGCCTGGTGGGCGAGCGGCACCTCAAGCTGTCGGTGCGCCACGGCGGCGCGCTGCGCGATGCGATCTGGTTCGGCCGCAGCGAGCCGCTGGCCTCGCGCGTGCGGCTGGCCTATCGGCTGAGCGTGGACGAATACAACGGCCGCGAGCGCGTGCAGATGGTGGTGGAAGGCAGCGAAGACGCCGGCTGAATGGGCTGGCCACACAGGTTGCATCTGGTAGCGCGGGGGCTCCACCGGCTGGCGATACTGCGCGGATCCGCCGTCACCATGGGCCGTCTGCCATGACCGATCCGCTCCACCCCGACCGCCGCACCACCCTCGCCTGGCTGATCGCGCTGGCCGGCGCCGCCACCACGGCCGCTTGTGGTGGCAGCGATTCGCCCGCCCCGTCGCCGAGCGGCAATGCGCCGGCACCCACCCCGCCGGCGCCGACCCCCCCGGCGCCGCCGCCGCCCGCGCCGGCACCGGCCCCCGCGACGATCACCGCCACCACGATCACCAGCAACCTCGCCAGCCCCTGGGGCCTGGCCTTCCTCCCCGACGCGCGCATGCTCGTCACGCTCAAGGGCGGCAGCCTGGTGATCGTCAGCGCCAACGGCCAGACGGTCACGCCGGTCACCGGGGTTCCCGCGGTCAACAGCAACGGCCAGGGGGGGCTGCTCGACGTGGCCATCGACCCCGACTTCGCCACCACGCCCTGGGTGTACCTGAGCTACTCCGAGAACGGCACCGGCGGCAGCGGCACGGCCGTGGCGCGAGCCCAGCTGGTGGGCACGGCGCTGCAGAACCTGCAGGTGATCTTCCGCCAGAGCCCCAAGGTGTCCGGCGACGGCCACTTCGGCTCGCGCCTGGTGTTCCGCAACGACAAGACGCTGTTCATCACCCTGGGCGAACGCCAGCAGGGCAGCCCGGCGCAGGACCTGACCAAGACCCTGGGCAAGGTGGTGCGCATCAACCGCGACGGCAGCATTCCGGCCGACAACCCCAACATGGGCGCTGGCGCCCTGCCCGGCATCTGGAGCTACGGCCACCGCAACCCGCAGGGGGCGGCGCTGCACCCCACCACCGGCGAGCTGTGGCAGAGCGAGCACGGGCCGCAGGGCGGCGACGAGATCAACATCTCGCGCGCGGGCCAGAACTACGGCTGGCCGAACGTCAGCTACGGCTGCAACTACGGCGATCCGTACTCCGGCAGCGACAACACCAGCTGCCGCATCGGCGGCACCGGCGGCGTGCACGCGCCGACCTACGTCGAGCCGCTCACCTACTGGGTGCCGACCTCGCAGGCGCCCGCCGGCCTGGCCTTCTACACCGGCAGCATGTTCCCGGAGTGGCAAGGCAGCCTGTTCTCGGGCGCGCTGGCCGGCGCCGGCGTGTGGCGCCTCACGCTCAGCGGCAATACCGTGGCCTCGCGCGAGCGGCTCGACTTCGCGGCGATCAACACCCGCATCCGCGACGTGCGCCAGGGCCCGGACGGCGCGCTGTACGTGCTGACCGACGGCAGCGGCGGGCGCATCGTGCGCATCGCGCGCTGACCTCACGCCTGCGGGCCGCGGGCCTGCTCCCTACAATCCGGGGCTCGATGCTGCCGAGTTCCTGGATGAATGCCGATCTGCACTGCCACTCCTGCGTGTCCGACGGCACCCTCACCCCGGAAGCGCTGGCGCAGCGCGCCAGCGAGCGCGGTGTCGAACTCTGGGCGCTGACCGACCACGACGAGATCGGCGGCCAGCACCGGGCGCGCGACGCCGCCCTGGCCCTGGGCCTGCCCTACCTCACCGGCACCGAGATCTCGGTCAGCTTCTGCGGGCAGACGGTGCACATCGTCGGCCTCGGCTTCGATCCCGACGACAGCGCGCTGAAGCAGGGCCTCGCGGCCACCCGCGGCGGGCGCCGCGAACGTGCGCTGGAGATGGCCGACAGCCTGGCCAAGGCCGGCATCCACGGCAGCTTCGAAGGCGCGCTGAAGTACGTGGGCAACCCCGACCTCATCTCCCGCACCCACTTCGCACGCTACCTCGTCGAGACCGGCGTGTGCGCCGACACCAGCGAGGTGTTCCGCCGCTTCCTCACCGAGGGCAAGCCGGGCTTCGTGCCGCACCGCTGGGCCGGCCTGCGCGACGCGGTGCACTGGATCACCGAGGCCGGCGGGATGGCGGTGATCGCCCATCCGGCGCGCTACAAGTTCACCGCCAACGAGGAGCACGCCCTCTTCAGCGAATTCAAGTCGCACGGCGGGCGCGGCGTGGAGGTCGTCACCGGCAGCCACAGCGCAGCGGAGGCGGTGCGCTACGCCGAGGCGGCGCTGGAGTACGGCCTGGCCGCCTCGCGCGGCAGCGACTTCCACAGCCCCGACGAGAGCCACACCGACCTCGGCGCCCTGCCCGAACTGCCGGGCAGCCTCACGCCGGTGTGGGAGGCGCTGCAAGACCGCATCCAGCGCCCGGCATGAAGGGCGCGCCGCCGGGCCGGCCCGGCCTGGGGATCGCGCTGGTGCTGGTGATGGCGGCGTGCTTCGCCACCATGGACACCACCGTCAAGTTCGTCGGCGCGCTGGTGCCGGTGCTGGTGGTGCTGTGGGCGCGCTACGGCGTGCAGGCCGGCGTGATGGCGCTGTGGCTGGCCGTGTCGTCGCGCCGCGGCGGCGCCGGCTTCCGATCGGCGCATCCGCGCTTCCAGGCGGTGCGCGGACTGCTCCTGCTGCTGAGTTCCACCTTCGGCTTCTTCGGCCTGCAGTACCTGCCGGTGGCGGAGTTCACCGCCATCACCATGCTCACGCCGGTGATGGTGACCGTGCTGGCCGCCACGCTGCTGCACGAGCGCGTCTCGCCGCTGCGCTGGGCGCTGGTGGCCGGCGGCCTGGCGGGCGCGCTGATCGTCATCCGCCCGGGCAGCGGGCTGTTCGGATGGGCCGCGCTGCTGCCCATCGCCGGCTCGATGGCCTACGCGAGCTTCCAGGTGCTGACGCGCAAGCTCTCGGCGCTGGAGAGCCCGTTCACCACCCACTTCTACACCGGCCTGACCGGCTCGCTGCTGGTGGCGCTGGCGCTGCTGGCCAGCGACGTGGACCTGCTGCCCGCGCTGCAGGCCGCGCCCGCCTCGGCCTGGGGCCTGCTGCTGCTGATCGGCGCGCTCGGAACGCTCGGCCACCTGATGCTGGTGCTGGCCTTCGGCCTGGCACCCACCGCCACGCTGATGCCGGTGATGTACGCGCAGATCGGCTTTGCGGCGCTGGTCGGCTGGCTGGTCTTCTCGCAGGCGCCGGACGGCTGGGGCTGGCTGGGCATGGCGGTGGTGGCGGTGTGCGGCGCGGGCAGCGCCTGGCTGAACGTGCGTGAGGCCGCGGCGGCGCGCGCGCCGGTCAGTGCGTTGGGAGCGGATACCATCATCGATTGATCCCGATCCCGCCATGTCCCAGTACTTCGAGGTCCACCCCGACAACCCCCAGCCGCGCCTGCTCAAGCAGGCGGTGCAGATCCTGCACGGCGGCGGCGTGGTGGCGATTCCCACCGATTCCAGCTACGCGCTGGTGTGCCACCTCGACGACAAGGCCGCCGCCGAGGCGCTGCGGCGCATCCGCGGCGTCGACGACAAGCACCACCTGACGCTGCTGTGCCGCGATCTCAGCGAGCTGGCCAGCTATGCTCGCGTCGACAACCGCCAGTACCGGCTGCTCAAGCTCGGCACGCCCGGGCCGTTCACCTTCATTCTGGAAGCGACGAAGGAAGTGCCGCGCCGGCTCTCGCACCCTTCGCGGCGCACCATCGGCCTGCGCGTGCCCGACCATGCGGTGACGCAGGCGCTGCTCGAACTGCTCGGCCAGCCGCTGATCGCCACCACGCTGATCGCGCCGGGCGAGAGCGAGCCGATGAACGACCCGCAGGAGATCCGCGAGCGCTTCCAGAAGCTGCTCGGAGCGGTGGTGGATGCCGGCGCCTGCCCGATGCAGCCGACCACGGTGGTCGACCTGAGTGGCGACACGCCGGCGCTGTTGCGCGCCGGGCGCGGGGATCCTTCGCTGCTGGGTCTCGCGATCGAGGCGGACTGATCAGCCGCGCTCGATGCGCGCCACGGCCGAGTGGGCGTGGATCGACTCGAAGTTCTCCACGTCGACCACGTAGCGGCCAACGCGCGGATCGGCGTTCAGCCGCAGCGCGACGTCGCGCACCAGGTCCTCGACGAACTTCGGGTTCTCGTAGGCCCGCTCGGTGACCCACTTCTCGTCGGCGCGCTTGAGCATCGGCCAGATCTCGCTGGAGGCCGAATCCTCGGCAAAGCGCACGAGTTCGGTCCAGGCGATGTCCTGCAGCAGTTCCACCCGCACGGTGACGTGCGAGCGCTGGTTATGCGCGCCGTAGTCGGAGATCTCCTTCGAGCAGGGGCACAGGCTCTTCACCGGCACCACCGCCTCGGCCCAGACGGCAATCTGGCCTTCCTTGGCCTCGACGATCCAGCGGCCCTGGTACTCCAGCAGGCTCTCGACGCCGGACACCGGCGCACGCTTGCGCAGGAAGAACGGGAAGCGCGCCTCGATGCGGCCGGTGCTGGCGTGCAGCTTGTGCAGCATCACGCCCATCTGCTGGCGCAGTTCGGCAGCGTCGATGGCGCGGTCGAGCGATTCGAGCCAGGCCACGAAGCGCGACATGTGCGTACCCTTCTGCTCCGCCGGCAGCGCCACGTCGAGATCCCACTCGGCCACGGTGGCGAGTTCGGCCGCGCCCAGGCGCAGCTGCATCGGATAGCGCACGCCGCGCACCCCGACGCGCTGGATCGCCAGGTGGCGTTCGTCGCGGGCACTCTGCGTGTCCGGGATGTGCAGCGCGTCTTTCAGGTTGCTCATGGCTTGGCTCGAAACTCAGCGCGCAGGATGCCAGCAAACGCCCGGCCGCGTGGCGGCAGGGCCTTGAAGCCGGCGTTCAGCCCCGTTCAATGGTTGACCGCCCGCACCAGCGCCGGCTTGGTACCGAAGCGCTTGATCACGGCCTGCTCGATGCCGGCGGCGTCCAGCCCGCACATCGCCAGCAGCTTGGCCGGGTCGCCGTGCTCGACGAAGGTGTCGGGCAGGCCGAGCGTCAGCACCGGCGTGGGCAGCCCGGCGGCGGCCAGCGCCTCGAGCACCGCGCTGCCGGCGCCGCCCATCGTGCAGCCTTCCTCGACGGTGACGATGGCCTCGTGGCTTCGCGCCAGGTCGGCCACCAGTTCCGCGTCCAGCGGCTTGGCGAAGCGCATGTTGGCCACGGTGGCGTCGAGCTTCTCGGCTGCGGTCAGCGCCGGGTAGAGAAGCGTGCCGAAGGCCAGGATGGCGATGCGCGAGCCCTGCCGGCGCACCTCGCCCTTGCCGAACGGGATGGCCGTCATCTCCTGGGCGATGGCGGTGCCGGCGCCGCTGCCGCGCGGGTAGCGCACCGCCACCGGATGGTCCTGGAGGAAGGCGGTGTACAGCGCCTGGCGGCATTCGTTCTCGTCGGCCGGCGTCAGCACGCTCATGTTCGGCACGCAGCGCAGGTAGGCGATGTCGTAGGCGCCGGCGTGCGTCGGGCCGTCGGCGCCGACGATGCCGGCGCGGTCGAGCGCGAACACCACCGGCAGGTTCTGCAGCGCCACGTCGTGGATCAGCTGGTCGTAGGCGCGCTGCAGGAAGGTGGAGTAGATCGCCACCACCGGCTTGAGCCCCTCGCAGGCGATGCCGGCGGCGAAGGTCACCGCATGCTGCTCGGCGATGCCGACGTCGAAGTAGCGCTCCGGGAAGCGCTTGTGGAACTCGACCATGCCCGAGCCCTCGCGCATCGCCGGCGTGATGCCGACCAGGCGCTGGTCCTTCTCGGCCATGTCGCACAGCCACTGGCCGAACACCTGCGTGAAGGTGGTCTTGGGTGGCACGGCCGGCTTCTGGATGCCCTGTGCCGGGTCGAAGGGCGTGGGCCCGTGGTACTTGATCGGATCGGCCTCGGCCAGCTTGTAGCCGTAGCCCTTCTGCGTGACCACGTGGAGGAACTGCGCACCCGGCTTGTCGCGCAGGTTCTCCAGCGTGGGGATCAGCGCGTCGAGATCGTGGCCGTCGATCGGGCCGACGTAGTTGAAGCCGAACTCCTCGAAGATCGTGCCGGGCACGACCATGCCCTTGGCATGCTCCTCGAAGCGGCGCGCCAGCTCGAACAGCGGCGGCGCGTTCTTCAGCACGTTCTTCGCGCCCTCGCGCGCGGCGGCGTAGAACTTGCCGCTCATCAGCCGGGCGAGGTACTTGTTCAGCGCGCCCACCGGAGGGCTGATCGACATGTCGTTGTCGTTGAGCACCACCAGCAGGTTGGGCACGTGGCCCATGTGCGGCATGCCGGCGTTGTTCAGCGCCTCGAAGGCCATGCCGGCGGTCATCGCACCGTCGCCGATGATGGCCACGGCATGGCGGTCCTCGCCCTTGCGCTGAGCGGCGATGGCCATGCCCAGCGCGGCCGAGATCGAGGTCGAGGAGTGCGCGGTGCCGAAGGTGTCGTACTCGCTCTCGTCGCGACGCGGGAAGCCCGAGAGGCCGCCGAGCTGGCGCAGCGTGCCCATGCGCTCGCGCCGGCCGGTGAGCACCTTGTGCGGATAGGTCTGGTGGCCGACGTCCCACACCAGCCGGTCGGCCGGCGTGTCGAACACGTAGTGCAGCGCGATCGTCAGCTCGACCGTGCCGAGGTTGGACGACAGGTGCCCGCCGGTCTTGGAGACGCTGTTGAGCACGTAGTCGCGCAACTCGGCGGCGAGCTGCTTGAGCTCCAGTCGCGACAGCTTGCGCACGTCGGCCGGGCTGTTGATGTTCGGCAGCAGCAGATACTTCATCGTCAGTTGTCCCGTTCGACCACCTTGTCGGCCAGCAGCGCGAGCGCGCTGGTGTCGGCCAGCCCGCTGCGCGCCAGCGCGGCCTGGGCCTGGGCACGCAGCTCCAGCGCATGCGCGCGGGCGCGCTCCAGGCCGAGCACGCTCACGTAGGTCGGCTTGTTGTTGTCCATGTCCTTGCCGGCGGTCTTGCCGAGCGTCTCCGACGCCTGGGTGACGTCGAGGATGTCGTCGACCACCTGGAAGGCCAGGCCCAGCGCATCGCCGTAGACAGCCAGCGCGTCCCACACCGTCGCGCCGACCGGGCCGCAGGCGGCGCCCATCAGCACGCTGGCCTTGAGCAGCGCGCCGGTCTTGCGGCGGTGCATGTCGCGCAGCTGGTGCTCGTCCAGCGGCTTGCCGGTGCTGGCCAGGTCGATGGCCTGGCCGCCGGCCATGCCGGCATGCCCGGCCGCACGGGCCAGCAGCGAGCACAGCCGGGCTTGCAGGGCCGGCGCCACGCCATGATCGGGCGTGAGTACCTCGAAGGCCAGCGCCTGCATGGCGTCGCCGGCGAGCATCGCCTGGGCTTCGCCGTACTTCACGTGTACCGTCGGCTTGCCGCGGCGCAGCACGTCGTTGTCCATGCACGGCATGTCGTCGTGCACCAGCGAGTAGGCGTGGATCAGCTCCACCGCGCAGGCCGCTCGCAGCGCCGCCTCGCGCTCGCCGTCCACCGCCTGGGCAGCGGCCAGCACCAGCAGCGGGCGCAGCCGCTTGCCGCCGTCGAGCACGCCGTAGCGCATCGCTTCGCCCAGGCCCGCCGGCGCGGCGGACGGAACCCAGGAGGCCAGGGCCGACTCCACGGCATCGAGTTCGCCGGCTGCCCAGGCGTCGAAATGCTGGCGCTTCATCCGACGATCCAGGGCTTGAGCTGCCCGTCCTCGAGCACCTTGACCTGCGCCTCGACGGCCTCGAGCCGGCCGCGGCAAAAGGCGAGCAGCTCGGCGCCGCGGCGGTAGCTGTCGATCATGCGGTCCAGCGGCAGCTGGCCGCCTTCCATGCTCGCGACGAGCTGCTCGAGTTCGCGCAGGGCGTCTTCGTAGCTCGCCGGCTCCTTGGCAGCCGTTGGGGAAGGGGGTGTTTTTGCCATGCGCAATCCAGAGGGGTTGATTGTAGTCAGCCCCGTTTCGCGGCCACTGGGGTTGTTGCACCAAAGTCGCGCGGCGCAACGCGGCCCGGCAGAGAAGCACTCGAGGAGTGCGGCTTTCCGCCCGGGGCACCCCCCCTGGGTACAATCCGCGGCCCGTCGCAGTCCGGCGGGTGCCTGAAGGCCCACGCCCGGGGTGTTCCGGGGTGGCGGTTTGACATCGGTTTTTGGAGATCCTGGGGATCATGTCCGACCTGAGCGTCCCGATCGAGGCGCTGCAGCGCTCCCGCTCGCAGCTTTCCGTCTCCACCTATTTCGATGCCGATCTCTACCGGCACGAGATGGAGCTGATCTTCGAGTCCGGACCGCGCTACCTCGGGCACGAGCTGTCGGTGCCCGAGGTCGGCGACTACCACGCCCTGCCCCAGGAATCGGAGGGCCGCGCGCTGGTGCGCACGGCCAGCGGCATCGAGCTGGTCTCCAACGTCTGCCGGCATCGCCAGGCGGTGATGCTGCGCGGCCGCGGCCACACCGGCAGCAACATCGTCTGCCCGCTGCACCGCTGGACCTACGACACCCACGGCAAGCTGCTGGGCGCGCCGCATTTCGCCGACGACCCCTGCCTCAACCTGCGAAACTACCCGGTGCAGAACTGGAACGGGCTGCTGTTCGAGGCGCGCGGCCGCGACGTCAACGCCGACCTGGCCCGGCTGGGCCCCAAGGTCGACCTCGACTTCTCCGGTTATGTGTTCGACAGCGTGCACCTGCACGAGTGCGACTACAACTGGAAGACCTTCATCGAGGTCTATCTGGAGGACTACCACGTCGCGCCCTTCCACCCGGGCCTGGGCGGCTTCGTCACCTGCGAAGACCTGCGCTGGGAGTTCGGCGCGCACCACTCGGTGCAGACGGTGGGCCCCAACAAGTCGCTCGCGCAGGCCGGTTCGCCGACCTACCGCAAGTGGCACGACGCCGTGCTCGCCTACCGCAACGGCGAGCCGCCGCGCCACGGCGCGATCTGGCTGACCTACTACCCGACGACCATGGTCGAGTGGTATCCGCACGTGCTGGTGGTGTCGACGCTGTTCCCCAGGGGCCCGCGCAAGACGCTCAACATGGTGGAGTTCTACTACCCCGAGGAGATCGCCGCCTTCGAGCGCGAGTTCGTCGAGGCGGAGCAGGCGGCCTACTGGGAAACCTGTGAAGAGGACGACGAGATCGCGTTGCGCATGGACGCCGGCCGCAAGGCGCTGCTCGAGCGCGGCGACGACGAGGTCGGCCCCTACCAGAGCCCGATGGAAGACGGCATGCAGCACTTCCACGAATGGTATCGGCGCGTGATGGGCGACCGTCTGGGCGATCGTTGAAGCGGCTCGCGGGCCGAGCGCCGGGCCGATCCCAAGCCGGCCCGCGCCCCCTCGGGGGGCGGCCGGCGTACTCGTCGGCCGGGGGGCTGACATGAGCGCTCCCTGGTTGATGGTGCTCGCGTCGCTGCTGTTCGCGACGATGGGCGTCTGCGTCAAGCTTGCCTCCGCCCACTACGCCACCGGCGAGATCGTGTTCTACCGCGGTGTCGTCGGGCTGGCGATGATGGGCGTGGTCGCCCGCTGGCAGCGCGGTTCGCTGCGCACCGCCGTGCCGGCAATGCACTT
>Ga0073934_10005316_pt1 | contig 20113 bp, 14 predicted proteins | sample LarsenN4metaG_FD_76834 | JGI IMG/M metagenome (GOLD analysis project Ga0073934, IMG submission 76834) | Hot spring sediment bacterial and archeal communities from British Columbia, Canada, to study Microbial Dark Matter (Phase II) - Larsen... ... | reverse complement strand
CGCAGGAGTCGGCGCACTGGATCACGCGCACGGCGCTTTGCGCGCAGGCGCGCAACGGCGTGATGTACGTGTTCATGCCGCCGCTGGCGCGGCTGGAGGATTACCTCGAGCTGGTGGCCGCGGTGGAGGCGACCGCCGCCGACATGCAGTTGCCGGTGCTGCTCGAAGGTTACGAGCCGCCGGCGGACCCGCGCCTGGTGCATTTCCGCGTCACGCCGGACCCGGGCGTGATCGAGGTGAACATCCACCCGGCGGCGAGCTGGGACGAACTGGTGGACCGCACCGAGCATCTCTACGAGGCCGCGCACCAGTCGCGGCTGACCACCGAGAAGTTCATGGTCGATGGCCGCCACACCGGCACCGGCGGCGGCAACCATTTCGTGCTCGGCGGCGCCACGGTGAATGACTCGCCTTTCCTGCGCCGGCCGGACCTGCTGCGCAGCCTGGTTTCCTACTGGCACAACCACCCGTCGCTGTCGTACCTGTTCTCCGGGCTGTTCATCGGGCCGACCTCGCAGGCGCCGCGCGTCGACGAGGCGCGCAACGATTCGCTGTACGAACTGGAAATCGCCTTCGCGCAGATGCCGGACATCGGCGACCGCTTCCCGCCGTGGCTGCTCGACCGCCTGCTGCGCAACCTGCTCATCGACGTCACCGGCAACACCCACCGTGCCGAGTTCTGCATCGACAAGCTGTATTCGCCCGACGGCAGCACCGGCCGCCTCGGCCTGGTGGAGATGCGCGCCTTCGAGATGCCGCCGCACGCGCGCATGTCGCTGGCGCAGCAGTTGCTGCTGCGCTGCCTGCTGGCGCACTTCTGGAAGACGCCGTACGCGCCGGCGCGGCTGGTGCGCTGGGGCACCGAGCTGCACGACCGCTTCCTGCTGCCGCATTTCATTGCGCAGGACTTCGCCGACGTGATCACCGAGTTGAACGCCGCCGGCTACCCGCTGCGCAACGAATGGTTCGCGCCGCACCTGGAGTTCCGCTTCCCGAAGTACGGCGACTTCGCCGCGCGCGGCATCGCCGTGGAATTGCGCCATGCGCTGGAGCCCTGGCACGTGATGGGCGAGGAGGGCGCCGCCGGCGGCACCGTGCGTTACGTCGATTCGTCGCTGGAACGCCTGCAGGTGAAGGTGACCGGCATGGCGCCGGACCGCTACGTCATCGCCTGCAACGGCGAGGCGTTGCCGCTGCAGCCGACCGGCCAGGTCGGTGAGTTCGTCGCCGGCGTGCGCTACCGCGCCTGGCAGCCGGCGTCCTGCCTGCAGCCGACCATCGGCGTGCATTCGCCGCTGACCTTCGACCTGGTGGACACCTGGATGCAGCGCTCGCTCGGTGGCTGCCAGTACCACGTCGCCCACCCGGGCGGGCGCAGCTACGACACGCTGCCGGTGAACGCGTGGGAAGCGGAGTCGCGGCGGCTGGCGCGTTTCTTCCGCATCGGCCACACGCCGGGCACGCTGGCCGTGCATCGTCGCGCGCCGAATGCGGAGTTCCCCTTCACGCTAGACTTGCGACGCCCCTGATCGCCACGAACCCGACATGGCCGCCACGCTGCTTCCCGGCTATCCGCGCCCGCGTGACCGCTACGACGAAATGTGCGCGGCCGACGGGCAGGCGCGCCCGCACTGGCGCCTGCTGGCCGAGGCGCTGGCCGCCACCTCGCCGGCGCAGTGGCGCGAGCGCGACGACATCGCGCAGCAGCGCATCCGCGAGAACGGCGTCACCTACAACGTCTACGCCGATCCCAAGGGCGCCGACCGCCCCTGGGCGCTGGACATCGTGCCGCTGCTGCTGGATGCCGGCGAATGGGCTGGCCTGGCGGCGGCGGTCGCGCAGCGCGCCGCGCTCCTCGACCGCCTGCTCGCCGACCTCTACGGCGCGCAGGCGTTGCTGGAGGACAAGTCGGTGCCGCCGGCGCTGGTGTTCGGCCACAACGGCTTTCTCTGGCCCTGCCGCGGCATCGTGCCGCCGGGCGGCCGCCACCTGCACCTGTACGCGGCGGACCTCGCGCGTTCGCCGGACGGCCGCTGGTGGGTGATCGCCGACCGCACGCAGGCGCCGTCCGGCGCCGGCTACGCGCTGGAGAACCGGCAGATCATTTCGCGGCTGTACCCGGCGCCGTTCCGCGACCTGCACGTACAGCACCTGGCGCCGTTCTTTCGCGCGCTGCAGCAGGCGCTGATCCGCCACGCGCCGATCGACGCCGATGAAACGCCGACGGTGGTGCTGCTCACGCCCGGCCCGCTCAACGAAACCTACTTCGAGCACGTGTACCTCGCGCGCCAGCTCGGCTTCACGCTCGCCGAAGGCCAGGACCTCACCGTGCGCGGCGAAACGCTGTACCTGAAAACGGTGGCCGGGCTGCAGCGCGTGCACGCGCTGTTGCGCCGTCTCGACGACGACTGGTGTGATCCGCTGGACCTGCGCGTGGACTCGACGCTGGGCGTGCCCGGCCTGGTGGAGGTCGCGCGCGCCGGCCGCGTGCTGATCGCCAACGCGCTCGGCAGCGGCGTGCTGGAATCGCCGGGGCTGTCCGGGTTCCTGCCGGGCCTGTGCGAGCGCCTGCTCGGCGAGCCGCTGCGCATGCCGTCGGTGGCGACCTGGTGGTGCGGCGAGGCGGCAGCCTGCGAGTACGTCGTCGAGCACCTGCATGAACTGGTGCTCAAGCCGGCCTACCCGTCGCAGCGGATGGAGCCGGTGTTCGGCAACCGCCTCGACGCCGACGAGCGCGCGCAATGGGTCGCGCGCATCCGCGCCCGCCCGAACGCCTACGTGGCACAGGAAATCGTGCAGCTGTCGCAGGCGCCGGCGATCGCCGCCGACCTCACCACCGGCGCGCGCGCCACCGGCGATGCGCCGCAACTGCAGCCGCGCACCATCGGCCTGCGCGTCTACGCGGTGGCGACGGAAGAGGGTTATGCGGTGATGCCCGGCGGCCTGGCGCGCGTGGCCGGCGACACCAGCATCGACGTGCTGTCGATGCAGCGCGGCGGCAGCAGCAAGGACATCTGGGTGCCGGCAGCGGCGAAGCCGGCGCCGGCTGCCGGCACGGTGGCGCCGCCGGCCCGCCTCGGCGCGCGCGATCTCGTGCGTGCGCCGGCGACGCTGTCCTCGCGCACGGCGGAAAACCTGTTCTGGCTCGGCCGCTACGGCGAACGCGTCGATTGCAACGCGCGCCTGCTGCGCGTGGCGATGCTGAAACTGCTCGACGACGGCGACAGCGATGCGCCGCGCCTGCTGCTGGGGCTGTGCGAGCGCGCCGGCCTGCTGGCACCGGCGCGGCAGCGCAGCGACGAACGCCTGCTCGCCGCGATCTTCGACGAAGGCAATGCCGGCAGCCTCGGCAACGACATCCAGCGCGCGCTGCGCGCGGCCATGCACGCACGCGAGCGGCTGGCAACGGCGCACTGGCAGGCCATCGAGCGCCTGCAGGACGCGGCGCGGCGCGCGCGCCAGGCACGGCCGAAGCCGCGCCTCGACCTCGCGCTGTCGCTGCTCGACCGCGTGCTGCTCGCCGGCACCACGCTGCAGGGCCACGTGCTCGACGACATGGTGCGCGACGCCGGCTGGCGCTTCCTGGTGATCGGGCGGCGCATCGAGCGCATCCAGCGGCTGGCGGCGGTGGTGCAGGGCGTGCTGCTCGCCGGCGCCGCCGAAACCACGCGGCTGGACACCGGCGCCATCGAGGCGCTGCTCGACATCGCCGACAGCAGCGACGCCTGGCGGCAGCGCTACCTGCGTGCGCCGGAACTGCTGCCGGCGCTGGACATCGTGGTGTTCGCCGCCGACAACCCGCACGCCCTGCTGTTCCAGGCGTCGAAGCTGGTGAGCGATCTCGGCAAGCTGCGCGCCGCCTGTGGCGGCGACGCACCCGAGATCGCCGGCGCCGACGGTTTCCGCGACGCCCTCGCGGCCCTGCGTTCGTTCGCGCTCGCCGACTGCGACCCGGACACCGCGGCGCCGGCGGCGCTGGCGCAGGCGATGCGCGAACTCGCCGCCCGCACCGGCGCGCTGTCGGCGGCGAGCGCGCAGCTCTCCGACCGCCTCGGCGACCGCTATTTCACGCATGTCGCCGACAACACCTCGCGCGTGCTGGCGGTATGACGATGGCGGCACGCAACGACGGCGCCGTGCATTACCGCATCCTGCACGAGACGCGTTACACCTACGCCGCGCCGGTGTCGGTGTCCCGCCACGTGCTGCACCTGTTGCCGCGCGCCTGCGACTGGCAGCGCGTGCAGGAGGCGAAGCTGGACATCACGCCGGTGCCGGCGCGCCGCGTCGACGGCAGCGACCCCTTCGGCAACCCGGAAACGCGCATCGCGTTCAGCGCGCCGCACGACGTGCTGGCGGTGACCTCGCGCGTGCGGCTGTCGGTGTCGCCGCGGCCGCGGCCCTGCGGTGGCGGCCGCGGGCCGGCCTGGGAGGCGGTGCAGGCGAGCCTGCGGCTGGAGGGCGACGCGCCGCTGGAGCCGCGCCGCTACCGCTTCGAATCGCCGCACGTGCGCGTGAAGAACGAACTGGCCAGCTACGCGCTGGCGAGTTTCACGCCCGGCCGGCCGCTGCTGGCCGCCACCGACGACCTGGTTGCGCGCATCCACCGCGAATTCCGCTACGACCCGGACGCCACGCACATCGGCACCACCGTGATGGACCTGCTGGCGCAGCGGCGCGGCGTCTGCCAGGACTTCGCGCATTTCGCCATCGCCTGCCTGCGCTCGCTGGGGCTCGCCGCGCGCTACGTCTCCGGCTACCTGTGCACGGAGCCGCCGCCCGGCTCGCCGCGGCTGGTCGGCGCCGATGCCAGCCACGCCTGGTTCGCGTTGTGGTGCCCCGGCGCCGGCTGGGTGGAATTCGACCCCACCAACGACTGCCGTGCCGACACCCGCCACATCCTGCTGGCGCAAGGCCGCGATTTCGGCGATGTGTCGCCGCTGCGTGGCGTCATCCAGGGCGGCGGCGCGCACAGCCTCGCGGTGGCGGTCACGGTGCTGCCGGTGGCATGACGGCGACGTGGCCGGTAGCGAATTCGGCGAGGGTCCGGGCTAGACTCGCCAGTCTCACTGTCCCGCTCCCGAGCTGACTCGATGGACCGAGAAGACCTGCCGTACGCAGGCCCGGCCGCCGGCACCTGAACGTGCGCCGCCTGATCCTGCTTGCCCTGCTGTGCGCCGGCCTCACTGCCGGCGTGTCCGCGCGCGCGCAGGATGCCGCCGCCGAGTTGATGGCGGCCTACCTGTACAACTTCACCCGCTTCGTCGAGTGGCCGGCGGCGCAGTTCCCGACGCCGCAGACGCCGCTGGTGGTCTGCACGCCGGACGCCGAGGCGCTCGACGGCCAGTTGCTGCGCATGCACGGCCGGCTGGCGCAGAACCGCCGTGTGGCGGTGCGCCAGGTCGAGGCCGGCGAAGCGCTCGCCGATTGCCAGGTGCTGTTCCTGCCGGTTTCCCACGCCGGCGTGCTGCGCGACTGGCTGGCCGCCGCCGAGGGCCGGCCCCTGCTGACCGTCAGCAACGTGCCGGGATTCACCGCGCAGGGCGGCATGGTCGGCCTGTACGTGCAGGCCGACCGCGTGCAATTCGACATCCAGCGCGAGCGCACGCAGGCGGCCGGCCTGCGCGTGAGTTCGCGCCTGCTGGCGCTGGCGCGCCGCGTCATCGACGGGGAACGGCCATGACGCGCCACTGGCCGCTCAGCCGACGCCTGCTGGCCATCCTGCTGGTCAGTGCCGGCAGCGCGCTGCTGGCGGCCTGGCTGGTGTTCGCCGTCGGCGCCACGCTGAAACTGCGCGAGGACGTGCTGCTGCGCCTGGACACGCTGCTGCAGGCAACGGCGTGGAACGCGCAGGCGGCGCTCGCTTTCGAGGACGATCGCGCCGCGCGCGAAACGCTGGCCTCGATGCGCCTGGACGCCAGCGTCGTCTACGCCTGCCTGGCGCGCCCGGACGGCGGCACCCTGGCCGAGATCCGCATCGGGCCCGCGCAGCATGCGTGCCGGCCGCTGGCCTCGGCGCGCCCGGCGTTCGTGTTGCCGGCGGCGATGCACCTGGTGGCGCCGGTGCTGGTCGACAGCGAGCAGGTCGGCACGCTGTACGTCGTCGCCGACCTCGACCCGGCGCGGCGGACGCTGGCGCGCTTCCTGCTGGTGATGGCTGCCTTCGCCGCCGCCGCGCTGGCGCTGGCGCTGCTGCTCGGCGCGCGCCTGCAGCGGCAGGTGACGCGGCCGGTGCAGGAGCTGGCGGAAACCGCGCGCCAGGTGTCGCAGCAGACCGACTACGCGCTGCGTGCGCAACGCCGCCACGACGACGAGATCGGCGAACTGGTCGACAGCTTCAACGCCATGCTCGGGCAGATCGAGGCGCGCGATGTCGCGCTGCAGCAGCACAGCGAAAAGCTCGAGCAGACGGTGGCCGAGCGCACCGTCGAGCTGCAGCGCGCGCGCGAGGTGGCGGAGGCGGCCAGCCACGCCAAGTCACGCTTCCTTGCCACCATCAGCCACGAAATCCGCACGCCCATGAACGGCGTGCTCGGTATGACCGAGCTGTTGCTCGGCACCGCCCTGACGCCGCAGCAGCGCGGCTACGCGGAGATCGTGCACCATTCCGGCGAGACGCTGCTGGCGGTGCTCAACGACGTGCTCGATTTCTCGCGCATCGAGGCCGGCAAGATGACGCTGGAAACGATCGACTTCGCGCCGCGGCAGGCGATCGAGGACGCCGTGGCGCTGATGGCGGAGCGGGCGCACGCCAAGGGCCTGATGCTGTCCTGCGAGGTGGCCGCCGACGTCGCGCCGCTGTTGCGCGGCGACCCGAACCGGCTCAACCAGGTGCTCAACAACCTGATCTCCAACGCCACCAAATTCACCCACGCCGGCGGCATCAGCGTGCGCGTGTCGGTGGCACTCGACGAGGGCTGCCTGCAGCGGCTGGCGATCGCCGTGCGCGACACCGGCATCGGCATGGACGCGGACATGCTGTCGCGCATGTACCAGCCGTTCGAGCAGGCCGACAGTTCGCACGCGCGCCGTTTCGGCGGCAGCGGCCTCGGGCTGGCGATCGTGCGCGAACTGATCGACCTGATGCAGGGCAGCCTGCACGTCGAGAGCACGCCCGGCGTCGGCAGCTGCTTCACCGTCGAGATCCCGTTCACGCGCGCGCAGGCCGCCGCCGGCAACGGCGAGTCGGCGCCGTCCGCCCGCGCCTCGGCGCTGGCGGCGCCGGTGCATGCGCGCGTGCTGCTGGCGGAGGACAACGTCGTCAACCAGCAGGTGGCGCGCGCCATGCTCGAATCCATCGGCTGCACGGTGGAAATCGCCCACAACGGCGTCGAGGCGCTCGCCGCCATCGCGCAGCGCGACTACGACGTGGTGCTGATGGATTGCCAGATGCCGGTGATGGACGGCTTCGAGGCGACGCGGCGGATCCGCGCCGGCGAAGCGGCCGCCCGCAAGGGGCACCTGCCGGTGATCGCGGTGACCGCCAGCGTGATGGCAGAAGAGCGCGCGGCCTGCATCGAGTGCGGCATGGACGACGTGATTCCGAAACCGTTCAACCGGCAGTCGCTGCGCGCTGCGCTGCGGTTGTGGGTGGCGCGCCGCGCCGCCGCCGGCACGTGAAACGCAAGGGAGGGTATTCACCATGAAGGTGTCTGCACAGAAACGACGGTTGCCGGCGCTGCTGGCCGGGCTGGCCGTGGCCGCGCCGCTGCAGGCGGCCGAGGACCTGTTCGAGTTGCCGCTGGAATCGTTGATGGAAGTGCGCGTGTCGGTGGCGTCGCCATTCGCCGAGTCGGTGATGGACGCGGCCTCCTCGGTGTACGTGCTGCAGCCGGCGGACTGGCAGCGGCATGGCGCGCGCAGCCTCGAGGACGCGCTGGCGCAGGTGCCCTCGGTGGTGCCCTACGCGTCGCTCGGCGGTGCCAGCATGTACGCCATCCGCGGCTACGCGAACGAGATCTCCGTGCGCGGCACGGCGATGCAGCTCGACGGCGTGCCGCTGAACAGCTTTTCCTACTCCACCGCCGCCTACAGCCTGCCTTACGTGCCGCTGCCGTTCTTCGAGCGCATCGAGATGATCCGCGGCACCGGCAGCGCGCTTTACGGCACCGACGCCTTCCACGGCGTCGTCGCGCTCAACACCTGGCAGCCGAAGGCGAACCAGCGCGCGGCGCAGGTGGCCGCCGGCACCGCCGCGCACAACCAGCAGTCGGTGGTGTTCGCCGGCATGCCCGCCGGCGTGCGTGTCAGCGGCGGCATCGCCAGCACGCACAACGGCGATGCCGGCATCCGCTACGGCTACATCGACCCGCTGACGGGGCTGCCGGGCAGCGGCACCTGGGACACCACCGAGCAGGACGACGCCGCGTTCCTGCACCTGACGGCGGGCAACGTGCAGGACGGGCTCTGGCGCGCGGGCCTGTTCGTCGACGCCTATGACAGCGCGGATTTTCCTGCCACCGGCACCCAGTTCCAGCGCCCGCTGCTGACGCAGGTGCAGGCCGCCAGCGCCGACTTCCTGCGCGACTCCAACAACATGGGCCAGCACTCCACGTTCCGCATGGCGCGTGCCGGCTACCAGCGTGCGCTGCGCGAGAGCCTCGACCTGGAGTTGCGCACCTACGCCTGGGAAAACGACCAGGACTGGATACTCGACGCCACCCGCTACCCGTCCGACGGCGAACTGCTCGCGAACGACGGCACGCCGCTGGCCTGCCGCCGCTCGCCGGCGGAAACCGGCGTGTCACCGCTCTACTGCCCGCACACGCAATGGCAGGGCACCGCCGAGCGCCGCGTCGGCATGCAGGGCCTGCTGCGACGCGAGGGCGGCGGCAACACGCAGTGGGCGCTCGGCGCCGGCCGCGACTGGTTCGACGTGCTGTCGGCGCCGGTGCGGCGGGTGTCGCCGACGGGCACGCTGTACTACGACAACCCGGCACCGTTCGAAGGCGTCGAGCGCGCCATCAACCACCTGTTCGCGCAGGCGCGCACCGACACCGGCCACTGGTCCTGGGTGTATGGCGCGCGCTGGGACAGTTACTCGGACATCGACGAGAGCGAGTTCTCGCCACGCCTGGCCGCGATGTACCGCGGCGCCGGCGCGGCCTGGAACGCGAAGCTGCTCTACGGCCACGCCTTCCGCGCGCCGAGCGCCGCCGAGCAGTACGGCTCCGGCGGCGGCACGCAGCAGCAGGCCGGCCTGAACCTGAAGCCGGAAGTGCTCGACACGCTCGAACTGGTCTGGCAACTGCGCGCCGACGACGCCGACACCGAACTGGTGCTGTTCGCCAGCAACTGGCAGGACGGCATCGTGCTGGTGCCGGTCGGCCCCGGCGTCAACCAGTACGTGAACAGTGGCGAGAACAGCGCGCACGGCGTCGAGTTCCTGCATCGCCGCAACCTCGGCAGCTGGCGCCTCGAGGGCAACGCCTCCTGGGTGTTCAGCCGCAATGAAAAATCCGGCCTCGAATACACCGGCTTTCCGGCGTGGCTGTTCAACCTTTCGCTGGGCCGCGCCTTCGCCGGCGGCTGGCTGCTGGCGATCAACGAGCGCGTGATGCTCGACGTTGCCGAGGGCGACACCCTCGGTGCCTGGGTGCCGCCGAAAGCGCCGCACTACTACCGCACCGACTTGCACCTCGGCTGGCAGCAGGACAACGTCCGGCTCGCCTTCGACGTGCGCAACCTGCTCGACCGCGACAACATCGCGCCGTCGATGTTCAACGCCCGTGGCGGCACGCCGGAAGCGGGCGCGGAACTGACGATGGCGGTCGAAGTCAGGCTGTAATCTCCACGAGCACCTCGCCCGGCGTCACGCGGTCGCCTTTCTTCACGTGCACGGCGGAGATCCGGCCGGCAATCGGGGCCTGGATTTCCGCTTCCATCTTCATCGCCTCGGTGATCAGCACCGGCTGGCCGGCCTTCACGGTGTCGCCTTCCTTCACCAGCACGTCGACGATGTTGCCGGGCATGGTGGTGGTGACGTCGCCGTCCTTGTGCGCGCTCTTGCGGCCCTTGCCGTGTTCCGGCACGTACTCGTTCAGCGCCTCGAACACCACTTCCTCCGGCATGCCGTCGAGCGTGAGGTAGACGTGGCGCTTGTTGACGCCCTTGGCGCCGACGCCGGTGATGGCGACGCGGTAGCTCTCGCCATGCACATCGATGACGAATTCCGTCGGCGTGGCCGCGCTGACGCCGGCCTTCTCGCCGTCCGCCGCCGCCGGCGGCCGCAGCGCTTCCGGTTTCAGCTTGCCGTCGCGGCGCTCGCTGAGCCAGGTCTTGCCGAGGTCCGGGAACATCGCGAAGGTGAGCACGTCCTCCTCGTTCTTCGCGAGATCGCCGATCTCCTCGCGCAGTCGCGCCAGTTCCGCCGGGATCAGGTCGGCGGGGCGGCCGTCGATCACCGGCTCGTGGCCGATCGCCAGCGTGCGCAGTTCGGCGTTCACCGGCGCCGGTGTCGCGCCGTAGTGGCCCTGCAGGTAGCGCTTCACCTCGTTCGTGATGGTCTTGTAGCGGGTGTCGGCGAGGATGTTCATCACCGCCTGCGTGCCGACGATCTGCGACGTCGGCGTCACCAGCGGCGGGTAGCCGAGGTCGGCGCGCACGCGCGGGATCTCTGCGAACACCTCGCCGATGCGGTCGAGCGCGCCCTGTTCGCGCAACTGGTTGGCCAGGTTCGACATCATGCCGCCGGGCACCTGGTTGACCTGCACGCCGACGTCCTCGCGCGTGAACTCGCTCTCGAACTGGTGGTACTTCTTGCGCACCGCCCAGAAATGCGCGGCGATCGCCTGCAGCTTTTCCAGGTCCAGGCCGGTGTCGCGTGGCGTGCCCTTCAGCGCGGCCACCAGGGTTTCCGTCGCCGGGTGGCTGGTGCCGTTGGCGAAGGCGGAGATCGACGTGTCGATGATGTCGACGCCGGCGGCCACCGCGACGTGCTGGCACATCGCGGCCAGGCCGGACGTGCTGTGCGAATGCAGTGCGAGCGGCAGTTTCACGGTGCCTTTGAGTGCGCTGACCAGTTCGCCGGTGGCGGTGGGCGTCAGCAGGCCGGCCATGTCCTTGATCGCGATCGACTGGCAGCCGAGCTGTTCGAGTTGCTTCGCCTGCTCGACGAAGGCGGCGGTGGTGTGCACCGGGCTGGTGGTGTAGCACAGCGTGCCCTGGGCATGCTTGCCGGCGGCCAGCGTCGCGGCGATCGCCGTCTTCATGTTCCGGATGTCGTTCATCGCGTCGAAGATGCGGATGATGTCGATGCCGTTCTCGCAGGACTTGTGCACGAAGGCTTCCACCACGTCGTCGGCGTAGTGGCGGTAGCCGAGCAGGTTCTGGCCGCGCAGCAGCATCTGCAGTTGCGTGTTCGGCAGCGCCTGGCGCAGCGCACGCAGGCGCTGCCAGGGGTCCTCGCGCAGAAAGCGAACGCAGGCGTCGAAGGTGGCGCCGCCCCAGACCTCCAGTGACCAGTAGCCGATGGCATCCAGCTGCGCGCAGGCCGGGAGCATGTCCTCGGTGCGCAGCCGCGTGGCGATCAGTGACTGGTGGCCGTCGCGCAACACGACGTCGGTGACGAGGACCTTGCTGGCTTGCTTGCTCATGGCGGCGTTTCCGGGCAGTGGTTCCGTGGGGGTGTCTGGGTTACAGGCCGGCGTGCGCGGCGATGGCGACCGCGATCGCCAGCGCGACTTCGTCCGGCCTGGATTTCTCCGAGTACTGCATCAGCTCCGGGTGCATTTCCACGAAGCCGGTATCGAATTCGCCGCGACGGAAATCCGGGTGCGCGAGGATCTGCTGGTAGTACGTCGCGGTGGTCTTCACGCCCTGCAGTCGCATGTCGTTGAGCGCGCGGGTGCCGCGGTTGAGCGCCTCTTCCCAGGTCAGGCCCCAGACGATCAGCTTCAGGCACATCGAGTCGAAATACGGCGGGATGGTGTAGCCGGTGTAGATCGCGGTGTCGACGCGCACGCCGGGGCCGCCCGGCGCGTAGTAGCGGCTGATGCGGCCGAAGCTCGGCAGGAAGTCGTTCTTCGGGTCTTCGGCGTTGATGCGGAACTGCAGCGCGTAGCCGCGGTAGCTGATGTCCTGCTGGCGGTAACCCAGCGGCAGGCCGGCGGCGATGCGGATCTGCTCGCGCACGATGTCGACGCCGGTGATCTGCTCGGTGATGGTGTGCTCCACCTGCACGCGGGTGTTCATCTCCATGAAGTACACCTGGTTTTCCGCGAGCAGGAATTCCACGGTGCCGGCGTTGACGTAGTTCACCGCCTGCGCCGCGCGCACCGCCAGCTCGCCGATGTAGGCACGCTGTTCCGGCGTCAGCTGCGGTGAGGGCGCGATCTCCACCAGCTTCTGGTTGCGGCGCTGGATGGAGCAGTCGCGCTCGAACAGGTGGATGGTGTTGCCGTGGCTGTCGGCGAGGATCTGCGCCTCGATGTGGCGCGGGTTGACGATGCACTTCTCCATGAACACTTCCGCCTTGCCGAAGGCCTTGGTGGCCTCGGAAATCACGCGGTCGTAGTTGCGGCGCAGCTCCTCCTCGCTGTTGCAGCGGCGGATGCCGCGGCCGCCACCGCCGGAGGTGGCCTTCAGCATCACCGGGTAGCCGATCTTCTTCGCGAAGCGGATGGCTTCCTCGAGGCTTTCGAGGTTGCCCTCGGTGCCGGGCGTGCAAGGCACGCCGGCGGCGATCATCGCGCGCCGCGCTTCGGTCTTGTCGCCCATGCGCGCGATCACCTCGGCCGAGGGCCCGATGAAGGTGATGCCGCGCTGTGCGCAGATCGCTGCCAGCTCCGGGTTCTCGGACAGGAAGCCGTAACCCGGGTGCAGGGCGTCGCAACCGGTTTCCACCGCCAGGTTCACGATGCGGTGCGCGTTCAGGTAGCCGGCCAGCGGGTCGTCGCCGACGTTGTAGGCCTCGTCGGCGCGCTTCACGTGCAGGGCGAAGCGGTCGGGCTCGGTGTAGATCGCCACCGAGCGGATGTTCAGCTCGGCGCAGGCGCGGATGATGCGCACGGCGATTTCACCCCGGTTGGCGATGAGGATCTTCTTGAGCATGGCGGCGGCTCCGGCCGGCGAAGGGCGGCGGCGTTGGCGGGCGTGACCCGGCGGTCGGGTCGGAACCTGCAAGCCTCGGGCCAGTGCCTGCGGATGTAAAACGAATATCTGTTATGTGATCCATAACGGATTGGTTATCGTTCGGGCGCCCAGCGCGGCAGGCACACACCGCCGAGGAGACGCCATGAACCCCAGCTACCTGCATCGCCTCACCCTGCGCCAGATCGAGGTGTTTCTCGCCATCGCCCGCCAGCGCAGCTACTCGCGCGCGGCGGACGAACTCGGCCTGACGCAGCCGGCGGTGAGTGCGCAGATGCGAGCGCTGGAGGCGGTCGCGCGGCAGCCGCTGTTCGACTACCTCGGCAAGCAGCTGTACCTGACCCCCGCCGGCGAGCGCCTGGAGCGGGCCGCGCGCGAGATCCGCCAGCGGCTGGTGGCGCTGGAAATGGAGCTGGCCGGCCTGGAGGGGCAGCTGCGCGGCGGCCTGATGCTGGCCATCGAGAGCGGTGCGCAATACCGCCTGCCCGCGGCGCTGGCCGCGTTCGCGCGCGAGCATCCGCAGATCGACGTGCGCCTCACCGTCGCGCGCCACGGGCACCTGCTGCGCCGCCTGCAGGACAACCTCGATGACCTGACGCTGATGACGCAGGTGCCGGCGGACGCCGGGCTGGCGTTCACGCCGGTCGCCGAGCACCGGCTGGTGGCCGTCGGCTGGCCGGGCCACCCGCTGGCCGGACGCCCGCTGCCGTTGCACGAATTCCTCGGCGAGACCGTGCTGCTGCGCGAGGAGGAATCGGGCACGCGGCGCGCGTTCGAGGCGTTCTGCCGCCGCGAAAGCTGCGTGCTGGCGCCGCGCCACCTGTTCGGCAGCAACGAGACCATCCGCCGCGCCGTGCAGGCGCGCATGGGCGTTGCGGTGCTGCCGGAAGAACTGGTGCAGGAAGACATCGCCGCCGGGCGGCTGTGCGCGCTCGATGTCCGCGGCATGCCGTTGCGGCATTCCTGGTGCCTGGTGCACCCGCAGGGAAAACACCTGACGCCGGCGGCGATCGCGTTCCGGAAATTCCTGTCGCAGTCGCTCGCGCGCCAGGACGGCCGCGGCGGTGGCGCCCGTACGGGTGGTGGCTAGCCACCCACAGGTCGGAGACGATCGCCGCCGCCGTCGCTGGCGACGATGAGTGGCGGAATCGCCACGCTGACGTCGTCGTCGTCGTCGTCGTCGTCGCCGTTGGCGAAATGCGAACCGTTGTTGATGTTGCCCGGCAGCACGCCGGGGTCGAAGGAACTGCTGCCGGTGTGCGTGCGCGGCGCGCCGGCGGCTCCGGCGGTTGCCGTGCCCCCGGACTCTGTCACTGCCCCCAGCCCAGGTGCACGAAGAAGAACCACCAGGCGGCGAGCGAGGCACAGAAGTTGGCGAGGATCGCGGGCAGGAACTTCAGGTGGGTCGCGAAGGTGTAGGTCTTGTCGAGGCTCATCGCCATGATGCCGGCCGCCGAACCCACCACCGTGAGCGAGCCGCCGATGCCGACCATCATCGCGTTCAGCGCCCACTGGCTCTGCGACAGCTGCGGGTTGGACATCAGCGCGGCCGCTTCCACCGGCACGTTGTCGAGCAGGCCGGAGATCACGCCGAGGGTGACGTTCACCCAGGTCGGGTCGACGTTCCCGAACAGCCAGGAGATGTAGGAGAGCCAGCCGACGTGGTTGAGGCAGGCCACGGCGGTGATGATGCCGATGAAGAACAGCAGCGTGTTCCACTCGACCTTCTGCATCTGCGCGACGATCGGCACCTCGATGTCGCGCTTGCTGAGGAACCAGGCGTAGAGGCCGACCAGCGACAGGCCGATGCCGAGCGCGAACTCGATGTCCACGTGCAGGACCATGTTCAGCAGGACGGCGCCCGCCACCGCAATGAAGCTCGCCACCGCCAGGCCGATGCCGCCGGGCTTGACGATGTTGCAGACGCCGCTGTCGTTGAAGATGTTGTCGCGGCGCACGTCGCGCAGGTAAAGCAGGTGCAGCAGCGCGGCGGAAACCACCCAGCCGAACAGCGCGGCCGGCGCCAGCAGCAACAGGCCGGCGATGGAAATCTTGCCGGCCAGCACCACCATCAGCGAGGTGGAGGTGCCGATGAACCAGACGCCGCTGTTGGAGGCGAGGATGATGTTGCACAGCGACACGTGCGTGTAGCGCTGGTCGTTGGAGAGCTGCGTGATGGACTTGCCGAAGATCATCGCCGTGGTGATGTTGTTCAGGAACGGCGACAGCAGCGCCGACAGCGCGCCGGTGGCCCAGAACATGCGGCGCGGCCCGAAGCCCCAGCCGAGCAGGCGGTCGTTGAGCGCGGCGAACAGGTTCCGCTCGGCGAGGATCTCCACGATCATCCACATGAACGCCATGAAGGCGATCAGCGCGAACAACTCCTTCTTGATGTGTTCCTGCGCCTCGACGAAGTGCGCCCAGCCTTCCGGGTTGCCCTGCGCGTAGTACCAGGCCGCGATCACGACCAGCGAGCTGGTCATGAACAGCGCCGGCTTGAACTTGTCCATGTGGATGACCGCTTCCAGCGCGATCAGCACCATGCCGATGACGAAGATGCCGAGGACGATGAAGCCGACGAGCGAGATGGGTTCGATGGTCATGGGCACACGAAGGGGTGGCGGGAAGCGGCGCGGATTATAGGCAGCGGCCTGCGGGGGTGAGTCGGTAGTTGCCGACAACGGGCAGGAAATGCCACGTCATCGCGTGACCCGGTGGTTTCAGTCGCCGGCGTGCACCGCCGGCAATGCCGCTGCCGGTGCCGGCTTGCGGAACAGCAGCACCAGCGGCAGCGCGAACAGCGTCACCACGAACACCAGGCGGAAGTCGTTCAGGTAGGCGATCAGCGCCGCTTCCTGCAGCAGGCGCGATTCCAGCAGCGCGGTGACGGTGCCGGCGTCCATGCCGCCGTCGAGGGTGCCGGCCATGGCGCGCACCGGTGCCGCCTGCAGGTGCTCGCCGAGCTGGGCGGCGTTGATCGCCACGCCGCGCGTGAACTCGGCGGCCACCACCGAGACGCCGAAGCTGGAGCCGAGGTTGCGCAGCAGGCTGAACAGGCTGGCGGCTTCGGTGCGCAGCGCCGGCTCGATGGTGGCGGTGGTGAGCGAGGCTACCGGCGCGAACACGCAGCCGAGGCCGATGCCCTGCAGCAGGCCGGTCCAGACCAGGTCACGCACCGGCGGCTGCAGCGTGAACTGCGTCATGCCCCACAGCGAGATCGCCACGAACACGAAGCCGGTGAAGATGACGATGCGCGGGTCGACGCGGCCGAGCAGCAGCTTGCCGACGACGATCATCGTCAGCATCACGCCGATGCCGCGCGGCGCCAGCAGCAGGCCGGTGTCGTAGGCGGTGTAACCGCCGAGGTGCTGCAGGAACGGCGGCAGCAGCGCCATCGTCGAGAGGATCACCACGCCGGCGATGAACACCATCAGCAGGCTGGCAACAAAGTTGCGGTCGCGGAACAGGCGCGGCGGCAGGAAGGGTTCGCGGGCGGTGAGCGTGTGCACGACGAACAGGTAGAAGCCCAGCGCCGCGATGATCGTCTCGATCCAGATTTCCTTCGATTCGTACCAGTCCAGCGTTTCGCCGCGGTCCAGCACCAGTTGCGTGCAGGCGATGGCGGCGGCGAGCAGGAAGAAGCCGGTGGCGTCGAAGCGGCGCGCGCTGTCGGGCGCGGTTTTCGGTACCGCGGCGAGCAGGCCGGCGACGGCGAGGATGCCGATCGGCAGGTTGATCAGGAACACCCAGCGCCAGTTGTAGTACTCGGTGAGCCAGCCGCCGATGGTGGGCCCGAGGATCGGCCCGAGCGTGACGCCGGCGCCCCACAGCGCCATCGCCTGGCCCTGCTTGGATGGCGGGTTGATGTCGAGCATCAGCGATTGCGACATCGGGATGATCACGGCGCCGGCGGCGCCCTGCAGGATGCGGAACAGCACCATTTCCGGCAGCGTCTGCGCCAGCCCGCACAGCAGCGAGGTGAGCGTGAACAGCACCACCGCGGCCACGAACAGTTGCTTGCGGCCAAAGCGCGCGCTCAGGAACCCGGTGAGCGGCATCACCACCGCGCTGACCACGATGTAGGAGGTGAGTACCCAGGCGGTCTGGTCCTGAGTCGCCGACAGCGAGCCCTGCATGTGCGGCAGCGCGACGTTGGCGATGGTCATGTCCAGCGTCTGCATCACCGTGGCCAGCATCGCCGAGGCGGTGATCAAGCGGTGGCGCGCCGGCGATACGGCAAGCGCCGGCGTGTCGTTCGTCATCAATCGAACCAGCGCTGCAAATTGTTGCGCCCGGTGTCGATCGCCACTTCCGCGGACAGGCCGGCGCGCAACGGTGGCTGGCCCTCGTGCGGCGTGATGCGGATGCGCACCGGGATGCGCTGCACCACCTTCACCCAGTTGCCGGAAGCGTTCTGCGGTGGCAGCAGCGCGAACTCGGCGCCGGTGGCGGGGCTGATGCTTTCCACCTCGCCGTGGTACTCGACGCCGGGATAGACATCGAGGGTGACGGTCACCGGCGCACCGACGCGCACGTCGGCGAGCTCGGTTTCCTTGAGGTTGGCTTCCACCCAGGTTTCGCTGTCCTGGACGATCGACAGTACCGCGCGGCCCGGCTGCACGAGGTCGCCGAGGGCGATGCTCTTGTTGGTGACGACGCCGCCGGCCGGCGCCAGCACGCGCGTGCGCGCGAGATCGAGTTTCGCCTTGTCGAGCTTCGCCAGCGCCAGCGTGTAGAACGGGTGCTTCTCCTTCGGCAGGTTGACGTTGTGGCCGAGGGCAACGCCGGCGCGCTGGTATTCCTGCTCCAGGGCGAGAATTTCCGCGCGCATGGCGTCACGCCGGTGCTGCATGTCGGCCAGCTGCGACTCGGACACCGCCTGCGTGTTGCGCAGGTTCTCCAGCCGCTCGACCTCGCGGGCGTAGTACGCCGCCTCGTGCTCGGCCTTCTTTTTCTTCTCGCCGACTTCGCGCAGTTCCGGGCGCAGTGCCTCGACGCGCGCCCACTGGATGTACAGCTCCGATTGCGCCGCCGCGACGGCGATGCGGTAGTCGGCGTCGTCGATGGCGAACAGCAGGTCGCCCTGCTGCACGCGGTCGTTGGTCTTTACCGGCAGTGCCACCACCTTGCCGGCCACTTCCGGGGTGATGTCGACGGTGAGCGCCTTCACGTAGGCGTTGTCGGTCGTCGTCGTCCTGCCGCCGGCGAGGTACAGCGCGGCGCCGGCGGCGAGCAGCACGGCGGGCACGAAAAGCATCAGCACGCGGCGCTTGCCGGCGGCGGCGGGCGGGCGGCTGTCCTGCGGGGAGTCGTGGTCGGGCGCGGTCATGGCGGGTTCCTGCGTGGTGGCGCGCGCTCAGCGCGCGGCGGCGAGGTTGCTGCGGATGCGTTGCAGCGCGGCGAGCAGGACGTCCTGTTCCGGCGCGCCGATGCCGGCGAGCGCGATCTCGCGGGTTTCCCGGCCGACGCCGCGCAATTCCTCGATGCGGGCACGGGCGCGGGCGGTGAGGTAGAGACGCCAGGCGCGGCGGTCGTCGGGGTCGCTGCGGCGTTCGAGCAGGCCGTCGCCCTCCATGCGGTCGACGAGGCGGGCAACCGCCATCGGCGTGACCTCGAGCAGGTCGGCGAGCTGGTTCTGCCGCAGCCCCGGCTGCCGCGCGAGGAAGGCCAGCGCCGCCCATTGCGCGCGGGTGACGCCATGGCGTTTCGCGCGCCGCTCGAAATCGCGACGCAGCAGGCGCGCGGCGTCGTAGAGGTTGAAGCCGAAGGTCTGTTCGGGGTCGAAGTCGCTCATGGCCTGCGCCGGGACGGGTGACGGGGGGCTGCGGGCAGCGCACCCGACGGGCGCTGGCCAGCGTCCCGTCGGGCGGGCGAATGATAAACATGCTTACTAATCACGGGCAGCGTGGAAACCGCGACAGCGCCTTGTCGGCCGGCGCCAGTGCTGCATGCCCGCTGGCGGCGGGCGCCGGCCTTGCCTATCGTTGGCCGCGACGCCTCCCGGAGCATCGCGATGACCAACACACCTCACCGGCCGCGCCGCGGCCTGGCGCTGGCCGCTCTGGCCAGCCTGGCCGTGCTGGCGGGCACGGCAGCGGCCGACGCCCGCCTGCCGGCAGCCATCGACCTCGCCCGCTACGCCGGCACCTGGCACGAGATCGCGCGCATCCCGCACTTCTTCCAGCGCAAGTGCGTGCGCGACGTCACCGCCACCTACACGCCGCAGGCCGACCACGTGCAGGTGGTGAACCGCTGCATCACCGGCGACGGCACGCCGATCAGCGTCAAGGGCAAGGCCTTCGTGCAGGACGCGCCGACCAACCGGAAGCTGAAGGTGGGCTTCTTCGAGATCCTCGGCTGGATGCCGTTCACCGGCGACTACTGGGTGCTCGACATCGACCCGGACTACCGCTGGGTGATCGTCGGCGGCCCCGGCAACGAGTTCGGCTGGATCCTGGCGCGCAGCCCGCAGCTGGAGCCGGCGTTGCGCGCCGACATCGACCGCCGTCTGCGCGGCCTCGGCTATGACCCGGCCGCCTTCAGCGCCGGCAGCGCCCCGGGGCGGCGCTGACCGCTTTTGTGAACCGGCGACATGCCGGGGTCGTCACCGGCTACTGACCCCTGACAAGCAAGTCAGTTAGGGTCCCCCTGTCGCCCCGGAACAACCCCGATCCGGGCGCCGTGCCGGCCCGCCGGCCGGCGCATCTCCCGACAGGAGCCATCGCCATGACCGCCATGTCCGCTGTCCAGGCCGCCAGCCGCCGTCCCGACGACCTCACCATCACTGCGCGCCAGCCGACCTTCGACCTGAAGTCGCTGATGGAAAGGCACCGCTACTGGCACGGCAACGACCCGGTGATGACGCATTTCTTCAACGCCATGCAGGCGACCTTCCCGCAGGGCGAGCGGTTCTTCATCGATTCCGCCCGCGACGCCAGTGACGCCATCGGCGAACAGAACCTGAGCGCGCAGCAGCGCGACGACGTGAAGCGCTTCATCCGCCAGGAGGCGATCCACGGCAAGG
>Ga0073934_10005315_pt1 | contig 20113 bp, 17 predicted proteins | sample LarsenN4metaG_FD_76834 | JGI IMG/M metagenome (GOLD analysis project Ga0073934, IMG submission 76834) | Hot spring sediment bacterial and archeal communities from British Columbia, Canada, to study Microbial Dark Matter (Phase II) - Larsen... ... | reverse complement strand
TGCCCGTGTCCGGTTGGCCGTTGCGGTCGACCGTGACGCCGCCCCAGGCGACCGCGTCAGGATGGGCCGAAGCGCCTTCGAATAGCGCATCGATGGCCCCTTCATTGAGGATCATGTCCGGATTCAGCAGCAGGAGATAATCGCCCTGCGCGTGCCGTGCCAGCAGGTTGTTGCCGGCCGCAAAACCGATATTGCCGCGGCTGGGAACGATCCTGACCTCCGGGAACTGCCGGGCCACCAGCGTTTCGGTCGAGCCGTCGCCGTTGTCCACCAGCAGAACTTCGAAGCCTTGGCGAAGGCAGGCCGGCGCGATGGAGGCGATGCAATCGGCGATGAGCGCCGCCGAGTTGTAGGCAACGATCAATATCGAAAGGAACGGTCGGTCGGCGTCATGGCCCGGACGGCCATCGGATTCCGATGAAAGCGGCGTGTCATGTTCGGCACAGGGAGGGAGAGGTGCGCTGCCCATGCGTTCAGACTTCTCTCGCCGCCAGATCGCGCTCCCACTTGATGCCGACCCCTGCCTTGCGCGCCCTTGCAGCGCGCATCCGGGCAAGCATCTTCATCGCCAGGTAGATCAACACGTCGACCACCGAAGCGCCGTTGCGCAGCGCGGTGCCGAGGTCGCCGACACTGTTCGAACCGGAGTAATGCGGGCTCGGGTAGTCCCTGCGGATCTGCTCGTTCCCCAGCCGTCTGCGGCTTTCGACCCGGATCTGATCGACAGCCTTGCGCGGCGGCGAGACCAGAAAGAAGACCGGCTGGCCGGAGCTATCTTCAGCGATGTTGCGCCTCTCGGTCTCCGGGAAGCGCGAATGAACCCAGATGTCGTCTCCGGTGATCGGGGGAAAGTCGCCGATGCGCTTATACCCGGCTTCCGAGAGCCCGAAGCAGCCCGAGCCGACCATCGCCTTCCTGACATAGGGCTGGGTCAGCCACACGCGGTAATAGGCGCGGACGAGGAAGTTCGAGCGGGACAGGTCCATGCGCAACGAAGGCGAGGCTGCCATGATCCCCGGCTGACGCAGGGCATCGGCCAGCGCGGCGAGCGACCGGTATTCACATCGCACGTCGGCATCGAGAAAGATGCGTGGGAAATGCAGCGCCTCGCGTGCGGCGGCGTTCATCGCCAGGGTTTTCGAACCGACCGGGAGATCGAGCACGATGGCGCTGGGTGCGGTCTTGCGCGCGATTTCCGCCGTCCGGTCGGTGCATCCATTGGCCGCGACAATCACCTGTATCCCGTGATCGTCAGGTGCGCCGACGAACATCGCCTCGAGGCACCGCGCGATGACCGCTTCCTCGTTGTGCGCCGGGATGATCACCGTGAAGGGGACGTGACGTGTCATTCTTTTCCACCGGTCGGCTAGTGCATCAAGCAAACCAAGGGGGCCGGATCATGACAGAAACCGAGCAGCGACCACCGGTTCCATCGAACTGACTCAAGCGGTTATCACGAGCCTATTTCTCTTCACCGTAGCGATAGTAGCCGTACTGATAGTTGTAGGACTGGCCAGCCGCCAGGGCGCGATACTTCGTCAGAACTACGCCGAGCACGTTGCTGTCGGACGCCCGCAGCCGGCGAAGGGCCGTCCGGGCCTGCGCGAAGGGAATCTTGTTGGCTTCCAGCACGAAAATCGTGCCGTCGACGACATGGCCCAGCAGGGGCGCGTCGGCGAGGCCCATCACCGGACAGGAATCGAAGATGATCACCGAGTACTCGTCCCGATATTTCTCGATGAATTCCTTCATTTGCACCGACGCGAGGATCTCGGCCGGATTGGGCGGGATTTCTCCCATGGGAAGGATCTCGAGGTTGTCGTGGACGCCCTTGACCACCGCCGCGCTCAGATCGACATGGCCAAGGAGCACCTCGACAAAACCGACTTTCGGCTTCTCGATGCCGAGCAGGTTGGCCACCGACGGTCGCCGGAGATCGGCATCGACGAGCAAGGTCTTGCGACCCAGGCTCGCGAACAATTCGGCAAGAATGACCGAGGTGGTCGACTTGCCTTCCGAGGCATGGCTGCTGGTCAGCTGGAGCACGTTGCGATTGCGGGGCAGGGTGAAATCGATCGCCGCCCTGATCGAGGAATAGGCTTCCATCAGGGCACTGAACCGGTTGGTTCCCGCGGCTTCGATGTCCTTTTCCTCCACGTACGGCGTGTGGCCAAGCAGCGGCAGGCCGATCTTGTCTTCGACATCCTCGAGCGACCGGATGCGGTCGTCGAGGGTCTCCCTGAGCACGGCCAGCCCGCCTGCGAGCGCGACACCAAAGACCAGCGCGATGACAAGGTTCTGCATCATGTTGGGGGCGTAGGGCGAGGACGGGACTGTGGCCGAGTCTAGCTTCCTGATCGCCCCGCTGTTGACCTGCGCGGCACTGCTGATCTGGTTGTAGCGATCAAGCAGCGACTTGAGCTGGTCGCGCAGGGCCTGGGCCTCGCGTTCGAGGACGCTGAGCTCGACATTCTGATCCTGCTCGGCAAGCGTGTCGCCCTTGATCGCGGCCAGTTCGGCCTCGAGCGCGTTTTGCTGGTTGAGGGCGACGGTGAATTCGTTCCGAACGGCCGACTTGATCTCGGCGCTGCTCTTTTCGATCTGGGAATCCAGAACCGCGATCTGCGCGAGCAGGTTGCGGATCTGCGGGAATTCGTCGTTGTAGCGCTGACGCAGATCGGCAAGCTGTGCGGATTTTTCGGTCCGATCCGCGATCAGTCCCTGCAAGACGGCGCTGTTCTGGACTTCCGGCAGCTGCGAGGCCGGCAGGTTCTGTATCGATCTCCAGCGCTGTTCGGCAACGATCCGGGCCGCGCGCGCTTCGGCCACACGCTGGTTGATGCTGGCGAGATTGGTCGACGTCAGGGTGGCAACCGTCCCGCCCGTCTCATCCGCACCTGCCATGGGCTGTACGACGATCCCGCTGTTGCGGGCATAGGTGTTGGCGACCCGTTCGGCATTTGCCAGCTGCTCGCGCACCAGTTGGATCTGGTCCCTCAGATAGTTGACCGCATACTCGTTGTTCTCGATCGAGTTGCGCGTGCCTGAGGCCACGAAAGCGTCGGCATAGGCGTTGGCAAGCTCGGCGGCGAGGGCGGGGTCCTTCGAACGGAACCCGATCGGAATGACCCACTTGTCTTCGGGAAATTCGGCGACGACCGAGCCGACGAGGATGGAGGCCGCCATCTTCTGCTTGGCCTCCAGCCACTTCTCGTCGCTCATTCCCGGCGGCCGGCGATCGTCGACATCCTCGCCCAGCAGATCCTTGCGCTCGGCGAGGTTGAGATCGTTGACCACCACTTCGGCGAGGCTGCGGCTCTTGATGACCTCGATCTGGGTTCCGAGATATTCGTAGGTCTGGTTGCTCGCGACGCCCTGATCGATGTCCTGGCCCTCGAGGATGTAGGAGCCGTAGGGCTCCACGATGACCTTCGATTCCGCCTGGTACATCGGGGTGGAGAGCAGGGTCACGATCAGGCCCACCAGCAAGGACGCGACGATCACCCCCACAATCAGCCAGCGCTGCCGGAACAGGATGCCGCGAACGGTCTGGAAGTTGATCAGCTGGGGCTGCGGCTGGAACGGCGCCAGCTGCCCTTCGGGCATATAGCTGTCGAGCCATGTCCCGCGACCTTCCGGCTCGGGAGCCTGAATGATTGACCTGCTGTTCATGACTTTAGTTGCTGTTCAGACCTGCGGTCGCGAAGATCCCGAAGGCCGGCAGGGCCTTGAGCAGATCTTCCCAGAACACTGCCAGACCGTCGGTACCCATCACCACCCGATCGCCCGGTTGAAGCACGGGATCAAGCATCGTTCCCTGCTTCAACTGACCGTAATCGAACTTGGCGATCATGATGCCCTCGGGGCTTTCGCGGAACACCGCCACCTGTTCGACCTTTGCGGTGCGGCGCGGGCCACTCGCCAGAGCGATGGCGGTGGAAAGCCGCGCACCAGGCTGGAAAGTGTAGACCCCGGGCTTCTCGACAGCCCCCTCCACCGTCACGAGGTGCGATGCATATTCGGCGATGTTGACGCTCACCATCGGTGTCTTGAGACCGGCTGCGGCAAAACGGCGGGTGACATCCTGCTCGAACTGTTTGGCGGTCATGCCGGCGGCAGGGATGGAGCCGAGCATCGGCAGCGAGACATTCCCTTCGACCCCGATGCGAACGCGCTCAAGCGACAGTTCTGGCTCCCGAAAGACGGTGACCGAGATCTGATCCGAAGGACGAAGTAGATAAACGTCGGCACGAACATGGGAGTAGTCGCTCTGGCCATATTCGGCCCGCGGTTGAGTCACGCTCGGCCCGATGACGGGGTCCGGTGTTGACGCGCACGCGGACAATGCAATTATCGCCGTCGCCGAGAATACAGTGCTCAAACCAGCACCCGATTTGCGGACCGTCATCCCTACCTCCTTCAATACGCAAACTTGCTTAGCCTCGGCCTTTCTGCAGCGCAACACGATAAGGACAGCAGCCGGTCACAAAATCCCGGCTGGGCGGGGTCGGGCAGGCTACTGCCCGGGAGCCGGGCCTTGATCGCCCGGAGGCAGTCGCCCGTGACGTTGCCCGACAATGTCGCCTCTCGCGCTTGTAATGGACGCAAAAGCTTGTAGCGGAACCGAAGGCCACGAGCGCGGATCGTGGCGATCGGATAAGGAAAGCTCAGGATAGCGACGCCAGCGATGCCGCTTGGACCTTCATTGCTCAGCTTGGGCGCCGCTGCCCTTTATGGAGTCGTGCTGACGGCCTGTCTCGCCGCCGCCATCGCGGCGCGACGAAATCGCCAGGCCGCGTGGCATCTGCGCTGCTGGCTGGCATTCGCCCTGCTGCTTGCCGCCCTCGCAATCTTGCGCGTCGTCGATTTCGAGGACCTGTTCCGCGATCATTTGCGCGAAATGCTTCGCTCCTCCGGCTCCTATGAATACCGTCGCACGATGCAGAGGCCGATCGCGATTGCCGTGCTCGGCATAGCAGCGATCGGCTTCGGCCTCGTGGTCCTGCTGTTCACTCGGCTGGCCCGGGCGCGGCGGGATGTCGCGGTTCTTGCGGGCGGCGCGGCGATGTCAGCCATGCTCTTGATTCTGGTGCTGCGGCTGGTGTCCTACAGCCCCCTGGATCGCATTCTTTTCGGCCCGCTCAAGCTGCACTGGATCATCGACCTCGGGTCTGCGCTCACCATCATGGGCAGCGCGGCAGGCTATATCTGGCTGGTGCGGCAGAGACCCTGACGATCCGCACGAGATCGCAAGTTGTCCCGGTTCATGCGCGTCCCGCGATAATCTGCGCGATCCTTCGGCTCGCGCGACCGTCCCCATAGGGATTATGCGCCTGCGACATGCGTTCGTAGGCGGATCGGTCATCGAGCAGTCTTTCGGTCTCGGCGACGATCGTCTCGGCGGCGGTGCCCACCAGCCGGGCAGTGCCGGCTGCGATACCCTCTGGCCTTTCAGTGGTATCGCGCATCACCAGCACCGGCTTGCCGAGGCTGGGCGCCTCCTCCTGGATGCCGCCGGAATCGGTCAGGACGAGGTCGGAGGCCTCCATCATCGCAACGAAGTCGAGGTAATCCAGCGGGTCGATCAGCGCGATGTTGTCGCGCCCTGCCAAGGCCGGACGCATCACCGAGGCGACATTGGGGTTGGGGTGCAGCGGATAGATGATCGCCACGTCCGCACGGAGTGCAAGTATCTGCAATCCTTTGGCAATCCCCGCCATTCCGGCCCCGAAGTTCTCGCGCCGGTGCGCGGTGACGGCGATGATCCGGCGGCCGGCGTAGCGCGCCTTGAGCGGCGCTATCGTCGGTGCGAGAGCAGGGTTCGCCGCGATCTTGGCCTGCGCGAACAGGAGGGCATCGATCACCGTGTTGCCCGTCACATGGATCGATCCCGGATTGACGTTCTCGGCGCGCAGGGCCGCTGCGGCGGTATCGGTGGGGGCGAAATGCAGGTCGGCGACGGCTCCTGTGACCTTGCGATTCACCTCTTCCGGCCAGGGCGAATAGATGTCGCCGCTGCGCAGGCCCGCCTCGACATGGCCCACGGGAATGCGGCGGAAATAGCATGCGAGGGTTGCCATCATGGTGGTCAGCGTGTCGCCATGGACCAGCACCCGCTCGGGCTTCAGGGTGTCCAGTGCCTCACCGAAACGGGTCAGGATGCGGGCCGCGAGCCCGTCGAGGGTCTGGCTCGGTTGCATCAGATCGAGATCGAGGTCGGGCGTCAGCCGCGCCATGCTGAGCACGGAATCGAGCAGCTCGCGGTGCTGGGCCGTCACCACCACCTGCACGTCGAAGCACCCGGTCTCGCGCAGTGCGAAGACGACCGGGAACATCTTGATCGCTTCGGGCCGGGTGCCGAAGGTGACGAGAATGCGAGGTTTCCCGCGCGTCTCGCTCATCGCCGCAGCATGCCCCGCGTGTCGAACACCAGCTTGCCCGAAAGGTCCTCGGACGAAAGATGCTTGAACGCGGTGTGATCGACCAGCACCACCACAATCTCGGCCTGCCGCAGGGCTGCGTCAAGCGTCACAAGTTGCGCGCCGGTCCCGGCGAAGGCCTCGGGCAGTTCTTCGGTGTAGGGTTCGACCAGCAATATGCGATCGCCGTGAGCGCGGGAAAGGCTTTCGGCGATCTCGAGCGCCGGGCTTTCGCGGAAGTCGTCGATATCGGGCTTGAAGGCGAGCCCGAGCAACGCGACCTGGCCATGCGGCGCAGCCTCGAGCAGCGCGCGGATCTTGCCTTCGGTGTGCACCGCCTTGTGATCATTGACCTCGCGCGCGGTCCGCACCAGGCGCGCGGCCGCGGGCGCGCCGGCGACCAGGAACCACGGGTCGACCGCGATGCAGTGTCCGCCCACCCCGGGGCCGGGCTGGAGGATGTTGACGCGCGGGTGGCGGTTGGCGAGGCGGATCACCTCCCACACATCGACCCCGATCACATCGGCGATCATCGAAAGTTCGTTGGCGAAGGCGATGTTGACGTCGCGAAAGGAGTTTTCGACCAGCTTGACCGTCTCGGCCACGCGCGCGGTGGTGGTCAGGCAATCGCCCTTGACGAAGCTGGTATAGAGCACGGCCGCGCGCTCGGCACAGGTCGGGGTGACGCCGCCGATCACGCGGTCGTTGTGCACCAGTTCATTGACGATCCGCCCCGGCAGCACGCGTTCCGGGCAATAGGCGAGCGCGATGTCGGCATCGTCGCCGCCGCCATCGCGCGGCACCACCAGATCGGGGCGCAGTTCGGCGATGATCCCGGCCACTCGCTCGGTGGTGCCAACTGGCGAGGTGCTCTCGACGATCACGCAGGCCCCAGGCAGAATTTTCGGCGCGATCGCGCGCGCGGCGGCCTCGACATATGAGATATCGGGCGCGTTGTCGGGCCCCAGCGGGGTGGGCACGGCGATCATGTAGAAGCTGGCGGTCGGCACCTCGGTCGACGCGACCAGCGTCTGCGCGGCAATCGCATCGCGAACCAGCTTGTCGAGATCGCGCTCCTCGATATGGACATTGCCCGCATTGACGGTTTCGACCACACGCGGCGAGACATCCACGCCGCACACGTTCCAGCCATAGCTGGCCAGCAGCGCCGCGGTCGGCAAGCCGATATAGCCTAGCCCGATCACCGCCACCTGGTGGTCGGGTACGGGATGGCCCAGCCCCTTGCGCCCGAGCGCTGCGGTGGCATCGAAAGGAGCATTCATGAAATCATCGTCCCGCGTGTCCGGCGGAACCATGGCCGCGAAGCCCTTAAAATCGCGTTAGGCTTGCTCCGCGCTTCACCATGAGCGGTGGCGCGGATTGCGCGTCAGGCGGGGCGGCGCACCAGCATCCGCGTGACTGTCGCGTCGAGATCCTCGCGGCTGTAGTCGGCCCATCGCTTGGCGATCTTGAGGTCCGAGGTATCGGCGCGCCCGATGATCGCCTCGGAGAGGATTTCGAAACCCGCATCCCTGAACAGCCTGCGGAAATCGCTCTGCTGCCAGCGGTTCTGGTACTGTACGTCGTTTTCGAACCAGCGCGCCCATTCGCTGTCGGAATATTGCAGATAGGCTTTCCGATGCGCCTTCTTGGCGTAGATGCACAGGTGATCCGACGGCACGATCTGCTGGGCCACCAACCCGCCCGGCCTGACCACGCGGGCAAGGCTGGCGGCGAGCACGGGCAGGCTGTCGTGGGGGATGTGTTCCATCACGTCGCTGCTGAAGACGAGGTCGAGCGAGCCGTCGGGGATCGCATCGAGCGAACCGTCGGGTGAAAGCATGTAATTGAAGCCGAGAATGGCATAGGCCTCGTCGAAATTCCTGCTGGCCGCCACCCGATCGAGCAGTGCGCACGCCTTCGCCGTCCGCTCCGGCCCCCGATCGGTGAGGCTCGGCAGGGCAGCGCGCAACGCGTTGACGTGGGTGAGAAAGCCGTCGAACTGGCGATTGTCCCAGACATCGAACACGGTCGCCTCGACCTCGTAGAAGGCGCGCAGGAACAGCGCCTCCCAGTGCACCCATCCCGTGCCCAGCTCGAGCACGCGCATGCCGTCGCGGATCCCCTCGTATTGCTCGATGAAAGCGAGGTTCTGGTCGGCGCGCGACAGGTAGTGGGATTGCACGCCTCCAGCACGGCGCTTGCCCCCGATCACGTTGCCGATGAGGCGGTAAGCGGACTTGGTCGCGCTGTTGAGCGAGAACGCCTTGAGGGCCAGGGCGGTGGCACGATAGGTCAGCATTGGGATCGGCTCCGGGTCGTGATCTGGCCCGTCTGGGGCAGACGAAGAAGGCTGGTCTGCGGCAGCCATGCGGCAAGCGTGCTTCGGACGCGGCCCGATCGGACAGCAGGCGCCGAGAGAGCGGGGAACGGCCCTTGCGACAAGGGCGGCGTCATGCCGACAGTCCTCATGCGGCATTGCCTTCGATAAAGCGCGCTAGCGCCTGATGCAGCTGCACCGCCGTCGGGGACTGTGACGCCGACCAAGCCGGCAAGGCGCCCGCTTGCGCGATGCGTTCCGATAGCTCGCCCTCGTCGTGTGCGACAAGGATGCCGGGACGCCCTTCGAGATTGCGCACGGTCGCCAGCTGGTGATCGTTGCGATGCTCGTTGAGCGCGGCGCGGCGCGGCACGAGGACGATCGGCTTCACGAAGCGCGCGGCGGTCAGCACCGTGCCGATGCCCGCATGGCTGACGATCATCTGCGATTGCTCGACCAGGCGCTCGAACTCGGCCGGCGCGATCTTGACCCGCGTGTCCATGTGGCGCGGCTGATAGGTGCCCTTGCCGATCTGGGCGATGACCGGCGCGGCCAGCTGCGGGGCGAGATCGTCCATTGCACGGATCAGCCGGTCGAAACCGAGCTGCATGCCCACCGTGACGAGGATCACAGCACCGCCCCGAAGTAGCGCGCCCCGGTTTCGGCTGCGACGTCCTCCCACTGGCTCCAGCATTGGTGCGCGAAGGTCTTGGACAGTTTCCCGCACATCGACAGGGCCTCGCCATTGGCGACGCTGTCGATCCAGAGCGTGCGCGCCCCGGTCAATCGGCCGGCAAGGATGCAGAAGAAGCCGGGCGCAGCCCCGGTCGATACAACCACGTCGGGACGGTGTCTGATCACCAGTCGCAACGCCACAAGCGCGCATTGCAGCGAGCGCAGGGGCATGTTCTGGTTGCAGTCGGGGAGCCGGTGGGCGCCAGCAATGCCGCGCTGCTCCGCAAGGGCGGGCTCGGTGGTGGCGAAGCGGACATCATAGCGCTCGAGTGTCGGGCGCAGCAGCATCAGCTGTTCCCAGTGGCCGCCGCCCGACGCCGCCGCGAGCACTTTGATGCCGTGTTTGCCCATCGGTGCCAAATCCTGCTTGCTGCGCTGCACAATCGTGCCTTGCGGGCCTATGGGAAAGCTGACGGTGCTGTCAATCGCCCGGGGTGATGCGTGCGACCTCGGCCAGCACCCGCTCGGCCCATTCGGGGCGGCAGATCAGCAAGTCCGGCATGTAGGTTTCCGCCCGGTTGTAGACCAGCGGCGCGCCGTCGATCCGCGAGCAGTGCAGCCCGCAAGCCCTCGCCACGGCGACCGGCGCGCAGCTATCCCATTCGTATTGACCGCCCGAATGCAGGTAGACCTCGGCTTGGCCGCGCACCACCGCCATGGCCTTGGCCCCGGCACTGCCCATCGGCACCAGTTCGCCGCCGAGCGCTGCAGCCACCGCCTCGGCCTCGCGCGCGGGACGCGTGCGGCTCACCAGGAACCGCGGGCGCGCGGCCATTGCGGGCAGCGTCGGCGGTTCGTCCGAGCGCAGCACGATCCCGTCATCAAGCCCCGGCAGCGCCACCGCGCCGATGCTTGCGACCCCGTTTACCGCCAGCGCGACATGCACCGCCCAGTCGGCACGCTCCTCGCCATATTCGCGCGTGCCGTCGACCGGGTCGATGATCCACACCCGGTCCTTAGCCAGGCGATCGGGGTTGTCTTTCTCTTCCTCTGACAGAAGGCCGTCGTCGGGCCGCAGGTGACGGATTGCATGGCACAGGAACTGGTTGGCGGTCGCATCGCCCGCGTGGCCGAGCGCCTTGCCGTCGAACACCCGGCTGGCGCGCACCGCGAGCAGCAGCTGCCCGGCCGCCTCGGCCAGCTGTGCTGCCAGCGCCGCGTCGCTCATGGCCTGCGCGCTCACTTGAGCGGAAGGATCTGCTGGATGATGAACCGCGCGGCTTCTTCGGGCGTCATGTCCACGGTGTTGACTCTTATTTCGGGGTTCTCGGGCGCTTCATAGGGGCTGTCTATTCCGGTGAAGTTCTTGAGCTTGCCCTCGCGGGCCTTCTTGTAGAGTCCCTTGACGTCACGCTGTTCGGCTACCTCAAGCGGGGTATCGACGAAGATCTCGATGAACTCGCCTTCGGGCAGCATGTCGCGCACCATCCGCCGTTCGGCCCGGAACGGGCTGATGAAGGCGGTGAGCACGATCAGGCCCGCATCCGCCATCAGTTTTGCGACTTCGCCCACCCGGCGAATGTTCTCGATCCGGTCGGCCTCGGTGAAGCCGAGATCGCGGTTGAGCCCATGGCGGACATTGTCGCCGTCGAGCAGGAAGGTGTGGCGGTTCATCAGGAAGAGCTGCTTTTCGACCTCGTTGGCGATGGTCGACTTGCCCGATCCCGAAAGGCCGGTGAACCACAGCACCCGCGGCGTCTGGTTCTTCATTGACGCGTGATCTTCGCGGGTGATGCTCACCGGTTGCCAGTGGACATTCTCGGCCCGGCGCAGGCTGAAGGCGATCATCCCGGCGGCAACGGTGGCGTTGGTATACTTGTCGATCAGGATAAACCCGCCGAGCTGGCGGTTGGTCTCGTAGGGTTCGAAGGTGATCGGCCGGTCGGTGGCGAATTCGGCCACCCCGATGCTGTTGAGGCCGAGCGTCTTGGCCGCGAGGTGTTCGCGGCTGTTGACGTCGATCTCGTACTTGGGCGGCTGGACGGTGGCGGTCACCGTCTGGGTGCCGAGTTTCAGCCAGTAGCCACGTCCGGGCTTGAGCGCCTCCTCGTCCATCCACACCAAGGTGGCGCAGAACTGATCCGAGGCCTGCGGCGGGTCGCCGGCGGCGGCGATCACATCGCCGCGGCTGCAATCGACCTCGTCGGCGAGGGTAAGGGTCACCGATTGCCCGGCAACGGCTTCCTCGAGCTCGCCATCGAAGGTCACGATCGACTTGACCGTGCTGGTCCGGCCCGAGGGCACGATCCGCACCGCATCACCCACCCGCACCGTGCCGCTGGCGATCAGGCCGGCGAAGCCGCGGAAGTCGAGATTGGGGCGATTGACCCATTGCACCGGCATGCGGAACGCGAGCGCCTGTGCCGCGGCATTGTCGACCTCGACGGTTTCGAGATGCTCGATCAGCGCCGGGCCGTCGTACCACGGGGTGTTGGACGAGGGCGCTGCGGTGATGTTGTCGCCCTTGAAGCCCGAGATCGGGATGGCGGTGAAAGCGGCGATCCCGATGCCCTTCGCGAAGGCGCGATAGTCGGCAACGATGTGTTCGAAGGTGGACTGGTCGTAATCGACGAGATCCATCTTGTTCACCGCCAGCACCACGTGGCGTATGCCGAGCAGGTGGACGAGCCAGGAATGGCGCCGGGTCTGCTGCAGCACGCCCTTCCTCGCATCGATCAGGATCACGGCGAGGTCTGCGGTCGAGGCGCCGGTCACCATGTTGCGGGTATACTGTTCGTGTCCCGGCGTGTCGGCGACGATGAACTTGCGCTTTTCGGTGGTGAAGAAGCGATAGGCAACGTCGATAGTGATCCCCTGCTCGCGCTCGGCGGCAAGACCGTCGACCAGCAGCGCGAAGTCGATCTCCTCCCCTTGCGTGCCGTGGCGCTTGCTGTCGCTTTCGAGCGCGGCGAGCTGGTCCTCGAAGATCATCTTGGAATCGTAGAGCAGCCGCCCGATCAGGGTCGACTTGCCGTCATCCACGCTGCCGCAGGTGATGAAGCGCAAGAGGCTCTTGTGCTGGTGCTGGTGGAGATAGGCGTCGATGTCCTCGGCGATCAGAGCATCGGTCTGGAAGGAGGAGGGCGTGTCCATCAGAAATACCCCTCCTGCTTCTTGTCTTCCATCGAGGCGGACTGGCCCTTGTCGATCGCGCGGCCCTGGCGTTCGGAGCTCGTGGCGAGCAGCATTTCCTGGATGATCTGGCTCATCTCGCTCGCCTCGCTGATCGTCGCGCCGGTCAGCGGGTAGCATCCCAGGGTGCGGAAGCGCACCGGGCGCGTCACCGGCTCCTCGCCGGGTTCGAGGCGGAAGCGTTCGTCGTCCACCACCAGGATCAAGCCGTCACGCTCCACCGTCGGGCGCGGCTTGGAGAAATAGAGCGGCACAATGTCGATCCGCTCGAGCGCGATGTATTGCCAGATGTCGAGTTCGGTCCAGTTGGATAGCGGGAAGACGCGGATGCTCTCGCCCTTGTGCTTCTTGGCGTTGTAGAGGTTCCACAGCTCGGGGCGCTGGTTCTTGGGATCCCAACGGTGCGCGGCGGTGCGGAAGCTGAAAATGCGTTCCTTCGCGCGCGCCTTTTCCTCGTCGCGCCGTCCGCCGCCGAAGGCCGCGTCGAAGCCGTGGGCGGTCAGCGCGCGCTTGAGCGGATCGGTAAGCTGGGCCTGGGAATAGAGCGCGCTGCCGGTGTCGAAGGGGTTGATCCCCTGCGCCTCGGCCTCTTCGTTCTGGGCGATGATCAGTTGCAGGCCGTATTCGCGCACGGTGCGGTCGCGGTGGGCGATGAGGTCCTGGAAATCCCAGCCGCTCGCCACGTGCAGCATCGGGAAGGGCGGGGGCGCGGGATAAAAGGCCTTGCGCGCCAGATGCAGCATAACCGAGGAATCCTTGCCCACCGAATAGAGCATGACCGGGTTTTCCGCCTCGGCAACGACTTCGCGGAAGATGTGGATGCTTTCGGCCTCGAGCCGCTCGAGATGGGTCAGACTTCGCATGGCGTGTGCTGCTACACGCCGCACTGCACAAGACAAGCAAATTTGCCTTTGCTGCGCGATGGCGGACCTTGGCCGGAAAGCGCCGTGGCGGACTGCCTGCCAATGTCGAGACTTGCTCTGAACCGAACGAAACGCCACAGACGCGGACCGACAAGGGAGAGACACATGAACCAGCCATCAGGCCCGCTCGCCGGCCTCAGGGTGATCGAATTCAGCGGTATCGGGCCGGGGCCGCATGTCGCGATGCTGCTTGCCGATCTGGGCGCCGAAGTGGTGCGGATCGAACGGCCCGGAACGCAGGTTTCGAACCCCGTGGTCGAGCGGGCGCGGCACCGGCTGGCGCTCGATCTGAAGACGGACGAGGGCCGCGCTTTGTGCCGCGAGGCGGCGGCGCGGGCCGATGTGCTGATCGAGGGGTTCCGTCCGGGCGTGATGGAGCGCCTCGGGCTGGGGCCCGCGGAGCTGCTAGGCCGCAATCCGCGGCTCGTCTATGCCCGCATGACCGGCTGGGGCCAGGACGGCCCGCTGGCGCAGGCGGCCGGACACGATATCAACTATATCGCTATCACCGGCGCGCTGTCGGCAGTTGGCAAGGCGGGCGAGACCGCCACCCCGCCGCAGAACCTCGTCGGCGATTTCGGCGGCGGGTCGATGTATTGCGCCTTCGGGATCATGGCCGCGCTCTACGAACGCGAACGCTCCGGCAAGGGCCAGGTGGTCGACGCCGCAATCGTCGATGGGGCGACCAGCCTGATGAGCTTCTTCTTTGGCGTGCGCGGCCGGCCCTTCATTACCACCGAACGCGGCAAGGGGATGCTCGGCGGGGCGGCGCATTTCTACCGCTGCTTCAAATGCGCCGACGGCAAGGAGATTTCCGTGGGCGCGATCGAGCCGCAGTTCTACGCCGAGTTGCTCGCCAAGGCGGGGGCGCCGGCGGAATTGGCCGAGGGACAGATGAACCCCGCCAATTGGGACGATTACGCTGCTAAACTGGAGGCTCTGTTCCTGACCAGGACACAGGCCGAGTGGTGCGAGCTGCTCGAAGGCTCCGACGCCTGCTTCGCCCCGGTGCTCGAACTCGACGAGGCGCGCAATCACCCGCACATGCAAGCGCGCGCCGCCTATGTCGAACACGAGGGCGAATGGCACACCGCGCCCGCACCGCGGTTCAGCCGGACGCCCGGTGCGGTGCGTTCGAGCGCGGATGACGGCGCGGACGTGGTCGCCCGCTGGACGGCGGAAGCGTAATGGCCGGCAAGTATTTCGACGAGTGGATTGTCGGCGACCGGATCGAGCATGCGATCCGCCGCACCGTCACCGAGACGGACAACCTCCTGTTCTCGACCATGACGCACAACCCCCAGCCGCTGCATCTCGATGTCGAGGCGGCCAAGGCCAGCGGCTTTGGCCAGATCCTGGTGAACTCCACCTTCACCTTCAGCCTGCTGGTGGGCCTGTCGGTCGGGGACACCACGCTGGGCACCCTGGTCGCCAATCTCGGCTTCGACAAGGTCGTCACCCCCAATCCGGTCTTCATCGGCGACACGCTGCGTGCCGTTACGGAAGTCAGGGAATTGCGCGCCAGCAAATCGCGGCCCGATGCCGGGATCGTCACCTTCGTCCATGAGATGTGGAACCAGCGCGGCGAGGTGGTTTGTCGCTGCGAACGGTCAGCTTTGCTGCAGCGCAAGCCCCCGCCTGCTTGACGAAGCCGCCTGCCCCCGGCCACAGTCTGCGTCGGGAGAACAGGGAGGACAGCGATGCGGATGATTTCGGCCGGGCTGGCTGCCGTCAGCCTCATGGCGATTGCGCTTTCGGGCTGCAACCGCGAGGCGGCGCTCGACCCGGCGCAGACCGGCACTGGCGAGAACACGATCAAGCTCGCCGAGTTTCCCGACCGGCCCTATTGGGGCGATACGCACCTGCACACCGACAATTCGATCGACGCCTTCGGCTTCGGCGTGCGACTGGGGCCGGAGGAGGCCCTGCGCTTTGCCCGGGGGGAAGAGGTGACTGCCACCACCGGGGGCAAGGCCCGGCTCGAACGCCCGCTCGATTTCCTCGTGATCGCCGATCACTCCGATGGTCTCGGCGCGACAAGGCGGCTCTACGATGCACCGCGCTGGTATGTGCAATGGGTGATCGGCGACGAGACCGTGCTCCGCTGGTACGACATGATGCACGAGGGCCCGGAAGGATCGCAGCGGGCGATCGCCGAACTGATCACCGCAGCGGCCAACGATACCTTGCCCGAGGCGTTCAACGATCCCGAGAGCGCCCGCGAGGGCACCGAGGATCTGTGGAACGACCAGCTCGGCCTGCTCGATCGCTATAACGAACCCGGGGTCTTCACCGCCATTGCCGGTTTCGAGTGGACGCTGATGCCCGACGGCAACAATCTCCACCGCGTCGTGATGTTCCGCGACGGCAGCGACCGGACCCGCAAGACCCTGCCCCTGGGCGGCATCGACACCACCGTCGAGCAGCTGTGGGACTACATGGCGGCCTACGAGAAGAACACCGGCGGCAAGGTGCTGGCGATCCCGCACAACTCCAATGTCTCGAACGGCTTGATGTTCGAGATGACCATGGCCGATGGTTCGCCGATGACCGCCGCCTATGCCGCCCGGCGCGCCGCGGCGGAGCCGGTGGTGGAGGTGACCCAGATCAAGGGCGACAGCGAGACCCACCCCTTCCTCTCGCCGAACGACGAGATGGCCGGTTTCGGGGTCAAGGGCTGGGAACTGGGCAACCTCCCGCTGACCGCCACCAGCACGCCGGACATGCATGCCGGCTCCTACGCCCGCTCGGCACTGCTGCGCGGGCTCTCGCTCGAGGCGCGGCTGGGGGTGAACCCCTATGCGTTCGGCATGATCGGTTCGACCGACAGCCACACCGCGCTCGCCACCGGGGACGAGGATAATTTCTGGGGCAAGCACACGGGCAATGAGCCGGCCTACAAGGACCGTGCGATGCAGCCGCAGAACCTCGGGACGCGCGAGGGGCGGTTCGGCTGGCACTATCTGGCAGGCGGCTATGCTGCGGCCTGGGCGCGCGGCAATACCCGGGCCGAGATCTTCGACGCCTTCAAGCGCCGCGAAGTCTATGCCACCACCGGCCCGCGCATGACGGTGCGGATCTTCGGCGGGTTCGACTTCACCGAAGCCGACTGGAACGGCGACTGGGTGCGGGCAGGCTATACCCGCGGGGTGCCGATGGGCGGCGAACTGATCGACAAGGGCCGCGCGCCGACCTTCCTGATCAGCGCCTTGAAGGACCCGGACGGGGCCAATCTCGATCGGGTGCAGGTGGTCAAGGGCTGGCTCGACGCCAGCGGCGCGGCGCAGGAGCGGGTCTATGATGTGGTGTGGAGCGACATGGCCAAGCGGCCCCGCACCGCGCGAGGCCTCACCCCCGTCGGCGACACGGTCGACCGCAAGACCGCAACCTACACCAACACCATCGGCGCGGCCGAACTGCGCAGCGTCTGGACCGATCCCGATTATGCCAAGGGCCAACGCGCGTTCTACTATGTGCGCGTGATCGAGATTCCGACCCCGCGCTGGACGCTGTTCGATGCGGTGCGCTTCGGCTTCGCACTGTCGCCCGAGGCGATGGCGGATGCCGTCGCGCAGGAACGCGCCTATACCTCGCCGATCTGGCTCGGGCCGCCGCCGCAGGGGACGACATGACGCTTGCCGGCTGGGCCCGCGAGCCGCTGGTCCATTTTCTCGGCCTGGGGGCGCTGCTTTATGGGGCGCTGACCTGGGGCGGCACGCCGGTCGATCCGGCCTCGCGGGTGATCACCGTCGATGCCGCACAGCAGGCGCAACTGGCGCTCGGATTCGAGCGGGTGATGGGCCGCGCCCCGACCGATGCCGAACTCGACGCGCGGATCGAACGCTTCGTGCGCGAGGAGGTGCTCTATCGCGAGGCGCTGCGGCTGGGGCTCGATCAGGACGATGCGGTGGTGCGCCAGCGGATGGTCGCCAAGATGGACATGACCGCAAGCGCCGCCGCGGAGATTGCCGAGCCGACCGAGGCGCAATTGCAGGCCTATTTCGAGGCCAACCGCGCGCGCTATGCCGGGGCCCGGTCGGTCAGCTTCGAACAGCAGCTCTTTGGCGACCGGGCCGAGGCCGTGGCGGGTCTCGCCGGCAAGAATGGCTCCGATTACCTATCGGATGCGGGCCAGTTGAGCAGCCTGCCCGCCGAAATGACAGATGCTCCCTTGCGCGAGGTCGCGGCGCGCTTCGGGCAGCAATTCGCAAGCGGGTTGGTTCAGGTTCCTGCCGATGGCCAGTGGCACGGGCCGGTGCCCTCGGGCTTCGGCTGGCATATCGTGCGCATCACCGCCCGTGCCGCACAGGAACCCGATTTCGCGACCTTGCGCCCGCGCATCGCCAATGACTGGCGCAGCGCGGAGATCGCCGCCCGCGAGGCGCGCGCCTATGCGATCCTGCGCGAGGCCTACCGGGTCGAAATCGCCCGGTGACCCGCGTCCTATGCTCCTTGCTGGCGATCATCGTCGCGCTGGCGACCGCGCCGGCCATGGCCGACGAATTGCGCCCCGCAGTGATCGAACTGGCCGAGCGCGGGGCGGGAACCTGGGTGCTCGAATGGAAGCTCCCCGTCACCGCGTCGCGCGGTCCCGATGCCATGCCATTGGCGCAGCCGGTGTTTCCCGCCAGCTGCACGCCCATGGGCGATGTGGTGCAACGCGCGGCGGCACTGGCCCTGCTCGGGCGGCAGGCGCTGCGCTGCAAGGGCGACCTTGCCGGCGAGACCTTCGGACTGAGCGCCTTGCCGGGCGGTGGGGATGCCATTGCACGGTTCGTTCCGCTGGACCGCGCGCCGCAGACCTTTCGCCTCACCCCGGCCGCGCCCGGGGCAACCATCGCCGCCGCACCCGATACGGCGCAGGTCTTGCGCGACTACTTCGTGATCGGCGCCGAGCACATCCTGTTCGGCTGGGATCACTTGCTGTTCGTGGTCGCCCTCGTGCTGCTGGTGCGCCGGCCCTGGGCGGTGGTGAAGGCGGCGACGGCCTTTACCGTGGCCCATTCGCTGACTCTGGTGGCGACCAGCCTCGGCTATGCCGGTCTGCCGAGCCGGCCGGTCGAGGCGCTGATCGCGCTGTCGATCGTGTTTCTCGCGCTCGAAGCCCTGCAGCTGCTGCGTTCGCCCGATCGCGATAGCTTCACCCGGCGCTTTCCCTGGGCGGTGGCCTTTGCCTTCGGGCTGTTCCACGGCTTCGGCTTTGCCGGTGCGCTCGCCGATATCGGCCTGCCGCAAGGCGAAGTCGTCACCGCGTTGCTGGCCTTCAACCTTGGGGTCGAGGCCGGTCAGCTGGTGGTGATTGCCGGGCTGCTGGCGGGGTTGGCGCTGCTGGCGCGCATACCGCACCGGGCCGAGGCGGCCGTGCTCCGCCTGACGATCTATGCGATCGGCACCATCGGCAGCTACTGGCTGATCGAGCGCGTGATCGGCTAGGAGGCGTTCTGCGCCGGGGCCGGGGCATCGCCGCCGAGCGCCTGCCACAGCACGATCCGCGCCCGCGCCGCACGGCCCAGCGCAGCGGCTGCGCTTTCGCCGCTCGAGTCGGCGGCGCGGCGAGCTTCAAGCACCTCCAGGAAGTCCGCCAGACCTGCTCGATAGCGCGTTTCGGCAATCGCCGCGGCGCGGGCCAGCTGGTCGCGCTCGTCGACGGCAAGCCGCGCCTCGGCATCGGCAGCGTTGACCACCCCATAGGCTGCCTCTGCATCGCCAAGAGCGGTGAACACCGCCCCGCGATAGGCCGCGAAGGCCGCACGCTTTTCTGCGGCGGCGGCATCGATCCCCGCACCGACACGCCCGAAATCGAGCAGCGGCCCGGCGATCCCGGCCGTGAGCGAGCCGATGATTGAATCATCGTCGAAGAAGTCACCCGGGCTGAACGCGAGCAAGCCGATCACTCCCGACAAGGTAATACTCGGGAAGCGCTCGCGCGCGGCCGCGGCAAGATCGGCGTCGGTCGCGGCAAGCTCGGCCGCAGCGGCGGCGACATCCGGGCGATTGGCGAGCAGCTCCGAAGGCAGCGAGGCGGGCGCGGGTGCTGGAGCTAAGACCGGCGCGGGACTGGCCAGCGCGGCGCGCACAATGGCGGCATCCTGCCCGGTCAGCGTTACCAGCTGGCCGATCAGCCGAGCGCGTTCGCTCGCCAGTGCGGCAAGACGCACCGCCGAGGAACTCGCGGTCGCCTCCGCCCGCACGCGGTCGAAGCCTGGCGCAATCCCTGCCTCCTCGCGCACCTTCGCCAATGCAGCAAGCTGGCGCGCTGCGGCGAAATCCGCCTCGATAGCCTTGGCACGCGCGTCGAGCGTACGCCAGTCGATCACGGAGGCGGCGATCTCGGCCAGCAGCGCAATGCGCACGCCTTGTGCCTGCGCGCTCGCCGCGTCGATCCGCGCCAGGGCGGCGCGTTCCTGCGCCTTCAGCCGTCCGAAGATGTCGGCATCCCAGCTGGCGACGATATTGGCCCCGTAGGAGGTCTGTTCTTCGGGGATGAAGCCCTGCTGACCGGCCTGGCCGAACTGCGCGGTGTTGATGCGGTTGCGGGTGACATCGGCATCGGCGGTGAGGTTGGGGAGGCGCTCGGCCCCGGC
>Ga0073934_10005313_pt1 | contig 20119 bp, 23 predicted proteins | sample LarsenN4metaG_FD_76834 | JGI IMG/M metagenome (GOLD analysis project Ga0073934, IMG submission 76834) | Hot spring sediment bacterial and archeal communities from British Columbia, Canada, to study Microbial Dark Matter (Phase II) - Larsen... ... | reverse complement strand
GCGAGGCATACCGGATCGAGGGGCGCAGCGATCAGGAGGCGGCGGCAAACGGCTTCGATGTGACCATCCTGCTCGGCGGACAGATCAGGAACGGTCAATTGCGCCTCTTTCTCTGCTATTCCGCCGGAAACTTCATCCAGGCAACCGCCGATACGCCCTATCTCCAGATCGGGGAGCACAAATACGGCAAGCCGATCCTCGACCGCGCCGTCACCGTGGACACTTCCCTCCCCGACGCACTGAAGCTCGGGCTCTTGTCCATGGACTCCACCATGCGGTCGAATCTCAGCGTCGGCATGCCGCTCGACGTCATGACGATCCGGCGCGACACCTTTTCGGTCGATATCGACCACCGCATCGACCAGAACGACCCCTATTTCCAGAATTTGCGGCAGAGCTGGTCGGAGGCGCTGCGCGCAGCGCATCGCGCGATCCCGCCGCCGCCTTACCGATCGTCCGCAAGATAGGCTATTCGCGCGGCTGGTCGGCGTACACCACGAATGCCGGGACCCACTCCCCGCCGAGATTGATCCGCGCGCCGTAGGCTCTTGCCCGGCGGCTCGCAAGCGGCGACGACTCCGCGACAGGTCTTTCGAGGATCACCTGCATCTCCGGAAACCGCCCGCAGGCCTTCTCCTCCTGAAGCCGCGCAATGACCGCTGCGGTCTCGCCGGAGCCGCCGTCCGTGGCACGCACCACTTCCTCGGCATGCGCCTGACTGATACAGAGGATCCAGTTGCGGACGACGACTTCCTTCGACAACTCGAGGCGTTCCGGCGCCGCCCCACGACCCTGCACGGAGCCATCCGGCGTCGCAGCACCGGCCGCCGAAATCGCGAATGCGACCCCTAACGCCGTTGCAGCGCCCAACACCGTTCCGACTGCGGTCTTCACCTCATCCGCCCGCGCGCGTCGCTTCTCTCGTCGAGTCCCCGCCAAGGCAGCCGGATCGCCGGTCCGTCCCGGACCTTCCGAAGCCGACGCCCCCCAGCACCACGGCATGACCGTGGCCTTCCGACAATCGGCCTTCGGGCAACGAATACAAGCATCCTTGAGGGCTTTACCGGCGCACGCCTGTGGAGTGTGTCGCCTTGATGGCTGAGCGTTGCCGATCCGCAACGTTCGCCGCCCGAAATCGGGCGGCGGCGGTCATGAAAATATCACGGCAACGTCCGGAAATTATCACCTGAGGGTCGGTTTCGTTCGCCAACCTTCCGGACAGCTTGGGGGCAACGCCGTGCGCTCTGCGCTCGGCATGTCAGCAAGGAGAAGTCTCATGCGCAAGGTGTTGATTACCGCAGCCGCGGCGAGCCTGATGACGTTCGCGTCGGCGATTGCCAACGCGGCGGAGCTCAGCGGAAAGATCGTCAGCATCGATCCGGTGGCCGGAACGATCACGCTGGAGGACGGCAAGGTGATCAGGCTCCCGGCATCGGTCGATGCGGCCTCTTTGCAGATCGGTTCCGAGGTGAAGGTCACCTACGAGGAGCTAGCGCCCGAGGGCAGGCCCACGGAGGCCACAATGGTTGAGCCGGCCGGCTGACCGTCCGGCATCGACCGAGGAAACGGCGGTCGAGAGGCCGCCGTTTTCTTCCACGGTAGGGAGTGGGACCGCCGCAGGCGGTGGAGGGGGCTGCGGCCCGCTCCGTCCCCTCTCCACGCTTCGCGTGGTCCCCCTCCCCCATTCCATGGGCAGGATCGAAACTACCCCGCCGCCCGCACCCGCACCTTTGCGCCGCGTCTGACACCGGCGAGCGCTTTCACGTCGTCCAGCGCCTTCGCCCATATGTTGCACGGCGCGGCGAGACGGATCTCATCGCCCTTCGAGATCGGCGTGGGGCCGAAGCCGATGGCGACGGCATCGCCGTCCGGCCACCAGGCGATCTCGCCCGGTTCGACAATCGCCCGCGCGTTCCTCTCACGGGCGATCTTGAGCGGAACGTGGAAATAGACCTCATCGCCCCACGTTTCGGCCCTGGCCTCGAGCGGAAGCGCGTTCCAGACCGCGTCGGCGGTCGGCGTGTCGAGCAGCTCCGCTGCCAGATAGAGACCGGGGAACTCGAGGACAATGCGGCGCATGGGCGTCAGCGCTGGTTGAAGAGAACCTTCTGCGCTTCCTTGTCGTAAGCGAGATCGAGTTGCGGCTGGTCAGCCTTGATCGCCAATCCGCGCTGCACGGCCGGGCGCGCGTGCATCGTGTCGATCCATCGCTTGACGTTCGGGAACTCGGCGATGTCGATGCCGTGGCGCTCGAAGCCGCGTATCCAGCCGATCAGCGAGATGTCCGCGATCGAATAATCGTCCGCCACATACCGGCGGCCCTCCAGCCGCGTGTTCAGCACGCGGTAGAGGCGGTGTGCCTCGTTCGAGTACCGCGTTATCGCGTAGGGCACCTTCTCCGGCGCGTAGTTGCGGAAGTGGTTGCTCTGGCCGAGCATCGGGCCGACATTCCCCATCTGCCACATCAGCCATTCCTCGACCGCCAAACGCGCGCGCTCGTCCTGCGGGTAAAAGCGGCCGAACTTTCGGCCGAGGTAGATCAGTATCGCACCGGACTCGAAAACCGAAATCGGCCTGCCGCCCGGTCCTTCGGGATCGACGATGGCGGGAATCCGGTTGTTCGGCGAGATTTTCAGAAACTCCGGGGCGAACTGCTCGCCCTTGCCGATGTTGACAAAACGAACATTGTACGGCGTTCCCAGCTCCTCGAGCATGATGGCGATCTTGTAGCCGTTCGGCGTCGACCAGTAGTAGAGCTCGATGGGCCGGGTCTGTGCGATTGCCATTCGACTTCTCCGGACGGTTGTGCTGAACCGCCATGCGGCGGCGTGAACCGGGTCGACCTTAGCATGGCGAGTCCGGCGGTAAAGCAGCGCGGCGGCCTTTGCCTGGCGCTCCGCGGACATGCGAAACTTTATTGATTCGGCGGGCGTTTCCGCCTAGCCCTCATCCCGCAGCCCATGGCCAAATCCCGATCCGACGATCTCTTTTCCGCGCTCGAGGACGGCGTGAAGAACCTGAAGGCAATCAGCCGGAAGGCCTGCGGCGCCGAGACGCGCGCGGGCAGAAAGGTCGTTGGCGGCGGGGTCACCGACGGCGACTACAACGCGGCCGACATCGAGGTTCTGGAAGGGCTGGAACCCGTGCGCCGGCGCCCCGGCATGTATGTCGGCGGCTCTGACGAAAACGCGCTCCACCACCTCTTCGCCGAAGTCATCGACAACGCGATGGACGAGGCGGTCGCGGGTCACGCCTCGCGGATCGAAGTGGAGCTCGACGCGGAGGGTTTCGTCACCGTCACCGACAACGGGCGCGGCATTCCCGTCGACCGGCACCCGAAGTTCAAGGACAAGTCGGCGCTCGAGGTCATCATGACGACGCTGCACTCGGGCGGAAAGTTCGACTCGAAGGTCTATGAGACATCCGGCGGGCTGCACGGCGTCGGCGTGTCGGTGGTCAACGCGCTTTCCGAGCATCTCGAGGTCGAGGTCGCGCGCGGCCGCAAACTCTACCGGCAGGAATTTTCGCGCGGGAAGCCGCTGACGAAGCTCCTGCATCTCGGCGACGTGCCGAACCGGCGCGGTACGAAGGTACGTTTCCGGCCCGACCCGCAAATCTTCGGCAAGGCCGCCGGCTTCCGTCCGGCCCGGCTTTTCGCCGCGACGCGGTCCAAGGCCTATCTTTTCGGCGGTGTCGAGATACGCTGGTCGTGCGATCCGGCACTTGTCGCCGGAACGGACGTTCCCCCGGAGGCGACGTTCCATTTCCCGGGCGGGCTGCGCGACTATCTCATGGCGGAGCTCGGCAGCGAGGCGCTGGTCACTGCCGACATCTTCGCCGGAAGGACCGGTGCAACCGCTAACGGTCACGGAGCGGTCGAATGGGCGGTCGCGTGGTTCGGCGGCGACGGCTTCCTTCGCTCCTACTGCAATACGATACCGACGCGCGAAGGCGGCACGCACGAGGCGGGCCTGCGGGCGGCGCTGCTCCGCGGCCTGAAGGCGCATGCGGAGCGTACGGGCAACAAACGCGCGCAGGCGATCACGGCGGAAGACGTGATGACCTCGGCCGCGGCGCTGCTGTCGGTGTTCGTGCGCGAGCCGGAATTCGTCGGCCAGACCAAGGACCGGCTGGCGACGCCGGAAGCGACGCGGATGGTGGAGAACGCGATCCGCGATCCGTTCGATCATTGGCTCGCGGACTCGCCCAACGAGGCCTCAAAGCTGCTCGAGTGGGTGATCGAGCGCGCGGAGGAACGGCTTCGCCGCCGGCAGGAAAAGGACGTCGCGCGCAAGAGCGCGGTGCGCAAGCTCCGCCTTCCGGGCAAACTCGCGGATTGCAGCCAGAATGCAGCCGGCGGCACGGAGCTTTTCATCGTGGAGGGCGATTCCGCGGGCGGCTCGGCCAAGCAGGCGCGCAACCGCGCCAATCAGGCGGTGTTGCCGCTGCGCGGCAAGATTCTCAACGTCGCCAGCGCCGGCCGCGAGAAGCTGGCACAGAACCAGCAGCTTGCCGACCTCGTGCAGGCGCTCGGCGTCGGGGTGCGCGGCAGCTACCGCGATGCGGACCTCCGTTACGACCGCATCGTCATCATGACCGATGCGGACGTCGACGGGGCGCACATCGCCTCGCTCCTCATCACGTTCTTCTACCGGGAGATGCCGGACCTGATCCGCAACGGGCATCTGTTTCTGGCTGTACCCCCGCTCTATCGGCTCAGCCAGGGCGGCAAGACGATGTACGCGCGCGACGACGCGCATCGCGAGGAGCTGCTCAGGACCGAGTTCAGCGGGCGCGGCAAGGTCGAGGTGAGCCGGTTCAAGGGTCTCGGCGAAATGCTTCCGTCGCAGCTCAAGGAAACGACGATGGACCCGGCGAACCGGACGTTGCTTCGCGTCGAGATCGCCGAGGCGGACAACGCCCTCACTGGCAAGGTCGTCGAGAGCCTGATGGGGAACAAGCCCGAAGAGCGTTTCCGCTTCATCCAGGAGCGCGCGGAGTTCGCGAAGGACCTGGATGTGTGAGTCTTGTTCCTCCCCCGTTTTACGGGGGAGGGGGACCGCCGATGGGCGGTGGAGGGGGCAGCCACCCGCACGTCGAGTTGTCGCCCCCTCCACCACGCTGCGCGTGGTCCCCCTCCCCCGCTACGCGGGGGAGGATTTACGAGCCCGGTGTCGCGCCATGCCACGCTCCATCGCCACCGTCACCCGGGCGGGTCGCGTTCTTTCTGAATACCGATGATTTCAGCCGCGACCACGCACTTCTTCTCAATCGCGGCGTTGCGTTTCTGGAGGTGCCGCGGCGCGAGAGCTATGGCATCGTGGCGGCGTTCCGCGATATCTATGGGAACAAGTGGGACCCGATCGAACCCGCTGAGCCGGATTAGCGTTTCATGCGTCTGATCGTCCTTCCCGCCCTCCTTGCGGCTGCGTTGGTCGCAGCCTCCGCCGAGCACGCCAAGGCCGACGCATTGGCGGATGGCGTCGCCGCTATCCCTGGCGAGGTCGAGGAGGTCCGCTTCGCCGGGTCATGGTCGGAGGGGGACGAAGGCGGCCTCTATCGCGTGGTCCTTGCCCGAAGCGGAAGCCCCGTGGCGGCACGACTGTTCGTCCAGTGGATCGCGGTCGGCAGCGAGGGGCCCAAGGTCGTCCGGAGCGTGGAGATCGAGGAATTCGCCGCGCTCAGGACGGACGTGGTGGACTTCTTCGCCGAGGCCGATGCGGACGGGTTGGCGGTGCATATAGAGTCCCTCAATGGGGACGCGTACGAGCTGTTCGTCACCGGGCCGGATGGCTACCGCTTCGGCCGGGCCAGCAACTAGGAGCGATTTTGGTTGCGCCGGTTCGTGCGAACTGCGCCAATTCCGCACCAATTAACGCAGAAACGCGTTCTGCATTAAACCTTGGTCATATTCGATTGACAGAGGGACCGCGGCAACTATCTAACGGGAACATGAACGGCTGCCCGTTTGCAGGCATGGCCGACGCGCCCGACCGAGCGGTGCCGGATTTTCCTTCACGATGTCATTTTCAGACCTTGGCCTGAGTCCCAAAGTGCTCGCCGCCGTCGAGGCGAGCGGTTACACAACCCCCACACCCATTCAGGAGCAGGCGATCCCGCACGTGCTGGCGCGCCGCGACGTGCTCGGCATAGCGCAGACCGGCACCGGAAAGACCGCGTCTTTCGTTCTGCCCATGCTGACGCTTCTTGAGAAGGGCCGCGCGCGGGCGCGCATGCCGCGCACACTGATTCTCGAGCCGACGCGCGAACTGGCGGCGCAGGTCGAAGAGAATTTCAACCGCTACGGGCGGAATCACAAGCTGACGGTCGCGCTTCTCATCGGCGGCGTTTCGTTTGGCGACCAGGACAGGAAGGTCGATCGCGGCGCGGACGTGCTGATAGCCACGCCCGGGCGGCTGCTCGATCATTTCGAGCGCGGCAAGCTTCTGATGAGCGCGGTCGAGATCCTGGTCATCGACGAGGCCGACCGCATGCTCGACATGGGCTTCATCCCGGATATCGAACGCATCATCAAGCTGTTGCCGATGACGCGACAAACCCTGTTCTTCTCCGCCACCATGCCGCCAGAGATTCAGCGGCTGGCGGACCGGTTCCTGTCCAACCCGGTCAGGGTCGAGGTGGCGCGGCCGGCGTCCACGGTCAAGACCGTAACCCAATACTTCGTGAAGGTCGGCAGGGAGCCCGCCGAAAAGCGGGCGGCGCTCCGCGAGCTGATCCGCGGCGCCCGCGACCTCAAGAACGCGATCGTCTTCTGCAATCGCAAGCGCGACGTGGCGACCCTGTGCCGCTCGCTGCAGCGGCATGGCTTCGACGCCGGCGCGCTGCACGGCGACATGGACCAACATGCGCGCACGGCAATGCTGGATTCGTTTCGCAAGGGGCAGCTTGCGCTGCTGGTTGCCAGCGACGTCGCGGCGCGCGGCCTCGACATTCCGGATGTCAGCCACATCTTCAATTTCGACGTACCGACGCATGCGGAGGACTACGTTCACCGCATCGGCCGCACAGGCCGCGCCGGACGGAGCGGTACCGCGATCACGCTCGTGGCACCGGCCGATGCGAAATATGTCGCCGCAATCGAGAAGCTGACGGGGGACACGCTTTCCTGGATCGGCAAGCCCGCCACAGAAACGCGGCCGTCCGAGGGCGAAAAGCCGTCGCCGCGCAAGGAGCACCGGGAGCGGGCTCCCCGAGGCGAGGCGAAATCGCCCGAGGCGAAACCGGCGGGACCGAAGGCCCCCTCACCCGCCTCGCAGGCGCCGTCGAAGGAGAAGCGGCCCAACCGCGAGACGGACGACCAGAAGGAAAAGGTCGTCGGGCTCGGCGACCATGTCCCGCAATTCCTGCTCAGGCCCGTGCGTCTGACTTCCTCCTGATCTTCCGGGTCCTTTTCGGCAGGGCGGATTTCGTGCCCGCCGCCTTCCCCCTGCGCGACGGTTTCGCCTCCTTGCCGGATTCGGACACCCCGGCGACTGCCGCCGGCCTTGTCGTCCTTGCCTTCTTGGCGCGGCGGGCGGCGGCGAAGCTTGCCTGCGCCCACTCCCGGAAGGCGTCGGCCTCCTCAAACAGCCAGTCCGGCACACGCCAATAGGGCATGGTGACCGAACGGCCCATGCTTTCGTAGACAAACGGTTCGGACCGCTCGGCTTCGAAGCGCGGCTGCGTGGTCTCGTCGACCCGAAGATAGAGTACGCCGTCGTCGAGGATGCCGAACATGATGCCGTCGCGGAATACGCCGTAACCGCCGAACATGCGGCGGATTGCGGTACCGCTCAGCGGTTCCAGAAGTTCCTCGACGAATTCCCTGAAGCCGGCCATCGCCCCTCCCGCGCCGGCATTGGGCGCGTCAGCTTTCGCGCCGCTCAGCGGGCTTCAGCTTCACCGACTCGCCGCAACCGCAGGCGGCGACCTCGTTCGGGTTCTGGAAGACGAAGCCGGAGCGGAGCCTGGTGATCTCGTAGTCCATCGTGCTGCCGAGCAGGAACAGCACCGCCTTCGGGTCGACATAGACGGTGACGCCCTTGTCCTCCACCACGTCGTCGGCCGGATCGACGGCGGCGATCGCATCGAGCGTGTAGGCCATGCCGGCGCATCCCGCATTCCTGACACCCACGCGCACTCCGGCGATCGGCTTGTCGGAATCCGCGACTATCTCGCGAATGCGCGCGGCGGCGGCATCCGTCAGGGACAGGACCTGAAACTTCGGCCGTGGCGTTCCCATCGGTTCCTTCCGTCAATACATGTCGAGGGCGACCCGCGCCTCGTCGGACATGCGGCTTTGATCCCAGGGCGGATCGAAGACCATGTTGACCTTCACATCGCCGACGCCAGGCACTGCGCCCACCGCGTTCTCCACCCAGGCCGGCATCTCGCCCGCAACGGGGCAGCCGGGGGCGGTCAGGGTCATGTCAATGGCGACGGACCGGTCGTCGGCTATGTCGATCCGGTAGATAAGGCCCAGCTCATAGATGTCCGCCGGAATCTCGGGGTCGTACACGGTCTTCAGGGCTGCGACGATTCCGTCGGTCAGCCGGTCGAGTTCCTCCGGCGGCAAGGCGGAGGCGGCCGGTGCCACCGCTTCCGGGGCGGGCTCGGTCACGCTTTCGCTATCTGTCCGGATTTCTTCCATTTTTCGGTTCCGTCAGGCGAAGAAATCTTGCGCCTTCTGAAGGGCCTCGGCAAGCCGGTCCACTTCCTGCAAGGTATTGTAGAGGCCGAAGGAGGCCCGGCAGGTCGCCGTGACTCCATATCGGGCGAGGAGCGGCTGGGCGCAATGGGTTCCGGCCCGTACCGCCACCCCCTCCCGGTCGATCACGGTCGAGACGTCGTGGGGGTGGGCCCCACGCATGTTGAAAGAGACGATGGCGCCTTTCCCCGGCGCGGTGCCGTAGATCGTCAGGCCGTCGATCCGCGACAAGCGCTCATGCGCGTAGGCGGCCAGCGTCGCCTCGTGCGCCGCAATCCGCTCGCGGCCGAGCGCCTGGACATATTTCAGCGCGGCGCCGAGACCGATCGCCTGCACGATCGGCGGCGTGCCGGCCTCAAAACGGTGCGGCGGATCGCCGTAGGTGACCAGCTCGGTGGTGACGTCGCGAATCATCTCGCCGCCGCCGAGAAAAGGCGGCATCGCCCCCAGCAGCGTGCGCTTGCCGTACAATACGCCGATGCCGGTCGGCCCGTATATCTTGTGCCCGGTGAAGACGTAGAAGTCGCAATCCAGATCGCGCACGTCCACCGGCATGTGCACCGCGGCCTGGCTGCCATCGACAAGGACCGGAATCCCGTGCGCATGTGCGATGCGGCAGACTTCCTTGATCGGGACGACGGTGCCCAGCACGTTCGACATATGTGTGATGGCGACAATCCTCGTCTTCGGTGTCAGCGCATTCGCGAAATCGTCGAGGCTGAACGAACCGTCGTCGGCGACCGGTACCCATTTCAGAACCGCGCCGCTTCGCTCGCGCAGGAAATGCCAGGGCACAATGTTGGAGTGGTGCTCCATGATGGAGAGCACGATCTCGTCGCCGGCGCCTATCTTCCACCGGCCGAAGGAATGGGCGACCAGATTGATCGCCTCGGTGGAGTTCTTGGTGAAGACGATTTCCTCGCGAGCGCCGGCGTTCAGGAACTCGCGGACGATATCGCGCGCCGCTTCGTATTTCTCGGTGGCGACGTTCGAGAGATAGTGAAGGCCGCGATGCACGTTGGCGTATTCGCGCTCGTAGGCATTGCGGACCGCGTCGATCACCGCGCGCGGCTTCTGCGCGGAGGCTCCGTTGTCGAGATAGACGAGCGGCTTGCCGTAAACCTTCTCCGCCAGAATCGGGAAATCCTTGCGGATCGACTCGACGTCGTAGGTGGCGGCATGGGCCGTCATGTCACACCCGCGAAGGGGTCGTGTACGCCCCGCGGAACGGGAATCTCGAACGCGTTTATCGTGAAGCAGATCATCGTGTAGTAGCCGACTATGCCGACCACGTCGATCAGGCCGGCCTGCCCGATGAGCTTCAGTGTGCGATCCCAGACGGGCGGCGGCACGCGCCGCGTGTTGAGGAGCTCGGTGACGAATTCGTAAACAGCGTGCTCGTCGTCGCGGTCGAAATGCGGCGTCTCGCCCCGGCGTATCTTGTCCAGCATTGCCGGATCGAGGCCCGCCTCGATGCCGATCGGCGAGTGGTAGGCCCACTCATAGCCGCTCTTCCAATGGGCGCCGGCGAGCAGGATTGCGAGTTCCACGAGCCGCTGCGGCAGGCTCGTGCCGTAACGGCAGTAGGCGCCGAGACGCTGCGCCGGATCGGCAAGGCCGGGATTGTTCAGCCATACGCGGAGCGGCCCTTCGACCTTGCCCCGCGGGCCCGAAACGATCGCCTGGTAGACGCGCTTCTGCTCCGGCGTGAGCTTTTTCTCGTCGATATCCGGGATGCGGGTCATGCCGCTGTCTCTCCTGTGAGCGCGGTGGGCGGCGCCGAGCCGAGCCAGCGCTCCACCGCCGGCTCCAGTGCCGCTATCAGCTCCGGATCGCCCAACGCCTCGATCGACTCGGAGAGAAACGCCACGACCAGCAGCCGTTCGGCCTCGGCGCGGGGAATGCCGCGCGACAGGAAGTAGAACAGCATCTCGTCGTCGATGCGGCCGGAGGTCGAACCGTGGCCGCATTGCACGTCGTCCGCCCAGATTTCCAGTTCCGGCTTGGCGGCGAAACTCGCCTCGTCCGACAGGAGCAACGTGCGGTTCATCATCTTCGCGTCGGTCTTCTGCGCCTCGCGGTGCACGAATATCTTGCCCTGAAATGCGCCGGTCGCCTTGCCGCGCGCGACGTTCTTGTAGAGAACGCGCGTCTTCGCCCCCGGTGCGAGGTGGTCGATTCCAAGCGTCAGGTCGGCATGCTGCGTGCCGCCGATCATGGTGGTGCCGTTCAGCGCGGCCTGGGCTCCCTCACCCTCCACGCCCAGGAAGATCTGCGAACGCGAAGCCGCCGCGCCCGCCGAGATCGTGAGGTGATCCAGCGTCGCGTTACGTTCAAGCCGCGCGGTCAGCGTACCGACATGAAGCGCGCTGTCGCCCTCCGCCTGCAGCTTCGCCCAGACGGCGCGCGCTTCCTCGCGGAGCATCAGTTCGGTCACGACATTCGTCTGATAGGCGACCTCGGCCGGGCCGCGGTGGCACTCGACGACGCGCACCGACGCGCCGCGGCCGACGCTGACCACGTTGCGCACATAGACGCCGACCGGCCGGGTTTCGGTCACGACGTGGATAATCTCGATCGGCCGCGAGGAATTGGCGCCGTCGGCGACCTCCACCAATACGCCGTCGGTCATGAAGGCAGTGTTGAGCGACAGCACCGCCCGATCGTCCTGGTCGACAAGCGCGCCGATCCGGCGGTCGCCCCTTGCCAGCGCCTCGGCAAGCGGAGTGACGGTAATGCCCTCCGCCCCCTCATGGTCCGACAGGGAGGGATCGAAGACGCCATTCACGACGACAAGGGGCGTCCGGTCGAATCCGTCGAGAGGGTCGGGACCCGGCGCGGTTCGCACGGAGGGCGATGCCTGCGGCTCCGAGGTCAGCGGCGCGGCGCGGCGCATGAGGGTGCGCAGGTCGGTGTATTTCCACTCCTCGATCCGCCGGTGCGGCAGGCCGGTCCGGCGGAAACGATCGATCGCGGCCCTGCGCTGCGCGCCGATGCGCGCGTCGCCCGGCAGTCCGGGCGCCACGGCAGCAAACGCCGAGAGAAGCGATTCCTCGGCTTCGGTGCGCAGGGCAGTCGGTTCGGCGCTCATCGGTCTTTCCGGTCAGGCGGCGTCGGCCGCGTATTCGGCATAGCCGCGCTGCTCCAGCTCCATTGCCAGTTCCTTGCCGCCGGAACGCACTATGCGGCCGGCCGACATCACGTGCACAAAGTCCGGCACGATGTAGTCCAGCAGTCGTTGATAATGCGTGATGACGAGCATGGAGCGTTCCGGGGCGCGCATGGCATTCACCCCGCCCGCGACCACGCGGAGCGCGTCGATGTCGAGGCCGGAATCGGTCTCGTCCATGATGGCCAGGGTCGGTTCGAAGAGCGTCATCTGGAGGATCTCGTTGCGCTTCTTCTCGCCACCGGAAAAGCCGGTGTTGACCGGCCGACGGAGCATCTCCTGATCGATGCCGAGCTTCTCGGACGCCTGCTTCACGCGGCGGATGAATTCCGGCGTCGTCAGCTCCGACTCGCCGCGCGCCTTGCGCTGCGCGTTCAGTGCCGTCTTCAGGAAGGTCATCCCGGCGACGCCCGGAATCTCGACCGGGTACTGGAAGGCGAGGAACACGCCCTTCGCGGCACGCTCGTCGGGCTCCATTTCCAAGAGATCGTCGCCCTTGTAGAGCACCGAGCCGGCTGTGATTTCGTATCCCGGCCGGCCGGCCAGCACATAGGCGAGCGTCGATTTGCCGGAGCCGTTCGGCCCCATGATCGCATGCACCTCTCCCGGCCCGATCTTCAGATCGAGCCCACGAACGATCTCGCGGTTGTCGACGGAGACGTGAAGGTTGTTGATTTCGAGGAGAGTCATTCTGCGATTCCAATGATGCGGTGCGGCCAATTCCTCCCCCGTTTACGGGGGAGGGGGACCGCCGATAGGCGGTGGAGAGGGCTGCCGCTCGGTCGGGGCCTGTAGCCGCCCCCTCCACCACGCTTCGCGTGGTCCCCCTCCCCCGCTTCGCGGGGGAGGATCGATTCGCTCGCGCCGATAGTCATTCCCCCTCCCAATAGTCGAGGGAGTTTTCCTTGCGGCCAATGACGCGGATGCCGCCTGCGCCGGGATTGTCCCAATCGTAGCGCGAGGAGACCGCGAACTTGCCGGAGTCGGGATATTCGACGACATCGGTCGTCGCCGCAGTCGAGATGCCGAGATATTTCAGGTCGGTTGTCCCGGTGTTGACGATCTGGTGCGCTACTTCCGGACCGCCCGCCGGCGCGGCACAGATGTCGCCGGCCTTTACCGGATAGGTGTTCTTGCCGAAACGATATTCGCCGGTGCCTTCCAGGATCACGAACAACTCGTGAATCGCGTGATGCACATGAAACGGAAACGCGCGTTTGCCTGGCGGCACGACGGTGTAGGTGCAACCGAGGCCGGTCGAGCCGATGAGGCGGCTGACCGTGCCCAGCCTCGCCTGAAACTTCCCGCCATGACTGAAATCGCGCATCGGCGCGTCGGCGACGTTGATGACGGGTTTGGTCGGTTCGGGCATCGTCACGTTCCCGCGTAGTCGATATGGCGAATGTGCTCATAGTGCTGCGAGCGATCGTCGAATCGCTTCAGCACCGCGCGGGCCTGGGGTGGGACGAAGGCGCGCTCGTAATCGTCGCCGACAAAGGCGCGGACACTGTCGAGCGAGTCGAAGCGCATGATCGTGACGAATTCGACCTCGTCGCCGACCCTCCGGCGCAACAGGTCGATGCCGCGATATCCGGCGATCCTCTTGCCCTCGATCGCCGCGAAGACCTCTTCCTGGACGATGCGCTGATAGGTGTCGGCGTTTTCGGGCGTCGTCCAGCCGTGCCAGATGCGAAAGATCATCAGCCCACGCTTCCTTCCAGGCTCACCCCGATCAGCTTCTGCGCCTCGACGGCGAATTCCATCGGGAGCTGCTGGAGCACGTCCTTGACGAAGCCGTTGACGATGAGCGCGGTTGCCTCCTCGTCGCCGAGGCCGCGGCTCTTGCAGTAGAAGAGCTGATCCTCGGAAATTTTCGACGTCGTCGCCTCGTGCTCGAAGACGGCAGTGGCGTTATACGCCTCGATGTAGGGGATCGTGTGCGCGCCGCAGTTGTTGCCGATGAGGAGCGAGTCGCAGTTCGTGAAGTTGCGCGCGTTGATCGCCCGCCGGTTGGCCGTCACCAGCCCGCGATAGGTGTTGGACGAGTGACCGGCCGCGATGCCTTTCGAGATGATGCGACTCTTCGTGTTCCTGCCGAGATGGCGCATCTTCGTGCCGCTGTCGACCTGCTGGTGGCCGTTGGAGACAGCGATCGAATAGAACTCGCCGACCGACTCGTCGCCGCGCAGCACGCAGCTCGGATATTTCCAAGTGATGGCCGAGCCTGTCTCGACCTGCGTCCAGGAGATCTTCGAGCGCACGCCGGCGCAGAGGCCCCGCTTGGTTACGAAGTTGTAGACGCCGCCCCTGCCTTCCTTATCGCCGGGATACCAGTTCTGCACGGTCGAGTACTTGATCTCGGCGTCATCGAGGGCGATGAGCTCCACCACGGCCGCGTGAAGCTGGTTCTCGTCGCGCATGGGCGCGGTGCAGCCTTCGAGGTAGCTGACGTAGCTGCCCTTGTCGGCGACGATCAGCGTGCGCTCGAACTGACCGGTGTTGCGCTCGTTGATCCGGAAGTAGGTGGACAGCTCCATCGGGCAGCGGACGCCCTCCGGCACATATACGAACGAGCCGTCGGAGAAGACCGCGGAATTGAGGGTGGCGTAGAAATTGTCGGTGACCGGCACGACAGAGCCGAGATATTTCTTCACCAGCTCCGGGTATTCGCGGATCGCCTCGGAGATCGGCATGAAGAGGACGCCGGCCTTCTTCAACTCCTCCTTGAAAGTCGTGGCGACGGAAACCGAGTCGAATACGGCGTCGACCGCGACGCGCGCGCCCTCGACGCCCGCCAGCACCTCGCGCTCGCGGAGCGGAATGCCGAGTTTCTCGTAGGTCCGCAGCAGTTCGGGATCGACCTCGTCAAGGCTCTTCGGCGGCGCGAACTTCTTCGGCGCGGCGTAGTAGTAGATGTCCTGAAAGTCGATCTTCGGATAGGAGACGCGTGCCCAGGTCGGCTCGCGCATGGTCAGCCAGCGGCGATAGGCATCGAGCCGCCACTCGGTCATCCAGGCGGGTTCCTGCTTCTTCGCCGAAATGAAGCGGACGATGTCTTCGTTGAGCCCCTTCGGGGCCTTCTCCGAAGGAATGTCGGTGACGAAGCCGTATTTGTACTGATCGACGTCGATCTTCCGGACCTGATCGACGGTCTCGCGGACTGCGGGCATTCCAGACTCCATCCACTGCGGTTTCAAGGACCGCGGGTTGAGCATTCGAAACGGCGGTCAAGCCGCCCGGACATTTCCTCCCTGGGTCAACCGGGCGATCGTACGCCCCCATATCCCCCGGAACCTATTTATGTCTTCCGCGCGGGTTTCCCAACCGAAACTCACGCGAATCGCGCTTTTTCCCATTGCCGGCGGCACGCCCATTGCAGCCAGCACATGGCTCGGCCCCACCTTGCCCGACGAACATGCAGAGCCGGACGAGATCGCCACGCCGGCCAGGTCGAGCGCGATCAGGAGCGACTGGGCCGGAACGCCGCTCACGCCAATGCAGAGCGTCTGCGGAAGGCGCGGCACATTTCCAGCAAACACGACGAGGTCAACGCCCTCTCCCATCGCCGCCAGCAGCTCATCGCGCCAAGCCGCCCAACGGCCCGACTGCGGCACCTCGGCCCGTGCGGCCGCGGCCGCGGCGCCGAAACCTGCGATTGCGGGCGTGTTCGCCGTCCCGGCCCGAAGACGGTTCTCCTGCGCGCCGCCCGAAAAGAGCGGCGTGAAGGCCAGTTCCTCCGATGCCCGCACGATGGCACCGGCACCCTGGGGACCGCCGATCTTGTGGGCCGACAATGTGAGCACATCGACGCCGAGCCCGAGAATGTCCACCGGGATGCGGCCGGCCGCCTGGGTCGCGTCCGTGTGGACCACGGCGCCGTGCTCGTGCGCGATCCGCGCCACATCCGCTACAGGCTGGATGGCACCGGTTTCATTGTTGGCGAGCATCACCGAGACCAGCGCCCGAAGGCCTTCGCGGTCCGCCTGCAGAAGCATAGCCTTCAGCGAGGTCAGGTCGACAACGCCGTCGCCGTCCACCGGGATGGTGCGGATTGCGTCTGACGGGAAGCGGCCGCCTGCGAGCACCGACGGATGCTCCGTCGCGCTGACAAAGAGCAGGTCGAGCCGATACGGCTTGCCGGCCCGCGTCCAGTCGGGCGTGAGGACCGTTGCGTTCCCCTCGGTGCCGCCGCTTGTGAAAGTGACGTTTTTCGCCGAGGCACCCACGAGTCCGGCGACAGCGTTCCGCGCCGTCTCGATCCGCGCGTGCGCGGCGCGGCCTTCGGCATGGACCGAGGAGGAGTTCCCCGTCGCCTCCATCGCCTCCAGCATGGCGGCACGGGCCTCCGGCCGCAGCGGCGCGCTGGCGTTGTAATCGAAATAGAGCCGGTTCTCGGGCAAGGCCTTGGCCTCCGCAGCGTTCGCGAAGCTTGAAATAGCCCCCTTCGCTCGTGATATGAAGGGCGCCCGGCGCGTGGTGGTTGTGGCTGCCACCCGTACCTTCGAATTATTCTAAGGTCGTTGTAGAAACCGGCCCCGGCCAAGTCAAGCGCGGCAGGCTCCTGGCCAGTTTGCGGGCCGCCGATCAGAGGTCTTTGGACATATGCCAGAAGTCATATTTGCCGGCCCGGCCGGTCGCCTCGAGGGCCGGTTCCAGCCGGCAAAGCAGCGCAACGCGCCGATCGCCATCGTGCTCCACCCGCACCCACAGTTCGGCGGCACGATGAACAACCAGATCGTGTACCAGCTTTTCTACATGTTCGCGAAGCGCAACTTCGCGGTGCTCCGGTTCAATTTTCGCGGTGTGGGGCGTAGCCAGGGCTCGTTCGACCACGGTGCGGGCGAGCTTTCCGACGCCGCGGCGGCGCTCGACTGGGTGCAGGCCCTTCACCCCGACGCACGCGGGTGCTGGGTGGCCGGCTTCTCGTTCGGCGCCTGGATCGGGATGCAGCTTCTGATGCGACGGCCGGAAATCGAGGGCTTCATCTCGATCGCGCCGCCGGCCAACCTGCACGACTTCAGCTTCCTCGCGCCCTGCCCCTCATCGGGTCTCATCATCCATGGCGATGCCGACAAGGTCGTGCCGCCGAAGGACGTGCAGGCGCTGGTCGACAAGCTGAAGACGCAGAAAGGCATCAAGATCGAGCAGACGATCATTCCGGGAGCCAACCACTTCTTCGAGAACGGCGTCGATACGCTGATCGAGCACTGCAGCGCTTATCTCGACCGGCGCCTGGCCGAGGCCAAGGCAGCCTGAGCCTGAGAGCGCGGAGCCCGAGGCCTCAATCGTCGATCGGAATCCACGTCTTTCCCTCGTCGGTGCTGGCGACGATGCGACCGCGATTGTCGGCCGCGAAGAGGCGTCGCGGATCGGACGGATGCACCGCCAGGTGGAGCAGAAATCCGCCGGGCACGTCATAGCCAAGCCGGATGAAGTCGTTCGTTCCTTCGCGGGCTTTCATCAGCCCTTGACCGTAGACGAAGGCGTACAGGTCGCCTCCGCCGGTGGTTTCGACAAGGGTGACGGGCACATTCACAATGAGCGCGCTCCAGGTCTTGCCGGCATCGGCACTCACAAGCAGGCCGGTCTCCGTCGCGGCGTAGAGCACGTCGGTACTGCGCGACGACGCCGCGAGGTCGATGAGCGCCTCGGGCGCCGGGCCGACCATCGTCCATGAGGTTCCGCCGTCGCGGCTCACCTGAAGGCCGCGATAATTTCCGTAGATCGTCTTCGGGTCGGCGAGGCTCACGGCGATCTGGTGGAAATCCACTGGCCCTTCCGCGCCGGGCGAGACCTGCTTCCATGTCCGGCCGCCGTCCGTGGATGCAATGAAACCGAGATTGCCTCCATGGGGCGGATGTCCGCTGGCGTACATCGCACCGGCCACGTGCGGGTGGAGCGAAAACCCCATAAAGTCCTGCACGGGCGATACCAGTTCCGCCTCGCCGGCCGGTCCCACGCGATGGAGGCCGTGGTGCGTGGCCACGAGGAGGGTTCCGTCGCCGGCGGGATCGACGGCGAGGCCGTGGACATGCGTCTTCCGGACCAGGTCGCCAACCGAGAGGGCGACGGCCGGCACGGCGATGCCGACAGTGCCCGCCAGCGCGGCGACGATCGCCATGTGCTTCCAGGTGTGCACGGTCATGGTTCCCTCCACGCGGCCGTCATTCTGCCTTTTCTTCGGGCGCGTGTCCCGCAGTTCCGGCGGAATCGGGCGCGGCGGACCGCCGCTTCCTCCGCCGCGCGAACCACTCGGCGGCGAGCGCCCGCAATTCCTTCGGGTTCTGGAACAGCGGGATGCGCGGCCGGGTGACCGGAACCGACTCCACTGCCAACCCCACCTCGCGGATTTCGTGCTTGTCGTCGACGCTGCGCACGACGATATCGACGGGTCCGAGCCGCACCCGGTCGCCCTGTTCGATGTCGCCTGCGAGCTCGCGGCGGAGGTAGTCGCGCACTGTCAGCACGCCGTCCGCCTCGCTGACAACAGCGCCGTAGGAGGCGGCAAGCTGCCCCAACGGCGCGTCCGGCTCGATGACGAACTGGCCGTAAAGCGCGGGATCCTGCGCACCTTCTGCAGGCGCGGCAAAGAGGCGGTCGAGGAGCCCGACATAGGCCGGGGTGGTGACGATGTAGATCTGGTCGTTCGGCCGGGGCCGGCCGGCGCGGTGCGGGCGCAGCGTGTGGCCGTCGCGGACGATGAGCGCCGGCCGCGCCCAGCGCGGGATGCGCCCGCCGCGGCCGACGGGGCTTTCCGGGAGCACCTTGTATGCCACGATCTCGTGGTCGCCGCGGCCGGGCAGCTCCAGCTCGATGCGGTCGACGGGACCGCGCCGCGGCGGCACCAGCAGGCCGAGCCAGCGCGCGACCGGCGCAATCGACGAGCCCTGCACCAGCAGCGACATCACGACCACGATGAATGCGACGTTGAAGAGCGTGCGCCCATTCGGGGTAGCCGCAACGATCGGCAGGATCGCCAGAAGTATCGACACCGCGCCGCGCAGGCCCACCCATGACACGAATGCAACCTCATGTCTTGAGAAGCGAAAGCCCGCGAGACTGACCCAAACGGCTACCGGGCGTGCCACGACGATCAGGATCGCCCCCAGCGCGACTGCCGGCACGAGCACGCGCACGAACTGCGAGGGCGTCGCGAGCAGGCCGAGAACCAGAAACATGGCAATCTGGGCGAGCCACGTCAGGGAGTCGCTGAATCGGCGCACCTGGAAGGCATGCCGCATTCGCGAATTGCCCGTCACGATTCCCGCAAGGTATACGACCAGGAAACCCGATCCGCCTGCGAGCGACGTCACGGCGAAGAGAAGCATCGCCATCGCCAGAATGAGGATCGGGTAAAGGCCCGCCTCGAATTCGGTCCGGTTGACGGTTTCGCGGATCAGGACGCCGCCGGCCAGTCCCATAACGGCGCCGAGCCCGATCTGCAGCAGAAACTGGCTCACGAGCGCCGATACCGTGGCGCCACCCTCGGCGCCGATCGAGACCAGCCCAACCAGCGTCAGCGTCAGGAAAATCGCCATCGGGTCGTTCGAGCCCGATTCCACTTCCAGAGTGGCGCGGACCCGCTCGCGCAGCGTTATCCCGCCCACATGCAGCAGGAAGAACACGGCCGCCGCGTCGGTCGAGCTGACGATCGCTCCCATCGCGAAGCTTTCGAGCCATCCCCAGCCGAAGAGCAGCCGCGCCGCGAGGCCGACGATGCCGGCGGTCACCAGCACACCCACGGTGGCAAGGACAAATGCCGGCAAAGCCGCCGTCCGGAGCGTGCTTGCGGAGGTCGCGAAGCCGCTGTCGAAGAGGATCACGGCCAGTGCGATCGATCCGACGAAATAGGCCACCCGCGCGTTGTCGAAGGTGATGCCGAGTCCGTCCTCTCCGGCGATCAGGCCAAGCGCGAGGAAGACAAGGAGCAGCGGGGCGCCGACGCGGGAACTGAAGAGACTGGTGAAAACCGCGGCGAGAACGAGAACCGAGCCGATCAGGATCGCCAGGTTCATCGACTCGATCATGATTCTCGATCCCTGCAGTCCGTGTGCTTCCCCTCCCGGAAGAAGATTGCCGCAAACCAGCGCCGGCAGGTTCGCCGGCGCGACAGACGCGAGGCCCCCTCAACCTGGACGATTCACCCTAGCTGTTCAGTCCCGAAGTGAGATGGGTCGGATCGTACCTGAAGCGATCTGGCTCGTCTGCCCAGGCTTTGCAGATCGCCTCGTAAGGGGTGAGGC
>Ga0073934_10005312_pt1 | contig 20120 bp, 18 predicted proteins | sample LarsenN4metaG_FD_76834 | JGI IMG/M metagenome (GOLD analysis project Ga0073934, IMG submission 76834) | Hot spring sediment bacterial and archeal communities from British Columbia, Canada, to study Microbial Dark Matter (Phase II) - Larsen... ... | reverse complement strand
CGTCGCTGCGGCTGTGGCGGCGGCCGTCGGGGTGGATGCGGCGGTGCGTGCGGTGGTGGTCGTCGGCTGGGGCTCGTCGGCGGCGTCATCGCCGCAGGCGATGCTGAGGAGCAATACCAGGAGGAGCGCAGCTAATACGACCGATGCCGCGGCCCTCTGTGTGTTATGTGTCCTTGATTTGATCATCCGCTTGAATCGTATAATCGCGACCAATGGATCCTCGCACATTCGTTCAGCGGTGGGAAGCGTCGGCCGGCAGAGAGCGGGCCAACTACCAGGAGCATTTCATCAATCTCTGCGCGCTCCTGGGCGAAAAGACGCCCGGGGAAGCTGACCCCACAGGCGATTTCTACACGTTCGAAAGGGGCGCGCGGAGCAAAGGCGGTGACGGCTACGCAGACGTCTGGTATCGCCACCACTTCGCCTGGGAGTACAAGGGCAAGAACAAGCACAAGACGCTAGAAAGCGCGTACCGACAGATCCTGAAGTATCGGGAGGCGCTTGAGAATCCTCCACTCCTTGTCGTCTGTGACTTCGACCGTTACGAGGTGCACACGAACTGGACGAACACGGAGAGCTGGATCTACCGCTTCCGAAACGAAGACATCGAAACGTCGAACCCGGTCGACGTGCACACGCTCATTGAGACAGTGCCCAAGGACGCGCCGGAACTCACGGCGCGACAAGTGCTCAAGGCTCTGTTCGAGAACCCCGACGAGCTAAAACCCGGCAAGACGCGCGAACAGATCACGGAAGATGCAGCCGCGCGGTTCCACGAGATTAGCGACGAGATGCGCCGGTACAAAATCGACGGAGAGCGCGTCGCGAAGTTCATTACGCGACTCGTTTTCTGCATGTTCGCGAGTGACGTCAAGTTGCTCAAGCGAGAGACGTTCACGGAGGTCATCAGGGTCAACAAGGGAGACCCGGCACGCTTCCAGCAGTATCTCGCGCAGCTCTTCAAAGCAATGCGCACGGGCGGCGACTTTCTCATGCACGAGGTACCGTACTTCAACGGGCGCCTGTTCGAGGACGATGACGTACCTGGGCCACTGGATGGCCGACACCTGCGACTCCTTGAGGAACTTGACAACCTCAACTGGTCGGACGTAGAACCTGCGATCTTCGGCACGCTGTTTGAGCGGGTGCTGGATCCACACCAGCGAAAGGCTCTCGGCGCGCATTACACCTCGCGCGATGACATTGAGCTGATCATCGAACCTGTTCTGATGGCACCCCTGAGAGCGCAGTGGCGAAAGGTGCAAGCAGACATCCTCGAGGCGGTGTCTCCCCGCAGCGGGCGGCGGGTGAAGGCGGAGCGCCAGGCTGAGATCGTACGCAAGCTTGCCGGCGGGTTCCTGCGTGAGCTTGGTGCGCTTCAGGTCCTTGACCCCGCGTGCGGATCGGGGAACTTCCTGTACGTCGCGCTGACCGCGCTCAAAGGGCTGGAGAAGGAGGTGATCGCCCTCGCATCGCTATACGGTGTGATGCTGAAGCCGCGCGTCCACCCGCGGCAGCTTCATGGGATCGAGATCAACGAGTACGCGCACGAGCTGGCGTCGGTGGTGATCTGGATCGGATACCTCCAGTGGAAGTACAAGGAAGGCCTTTCCCTGACTGACGAAAGGCCGATCCTCCAGCCCCTCGATCAGATCGAGGGCCGTGACGCTGTCCTCGACCGGCGCGGGAGGAGGCCCAAGGAGGCGCAGTGGCCCCGCGCTGACGTCATCGTGGGGAACCCACCGTATATCGGCGTGCGGAAGATGCGCCGCGACCTGGGCGATGAATACGTTGAGGAGCTTGCTTCGGTCTACGAGGGGCGCGTCGATCGCCAGTCCGATTACGTCTGTTACTGGTTTGAGAAGGCGCGCGCTGAAATCGAGGCCGGACGCGCCAAACGCGCAGGCCTCCTCGCGACCCAAGCGATCCGTGGCGGCGCAAACCGCAAAGTGCTGGAGCGGATCAAGGAAACCGGCGACATCTTCTACGCGCAGGCAGACCGCAAGTGGATCCTCGACGGCGCCGCGGTGCGCGTCTCGATGGTGGGGTTCGACGACGGCAGCATCGTCACGAAGCGACTGAACGAGCACCCGGATGACAACGCAGCGGGCGCTCTCGAGCGTGCCGTGCCGGTCGAAGGTATCAACGCGAACCTGACAGCCCGGGCAGACGTCACAACGGCGCGCCGCTTGAAGGAGAACCTCGGTATCTCGTTCATGGGCGACACGAAGGTAGGGCCGTTCGAGATCGAGGAACGCATTGCACGCCATATGCTCGAGTTGCCAAACCCGCACGGGCGCCCCAATAGCGACGTAGTGCGACCGTGGGTTAACGGTATCGACATCACCGGTCGACCGCGCAGAATGTGGATAATCGACTATCGCCCGGGCACGAGTGAGAGAGACGCTGCAAAATATGAAGCTCCTTTCGAGTACATAAGACGCAAGGTAAGACAATTTCGCTCAAGTGCGCGATCCCTGCCGCCCGGATATGCATGGTGGATCCATGGGCGACCACGCCCCGACATGAGGGCTGCGCTGTCGGGGCTGAACCGCTACCTGGCCACGCCAAACCTGACGAAATACCGATTCTTCGTCTGGCTGAAGCCGGAGGTCCTCCCCGATCATCAACTCATCGTATTTGCACGGAGTGATGACTACTTCTTCGGCGTACTGCATTCGCGCGTGCACGAGGTGTGGGCACTTCGGATGGGTACGCAGCTAGAGAGTAGGCCGAGGTATACGCCGACGACCTGTTTCGAGACATTTCCGTTGCCGCACGGCTCGAAAGACGATCAGTGGGCCATCTCGCTTGCGGCGAAAGACCTGAATGACTTACGCGAGGGTTGGCTCAATCCAAAAGTTGGGTCACTAGGTATTGCGCCGAAGGAACTACGACGCCGGACGCTGACCAACCTGTACAACGAGCGCCCGACGTGGCTGGTCGATGCTCACCGCGCGCTCGACGAGGCCGTGTTTCGCGCGTATGGTTGGCCGGAGCCGCCAGATCGGCTCAGCGACGCTGAGATCATCTCGCGGCTGCTCGCGCTCAATCTTCAACGGGAGCCTGCGTAGCAGCTAGAATCACCCTCTGCTCGGATGTTGAATTCGGCCCTGAACGGAGGTTTCTGTGAACGCACGTGAAGTGGCGGCGAATGTGGCGGAGGTGGCGGATGCGTGGGCGGCGGTGCGCGGGGAGCGGCAGATGCGGCGCTCGCTGGATCCGGCGGACTTCAAGCGCCTCGGCGATGCGGGATTTCTGCTGACGGGCGTGCCGGCATCGCAGGGCGGGCTGTGGGAGAGCGCGGCGCAGTCGACGCGACCGATCTGCGAGCTGCTGCGGACGCTGGCGCGGGGCGACGCGTCGATGGCGCTGGTGTCGTCGATGCACCCGTCGGTGCTGGCGTTCTGGCTGGGGTCGCCGGTGGCGGAGGGCGGGGACCAGGCGGCGTGGGAGCGGCAGCGGTCGGAGCTGTTCGCGACGGCGCTCGACGGGCAGTGGTGGGGGACGATCACGTCGGAGCCGGGGAGCGGCGGCGACATCGCGAAGACGAAGACGCAGGCGGCGCGGTCGGGCGCGGGCTACACGCTGACGGGGCAGAAGCACTTCGGCAGCGGCTCGGGCGTGACGTCGTACATGATCACGACGGCGGTGCCGGAGGGCGAGGAGCAGCCGGACCTGTTCTACATGGACGTGCGCGGGCGGAAGTGGGACGGCTCGGACGGCATGAAGCTCATCGCGGAGTGGGACGGGCACGGGATGGCGGCGACGCAGAGCCACGCGTTCCAGTTCGAGGGGATGCCGGTGGTGCGGTCGGCGTGGCCGGGGGCGCTGCCGCGGCTGGTGCTTGGCTCGTTCGGCTTCGTGGGCTGCGCGTTCGCGGCGGTCATCGTCGGCATCGTCGACGCGGCGTTCGAGACGGCGCGCGAGGGGCTGCGGGGCAAGGAGGCGTCGATGCGGCCGTACGAGCGCGTGGAGTGGGCGCGGGCGGAGATGGAGCACTGGCTGATCCTGCAGGCGTACCAGGGGATGCTGCGGGCGGTGGAGTCATCGCCGGACGGAGGCACGCCGATCGGCGTGGTGCAGGGGAAGACGGCGATCGCGGAGCTGGCGGAAGCGTCGATGACACGCATCTGCAAGATCGTGGGCGGCGGGACGTTCCACCGGCGGTCGCCGCTCGGCCACTGGTTCGAGGACGTGCGGGCGCTGGGCTTCTTGCGGCCGCCGTGGGGGCTGTCGTTCGACCGGATGATCGAGTCGTCGCTGGGCTGATTGCTGCTGCCAGGGTGCGTCAGGAGATGTCGCGCTCTCGTCGCGACTTTCCTGGATCGCTGTCGCTTATGCGGCCGGCCGTTCGTCACGTGTGTAACGGCGGGCGCTTGTCATCGCACAGATTTTCGCTAGAGGCGAGATAGGGCCCCTGTTACGATCTCAGTCCACACCAGGAGCGCAGAGACATGGAAGCTCTGGCCGTCAAGTCAGCACGCTGGCTCATCGTGGCGATGCTCGTGCTGTTCGTGCTGTACCGGAACCGCGCGCTGTTCGACCGGGCGCACTTCGCGCGCGAGCTGGCGCTGGTGGTGGTGGCCTACTTCGCGTACTTCCTGGTGCGCGGGCTCACGCAGGGCTCGGAGGCGACGGCGATGGCGAACGCCGACCGCCTGATCGAGTTCGAGCGGGAGTTGGGGATCCTGTGGGAGCCGTGGCTGCAGTCGCTGATCATCGATCATCAGCCGCTGGTGACGCTGATGAACTGGGCGTACATCTGGGGGCACTGGCCGCTGATCATTCTGGTGGCGATCTGGCTCTACACGATGCGCCCGGAGACCTACCGGCTGTATCGGAATGCGTTCATGGTGTCGGGGGCGATCGGGCTGGTGATCTTCGCGTCGTTCCCTGTGGCGCCGCCGCGGCTCGCGGACATCGACGTCATCGACACGGTGACGCTGCATTCCAGCGCGTACCGCGTGCTGCAGCCGCCGGCGCTGGTGAACCAGTACGCGGCGATGCCAAGCCTGCACTTCGGGTGGAACCTGTTGATCGGCATCGCGATCTTCACGACGGCGCGGTCGTGGGAGATGAAGGCGTTCGGCGTGGTGAAGCCAGTCGTGATGCTGCTCTCGGTGGTGCTGACGGCGAACCATTACATCCTCGATCCAGTGGCGGGCGCGGCGGTGGCGCTGACGGGGCTCGCGATCGTGTGGAATACGCGGCGCGAGGATGAGTACGCCGATGTCTACAAGTGAGCGATCGGTGGCGGGAGCGCACGGCCGTGCGCCCCTACGTGGCGAGTTGGTGGTCGTGGCGCACGGCGCCGGGAACGATCTCGCGCGGGCGGCGCGGGCGGCGGCACTGGGCGCGGACATCATCGAGGCGGACGTGCACGGCTACCGCGGGCGCATCGAGGTGCGGCACCTGAAGACGCTGGGGCGGCTGCCCGTGTTGTGGGACCGGTGGTGGCTCGCGCCCGGGTGGAGGGCGCGGTTGACGTTGCGCGAGCTGTGCGAGGAAGCGGCGAGGGCGCCGGGGCCCGCGTTGATGTTCGACCTGAAGGCGGACCTCGGCACGGGAGATGTGGTGGCGGAGGAGCTGGAAACGCTCCGGTCGCGGCGGCGGGTGCTCGTGTGCAGCCAGACGTGGCATTTGCTCGAGCCGTTTCATGGGATGCCGGACGTCACCGTGCTGCATTCGATCGGGAACGCGCAGCAGCTCGCGATGTTCGAGGAGCGGGCGCCGCTCGACGGGTGCGACGGCGTGTCGATCCACGCGCGGCTGCTGTCGGAGCGCGTCATTGGGCGGCTGCGCGCGCACGCGTCGTTCATCACGACGTGGCCGATCAATGACGAGCGGAGGCTGGCGCACGTCGCGCGACTCGGCGTGGACGGGGTGACGACGGACTCGGAGCGCATCATCCGCACGGTGGCGGCGGCGCGGGGCGCCGCGATCGGCGACGCGGGAGGGCTGCGCGATACGGCCAGTGGCGTTGCCGACGCACATGGCGGCCGGCGCCGGCGTCGCTGACGTGAGCGGCGTCGCTACGTCAAGTTGCAATCGATGTTTACGTAGGACGAGAGGAGCAGCAGCTGCTGCTCCCCTCGTCCTACGTGCCGCCGGTTTCGTGCGTCAGGCGCGGTTGCCGGGCCAGGGGATGACGTTGGCGTCGTGCCACTCCGGGTCGGCCGTAAGCAGGTCGCGCATCTGGCGGTACTCGGCGTCCTGCTCGGGGCTGGCGGCGTTGTCGCGGTAGGACTTCTCGTCGGTGAAGACGGCCACGCCCCAGAGCTCGTCGCCGCCGGTGTCGAACATGTATGCGGCCTGCATCCCGGGTGGGGTACGGGAGCCGTCGTTCATCAGCTCGATGAGCTCCTGCTTCTTGCCGGGCTTGACTTGCATGCGGAAGATGCTGCCGAACATTGCGTGCCTCCATTTGCATGGTGATTCGCGATCGCGTCGCGCGTCCAGTGTATCGACGGGGCCGGGCGCGCGGTGCGCCCTCTCCACAGCGCGCCCGGCCTCGCGGGACTGACTATCCCTTCTTGCAGATGTAGTACGCGTTCATGATGTCATCGGGCACGTGCTCGATCTTGGTGTCGGTGAAGCCCGCTTCGGTGAGGAGTTCGCGCGCCTTTTGCTCGCCCCACATCGTGCCGAGACCCTCGCCGCCGAGCGCGAGCGAGACGGTCATGCAATGGAACGTAGAGATGGCATAGAACAACGGGGCGAGCGGGTGGTCCATGTTGCCGGCGTGGGTGCTGTCGGCGGCGATATCAACCATGAGGAAGGTGGCGTCGGGTCGCAGCGCGCCGGCGATGTTCTTGAGGACCTTGCGCGGGTGCGCCTGGTCGTGGATCGCGTCGAAGACGACGATCAGGTCGTACGCCTGGGGCGCGCTCAGCGTGGCGGCGTCCTGCACCTCGAAGCGGGCGTTGGTGAGGCCCCACTCCTTCGCTTCCCTGCGGCCGGCGGCGATGCCCTCCTCGGAGAAGTCGTAGCCGGTGAAGCGGCTGTTGGGGAACGCCTTCGCGAGCAGGTTGATCGCGTGGCCCTGGCCGCAGCCGACGTCCGCGACGTCGATGCCTTGCCGCAGCCGCTCGGTGAGGCCGGGGACGAGCGGCACGACGCCGTCGATGAGCGCGGCGTCGAACACCTGCGCGCTTTCGCCGGCCATGAGCGCCTGGAACTTCGGGTAGTCCGCATAGGGGACGCCGCCCCCGTTCTTGAAGGCGTCGACGACCTTGTCCTCGACGTTCCCGCAGAGGGCGAGGAACTCGGCCATTGTCGCCAGATTGCCGGGGCCGGCGGCGCGCGTCAGCGAGGCCGCGTGCTCCGGAGGCAGGCGATACGTGCCGGCGGCGCCGTCGTGTTCGATGATGCGGGCGACTGTCATGCCGCCGAGCCACTCGCGGATGTAGCGTTCGTTGAGCCCGGTCGCCCTGGCGATCTCGCCGACGGTGGCGGGTTGCATTGTGGCCAGCTTGTCGAAGATGCCGAGGCGGTGGCCGACGCTGATCAGCAGCGTCGTGTACGCGGCATTGAGCGTACCCACCATCTGCCCTGCAAACGCCTCTGTCTTGGCCTGATCGAGGGTCTCGGTTGTCATTCGAGCGATCCTTCCTGAACTGTCTGCGAGCCTGCTGCCTGCTGTGTGCGCGTGCGGCGGCAATCGTTACACGTGGCGGTCAGCTTTCAAGGGCGAGGCCGCGTCTTCCAGTCACGGAAGGCATCGAGGAGGGACTCACGGACAGGGACAGCGATATCGTCCTCGCGGAGGGCGCCCACGAGCGTGATGGTCTTGCGCATCTGCTGGACGTACTCGCTGCAGCCGTCGCAGCGCGAGAGGTGGCGCTCGAAGCGCTCGCGATCGCCGGCGTCGAGCGCGCCGTCGAGGTAAGCGGTGAGCAGGTCTACGAGCTCGCGGCAGCTCAGGCGTTGCGCGCTCATACCGCCGCCTCCATGAGGTGCTGTTCGACCGCGCGGCGCACGCGCAGCCGCGCGCGGTGCAGCAGCACCCGCTGATTGGTGTCGGAGAGGCCGAGGAGATTACAGACCTCGTCGGCGGGGAGCCCCTCGACGTCGCGCAGCGTGATGACGAGGCGCTGGTGCTCCGGGAGCTGCTCGATGGCGTCCTTGATGCGGGCCCGCAGCTCGGCGCGGAGCAGGAGCTGCTCCGGCTCCTCGTCCCAGCGGGCGAGCGGGCGGATCCAGTGGCCGCCGACGGCGGGGACCCAGCGGGGCAGGAAGCGCCCGGCGAGGCCGTCGTCGCCGGCCGGCTCGTCGTGAAGCACCGATGACAGCGGGAGCGAGCGGCTCTCGCGGCGGGCGCGGGCGCGGGCGCAGTTGATGAGGATGCCGTAAAGCCACGTCTTCAGCGACGAACGCCCCTCGAAGCGGTCGAGGCTCTCGAGGAAGGCGAGCCAGGCGTCCCCGACGGCCTCCTCGGCGGCCGCGGCGTCGGGGCAGTACACGCGGGCGAGGCGGAGGAGTGCGGCCCCGTAGCGGCTGACCATGGCCTCGAAGGCCGCCTCATCGCCGGCGCGGAGGGCGGCGAGCGTGGCTTCGTCGGAGGCGGCGACGGGCAGGTCGACCATGGCCGGACTATAGCGCGTCAATCGCATTCGGCCCTGCGTCCGAAGCTAAACGCAGGAGGCTTTCCTGTTGACAAGGGCTCGGTAGCGATGAACTTGACGCGATCGCGTTGTAAAGAGAAGGACATCCCGGGATACGGGTGACATAGGATCGGTGCGGCGGGGCGAGAGCGTGCCTCGCCGGGGGAGGCGCCATCAGAGGGCGACAATCGCTGCGAGGGTGGATCGCGAGCGCGGTCGGGGTGACGGCGCTGGCGGTGGCGGCTGCGGGCTGCGACGCCGACGGCGCGCCGTCGATCGCGACGCGGCCGGCCGCCACGCCGACGGCGCTGGCCGGCTCGGAGCACATCAAGCGCGATCTCACGTACTGCGAGCACGGCGGCGTCGAGTTGAAGATGGACATTTATTTCCCGTCGGCGCCGGACGTGTCGATGCCGGCGGTGCTCTACCTGCACGGCGGCGCGTGGGTGTTCGGCAACAAGCTGGCGGCGGGCGGCGTCGTCGACTTCAGCGAGCTGCTGGAGCGCGGCTACGTCGTCGCCTCGATCGACTACCGGCTGGCGCCGAAGCATCCGTTCCCGGCGCAGATCGAGGATGCGAAGTGCGCGGTGCGCTTCCTGCGCGCGAACGCCGACCGCTATGGCATCGACACCGAGCGGATCGCGGCGTGGGGCGCCAGCTCGGGCGGGCATCTGGCGGCGCTGCTGGGCGTGACGGACGAGAGCGCGTGGTTCGACGGGTCGGACACGCATGCCGGCGTGTCGAGCCGCGTGCAGGCGGTGATCGACCTGTCGGGACCGACGGACCTGACATCGCCGGACTACCTGTGGAACGCGAGCGACGCGTCGGTGTCGCTGTTCGGCAAGAAGGGGGCGGCGGACCGCGCGACGCTGCGGTGGGCGAGCCCGGTGACCTACGTGACGCCGGACGACCCGCCGTTCCTGATCATCCACGGCGAGGACGACGGCGTGGTGCCACTGAACCAGTCGGAGGCGCTGGTGTGGAAGCTGACGGACGCGGGCGTACCGGTGCGGTTCATCCGCGTCGAGAACGCGGAGCACGGGCTGGCGCCGACGGGCAAGCCGACGCTGGTGTGGCCGTCGGACCGGGCGGTGGTGACGATGGTGGGCGACTTCCTCGACTCGGTGTTCAAGTGAGCGAGTTCTAAGTCTCACGTTCTAAGTTGTAGGTTCTGGGGTTTGGGTGTACGAGGACGGGTTGTTGCCCCTCCTCGTTTGTGTAAGTCAGGTTGTCACGTGGCGGTGAAGGTCGAGCCCGGTGTGGTGTTCCGTCCGGAGGCCTACGTGCCGAGCGTGCACGCGGCGAGCGTGTGCGCGCTGCCGTCGGGCGAGCTGATGGCGTCGTGGTTTGGCGGGACGCGCGAAGGAGCGCCGGACACGGCGATCTGGGGCGCGCGCTTCGCCGGCGGGGCGTGGAGCGAGCCGCGCGTGATCGTCGACACGCCGGGGCGCGCCGACGGCAACTCCGTGGTGTGGTTGGACGGCGCAGGCGCGCTGCGCATGTGGTGGGTGACGATGGAGGGCCGCGGCTGGGCGACGTGCCGCGTGCGCGAGCTGCGGTCGGGCGACGGCGGCGTGACGTGGGGCTGCGAGCGCAACGTCCGCGAGCGCTGGGGCTGGATGGTGCGCAACGAGCCGCTGGCGCACGGCGGGCGCATCGTCATGCCGATGTACGACGAGCGCCACTGGTTCTCGTTCATGCTGCTCTCGGACGACGGCGGCGAGACGTGGGCGCGCTCGGAGCGGCTGCTGGTGCAGGGCGTGGGGCTGATCCAGCCTGCGGTCGCGCCGCTCTCGGACGGGCGTCTGCTGGCGTTCATGCGCAGCACGGACGGCTGGGTGTACGCGTCGCGGTCGGAGGACGCGCGCGGGGAGGCGTGGTCGCGGCCGGAGCGGACGTCGCTGCCGAACCCGAACAGCGCGGTGGAGCTGATCGGGCTGCGCGACGGATCCCTGCTGTGCGTGTACAACCCGACGCCGCTCGGCCGCACGCCGCTGCGCGCCGCCGTCTCGCGCGACGACGGGAGTACGTGGGAGACGGTCGCGGACATCGAGACGGACGAGGGGGAGTATTCGTATCCGACGGCCGTGGAGACGAGCCACGGCGTTGTGCACGTGCTGTATACGCAGCGGCGCGAGACGATCGCGCATGTGCGTATTGAGTTGTGAGTGGTGGGGTCTGGGTCGTGGGGTTTTCCACCCGCGTGGAGACGTTGCTGCCTGATATCGGGTAGCAGGCGTTGGGTTCGAGGTTTCGTCATGCGGCTTCGTACTCGTGCGGAATCGGGTCACGTACAATCTGGTGGCTGATGGGGACTGAGAGCACGACGGCGGTGGCGGTTCCGGCGGTGGAGCGCGTGGCGGACGTGCGCGCGCTGAGTTCGGCGCGCGTGCGCTATCTGGCGCTCGCGGGGCTGATCCTCATCGCGCTCGCGCTCGTCGTCGTGCAGTTCTTCGCCACGGGGACGTACTGGAGCGACGACGCCTTTATCTCGTTCCGCTACGCGCAGAACCTCGCGGATGGGCGCGGCCCGGTGTGGAACCCCGGAGAGCGCGTCGAGGGGTATACGAACTTCGGCTGGATGTTGCTCATTGCGGGCGCGCTGAAGACGGGCGTGGACGCGACACACGCCTCGCGGGCGCTGGGGCTGCTGGCGACGGCGGGCACGCTGGCGCTCGTGCCTGTGCTGGCGTCGCAGTTGCGGACCCCGTGGACCTGGCGGTGGTGGCTGGTCGCGGGCGGCGCGATCGTGGCGCTGGGGCTGAACACGGGCTTCTCGCTGTGGACGTTCGCGGGCCTCGAGACGCCGGCGACGGTGCTGTTCATCACGGCCGGGATCACGCTGCACCTGTGGGAGGAGCGCACGGAGCGGCTGCCGCTGGCGTCGGCGTTCGCGTTCCTGGCGGCGGCGCTGACGCGCCCGGACGCCGTCGTGGTGTGGGGCGTGACGGCGTTGTTCAAGCTGGCGCGGCTGCTGGGCGACGACCGGCGAGAGCAGGTCGTGCCGCTGGCGATGTGGGGCGCGGCGTTCCTCGTGCCGTTCGGCGCGTACTGGCTCTGGCGGTGGAGCTACTACGGCGAGTTCTTCCCGAACACGTACTACCTGAAGACGGGACGGAACTCGCGCATCATCGAGCGGGGCGTCGAGTACACGCGCGACTTCTTCCTCATCTATGGCGCCGTGCTGTGCCTGCCGGCGCTGCTCGCCGCGTGGCGCGAACGCCTGACGCCGCACCGTCCGGCGCTGTACATGCTCGCCGTGCTGGCGGCGTGGTGCCTGTACGTGATCGACGCGGGCGGCGACTGGATGCCGTACTTCCGCTTCTTCGCGCCGATGCTGCCGATGCTGTACGTGCTCATCGGGCACGGGGCAGTCGAGGCGGGCGATGCGTTGGCCGAGCGTGGCGTGGCCTCGCGCTTGGCGGCGGGCGTTGCCGGCGCGATCGTCGTGGCGGTGGCGGTATGGGCGATCGCGCCGTTCGACTACAGTGGCGCGCGCAACCCGCAGGGGCTGCCGGTGAACTCGAAGGGATTCGCGGGGGCCGTCGACCTGCGTGTCGGCGACGAGCTGGGCGCGTGGATGGACGCGAACATCCCGGCTGAGTGGACGGTGGCGACGATCGCGAGCGGGATGTTGCCGTACTACACGGAGCAGCGCTACATCGACATGCTGGGCGTGAACGACGAGCACATCGCGCACCTGGATGTGCCGCTGGGGTACGGTCCGGCGGGGCACGAGAAGCACGACGGCGGCTACGTCATCTCGCGCAAGCCGGAGATCATCTGGATCGGGCTGAACATCGAGAAGCGGGCGCGGGACACGGTCGAGAAGTACTACGAGCCGTACACGATCCAGACGCCGGTGATTCGCGACATCACGGGCAACCTGTACCTGTGGCTGCTGTACCGGCCCGTGACGGTGCCGATGCGTTACGGCTACTTCAACTTCCTGCTGCGCAATGATCTGCCGTCGCCGGCGGAAGCGTGCCCGGCGGAGGGATGCCCGTAGCGATTTGGGTGTGCGGTGCGTTTCACGGGGGGCTGGAGGGTGGAGGATGGAAGGTGGAGGATGGAAGGTGGAGGATGGAAGGTGGAGGATGGAAGGTGGAGGATGGAAGGTGGAGGGTGGAGGCTGGACGAGGTTCCAGTACCCGATCAGTCGTCGAGGCGGGGACCGGTGAGGTTTTCGGGCGGGTTGTACGGCGTGAAGCCGAGCAGCTCGTCGATGGCCTCTTCGTCGAAGCCGACGACGACTTCGCCGTCGATGACGGTGACGGGCGTGGCGCTGGCGCCGAGCTTGAGCATGTCGTCGCGGGCGGCGGGGTCGACGTCGACGTCGCGCTCGGTGTAGGGCTGGCCGCGCGACTCGAGGTGCAGGCGCACCATCTCCGAGAACTCGCAGAAGCCGCGGGCGAAGAGGACGACGTCGTGCTCGACGACGGGCGGCATGCGGCTACGCCTGCGCGGCCGTGGCCTTCTGGGCGAGCTGGGCGAATGCCTGCGGCTCGCGGACGGCGAGGTCGGCGAGGACCTTGCGGTCGAGGCGGACGCCCGCCTTGTTCAGGCCGTCGATGAGGCGGCTGTAGGTGGTGCCGTTGAGGCGGGCGGCGGCGTTGATGCGGGCGATCCACAGCTTGCGGAAGTCGCCCTTGCGCTCGCGGCGGTGCCGGTAGGCGTAGTCGAGCGCGTGCAGGACGGACTCGTTGGCGCGGCGGAAGATGCGGTGGCGCTGGCCCTTGTGGCCCTGGGCCATAGCGATGATTTTCTTGTGGCGGGCGCGGGCGGTGACGCCGCGCTTGACTCGTGGCATGGGAGTCCCCCGGGACTACAGCAAACGGCAAACAGCAGAGGGGAGTGTAGCGGGTTCGGCGCCGCGAGGCGAACGCGGTTGGGGTCTGGTGGCTGGTGGCTGGTGGTTGACGGTCCGCGGGCGGGCGGCCGCTCGGGCAAGGCTTGTTGCAGATTTGTTGCCCGGAGGCGGCGCGCGGCTCGCGGAGCGTTGACGTCCCGGTGTCCCCGCCTATACTGCGCGCACATCCCTCCCCTATTTCCGCGACAAGGAGGTCCCCATGGAAGCCTTCGCACCGCTGAAGCCGGACGTGCATCACCCGCCACTGAAGATCGCCGACGACACCTGGCTGATCCAGCAGGTGCAGAAGGCGAGCATCGGACCGCTGTATGTTTACCTGAACTCGCTCGTGATCAAGGGGCCGGAGCCGATCATCGTCGACACCGGCACGCCCGCGAACCGCGAGCAGTGGATGAAGGACGTCTTTTCGCTGGTGGACCCCGGCGACGTGCGCTGGATCTTCCTCTCGCACGACGACGTCGACCACGCGGGCAACCTGCACCAGGTCATGGAGGCGTGCCCGAACGCGACGCTCGTCGTCACGTGGTTCCTGACCGAGCGGCACACCTGCGACTTCAGCTTCCCGGTCGACCGCATGCGCTGGGTGAACGACGGCGACTCGTGGAAGGCGGGGAACCGCACGCTGACCGCGCTTACGCCGCCGCTGTTCGACTCGCCGACGACGCGCGGCCTCTACGACGACCGCACCGGCGTGTACTGGGCGGTGGACACGTTCGCGCTGCCGCTGCCGGGGCCGATGGACGACGTCGCCGGCATCCCGGCTGAGGAGTGGCGCGGCGGCATGGAGCTGTTCAACACGATGAACAGCCCCTGGTTCAAGCTGCTCGACCCCGACAAGTACGAACGGCACGTCGACCGCGTGCAGAAGCTCGAGATCGAGACGGTGGCGGCGTGCCACTCGCCGGTGATCCCGAAGTCGCACATCTCGCAGGCGTTCGACATCATCCGCGCGATCCCGTCGCTCGACCCGGCGCCGCAGCCGCAGCAGGTCGACCTGGAGGCGATGATGCACGCGCTGGCGAAAGGCGAGGAGTACGTCTGGGAGCCGCCGGCGCCGCCGGTCGTGGCGTAGCGGGCGGCCTACTCGAAGTCCCAGAAAGCGTCGATGATCGCGTCGTCGATGTCGAAGACTTGGTCGCCTTCCGACGTATGCAGCGGCTCGGTGCGCAGGAACGGCGCGACGTACTCGGTGTCGCGGCCGAAGCCGGCGCGCGCGTTGAAGTCGCGCTCGGTGACGAGGACGCGCCGGCCGAGCGCGAGGACGTCATCCTTCGACCAGTCGACGCCGAGCCGGGCGCTGACGAGCGTCGCCATGTCGTCCTCGACGGGATTTGAGAACTGGCACAGGCCTACGGAGTCGACGGCGGCCATGATGATCTGCTCGTGCCGCGACGCCTTGAGCAGTGTCTCGGGCGTGACGCCGCGCGCGGTGACGAGGCCGGCGGTATGGTCGGCGCCCTGCGGGCTCGTGGCGTAGGTGATGCCCATCGCCTTCAGCGTGCGCGGCTCCCAGGCGGGCAGGCCCTGCCCCTTCATTACCGGCACGCGTTCGATACCGTAGGCGCGCGCGGTCGCGGCGGTGCCGTCGCCGAGTGTGCGGCCGAGCGGCGTGCCGGTCGCGATCTCCTCCTCGAAAACGCGGATGACGCCGCGCCAGTCGCCCCAGGGGAGGACGCCGGCCTCCATCGCCACGCCGAACGCGTTGCCCATCTCGATGGTGTCGAGGCCGATGTCGTCGCAGAGGCGGTCCATGCGCCCGACGGCGTCGACGTCGTCGATCTCGAGGTTCGAGCCGAGCAGCGCGATCGTCTCGAACTCGAGCGCGCTGGTGACGTGGCGGCCGTCGGCGTCGTTGAAGAGGATGGCGCACTTGATGATGCAGCCGGCCATACAGGGAAGCATCTTGCCGCCGCGCTGCTCGCCGAGCTCGGCGATGCGCTGGCCGCCGATCATGTCGGCGGTCGCCATGGTGCCGAGGCGGTGGTTGCGCGTCGGCAGCGAGTGGACATTGTCGCGGTTGACGAACTTGATGACGCCGGCCGTGCCGTAGCGCGAGAGGTTGGCGGTGCGCGGGTCGTCGAGGACCACGCGCGAGAACGCGAGCATCGCCTCGCGGAAGCGCTGCGGGTCGGCGGCGTCGACGTTTCTTGCGGCGCCGTCGTCGACGATGATGGCCTTCAGCCCCTTGGCGCCCATGAGCGCGCCGAGGCCGCCGCGGGCGGCGTGCCGGGTCGGGCGTCCTTCGGGGTCGTTGACGGCGATCGACGCGGCGCGCATGCGCATCTCGCCGGCGGGGCCGATGGAGACGACGGCGCGCGTCTTGCTCGAGGCGCCGTCGAGCAGGCGCTGCGACGTCTCGTAGTTGCCAAGGCCGCGGAGATCGTCGGCGCGCTCGAAGCGGAACGCGCGGGACGCGTCGACGTGCAGCGCGTACAGCGCCGAGTGGTCGCGGGGGGCGCCTTCGATGATGACGGCCTTGATGCCGAGCTTCGCCAGCTTGTGGCCGAGGACGCCGCCGACGTTCGACTCCTTGAGCCCGTCCATGAGCGGGCTCTTGGCGCCGAAGGAGGTGCGCCCGGAGGTGGTGATGGCCGTGCCGCCGAGCAGTCCGGGCGCGAAGACGAGCTTCGCTTCGGGCGCCAGGGCGTCGGTGCGGGCGTCGACTTCGTCGGAGATGATGCGGGAGGTGAGGGCGCGGCCGCCGAGGAGGGCGTATGCGTCGGGGACGGGCTCCTCGCTCACCCGGAGGCGTGACATATCGACTCGGAGGATTCGGGCCATGCTCACCTGCCTGCGGGCCGCGGGGGTCGGTTTAGGTTACAGGTTACGGGGCGTCGGGGGCGAGGGAGGGGGCGGGAGGTCGGAGGTCGGAGGTGGGCGCGAGGGTGGAGGATGGACGATGGATGATGGAGGATGGAGAAGGACGATGGAGGATCGCGGCGGGTCGTCGACTCGTCCTAGAACCGCCACTCACAACTTCCCTGCGGTACGATCGGGTCGTGAGGGTGCTCTGGCGGCGATGGTTGACAAGTCCGCGCACGCGCGTCCTTTCGCGGGAGGGCGAGGTGACGCGCGTCAAGATCGAGGGGCTCGTGTGCGACAGGCTGTGCGCAGCGCGCAGCAAGCGGGCGCTGGAGGCGCTGCCGGGCGTGCGGCGGGCGACCGTCGACCTTGACAGCGGCGTCGCGATCGTCGAGGGAACGGCGCACGACGAGGCGGCGTACGAGCGCGCGATCGACGGCGTCGTGGCGATGAAGCCGCTGCGGGCAGGGCTCGAGCGTGTGGGACGCTGGTTCGGGCATCGGGAAAGGGACGCTGCGTGAAGATCGGCGCGCATATCTCCACTGCGGGCGGGCTGAAGACGTGCTTCGAGCGGGCGAAGGCGATCGGCGCGGAGTGCGTGCAGATCTTCGAGTCGGCGCCGCAGCAGTGGGGGACCGCGCGGCTCGACGACGAGCAGGTAGCGGAGTTCCGGCGGTGCTACGAGGAGTCGGGGCTGTCGCCGCTGTTCATCCACGGCAAGTACCTGATGAACCTCGCGAGCGCCGACGCCAAGATTTTCAAGACGTCGGCGAGCACGCTGCGGAGCAGCCTCAACATCGCCGGGCGCATCGGCGCGAAGGGCGTGATCTTTCACACGGGAAGCCACAAGGGCCTCGGGCTGGAGGCGGTATTCGACCAGATCTGCGAGGCGGCGGAGCGCGTGCTGTCGGAGACGCCGGAAGAGACGTGGATGATCTTCGAGAACTCGGCGGGCGGGGGCGGCACGATCGGGTCGAAGTTCAGCGACCTCGGGCAGATCATCAAACGCGTCGACAGCCCGCGCGTGAGGGTAGCGATCGACACGTGCCACGCGTTCGCCTCGGGGTACGACGTAAGCAACGAAGCGGGCGTGGCGGCGACGCTCGAGGAGTTCGACCGCGAGGTAGGGCTCGAGCGCATCGCCGCGATCCACGCGAACGATTCGAAGGCGGCGCTGGGCGCGGGGCGCGACCTGCACGAGAACATCGGCGACGGCTACATCGGCCGGGAGGGCTTCCTGGCGCTGATGTCGCATCCGGCGCTGCAGGACGTGCCGTTCATCCTCGAGGTGCCGGGCTACAAGATCGACGGCGCGGGCAAGGGGCCGGACAAGCCGAACGTCGACCGTTTGAAGGAGATCCGCGCGGAGGCGCAGGGGAAGGCGGCAGGGGCGACGGGCGCGAAGGCGAAGCCGGCTACGCGACGCCGGTAAGCACGCCCTCGGCGATCGAGACGCCGTAGAGCTCGCTCAGCAACGCGAAGAACGCCTGCACGGCGCGCGTCTGCTTGCGGTTCTTGCGGAAGATGAGCGAGATCTGGCGGCGCGGCAGCGTCGCGTTCGAGACGCTGACGATGTTGAGCCGGTGCAGCTCCGTCTCGCGCTCGATCGAGACTTTCGGCAGCAAGGCGATGCCGAGGCCTTCCTCGACCATCTTCTTGGTGGCCTCGATGGTGTCGAGCTCCATGAACGTCTCGGGGACGATGGCGTGCTGGCGGAAGACGCCCTGGATGAGGGCGTTGTAGCTGCTGCCCTTGTCGAAGAGGATGAGCGGCTCGCGACCGACCTCCTCGAGCGTGGCGGCGCCGGTGTGCGCGAAGCGGTGCTCGGGGGCGCAGACGAGCACGAGGTCGTCCTCGTAGAGCGGCACCGTGACGATCTCGGGGTGCTGCACGGTGCGCTCGAGCGCGCAGTGGACGTCGTCGTTGAGCACCATCTGCAGCACCTGCTCGGAGCGGCCGGTGTGCACGCTGACCTCGACGCCGGGGTAGAGACTGCAGTAGCGCTTGAGGATCTTCGGCAGGACGTAGGTGCTGACGGTGAGCGCGGAGCCGAGCTTGAGTGTGCCGATGTCGAGGTTGCGCATGCCGTTGATCGCGTCGCGGCCTTCCTGCAGCGCCTTGAGCGCGCGCCGCGCGTAGGGAAGGAACGCCGCGCCCATCTCGGTGAGGCGCACGCCACGGCCGTTGCGCTCGAACAGCGCCTCGCCGAGATCGCGCTCGAGCGACTGGATGCGCGCGGTGACGGATGGTTGCGTGAGGAACAAGGCGTCGGCGGCCTTGCTGAAGCTGCGGTGGTGCGCGACCTGTACGAAGGCTTCGACCTGGCCGAGGTCCACGATGACTCCGTCAATACGCGCCGGCGGCGCGAGGGTTACATCCCGATCAGTCTGCGTATCGGTTGCGTCTATGGAGACCGTAGTGTGCCATTGATCGGCGGGCGATTCAAGGGGGAGGTTCTGGAGGATGGAAGGCTGCCGACCTCGTGCGGTGGGATCCTGGGGTGACCTCGGCTCCGCGGGTGGACAACGCGCATCACCGGGCATTCCAGCTTCTAGTCTCCGGCTTCCAATGCTCGCAAGGAGCGCGACTTCCTCGAGGATGGACGATCGACGGTCGACGACGGACGTGTCGACTGCCGTTCGGCGCCCAGCTTGCAGCCTCCGGCTTCGGGTGTTCCTTGGTGAACGGGGGTTTCTGTTCGGCGTCCGGAGCGCGGCGCAGGCGGATGGCCGCCGGTACACTGCCGCGACATCACAGAGACGAGACGGCACATGAGGAGAGGGCGCGGTGCTCAAGACACATTATTGCGGCGACCTGCGCGCGGGCGACGTCGGGGCTGAGGTGACGCTGGCCGGCTGGGTGCACCGGCGGCGCGACCACGGCGGGCTGATCTTCATCGACCTGCGCGACAGCCGCGGGCTGGTGCAGGTGGTGTTCAACCCGGAGGCCGCGGAGGCGCATGCGGTCGCGAGCGAGTGCCGCAACGAGTACGTGCTGCAGGTGTCCGGGCGCGTGGAGCGGCGGCGGCCGGGCAGCGAGAACGAGAAGCTGCCGACGGGGGAGATCGAGGTGCGCGCCGAGGCGGCGACAATCCTCAACGAGGCGAAGACGCCGCCCTTCTATATCAATGAAGAGGGCGAAGTCAGCGAGACGACGCGCCTGAAGTACCGCTACCTGGACCTGCGCCGGGAGCGCATGCACAACAACGTCGTCCTGCGCTCGCGCATCACGCAGAAGATCCGCTCGTTTTTGGCGGAGCGCGGCTTCGTCGAGATCGAGACGCCGATCCTCGCCAACCCGACGCCGGAGGGGTCGCGCGACTACCTGGTGCCGAGCCGCATCCACCCGGGCAACTTCTACGCGCTTCCGCAGTCGCCGCAGCAGTTCAAGCAGCTGCTGATGGTGGCGGGCTTCGAGCGCTACTTTCAGATCGCGCGCTGCTTCCGCGATGAGGACCTGCGCGCGGACCGCCAGCCGGAGTTCACGCAGCTCGACCTGGAGATGAGCTTCGTCGAGCAGGAGGACGTGATCTCGCTCATCGAGCAGCTCTATATCGAGATCGGGCAGGAGGCGCGGCCGGATCTGAAGATCCCGACGCCGTTTCCGCGGCTAACGTACGCGGAGGCGATGCGGCGCTTCGGCTCGGACAAGCCGGACCTGCGCTACGGGCTGGAGCTGATCGAGCTGACGAACGCGGTGCGCGGGACGGAGTTCATGGTGTTCAAGTCGGCCGTCGACAGCGGCGGGCGCGTCGAGGGGATCTGCGTGCCGGGCGGCGCCGCCTTCAGCCGCAAGGAGATCGACGCGCTGACGGAGCTGGTCAAGACGTACGGCGCGAAGGG
>Ga0073934_10005311_pt1 | contig 20134 bp, 11 predicted proteins | sample LarsenN4metaG_FD_76834 | JGI IMG/M metagenome (GOLD analysis project Ga0073934, IMG submission 76834) | Hot spring sediment bacterial and archeal communities from British Columbia, Canada, to study Microbial Dark Matter (Phase II) - Larsen... ... | reverse complement strand
TTCCTCAACCGGCTCTATGGCGGCGGCCAGGCGGACATCCTCGGTGCCGGCGACGCCATGGCGGAGAATTTCTACCAATCACTCGCGGCCCTGCGTCCTTCCACCCGCAATCCCCTGATCGCCATCCTCGTGAGCGACGAGGCCGGCACCTACCGCCCCGAGATGCAATGGATCGCCGCCGAGCAACAGCGCCTCGGCCGCCGCGTTTACTGCCTGCAGCCCGGCGACGTCTTCCCCCTCGGCGGCGAACTGTTCTTCGACATCGACGGCACCCCGGAGAAGATCGACATCATCTACCGCTTCTTCGAGCTCTTCGACTGGGCCAACATCCGCACCGCACCGCACATCCTCGAGGCGTGGGAGGCCGGGGCCGTGGCCATCGCGCCGCCGATGCGGCATTTCCAGGAGGAGAAGCTCGGCCTCGCGCTCTTCCACCACCACCTGCTCCGCGAATTCTGGGCCGAGAACCTGCCGCGCCGCAGCCTCGAGCTGCTGCGCCGCCTCATCCCGCAGTCGTGGGTCATGGATCCCGCACCCCTGCCGCCCGGCGCCGTGCTCGACGGCCCGCGGGTGGGCGGCCGGATGCTGAACGACTGGCGCGAACTCACCGCCGCCTCCCAGAAGGAGCGCGACCTCATCATCAAGATCTCCGGTTTCCACGAGACCGCCTGGGGCGCCCGCAGCGTCGTGCTGGGCAGCGATTGCTCGCGCGAGGAATGGCAGTCCGGCGTCGAGCAGGCGCTCATGCTGGCCCCCGCCAATCTCCACGTCCTCCAGGAATACAAAAAGCCCCGGCGCGTCTCGCATCCGGTTTTCCAACCGGCCGCCGAAGGCGCGACGCCCTCCGCGCGCGCCGTCGAGGGCCGCCTCCGCCTCTGCCCGTATTACTTTGTGGTCGGCGGCCAGGCGCGGCTCTCCGGCGCGCTCGCCACCTTCTGCCCGCCCGACAAGAAGATCATCCATGGCATGGAGGATGCAGCCTTGCTGCCCTGCGAAAAACAACTAGACGGAGGCGCATGATTCTCCGCCGGATCGCCCCGCTGTTGCTCGCCACCGCGCTGCTGTCGTTTCCCGCGGCGCGCGCGCAGAACAGCGGTCCGGTCGACCTCGCGGCGACGAAGGCGCGGGCCGAGCAGGGCGATGTCGAGGCGGCGAACCTGCTCGGCAACCTCTACACCAACGCCCAGGGCGTTCCGCGCGACTATGCCGAGGCCTTCAAGTGGTATCGGCTGGCGGCCGACAAGGGCTTCGCCCCCGCGCAGTTCAACCTCGGCCTCGCCCATGAGCTCGGACGCGGGGTGGCGCAGGACGAGTCAAAGGCCTTTCACTACTACCAGCTGGCGGCCAACCAGGGATTCCCCGCCGCCCTCTTCAACGTCGGCAACATGTATGCCACCGGACGCGGGGTGAAGCAGGACCTCTTTGAGGCCAATCTCTGGTTCAAGCAGGCCGCCGACAAGGGTGTCGTCGAGGCGCAGTTCAACCTCGGCCTCGCCTACGAGGAGGGACGCGGCGTCAAGAAGGACGAGGCCCAGGCGGTCCGGTGGTATCGGCAGGCGGCGGAGCGCGGCTTCGCCCGCGCCCAATACAACCTCGGCCTCCTGCTCGAGGACGGCCGCGGCGCCGAGAAAAGCCCCGCGGCCGCCGCGACACTCTATCAGCAGGCGGCGTTGGCCGGCCATGCACCGGCGATGAACAACCTCGGCCTGATGTATTCCCAGGGCCGCGGCGGCTTGGCGGCCGACCCCGTGCTCGCCTACGCCTGGCTCACCCTGGCCGTCGAGAACGGCGTCTCACCCACCGCGCGTGATTTTGTCGGCGAGGATCTGACCCCCGAGCAGCGCAGCAACGGCGGCCAGCTGGCCCTCGAGCTCAAGCGCCGCATCGCGCGCAACCTGACACCCGCCGCGCCGGGACCCGCGGCCCGCCCCGCCCCGCCGAATGAGGGCGCCAACCGCGCGCTGGCCGACGCCCTCGCGGAGGCGCGGGCGGCCAACGCGACTTTTGCCGAGACGAACCAGCGCCTCGAGGTCGAGAAAGCCCAACTCGAGCAGAAGCTGGCAAAGGAGACATCCGAATCCCGCACGCTCATCGAGAACCTCCGCCGCCAGGCCGAACGGTTGCAGGCCCAGATCCAGCAGATGCAGGGCGACAAAACCGCCGCCGAGCAAAGCGCCGCCGCACTCGGCGCGCAGTTGCGCGATGCGCAGGCGGAACTCACCCGGGCCCGCGAGTCCGCCGCCGCCCGGCCCGCCGACAACGCCGAATTGACCAAAGCCCGGGAAGCCGCCCGCCAATCCGCCGCCGACCGGGTGGAGGCGTTGCGCGAAGCCGAGACCTTGCGCAACCAGTTGCAGGCCGCGAAGGATAACGCGGGGCAGGAGACCGCCGCGCTCAACCGGCGACTGGCCGGGCTCCAAGAGGAGGTCAACCGCCTGCGCACCGCGGAGTCCAAGGCGTCCACCGGGGAGGCCGCCAAGTTGCAGACCCGCCTGGCCGAATTGCAGCAGGCCAATGAGAGGTTGGAAAAGGAACTCCAGATCGCCCGCAGCCAACCGCCTGCGCTCTCGGCCGGCGGAAGAGACGCCCAGACCGAGACCGAGAAGGACAACATCATCCGCAATCTCCAGCGCGACAACCAGCGCCTCAACGACGACGTCAAGCGCTCCACCCGCGAGTTGCTCGCCCTCAACCAGCAGTTGCGCGCCGCCACGCGCGGGCGCGCTCCAACAACCGACTCCGCTTCTGCCGGCACTGCCGACCCTGCCAAGGAGCTGGCCGAACTGCAGACGGAGTATTCGAAGCTGAAGGACCGCGCCGACGAGGCCCAGTCGCAGGTGCGCCGTCTGGAGCAGGAATTGCAGGCCGCACGGACGGCGTCGTCTGAGCAGGAGCAGGCGCAATCGCAGCTCGCCGCACTCCGCCGCGAACTCGCCGATGTCCGCGCCGAGCGCGAGCAGCTGGCCACGCGGCTGGCGACGGCCGAGCAGCGCGCGCAATCCCTCGAGTCCGACCTCGCCAATGCCCGGAAATCCGCCACCCCGGCCGTGGACGTTGCGGCCCTGCAACGGCAGCTCGCCGAGGCCGGCGACCGGATCGGCTCACTTCGCGCCGAGTTGGACAAGGTCCAGACCGAGAATGCCGGCCTCGCCGCCCAGGTGGAGAGCGCCAAGGAGGACGTGACCATCATCCGCGGCCGGCTGAATGACGCGCAAACCGCGGCCAGCGCCGCCGAGGGCTTGCGCCGGCAAATCGCCGAGCTGAATTCGGCGCTCGAGCAGCGCGGCCGTGAACTGGCCGAAGCCCGCCAGGCGGCGGCCGCGAAGCCCGCAGTGGACCCCGACGAAATCGAGCGCCTGCGCGCCCAGATCGCGCGCCTGCAGCGCGAAAAGTCGGAGCTGGAAACGGCGGCCAGCGACAAGGTCTCGGCGCGTGAGCTGCGCGCCGCGCTGGCGCAGGTGGAGGAACTCAAGACCCGGCTTTCCGAGGCCAGCGCCGAGAGCGAGAGGCTGACGCGCGCCGCGGCCGGGCTGACCCTGGATAACGAGAAATTGCGCCGGGATCTGGAGGAAGCCGGCAAGGCCATGGCTGCGAAACCCGCGGTGGATCCGGTTGAAATCGAGCGCCTGCGCACCGAGAACCAAAGCCTGCGGGCCGCCGTGGATGAAGCGGTCGGCCTGCGCAACCAGGTCGAGCGGCTCCAACGCGAGAAATCTGAGTTGGAGGCGGCAGCAGGCGACAAGGTCCCGTCGCGCGAATTGCGCGCCGCGCTGGCGCAGGTGGAGGAACTCAAGACCCGGCTTTCCGAGGCCAGCGCCGAGAGCGAGAGGCAGAGCCGCGCCGCGGCCGAGCTGACCATCTCCAACGAGAAGCTGCGCCGGGACTTGGAGGAAGCCCGCACGCCGCGTGTTTCCGCCAGCCCGGCCGCCGACCGCCGCGAGTTGGAGGCGGCCCGGGCCCGGATCGAGGACCTGCAGGGTCAGATCGCGCGGTTGCAGGCCGCGGCCGCCACTTCCTCCGAGTCGCCGAAGTTGAAGGCGGATCTGGCCGAGGCCACGCAGGCCGCCGAGCGTAGCGCCGCCACCATCGCCGAGCTGACCGCCGTCAACGAAAGCCTGCAGAAGGATCTCGCCAATGCGCAGAAGAGCCTCGCTGCTGCGCTGGCCGCGCAAAGCCAGGCCGTGGACGCCGCCAAGGGCGAGGCCTACCAGCTGGAGATCCAGACCCTCACCAACCGGGTGAAGCAGCTGGAAGGCGCGTTGGAGGAGGGCCAGGCCGGCGCGGCCAAGGAGATCGCCTCGCTCGCGGCCCAGCTCGCGAAGACGCGCGAGACCAACCGTGCCCTGGTCGAGGCCAACCGGGCGCTCATGCAGAGCAAGGAGGCGGAGAAATCCGTTGAGGCCGATGAACTCGCCGTGGCGCAGCAAAAGCTGCGGGAAGCCACGGTTGCCGTCACCACCGCCACCGAGGCCAACCAAAAACTTTCGGCGGACCTGGCCGCGGCGAAGCAGGAATTGGAGCAGGCGCAGTCGCTCGCCGCCGGCAGCACCGCCCTGGCCGAGGAAAACCGCGCCATCCGCGCGCGGCTGGCCGAGTTTGAGCGCGCGGCCGAGGCGACAAGCTCCTCGGTCGCCGAACTGACCGGAACCAACGTCAAGCTGGAGCAGGAGCTGGCCGACCTGCGTCAGCGCGTGGACCGGCTGCAGACCGAGAACAACCGCCTGACACAGGATCTGCGCGGGGCGACCCAGACGGCCAACGCCGCCGGTGCGCAGCTCGCCGCGCTGCGCCGGGATGTGGAGAACGCCCGCGCCGCCAACGCCACGCTGGTCGAGAGCACGGCGGCGCAGGAGCGCGAGCGCACCGCGCTCATCGCCCAGTTGCGCGAGGACAACCGCGCGCTGACGGTGCGCCTCAATCAGGCGCAGGGCGTGCTCGACCAAATCGCCTCGGCCGCCCGGCTCGGCACGCCGGCCGCGGCCATCGCCGGGGGCAATGCCGCAGTCCAGGCGCGGCCGACCACGGTGGTCCCCACGCCCGTCGAGGCCGCGCCTCGCATCCATGTCGTGGCCGAGGGCGATTCACTCTCGCGCATCAGCCTGCGTTACTACGGCACGGCCGCACGGTGGCAGGAGATTTTCGAGGCCAACCGCGACGTGTTGCAGGGCGCCAACGCCCTGCGCGTCGGCCAGCAATTGCGGATACCGTAAACGACAAAGCCCGCGCCTGAGGGCGCGGGCCAGTCGCTATGGCCAAGTTGGGAGGATGGTCAGGCCACCGCGGCGCGCAGGGTCGGCGTGGGGGCGGCCTTGTGCGCCAGCAGATGCTGGAAGAAGGAGTCGCGCCGCGCGCGGGCGGTTTCGACGTCCTTGGTGCCGAGGGAGCGGCGGATGCGCTCCTTGGTGAACGGCGTGGGATAGACCGTGTAGTGGAGGAACCACGTTCCGTTGTTGTTCCAGAGGTGGTGGTTCGGGTTGTCCGGGCGGAACCGGAGCGAGGGCAGGGTGATGATGTTGGACATGATGCGTGAGCGGTTGAGTTTTTGGTTCGATCGTTCGCGCACCAGGGATTGGTCCAAAAACGAAGCCGGCCTGAGGGCATCAGGCCGGCTTGCGGTTTCGGAGGAGTTTTTTGTTCGAGGGTTTGACCCCTCGCACATCCGGGTGACTTGCGTCACTCGAAACCACCGTGATCACTCCTAGACCCGGTTGGCAGAACCTCCGGATTGCTCCGTCGATCCTTTCCTGATGCGGGTCCGAAACTGCAAATCACGCGGGGCGGGGCCAGCCTAATCTTCGGCTTCTTTGTCATAAGGAACCGCCGGTCTAGGCCGTTTTGTCGTAAGTGCCGTAGCGGGCGATCTTAGCCCGCACGCGTTCCATCTCGTCGTCGGGCAGGATCACGGGGTCGCCGGCCTGCAGCGCGCGCCAATACATGGCGGCCTGGGTCTCGGCCTCGATGGTCAGCGCGAAGGCCTTTTCCAAAGTCGGTCCGGTGACGATGAGGCCATGGTTGCCGATGAGCGCGGCGGAGCGGCCCTCGAGTGCCCGCAGGATGTGGTCGGAAAGCTCCTGCGTGCCATAGGTGGCGTAGTCGGAGCAGCGGATGTTGTTTCCGCCGAAAAGGGCGACGAGGTAGTGGAAGGCCGGGATGTCGCGGCGCAGGCAGGCGAGGGTGGTGGAAAACATGCTGTGCGTGTGCACGATGGCGCCGACCTCAGGCCGCGCGCGCAGGATGTCGCAATGGAAGCGCCACTCGCTCGACGGGGCGCGGCGGCCGTGCGGTGTGCCGTCGGCGTCCAGACGGACGATGTCGGCCGGCTTCATGCGGTCGTAGGGCAATGCGGTGGGCGTGAGCAACAGACCGCCCGGCACGCGCACGCTGACGTTGCCCGACGTGCCCTGGTTGAGGCCGCGGCGGTCGAGTTCGAGGCAGGTGGCGATGATCTGCCGGCGGAGCGCAAGGTCACGGGGTCGGGCGGGGCGTTTCATGAAGAGCGGTCGGGGAAAAGCTGCTGCAGGCCTGCGGCCGTGGCGGGGCACAGGCCGCGTTCGGTTATCAAGCCGGTGACAAGCCGGGCGGGTGTGACATCGAAGCCGGGATTGCGGGCCGGGCTGCCGGCAGGGGTCACGGCAATGGTGGTAATCGAGCCGTCTTCGCTCCGGCCCGTCAGGTGGGTGACCTCATGCGGTGCGCGTTCCTCGATGGGGATTTCGCGGAGGCCGTCGCGCAGGCTGAAGTCGATCGAGGGCGAGGGGGTGGCGACGTAGAAGGGGATGCCGTTGTCCCGCGCCGCGAGGGCCTTCAGGTAGGTGCCGATCTTGTTGCAGACATCGCCCTGCGCGGTGACCCGGTCGGTGCCGACGAGCACGAGGTCCACCTCGCCGTGCTGCATGTAATGGCCGCCGGCGTTGTCCACGATGACAGTGTGCGGCACGCCGTGGTTGCCCAGTTCCCAGGCCGTGAGGCTCGCGCCTTGGTTGCGCGGGCGGGTCTCGTCCACCCAGACATGCAGCTTGAGCCCGGCGTCGTGCGCGAGATAGATGGGCGCGGTAGCCGTGCCCCAGTCCACGGTGGCCAGCCAGCCGGCGTTGCAATGGGTGAGAATGTTGAGCGGTGCACCCGCGGATTTCCGCGCGGCGAGCGAGCGCAGCAGGGGCAGGCCGGCCTCGCCGATGGCGCGGTTGATGGCGACATCCTCGTCGCAGATCTCCATGGCAAGCCGCCGCGCGGCCCCGGCCCTTTCCGGCGGAGGCAGGGGTCCCAATGCCCGTTTAACGCGGTCAAGTGCCCAACGGAGGTTCACCGCGGTGGGGCGCGTGGCGAGAAGGTCGGTGCAGGTCCGCTCGAGGACTGGGTCGGAGGCATCTTCGCGCATCGCCAGCCAGACGCCCCAGGCGGCGGTGGCCCCGATGAGCGGGGCGCCGCGGACCTGCATCGACCGGATGGCCTGGGCCGCATCAGCGGCCGCGCGGAGACGCAGGGTGGAGAACTCGTGCGGCAGGCGGGTCTGGTCGATGATGCCGACCGACGTGCCGTCTGCCTCCGGCCAGATCGTGCGCCAGGACTGGCCGGAGATCTTCACTTGGTGATGCCGGCCCCGGCCGCGACCTCCTCGGCCGCGGTGGACCGCTCGAGCTTGGCCGCCACCACAAACGTCGTCAGCGAAGCCGCGAGGGAATAGAGATACGGAGCACTCCAGTCCGTGAAAAAGGTGCCGTGGATCCAGGTGACTAGGCCGACGGCAAGCGTGGCCAGACCGGCGCGCGGCCCGCCGAAATTGCCGGCGTAGAGCCCGAAGACGAGGAGCGCGAAGATGCCGGCGCTGCCGACGCCGTTGGCGTGCTGCACCAGCTCGAAGATGGAATCGGCGCTCATGGCGAACAGCGCCGACACCAGCCCCAGCAGCACCACTCCGCCGCGGGCGAGCAGCAAGCGCTGCCGGTCGCCGAGGTCGGGTCGGAACGAAACGATGAAGTTGTGCGACGCGAGCGAGCTGGCTGCGAGCAGGGCGGAGTCCACGGTGGAGAGGATGGCCGAGACGAGCGCGCCGGCAAAGAGCATGAAGAGGAAGGGTGGCAGGTATTTCTGCGCCAGGGCCGGCAGGAAGGTTTCGGGGTCCGCGAGCCCGGGCAGCAGGGTCGGTCCGAGCAGGCCGAGCAGCGCGGGAATCAGGCCGACCGCCAGGTAGAGCATGCCGCCGTAGGTGGCCGCCTTCGCCGCCACGTCGGGCGAGCGCGCGCCGAGTATGCGCGCCGCCAGCTCCTGGGCGACGAGGGAGCCGATGATGATGTTCAGCCACAGGTCGGCCTTCTGCCAGACCGAGGCCTCGCCGCCGAAGAGATTGAAGCGCGCGGGCTCGACGGACTGCCAGGCCATGGCGAGGTTGATGGCGGGATTCATCCCGAGGCTCAGCAACAGCAGGCCCAGGCCGATGATGATGGCGATGCCCTGGATGAGGTCGGTCATCACATCGGCCAGCAGGCCGCCGGAACAGGTGTAGATGATGACCACGACGGTGGCGATGAGCATGCCGGTTGTCAGGTCGACCCCGCCGGCCGAGTGCAGCACGATGCCGAAGGCGCGGATCTGGGCGGCGGCCCAGAGCACGGAAGTGGGGATCATGATGAGCGAGGCGAAGCGCTCGGTGTTCTGCCCGAAACGCTGGCGGAAAAGGTCGGCCAGCGTGGTCAGGCCGCGGCTCCAGAGCGGCCGGGCGATGAACCAGCCGACCAGCAGCAGCACGAGGGTGTAGCCGAAGGGATCGCTTACGCCGCCCGCAAAGCCTTCCGCGTAGAACTTGCCGGCGGCCCCGACGCAGGTTTCCGCGCCGAACCAGGTCGCAAACATCGAGAAGAGCGCCAGCCCCAGCCCGATCCTCCTTCCCGCCACCAGGTAGTCCGATTCCGATTGGATCCGCCGGGAGACCACGACGCCGACCACGAGCTGCAGGACGACGTAGAACAGGATTCCCAGCAAAATCAGATTCATCCGCCGTGTTTCTTTAGTGCGCCGCCGAGGATGTCAACGTCCCGTCCCGGCGTGGAGGACCGGCTTGAGACGCCGGCCGCGTTGTGGAGAATCCCGGCGTGCGCCCGGGATCCGCCCTTTTGATTCTGTCAGCTTTTTTTGGCGGCGGCGCGCTGTCGGTGGGGCAGACCCCGACTGCCGCCAACGAGATCCCGATCGAACTGCCGGTCTACACCGTCATGGAGCTGCCGGACCTGCCTCCGCCGGAGCAGTGGTTCCATGCGCAGATCGAGGGCTTCGAGGTTCTGGCCAACGGCACGGAGCCGGCGGTGCGGGATCAATTGCGGCAGTTCCAGCGTTTCCGGCAGGCCCTCGACCTCGTATGGCCCGGGGTCAGCCGGCCGCCCGTGCCGCCCGCGTTGCTCGTGCTGTGCGGTGCCAACCGCCAGTTCGACCAGTTCCTCCCGGCGGAGGAACGCGCTGCCGAGCGCGTCATTTCAAGCTTCTCCCTCCGCGGCCGGGAACTTTCCGCGTTGGCGATCGACCTGCAGAAAAAGGACCTCTTCGGAGTCGGCACCGTCGATGTCGCCGCCGATCTGACTGCCGACGGCGCCGTCTCCGCCGCCGAGGGCACAACCAACGACGCCTCCGGTGGCGGCACGGCGACTTCGTTCCAGGTCGATTCCTACCGGCAGCTTTACCGGGAATACGTGAAGTTCGTGCTTGCCGCCGCTGAACCGCGCGCACCGGTGTGGTTTGAGGAGGGTCTGGCCCAGCTGCTTGTCGCGATGGAAATCACCGAGACGTCGATCACGGTCGGGAAGATCGAGGATCCCAACATCGAGGGTGCCGGCATGAGCGATGGGGATTTCAATTCCGCGCTGAAGGACCGGGCCCTGCTCGGCATGGGCGAGATGTTCGGGGTGGAGCGCGATTCCCCGGTTGCGCGCCACACCATCGGCAGCCCCTGGGCCAAGCAATGCTATGCGTTTGTGCACTGGGGACTCTACGGCAACAACGGGAGGAACCAGAAGGCCTTCATCACGTTCCTGGTCCGCGCCAGCCGCGAGGCGCCCACGGAAGACATGTTCCGGGCCTGCTTCGGCAAGGGCTACGGCGAGATGCTGCTCGAGCTCCGCACCCACGCGGAGTGGACACGTTCCAAGACGGCGGGGTTGCGCGCCGGTCGCGGGGAGAGGATTCCCGAACCGGCCCCCGTCGAGCTGCGACCGGCCACAGAGGCCGAGGTTGGCCGGATCAAGGGCGAGCTCATGCTGGCTGCGGGCCTACCCGCGGAAGCACGCCGGGCGATGGCCATCCCCTACATGCGCGGGGAACGCGACCCCGAACTGCTGGCGCTGATCGGCACCTACGAGGCGCAACGCGGCGATGCGGGCAAGGCGCGCAAATTCCTCGAGGCGGCGGTGCGCGGCCAGACCGTCCGTCCGCGCGCCTACGTCGAGCTGGCCCGGTTCCGGTTGGAGGAGGAGCGTGCAAAGCTCCGGGCCGGTGAGAAGTTCGGTGCGGCGCAGGCCTCGGGCGTGCTGGGCCTGCTCTATGAGGCCCGCAAACTCCCGCCGGCCCTGCAGGACACCTATGCGTTGATGTCCGCCGTGTGGGAAAACTGCCGGGTCGCACCGTCCCCGGCGCATGTGGACGCAGTGGAGGAGGGGCTGAGGTTCTTTCCGCAGGATGCCGGGCTCCTCTATGCGACGGCCGCGTTGCGCAAGCGCACCGGGTCGATTCCCGCGGCCCGCGCCCTGATCGAGCGCGCGTTGTCCCTGCCGTTGGATGCGGCGACGCAGGAGCGGTTCCGGGCCCTCGCCGCCTCGCTGCCTGCACCGTCCTGACCGGGCACTGGCCGCTTGCCAGCGGAGGCCGGCGGCGGCGTAATCGCGCCGTGCTTTTCCTCAACAAGCTCCTGCCCGTCTTCGTGCTGCCGGTCGGCCTCGTGATCGTGCTGCTGCTGCTCGTGGCTTGGAAAAAATGGCGCTGGCTCGCGGCGACGGGGGCGGTCGCCCTCTACCTCTGCTCGATCCCCGCGGTGGGCGGGCGGCTGCTCAATCGGCTGGAGTCGGTGCATCCCCGCCTGAAGGTGGCGGAGGCTCCGGCAGCGGATGCCATTCTCGTGCTCGGCGGCACGATGGGCTCGCCCGCCCCCGAGGGTTATCAACCGAACTGGAGCGATGCCGTGGACCGCTTGGAGGGCGGCCTGGCCCTCATGCAGGCAGGCAAGGCGGATAGGTTGCTCTTCACCGGCGCGCCGCAGAGCTCCGACGAATCCGTCGAGTCGGAAGGTGCGGCCATGCGGAGATATGCGATCGCGCGAGGCATCGCGGCCGAGAAAATCCACGTGCTGGGCAAAGTCGGCAATACGGCCGACGAGGCGCGCGCGTTGGCGCAGTATGCGCAAACCAACGGCCTCAAACGGGTGCTGTTGGTGACATCGGCCTGGCACATGCCGCGGGCGATGCGGCAATTCCGAAAGGCGAACGTCGAGATCACGGCCTTTCCCGTGGACTACCGCTACGAACCCCACCGCGCGCGGCCCTACATGGATTATCTGCCGGGGGCAGACGGCCTGAAATTGACCGAGCTGGCCCTGCGCGAGACCTACGGCATCGCCTTCTACGCCCTGACCTGGCGTTGAGGCCGCCGCCGCGGTTTCGGCGCGACGACGAACGGCTCGTAGAGCGCGCGGTGTTTCAGCGGGAAGCGTCCGGCGATGAACACGCCTTCGTCGCGCGTCTCCTGCCGGTGCACCTGTCCGGCGGCGTGCAGCCGGCCGATGACGTCGTAGCGGGTGTGCGGCACGAGCAGCTCGGCCGCGACCGTGTCGTCGACGGCCAGCTCCTCGCAGCGGGTCAGCAATTTGCCGAGGCCTTCGCCGGTGTGCACGCTGATGAACAGAGCCTCCGGGTGCCGGGCACGCAAGTAGGCGAGCGTCTTGGCGTCGGTCGCGTCGATCTTGTTGAAGACGGTGACGATGGGCTTGTCCGCCGCGCCGAGTTCGCCGAGCACCTCCATCGTGGTGGCGAAGTGGTGCTCGACGTTGGGGTTCGCGGCGTCGAGGAGGTGGATGATGAAGTCGGCGACCACCACCTCCTCGAGGGTGGCCTTGAAGGCCTCGACGAGGCGGTGCGGCAGGCGGCGGATGAAGCCGACGGTGTCGGTGACGAGCAAAGTGCGGCCGTCGGGCAGGGCGAGCTGGCGGGTGGTGGGGTCGAGCGTGGCGAAGAGCTTGTCGGCGGCCAGCACCTGCGCGCCCGTGAGCCGGTTGAGGAGCGAGGATTTGCCGGCGTTGGTGTAGCCGACGATGGCGGCGCCGGGCACGGGCTTGCGCATGCGCTTCCGGCGCTGCACCTCGCGCTGCGAGATGACGCGGGCCAGCTCGGCCTTCAGATGCGCGATGCGGTCGCGCACGATGCGGCGGTCCTGTTCGAGTTGGGTTTCGCCCTCGCCGCCCATGGCGCCACGGCCGCGTTGGCGCGAAAGGTGGGTCCAGGCCCGGGTCAGGCGCGGCAGCGAATACTCCATGCGTGCCAGCGCGACCTGCAGCACGGCCTCGCGCGTGTGCGCCCGGTCGGCGAAGATCTCCAGGATGACCTCCTGGCGGTCGATGACCGCGAGACCGGACTCCTCCTCCCAGTTGCGCTGCTGCGCCGGCGACAGCTCCTTGTCGAAGACGATGAGGTCGGCGCCGAGGGCCTTGGCCTCGGCGATGATCTCGGCGGTCTTGCCGGAGCCGATGAGGAACTTCGGCTGCTGGCCGGCGCGCATCACGACCAGGTTGGTGCGCACGACCTCCAGCTGGAGGTTCTCCACCAACTCCTTCAGCTCGCCGAGCAGCTCGGCGCCTTCGCCCGCGGACATGTCGAAGGTCTGCACGCCCACGAGATAGGCGCGCGACACGGGTTTTTCGTCGGTGAGGAAGTCGGCCACCAAGAGAGAAAGATTCAGGGGCGGGGCCAAGTCAACCGGCGCGCGGAGGACAATTCGGCGCGAGGCGGGCGCGGGGTGGGCGAGAATGTCCCGCGGCCGCCGCGCAGGGCGGTGTTCCCCGGGGCGAAGCCGCTTGGAACGGCTCATGCAGGGAAATCCGGGCTATGTCCATGGATCCGCAGAAACTCACCGTCATGTCCCGTCAGGCCGTGCAGGAGGCCCAGAATGAGGCGCGCCGCCGCGCGCACAACGAGGTGGACACCTGGCACCTGCTGATGGCCCTGCTCGGCCAGGAGGGCGGCATCGTGCCATCGCTCGTCGAGAAGCTCGGCCTCACCGTCAGCGCCTTGCAGCTGGCCGCCAACCGGGAGCTGGACCGGCTGCCCAAGGTCAGCGGCAGCGTGGACGTGTCCAAGATCTACGTGACGCAGGCCCTGAACGAGGCGCTGACCAAGGCCGAGGCCGCCGCCGACGCGCACAAGGACGAATATGTCAGCGTCGAGCACCTGTTGCTCGGCCTCATCTCCGCGGGCAAGCCGCCGGCGCTGAAGAAGTATTTCGAGAGCTTCGGGCTCGACCCGGGCAAGGTGCTCAAGGAGCTGAAGAAGCTCCGCGGCGCGCAGCGCGTCACCACCGACAACCCGGAGGCGACCTACAACGCCCTCGAGAAATACGGCATCGACCTCGTGGCCCAAGCGCGCAAGGGCAAACTCGACCCCGTCATCGGCCGAGACGCCGAGATCCGCCGCGCCATCCGCATCCTCTCGCGCAAGACCAAGAACAACCCCGTGCTCATCGGCGAGCCCGGGGTGGGCAAGACCGCCATCGTCGAGGGCCTCGCCCAGCGCATCCTCCGGGGCGACGTGCCCGAGGGCCTGAAGGACAAGACCGTCTTCGCCCTCGACATGGGCGCGCTCATCGCCGGCGCGAAATACCGCGGCGAATTCGAGGAGCGCCTCAAGGCCGTGCTCAACGAGGTCAAGCAGGCCGAGGGCCGCATCGTGCTCTTCATCGACGAGCTCCACAACATCGTCGGCGCCGGCAAGACCGAGGGCGCGATGGACGCGGGCAACCTGCTCAAGCCCATGCTCGCGCGCGGCGAGCTGCACTGCATCGGCGCCACCACGCTCGACGAATACCGCAAATACATCGAGAAGGACCCGGCGCTCGAACGCCGCTTCCAGCCCATCCTCGTCGAGGAGCCGACGGTCGAGGACGCCATCTCCATCCTCCGCGGCCTGCGCGACCGCTTCGAGCTGCACCACGGCGTGCGCATCCAGGACAACGCGCTCGTCTCCGCCGCCGTGCTCTCGCACCGCTACATCTCCGACCGCTTCCTGCCCGACAAGGCCATCGACCTCGTCGACGAGGCCTGCGCCATGATCCGCACCGAGATTGATTCGCTCCCCACCGAGCTGGACGAGCTGCAGCGCCGCGTCATGCAGCTCGAGATCGAGGAGACCGCGCTGCAGAAGGAGAAGGACGACGCCTCCAAGCGCCGCCTTGAGGCCCTGCGCAAGGAACTCGCCGACGCCAAGGAGCAGGCCAATGCGCTGCGCGCCACCTGGCAGAAGGAAAAGGAATCGCTCGGCCGCGTGCAGAAGGTGCGCGAGGAGCTCGAGGCCGCGCGCCTCGAGATGGCCAAGGCCGAGCGCGCCTACGACCTGAGCAAGATTGCCGAGCTGAAGCACGGGCGCATCCCGCAGCTCGAGAAGGAGCTGGCGAAGGCCGAGAAGACCCCGGCCGCGAAGACCAACCTCGTCAAGGAGGAGGTCTCCGCCGAGGAGATCGCCGAGATCATCTCGAAGTGGACGCACATCCCGGTGACGAAGCTCATGGAGGGCGAGAAGGAGAAGCTGCTCCGCCTCGAGGACGAGCTGCACCGGCGCGTCATCGGCCAGGACGAGGGCGTGCGCCTCGTCAGCGAGGCCATCCTGCGCGCCCGCGCCGGCATCAAGGATCCGCGCCGCCCGGTCGGCAGCTTCCTCTTCCTCGGCCCGACCGGCGTCGGCAAGACCGAGCTGGCCAAGACGCTGGCCGAGCAGCTGTTCGATTCGGAGGAAAACATCATCCGCCTCGATATGTCCGAATACATGGAGAAGCACAGCGTCGCCCGCATGATCGGCGCGCCCCCGGGCTACGTCGGCTACGACGAGGGCGGCCAGCTGACCGAGGCCGTCCGCCGCAAGCCCTACGCCGTCGTCCTCTTCGACGAGGTCGAGAAGGCGCACCCCGACGTGTTCAACGTCCTGCTCCAGGTCCTCGACGACGGCCGCATCACCGACTCGCAGGGCCGCACCGTGGACTTCAAGAACACGGTCATCATCATGACCTCGAACATTGGCAGCCGCCACCTGCTCGAGGGCGTGAAGGGCGACGACATTCCGGAGAGCGTGCGCGAGGCCGTGATGACCGATCTGCGCGCGACCTTCCGCCCGGAGTTCCTCAACCGCATCGACGAGACCGTGCTGTTCAAGCCGCTCGCGCTCGAGGAGATCGAGCGGATCGTCGACCTGCTCGTCGCCGACATCAACCGGCGCCTCGCCGAACGGCGCGTCACCGTCGTGCTCGACGCCAAGGCGAAGGAGTGGGTGGCCGAGAAGGGTTACGACCCGGTGTTCGGCGCCCGCCCGCTCAAGCGCTTTCTCCAGCGCCATCTCGAAACCCGCCTCGCCCGCGCCCTCATCGCCGGCGAAGTCGCCGAGGGCAGCAAGGTTACCTTCAAGGTGAAGGGCGACGAACTGGTGATGGGGTGAGTTTCCCGGCTTTCCGCCGGCGCAGCGATGCATCACCGCCGGCTCTGCATGTCCGCCCGACCCAGCCGGGGGGCCGGGCCAGGCGACTATTCGCAAACTTTGTTCAACACTCGGCGCGCCCCGGGCTTTCCGTCACGGAACGTCTTCAATATGCCATTGCGAGGAGCCGCCCGCAGTCGGTGATGAAGCTTCCGAGGTCGCAGGCCGACAGTCGGTCATCCATCTGACTCTAGATGGATCGCCACGGCCCGCGCCGCGGACCTCGTGATGACCAGGCATTTTGCCGACGTCTCCCGGTCTCTCGTTCTCGTGTTCGAGCCAATAAACCGTTGCTGTTATCTTCTTTGACAACTGTGCGCGGTCATTTACAAAAGTGCCAACACTGATACCTATGAAACATAAACTTATAGCCACGCTGTTCTTAGTATCGTATCTCGGGCTCACGTTGGGTTGGGCCCAAGAGGCCAAGAAAGAGGCCTCCAAGGAAGAAACTGAAAAAAAAGACGAGTCCTCCGAAGTCGTGAAAATGGAGAAGTTCGTCATCACGGGTTCGCGCAGCCTGCCGCGCACCGTGACCGAATCGATGGTGCCGATCGACGTCATCTCAGGATTGGATCTCAGCAACCAGGGCGAGACCGACCTGAGCAACTTGATCCGCAACACGGTGCCGTCATTCGACGTGAACACCCAGCCGATCAGCGATGCGTCCACCATTGTGCGTCCGGCCAATCTCCGCGGGCTGGCCCCGGATCACACCCTGGTTTTGATCAACAACAAGCGCCGCCACCGCGCCGCCGTCATCTATTGGCTGGGCAATGGCGTGGCTGATGGCGCCCAAGGGCCTGATATCGCCACCATCCCCTCGATCGCGGTGAAACAGGTGGAGGTGCTCCGCGACGGCGCAGCCGCGCAATATGGCTCTGATGCCATCGCGGGCGTGATGAATTTCATGCTCCTGGACAGCAACAAAGGCGGTTCGCTCGAGGCCCGCTACGGGCAATACTACGAGGGCGACGGCAAGGGCTACAATTTCGCCGGCAATGTCGGCCTGCCCCTCGGCAGCAAGGGCTTCGCCAACTTCAGCTTTGAATACGGCGCCTCTGATCCGACTTCGCGCAGCGTGCAACGCAACGATGCGGCCGCGCTGATCGCCGCCGGCAACACCAATGTGGCCAATCCGGCCCAGATCTGGGGCTCACCGGAAATCAAAAGCGACTTGAAGCTGTTTGTGAACTTCGGGTCCAAGCTCTCCGAAAAGGCCGAGTTTTATGGCCACGCCAATTATGTGACCAAGGAGGTCGAGGGCGGCTTCTATTTCCGCAATCCGAACACGCGCTCCGGCGTGTTCAGCAACGATGGCGGAGCCACCCTGCTGGTGGCCGACCTCAACACGAGCAACGCCAACACGCCGCCGGTCGTGCGGATCATCAACAACGTCCCGGATCCCGTCGCCCTTGCGATCGTGCGCAACAGCGCGGAATTCTTCACCTTCCAGGAAATGTTCCCCGGTGGATTCACCCCCCGGTTCGGCGGCGAAGTCTTTGACTACGCCGTCCTCGGCGGCGTGAAGGGCAAGCTGGACAATGGCGTGGAGTGGGATTTCAGCGCTTCCATGGGCAGCAACCGGGTTGATTTCTACATCAACAACACCGTGAACGCCTCCCTCGGGCCCAACACCCCGACGAACTTCGACCCCGGCTCCTACATCCAGGAGGAGACCAACCTGAATTTGGACGTGACCATACCGGTCAGCGATAAATTCACCCTGGCGGCAGGCGCGGAGTTGCGCGAGGAGACCTTCGAGATCGAGGTCGGCCAGATCGAGTCCTACGTGATCGGGCCCCTGGCGGACCAGGGCTTCAGTTCCGCCTCCAACGGTTTCCCGGGATTCAGCGACATCGCCCAGGGCAAGTGGTCGCGGAAAAACATCGCGGCCTACGTTGACGGTGAATGGAAACCATCCTCCGCCTGGACGATGGGCGTGGCCCTGCGCTGGGAGGATTTCGACGACTTCGGGTCCACGCTGAATGGCAAGATTGCCGGCCGTTACGAAGTCAATGATCGCTTCGCCTTGCGCGGCAGCTTCAACACCGGGTTCCGGGCGCCCACCCCCGGCCAGTCCAACGCGTTCAACGTGTCCACCCAATTCGATCTGGTGCGCCGGGAGCTGGTCAACAACGGCACCATCCCCTCCATCCACCCCGTGGCGCGTCTCCGTGGCGGCAAGCAGCTCGATGCCGAGACCTCCGTCAACTATTCCCTGGGCACGCTCTTCGAAGTCGGCGAGGTCAAGTTCTCCGTGGACTACTTCAACATCAACGTGGAGGACCGGCTTGCCGTCTCGCAGAACTTCTCGCTCACCCAGGCGGAGATCAACGCCCTCGTCGCGTCCGGCATCACCAGCGCCGCCAACCTGCAGAACTTCCGTTTCTTCACGAACGATTTCGAAACCAAGACCTCCGGCATCGACATCGTCGCCGCGCATTCGATCAAGCACTTCGGCGGCACGACGGACCTGGATTTCGCCTTCAACTACACCAAGACCGAGGTGACGAGCTTCAACCCCGCGACCCTGGACCTGAACCGCATCCGGCAGCTGGAATCGGCCCTGCCCGGCACCCGCTATTCCATCACCGCCAACCACGTCAACAAGCCCTGGCGCCTGCTCGCCCGCCTGAGCTACTTTGCCGGTTGGTATGACAGCGATGACGGGCGCGACTACTCGGGCAAATTCACCGTCGATGTGGAAGCCGCCTACAAGATCACCAAGAACCTGACCCTGGTGGCCGGCGTGCAGAACATCCTGGATGAGACTCCCGATGAGAATCCGGACGCCGCCGCCGGTGTCGGCAACAAATACAGCCAATACTCCCCGTTCGGTTTCAACGGCGGGTTCATGTATACCCGCATCAGGTGGGATTTCTGAGCCCCTGATTCCTGCCGAATCTCCGTTCCAAGACCCGTTCGCGGGTCTTGGAATTTTTTTCTGCATGCCTGTCTCGCCGAAGGGGCGATCTCAAGCCGCTCCGCAGCACTTCTTGTATTTCTTGCCGCTGCCGCAGGGGCAGGGGTCGTTGCGGCCGATCTTCGGCGCTTCGCGGCGGACGGTGACGCCCGGTCCGCCGGCTTGCCCGGTGTAGACCCATTCGCCGTCTTCGCGGCCGAAGAGAGCCACCTCGAAATGCTCCTGCTCCTTGCCGTCGAGTTTGAAGCGGGCGGTGAATTCCACCGCGCCAAGGTCATCATCGGTGCCGCCCTTTTCCGTGCGGGAGATGCTCAGGCCCAGCCATTCGGATTGCTCCGCCCATCGTTTGGCGGCGGCAGCATCGAAGGTCTTGCGCTGCTCCGTGCTGAGCGAGCGCTCGAGGTGGGTGATGTCATGCTTCACGTGCGCCGTGTAGCGTGAGCGCATCAGGGCCTCGGCCGTCGGCGCCGGCGCGCCGGCGAGGATCGGTCCGCAGCAGGCGGCGAAGTCGGCTCCGGAGCCGCAGGGACAGGAATTCATGCGAGCAGGCTACCCGAAGTTCCGGCCCGGATGGCAACGCCCAATCGGTGTCCTTGCTCTACGCCGCGGCGCGGAGGATCTGTTCGGCGAGGGCCGGCGTCATGCCGTTGCGGTCGCCGAACTGCTTCATCCCGCGCTTTTCCAGCCGGGCGGCGACCTCGCGCCCCGTGCTGCGGGCAAACGCTTATCCGCGTGCCTGGAAGTGCCGGCGGTAGCGGTGCGGGCTCGTGCCCGTGACCAGCCGGAAGTGGCGGCGGAAGGATTCCTCGGTGCCGAAGCCGACGCTTTCCGCGACCTTCCAAAGGGGGGCGTTGGTGACCTCGAGCGCCTCTTTGGCGAGGGCCACCCGCTCGCGCACGAGCCATTGCACCGGGGTGAGCCCGGTGGCGTCGCGGAAATGGCGCTGCAGCGTGCGAGGGCTCATGCCGGCGCGCCGGGCGAGGGCGGGCAGCGCGTGCCGCGCCCGGGGATTGGTGCGCACCCAGTCCAGCAGCGGCGCGAGCGGGCTGGCTTCGTTGCGGGGCAGCGGCCGGGGCAGGAACTGGGCCTGGCCGCCTTCGCGGTGCGGCGGGATGACCAGGCGCTGCGCGACCATATTCGCGATGCGCGGCCCATGATCGCGGCGGACGAGGTGCAGCAACATGTCGAGTCCGGCGGCCGAGCCGGCGGAGGTGATGATGTTGCCGGCCTCGACATAGAGGTCGTTGGGCCGGAGTTCGATCGCCGGAAAACGCGCGCGCAGTTTGTCAGCGTAGCGCCAGTGGGTCGTCGCGGCCTTGCCGTCGAGCAGCCCGGTGGCGGCGAGCACAAACACGCCCGAGCAGATCGAGCAGAGCCGCGCGCCGCGGGCGTGCGCAGCCCGGAGCTTGCGGAGCAGGGCGGGTGGCACGGGTTCGTCGGCGCCGCGCCAACCGGGGATGATGATGATATCGGCGCGGTCGAGCAGCGCGAGCGAGCCGGG
>Ga0073934_10005310_pt1 | contig 20134 bp, 11 predicted proteins | sample LarsenN4metaG_FD_76834 | JGI IMG/M metagenome (GOLD analysis project Ga0073934, IMG submission 76834) | Hot spring sediment bacterial and archeal communities from British Columbia, Canada, to study Microbial Dark Matter (Phase II) - Larsen... ... | reverse complement strand
GGCTCCAGGCGCCGGCATCATAGAGCACGATGTCCTCATCCTGGAACGTTCCGGCGCCGGGCAGCGTGTGCTGGTTCGTGAAGGAGAGATAGAATGTGTCTTCGTCCACCACGTGCATCCCATCGATGTCCGCTCCGCCAGGCAGACCGGCTGCCGAGCCATCGAAAACGCGGGCAAAGGCTGACCCATTCCAGCTATAGATATCCGCGTCATCGTGTGGTCCGGGGACGCCGGGAACGACTCTGCCGTCCAGTGTGGAGAAGTACAGCAGCGCCTGCGGGGGCAGGACGTCGGTCTCGTCGATCGCGCTGTTGTTTCCCAGGTCCGGATCGGCGATCCCCGGCGGGATGGAGAGGCTGGCGGTGTTGCTCAGCAGCCCGGTGAACCCACTGTCGATCGCCCCGGTGGCGCTAAAAGTCGCCGTGCCGAGGGGCGCCAGGTCCACCGTCGTGCTGATATCGCCAGCACCCGCCGCGGTGTCGCAGGTGGAGCCAGCCGATGCGGTGCAGGTCCACGCGACGCCAGTCAGCGCCGCCGGGAAGGAGTCCGTGACCGGGACGTCGTTCACCGTCTCGGTCGCGCTGTTGTTGGTGACCGTGATCGTGTAGGTCAGGGAATCGCCCGCGAAGGCATCCGTCAGGCCGTCCGTCTTGGAAATGGAAAGGTCGACTATCGGTCGGGGGGGTCCGTCCGGTACCTCGTCTGCGCCGATATCGTGAGCCGTGCCCTGTGGGCGTGCCTCGCCGTCGAAGTCATCGGACGGGGCGCTGAAACCAGCGAAGCTGCTGACTCCGGCGTCCTCCGCGTCCGAATCGTCCAGGTGGTAGTCGCCCTGCGGATCGGCCGGTGTGGTGGTGACCAGCACGGTCGTGAACTGCGGGTCGCCAGCGAACGGCACGACGATGAAGGTCGTGTCGATCTCCTCCACGAAGCTCGGGTCAACCCCCGTGGTGTTGCCTGTCCCAGAGCCGTAGGGCGCGGTCAGGAAGGAGTAATTCGGGTCCATGGTCTGTGGCGTGCCCGTACCGACCACTTCCAGGTCGATAAAGCCCGCGGAAGGCAGCCCGCCGCTGCCGTCCATGCTGTAGGCCTGGTTTTCCCAGAAAATGTTGTTGAACAACACCGGATCGCTGAAGCTGTCGACGGGCAGGCTGTACGCGTTGCGCAGCGCCTGGCTGTGAGGTTCGCTCGCCAGGCCGGCCGCGTGCGGGCAGGTCGCCAGCGGCGGGAGCGCACCGCAGGAAGTCCGGTCCGCATCTTCCGCCGTGGAGGTGGAAAGGTTCTTTGCGATCGTGTTGTTGATGATCCGCACGTCCAGGGCGTCGTCCAGGGAGATCCCGCCGCCGAAGTCCGTGGCGATGTTGTTCACCACCATGTTGTTCTGGATGGTGACCGGGCCTTCGACGGGCTGGAGCAGGCGGATCCCGCCGCCGTCGTCGTTGCTGACGTTCGTCTGGACGCGGTTGCGTTCGATCAGCACTTCGCCCGAACCGGGGGACAGGCCGAGCGGGTTGCCGATCGGCTGCTCGCCGGCGATCATGATCCCGCCACCCTCGTCGAAGGCGTAGTTGAACAGCACCTCGTTGTCGTGGATGTGCCCGCCAGTGCTCATACCGTAATGCGAGATCCCGGCTCCGTACTCGGCGGAGTAGTTCCCGCAGATCACGTTGTGGTCGATCTCGTAGCTCTCCGAGCCGTTGAACAGCCCGATCGCGCCCGCCAGGCGCATCCCGCCGTTGTTGAGCACCCGGTTGTGGTGGATGCGCACGTTGTCGTTTTGATTGTCCCGGGCGTTCCCGGCGTCCGGGTTGTTCATGAAGGGCTGCCCGAGGATGATGCCGCCGCCCGCGTTGCCGGCGTTGCTCTGCACCAGGTTGTTGCTGATCTCCAGGTCGCTGGCGTAGGCGTGTGCATAGATCCCGCCGCCCTGGGAGGCAGCCACCCGGTTGCCGCGGACCCGGCTTCCGCCGCGGATGGCGAAGCCGTCGATCTGGGCGTTGAAGGCACCCGTCTCGTATTGAGTCGTCGTCCCGGCCACGACAGTGACAACCTGGCCCATCGGCACGCTTTCCGGTCCGACCGGCCCGCTCCCGCCGTTAATGGAGTCCAGCCTGTCCTGGAAAGCCTCCGGAGTGACGCCTCCAAAGTTGAAGAACCGCCCGTCGATCAGGCTGGCGTTCGGGCCGTAGCCCTGCAGCTTGACCCGTTTATCGACGATGAGGTTCTCGAAATGGCTCCCTGAGACCAGGATCAGGTCGCCGTCCGAGGCGCTGTCGATCGCCTCCTGGATGGTCGCGTAATCTCCTGGCACGAAGATCATATCCGGCGTGTAGCTGCCGCCGATCACGTGCAGGGTGATGCCGCTCGGGCTGGTCGCTCCGCTGCTGTTGGTCACCAGCAGCTGGTGCGGACCTTCCGAGACGAGCGACAGGGGCAGGATCTCGATCTCGATCATCGAATCCGAGACCCAGGTCACGTTGCTGGACGGCATCGGCGTACCGTCCAGGGTGACCACCCCTTCGGTTGTCCCGAATCCGGAGCCGTTGATGGCGACCGTCTCCCCGGGGCTGCCGTAAGGCTGCGAGACGGACTTGATGTTCGGCGTGTCCGCTGGGATCTCGCAGATCGGGGGCGAGGCGAAGCTGTCGTCCGGGGTCTGGACGAAGCCGGTCGTGGGGAAGATCGCCACGTCTGCGTAGGTCGTCTTGCCGGGCCAGATGTCGAACACCAGCCGCAGCGTCCCGTAGTTGGGGTTCCACTTCGGATCTGGGTTCAATGGATCGCCGGGGTAGTTGCCGATCACCTGGTACATCCCGGGGCAGATGCCGGACGGGATCGGGCACAGAGCCGTGTATGTGGACGGCAGCAGCACCTCCCAGTATCCATTGGCATCGGAGTAAACGGTCGTGATGTGGTTGCCGGCGAAGTCCAGGATGCCGATCGGGGCGTTGGGGATGCCGCGCTTGTCGGCGTAGATCGGCGAGCCGGGATCGATCTGCACCACCAAGTCGTCGAGCAGCAGGCCGCGCAGCAATCCGGGCGGGGGCAATGCGTTGTCGATCATGAGGAAGAACTCCGCGCCGGCGTTAAAACCGTTCTGCAGAGTGACGAAGCGGCTGTTGCAGAGTGGGGTGTAAGTGCCGTGAGCCGGGTTGCGGGGATCGTCCACCAGGTGGAGCGGGCCCGAACACGGCGGGGGAGGCACCGCCGGCACAAAGTCGTCGCCCTGGTCGGTGTTCTGGTCCTCCTCACGGATCTCCCGATATCCTTCCGGCGGCGCGACTTCGACAATGTAAAAACCGGCTGGCATGGGCACTTCTTCGGTTTCATCGCAGGGATATCCGTTCGGGCAAATGTTCTCGAAGGCGTAGCCGCCGTCGAACACACCGTCTTTGATCTGGTTCAACGTGCGCGGCAGTTCTCTGCAGTCCGGATCGATGAATCCGGGCAACCCGAGGAAGGGCTGCACCTCGCAGTCCGTCGGGCGGTTCTCATACCAGGAGTCGGTCTGCACGGTGTAGAGCGGCGTGTCGGTGGCGCGCATCAGCTCGCCCTGCCCGTAGGGACAGCCAGGTCCGACTGCCGTGCAGGCGACCGGTTCGTCGTTCTCATCGACGACCGCCCCGAACAGGTTGACCGTCACGCCGGGGATCCCCGGTTCGTAGTCTTCAGCCGCCGCCAGGCGCGGGTCGAATTCGTTCCGGGTCGTGGCGTAATACACGATGCCTGAGATCCCCCCGTTCTCGTCGCCCTGGTACGGCACTTTTCCGGAGTCGATCCAGTTGGTGTACCCTCCCCAGGTCAGCTGCGCCTGGAGCAGGGCGCCAAGTCCTGGCTCGGCTTCGTTCACCGGATTGTCCGGATACCCGAGCGGGTTGCCGAAATCGTCGGCGAAATATCCGGCCGTTCCGAGCTGCTTCATCCGACCGAAGCCGACTTCCCACACCAGGAAGTGCTCCCACTCGAAGTACTCCGGAAATTCGTAATAGCCGTTCGTATCTGTGAAGGTTGCGTATTTGATCGAGCCGTCCTTGAAGCGGATGTCGAGGTCCTGACCGGGCAGCCCGGGTTCGCAATCCACTACGTCGTGCGGCCCAGAGAGGCAGTCGCGCCGTCCGTTCTCGGCCCCACCGGGAATCGCCGTCCCGCCCAGCGTGACGCCGCTGTCGATGTAGGTGTACCCTTTGATGGTCCCGAACCAGCGCGGCATGCCGATATCGCCGACGTCAACATCCTCTCCGGGACCAACCTGGACGGTGTGAAACTGGATGATGTAGTCCTGCGGGAAGTCCCAATAGACGAGCTGGTACAGCCCCGGCGGGACGTCCGGGATGAAGAACTCGCCGGTCACCGGGTCCGCCGGACCCATCCACACCTGTTCGTCGTTCCCGCCGATGTTGTTCAGCGCCAGGTACACCTGGGGCACGGCTTCTCCAAGAGTCACAGTCCCCGGAGATTCGATGTCCACGATCCGCCGCACTCTGCCGGAGATCGAGCCGGAGCCGGCGGTGTCGTTGGTCGGGCAGTCATCGCTCGGGTCGCCAAAAGCGCAGGGCCGGACGAATCCGAACCAGACGGCGGCCTGGGTGAAGCCCTCCTCGGTGCTCAGCCCGTCCGAGCCTTCCTCCAGCCAGGCGTCGATGGCGTGCGTCCCCTCGATGGTCGTGGTCTGCACCCAGCCGGACCCATCCGGCGGGATGGCTTCCACCTCGTACTTGCCGGGCGGCAGGTTGGGGATCGTCACGTAGCCCGTGGAATCGGTCAGGCAGATGCCGCCGCACAGCGGGTCGCCGAAGAAGTCGACGGTGACTTCCCCTACCGGGTCGGAGAGCACGATGTGGAATCCAGCCAGCCCTTCTTCCAGGGGGATGTCATCCTCGCCGTTGACAACCAGGTTGTCGTGGAACACCCGCGCCTGGAGGGTGGAGAGCGGCAGCGGATTGGGGACGAGCTCCACCGTAACCGTCTGATCCCCGCCGGCTATTGTGAAGTGCTTCCCCCACATCTTGTAATTGCTCGGGGTGGGAGGGAATGGCCCGGAAAGCACCGTGACCAGGTATTTCCCCTCCTCAAGACTGACCGTCGCGGAATCTTGATCTCCCTGGGCGACCAGCGGGCTGTAGCTTTCGGGGGGAGTCACCGATGGATTCTCGTGGGCGATGTCTTTGTTGATGATGAACTTGAATTCCGTCACCGGGACGCCCGATCCACGCTCGACCACGCTGATCGTCACGTTGTATGGACCCTGGGCGAGCGCCGGGGTCGCCGGGAAGGTTGCCAGCGGTCCGAAAACGGTTGACAGGATCAGGGAAAAGGAGGCGATGCGCGCGGCGATCTTCCTGAACAGCTTCCGCTTAAGGAAATACTTGTGAGTGTGGGAGTTCATTGAACTAACCTCCTGTTTAGTTGTAAGCGAAAAGGACTGGTTAAAGCCGTGAATCTTTATCCATTCAGATGGATCTTCCAGGATGCCTCCTCGTGCCCCGCCAGGCATTTCTTCTCCCGATCAGTCAGACGACTTGCGAGAGATCCGTCGTATCTGTTATGGCGATTTGTTCTTTTTGATAGATCTGCACCTGGCTTACACCCTCCCGGACGATGACCACCCGCAAATTCGCAAAATTGCACAGGATCTGCATGATCTCCTGCGGATTGTTCAACCCGCTCGTCTCCTCCAGAATCACGGTATCCGGTTTAATCAAGCCTATCGTGCGTACGAGTTCCGCATGATTGGCGACGGGTGTTTCGAGTATCTGCAATCCCTCTTGACGGCTCAGCAAGCTCACCACCCCATCGACCAGTAACAAGCCGCTCTCGACCAGGATACGTTTCGGCTGCATACCGGACCAATTTCTTGGTACTAGCTGTGGTAATTATGGACTATTAGAACCCTATTTATAGGAATACTTTACGGGATTTATAGGTGAATGTCAACCAGGTGAGCCGGTTAAAATCGGGCTATTTCCCCCAAAAAACTATATCGTGCGATCCTTTTGGACTAGTAAATTGTGATTTATAGATCAAACCGCCAGCTTTCGCGCTTCCAGACTAGTGCCCTGGCGATATGAGTCGTTAACGTCCCGCAGGTCCTGATCAGAGGGCTGGTCCCTCAAGCCAGGGCGGATGCCACCAGCGGTGTCTTCTTCGATAATGGCACGATACCCGACTATAACTGTGAGCCGCGCGCCAGCCGGTGCTGGTAGCGGGCGGCGAGGTAAGCCGCCTCGCGGCGGTTGTGCAATTTGAGCTTCTCGAGGATCGAGTGCACGTGGTTCTTGACGGTGTTTTCCGAGATGAACAGCCGGGCCGCGATCTCACGGTTCGTCGCCCCGCTGGCGATGATCTTGAGGATTTCCAGTTCGCGGGTGGTCAGCTGTTCGAAGGCCGGATCGCCTTCCGGAGTTCTCCATTCCTGGCGGGCGAACTCTTCCAGGATGCGGCTGGCCATTTTAAGCGTGATGGCTGCCTCGCCGCTGCTGAGACCTCGCAGCAGCTGCAGCATTTTCTTGACCGAGATGTTCTTCAGCAGGTAACCCTTGGCGCCGCTCCGGATCGCGGAGAAGAGCAGCTCGTCTGTCTCGTGGATGGTCAGGAAGACGATCCGGGTCTCCGGGCGGAGAGCCAGGATGATCTGGGTCGCTTCCAGCCCATCTCCGTCAGGCAAGATGAAATCCATCAATACCAGGTCGGGTTTGAGTTCCAGGGTTTTGTTGACCGACTCCTCGAGCGTGCCCGCCACTCCAACGACCAGGAAATCCGGCTGGCCGTTGAGCAGGCTGACCAGCCCGCTCCGGAAGAGGGGATGGTCATCCACGACCAGGATTCGCTGTCTTTCAACGGTTGACTCGTTCATCCTCCTGCCCCCATCGGTTTCATCGGATCATCGATAAGATTGGTTCGGTTTCCGGCGGCAAGGGGAGGGTCAGGCTGACCTCCGTTCCTCTGCCCGGCTCAGAGTGCAGATCGAGGTCCGCGTTGATTTCAACCGCCCGCTCGTTCAGGATGCTCAGCCCAAATTTCCCTTTTTCTTGCTCCGATCCCGGGTCGAAGCCCCTGCCGTCGTCCCGCACGGTCAACGCCAGCTGTTCTTTGCCCCAGTGGATCTGGATGCAGACTTCGCTTGCCCCCGCGTGCTTCTCGATATTGGCGATAATTTCTCTGAAGATGAATAGGATCTGGCGCTGAATGCCTGGTTCGATCCTGCGGGCCTCGCCCGCCGTTTGCATGACGACGGAAAAGCCGGCGCGCTTCCCGATCATTAGGGCGTGGTTGCGGAGTGCCATCTCCAGGTCGGGCTTGACGACCGGGTCCAGCTGGTAAATAGCTTTGCGCATGTACTCGTACGATTCATCTGCGACTTGGCTCATCTGTTCGAGCTCGTCCCGAAACAGGGTGTTTGAGGTTTCCGAAGCGAATCTGGCGACGAGGTGTTCCAGGTTCAGCCGCAGGAAAGCCAGGTTTTGGGCCAGCGAATCGTGCAGGTCCCGCGCGATCCGGTGTCTTTCCTCCCGGGTCGCGAGGGTTTGCCTGAAAACCGCCCGAAAGAGGATCGCCCGATCTACGGCCAGAGCCAGGCTGGGAGCGATCTCGCTGAGCAGTTTAACCTGAGCACCGGTCGGGTGATTTCCGGGTTTGGCGTAGAGGACCAGGATCGCGCTGTTCTCAAGCGGCAGGCAGAACGGCTGGCCTGGGTTCCCATCGTTCTCTGCGCAGGCGCAGGGCGCCAGGGATGATCGGGAGGGGTCTGGACTGGCTGGATGGTGCAGGCAGGTTTCTCGATCTATGTGGGGTGCGCTGCCGGGTGCGGGTTTCCCGTTGAATCCCATGTGGGATGTGTGCCGCTGCGGGTTGATGGAGGTTTCCAGAATGTGGAGCGAGCTGCCAGCCAGCGGTATGACTTCGAGGGGGAATTTGAGGACGATGTCCTCGATCTCCTCCGGATTCCTGGCAGCTGCCAGCTGGCTACGCAGATTCTGGTCGAGATTGAGATAGGCGATGTGGTAGTGCCGCTCCCGGTAATAGCGGGTCAGCAGCTCCAGGACGATCCCCATGAAAACCGGCAGGACCAGCCCGAAAAGGAATATTTCCCGCAGGTATTCCTCGCGTTCTTCGGGGAAAACAGCTGGCTTGTGTTCGACGGTTTCGTACAGGAGGACGGCCAGGGCCAGCAGAAAGACGATCGGCCACCGCCAACGCGATAGTCGGGACTGGGGCAGCTCCGCGGACTCACTGGTTGCGACCATCTATCGAGTTTTGTGTAAACGAGTGCTTGATTCCCACTCAGCGCAAAATACCCACGCGGATAGATTGATTTTACCATAGATTAATGATAAATGAGACAATAATTATCTAGTTCTTTTTCCTTTTGAGCCAGTCGATCGCTAAATCCAACCTGGACTGAATATGCCCTGGAGAGTAGTCCCGATCGCTGGACAAAATGGTACTAATTTTAGTCACTCGAATCAACCCATAGTACTTGACTTTATCCCTGGATTCCTATAAATTCATCGTTACAGGGCGCTCAGGCTCTTTCCAGCCGGGGTTTTCGTTGCTTTGTTGGGCTTGTCGCTCTGTTCCAAAGGTGGGGAGAGGAGAAGACTCTCCACAGGCTCGAAGAACTGGTCGTCTCGTCTTGGCGCTGCAAAGAGGTGGCGTTATCTTGCGGGTGTGGTGGTGTTGCCGGGTGGAGCATTTTCTGGTATGGGCAGCCTGGTAAACGGGTTGAGACAGGCGGGCCTCTGGACGCGGATGGCGCTCTGGATCAGCCTCGGGTTCCTGGTGCTTTTCCTGGCTTTCGCCTTGCTTTCCGAGCGGGCATTGAACGACAGCACAGGACGCATCCTCGAAGAACGGCTGGTGATCGCCCGGCTGGCTGCCAACCAGATCGATAACGTGCTCCTGGAAGCGCTCGAAGAACTAAAACAGGCTCACCGCTACCGCGCGGTCGCCCCCTGGGACCCCGGATCGGCTGTGGATGCATCACCCATGCGCTCCGAGCCGGGAGGCCTCGCGGCGGCGCGCAGGAAGGGGGAGGACAAAACCGGGCGGACGATCTTGCTCCGGCCTCCCGCGCTCTACCTCCCGGGCATGGATCTTTCGCGATGGCCCGCGGTCTCGGAAGCTCTCGCCGAAGGAATCCCCGCCGTGTCAGCGCCTTTTCTGGACCCTGTGCAGAACCATCCCGTGGTGGCTGTGACCCTACCAGTTCAAGAGAATGGCAGGCTAGTTGCGGCCGTGCTGGGCCTGGTGGACCTGGGTGGGTTTGCCATCCTCGATCCCCTCCATAAAGCCGCCTCCCTGGGGTCCACCGGGCATGCCAGCTTGGTGGACAGGAACGGCCGGTCGATCGCCTCTACCTACGATATTCCGTTCTTATCGCCCGGAGAGCACGCTGACTTCTACCGGAGAGCGCTCGCCGGAGGTGCGGCGGTCGTCGAAAATGTACCCTTCGAGTTTGAATGGGAAGATGAGGAGAAGGGGGAGTTGCATGTCATGGCCATCGCCCCCCTGGTGGAAGCTCCCTGGGGCGTCGCAGTGGGCGGAGATCACAGTGAGACGTTCGCCAGCCTGAACCAGCTGCGGTTGGGACTGGTCCTGCTCGGCGCCCTGGCCTTGGTTGGGGTGTGGACGCTCACCTTGTTTGGGACGCGCCGGCTCCTGCGCCCGGTCAGGGTCATGACCCTCGCCGCGCAGGAATTCGCTTCTGGAGAGCTTAACCGGCCGCTCTCCCTGTCCGGGAGCGGCGAAATCGGATCCCTGGCTTCAGCCCTGGAAAAGATGCGCGCCCAGCTGCTGGCGAACATCGCGGAGCTGTCCAGCTGGAATACGAAACTGGAAACCCGCGTCCAGGAGCAGACCGAATCGCTGCGCCGTCAGCAGGCGATCACCCGGCTCCTGCTTCGCCGGGTGCTCACTGCGCAGGAGGAAGAGCGCGCCCGGATCTCCCGTGAACTGCACGACGAGATCGGGCAAATGCTGACCGCCATCGAACTGAACCTGGACCGGCTGGCGGGTGCAAATTCCGGGCTGGCCCGAGACGAAATCGCCAGGATCGAAAGCCTGCGGACACTGACCGACCAGGCGCTGATCAACCTGCGGCGGGTGATTTCGGCGATGCGCCCGGGAGTCCTGGATGAACTCGGGTTGATCCCGGCCCTCGGCTGGATCATCGATCACACGCTCCGGCCTCTGGGGATCCAGGCCACGCTCGAGGTGGTCGGGATCGAGGATCGGCTCGCCGGGGATATCGAAACGATCCTGTTCCGCATTGCCCAGGAGGCGATCAGCAATACGGTGCGCCACAGCCGGGCGGGGAGCTTTACCGTTCGGCTGGAGAAGAGCGCCGGTGAGATCGCCATGACGCTCAGCGACGATGGTCTTGGCTTTGACCAATCGCGGTCGAGGGAATGGAATGGACGGACCTTACGGCTCGGACTGGCGGGGATGCATGAACGAGCCTCGCTGGTAGGCGGCAAAGTCTTGATCGAAAGCGAGCGCGGCCGGGGGACGACCGTCACCGTCCGGATCCCGCTCGATCATCGCGCCGGCAGTGATGTGGCAGTTGACACCCGCTATGACCAACCGGTACTTGGTTTACCGTCAATGACTTTGAAAGAACCGGCGTCGATCGGAGAGCTCGACCCATGAATGGGCTCATCCGCCTGCTGGTCGCCGACGATCACGTCCTGGTCCGCCAGGGCCTGGTCTCCCTTCTGGAAGAGGAACCGGATCTTAAAGTCGTCGCCCAGGCCGGCAATGGCGAAGAAGCTATCCGGCTGGCGCGCACTCACCAGCCCGACCTGGTCCTGCTCGACATCACCATGCCGGGTCTCAACGGCCTGGAGGCGGCGGTCAGGATTCTGGAGGAGCATCCCAGAATTAAGATCATGATCCTGACGATGCACGAAGAGGAAGCGTTCTTTTTCGAGGCGCTGCGCTCGGGGGCAGCCGGCTATCTGCTCAAAGGGGCGAATAGGGATGAATTCCTTTTCGCTCTGCGGACCGTCTTCCAGGATGGCATCTACCTGACGCCTCGCCTGGCTGGATTGGTGGTAAGAGATTACCTATCGGCGCATCCACGCCCGTTGTCCGGAGACCCGCTCAGCCCCCGCGAACGTGAAGTCCTGAGCCTCATCGCTCAGGGTATGACCAACGCCAGGATCGCCCGGGAATTGAACCTCAGCCTGAACACCGTAAAAACGCACCGGCTCAGGATCTCCCAGAAGCTCAACCTGGGGGACCGCGCCAGCCTGGTGGCGTACGCAGTGCGGTGCGGGCTGCTTCACCCCCGGCGTTCCCACTGAATCCCCCAGGCACGTCTTTCCTGGCATCACCTGGAATTCACGATCACCGTGGCGCCCTCCTTTCCGGGGATGACCTCGAAGGAAGGGAGGATCGCGGCGACCGCCGTCTCGATCAGCCGGTCGATCAGGTCGTCGCTGTGTACAGGGTCGTGGTGGAAGGGGACGAACCGCTTCACGCCGGCCAGCCGGGCGAACTGCATTGCCTGCCCCAGGCTGCTGTGCCCGAAACCCATCCGTACGTGGTACATCTCATCGCTATACTGGGAGTCGTGAATCAGCAGGTCGGCCCCGGCTGCCAGATCGTACCCCGAGGTCCACTCCGCGGTGGGCGGGAAGGTGGGCGCGCTGAGCGCGGGTTCGTGGTCGGGAATGTAAGTCACCACGCTCCCCGCCTCTTCGATCCGGTAGCCGAGCGTTGGGTTGGGATGGATGACCAGCTGGGCGGTCACTTTGAACTCATTGATCTCCAGGATGCCGTGGGGCAGCTCGTTGAAGGTCAGGTCGGACAGAATCTCGCGCAGGCTGACCGGGAAGAGGGGCGGGGAGAGGTAGCGCATCAGCCGCGACCTCAGGCTGAGCGTCGTGCTGGCCGGGCCCCAGATATCGACCTTCACCCCGCGCCGGCGCAGCGGTCCAAAGAAAGGCAGCCCCTGGATGTGGTCCATGTGCAGCTGGGTGAGCAGGATGTAAGCGCGGTCGATGGTCTCCGGGAGGCTCAACCCCAGGCCGCGGATCCCCGTGCCGGCGTCCAGCACGAGCATCGTCCCTGCGCTGCCCTCGACCGTGACGCAGGAGGTGTTCCCTCCGTAGCGGACCGTATCGGGACCCGGGGAAGCCAACGAGCCGCGCGTCCCCCACAGGGTCAATTTCATCGCGTCGGTTCCCAGAAGATCGCCAGTGCGCCCAGGAAGCGGTCACCCTGGGCGATCAGGGGAAAGGCGGTGAGCTCGATCTCGCGGTTCTCCTCGTCCAGCCCCTGGATCCAGAACCGCCGGTGCGCCGGGTGGCGCCGCAGCGTGGCGATCATCAGGGGCAGGTCTTCAGGCTGGATCGGGTTCCCCTCCTGGTCCACAGGGTGGAAGATCGTCGACCACTCCTCCGCCGGCATCGGCCCGGTCTCGTTGTAGCTGTAGCCCAAAATCACCTCCGCCGGCTCGTTGTAATACAGCATGTCGCCCTCCGGATCGACGATAAAGATCGGCAGCGCCAGGTATTCGGCCAGGTGCCTGGCCAGGATGACTTCGATCTCCTGCTGCGACATACAGCTGCTCCTTGGATGAAATTTCCAGAACAGGCTTGTGGACACCGCCCGTTTCTCTGGTCGACCAGATATCAGAAGTGCCGAATCAGCGCCTGGTCTGGCAACAAAACCTGCCCTCTTGATAAATCATACCTGAAAAATCCAGGTTCGGCAATTTATTCGATGGAGGGTGGCAGGGTTTTCACAAGAAGGGCAACCATCATCCTGAGCGGAGCGCAGCGAAGTCGAAGGAGGGCGGTCGAAAGTCCACCCCTTGTCTGGTTTCCCTGGCGGAAAGAAGAAGGCGACCGGGGAAAAATGACTATCTGAACCCTGATAAATGTCATGTCTTTGACGTGACATTTGTTATACAATCCGATCTGGCATTGACATATAATAATCACAGGCCTGGGTGGGTCTTCTGGTTGTTTCTGAATTGTTTTTACTTCAGACTGGCGGGTGTTCAAAGTCAAATCTTGGGCATTGACCATTACTGTAAGACGACGATAGTGAAAGGTCTCCTTGTTGGTTGCTGAGCTGCTTGCACGCAAAAGGTATGTCAGATCATATTGAACGTAGCGAAGCGGTTGGTAAGTGGTTGGCCCATTACCGAAGCGGTTGTGAATTCTCCAGGAGGGATTTAATGGTATTTCGTTCGTTCCTTAAATGTGCGATGAGGATCCGTAATCCATTTTGGAGGCGTTGAACCGCTCGACGAATATGGTCGCTAACCGGTTACGAACCGGTAAGTCCTGCGGAGAGCCAATAGCGAAACCGGCCTGTGAGCCGGTTTTTTATTCTCTGGTCCCAACCAGCCGCGATAATCGATATTGTCGGCAGGGCGGAGCGCGGTTGGGGCAGGCGGGGACCTCAAACCAAGGAGCCATTATGCAAACCCAAAATGCTGTTGAACTCCGGTGGGTCTTTTCCGTTTTGCGCCGCCGGGGAGGGTTGATCCTTGGCTGTGGCATTTTGGCTGCGGTGATTGCATTCGCCGTCGACTTGTGGCTGCCACCCGAATATGAAGCCTCGGTAACCTTGCTGATCAAACCGGCTGAATCCGCAGACACCAGTGAATACAACCAGTTGATCGCGGGTGAGCGGTTGGCGCTCACTTACAGCGAGATGCTGACGGGACAGACGATCCTGGAATCTGCTATCGCTGCGTTGAATCTGGCTGAGACACCCGAGTCTCTTGCGGATCGGATTTCTGCGGAGCCGATCGCAGAGACGCAGCTCATCCGGCTGGTCGTAAACGATTCCTCCCCTGACGGGGCTGCCCTGCTTGCCAATACGATCGCAGAATCGCTGATCGATTACATCCAATCGCTTCAATCAAAACGTTATTCTGCTTCCTTGCAGAACCTGCAGGACAAGATCAACCTTTCTTTGGAGAGCATTAATGAAACTGAAGCGGCGATTCGGACCTTGAATACCAGGTTGATCGAAGATAAGACCAAGCTGGCCCGCCTTGAAAGTCAATTGAATGAATACCTGTCTGAACTGCGCAGTATCCAGCAGGATCAACGTGAGCTGGAACTCTATGTCACTCAACTGACGGATGATATAAAAATTGTCGATCCGGCTCACGTCCCTGAGAAGCAGTTCCTCCCGCCTTTTGCAGCAACTGCCACTCTCTTCATGGCGAACCAGAACCTGGTGGAGACGTACGGGCGCATGCTGACGGGAAGAACATTATTGGAGGCGGTCATCGCCGAATTAGGATTGACGGAGACGCCTGACGATCTTGAGAAAAACCTGCTGACGAAAACGATCTTTAACACCCAGCTCATCCAGCTGACCGTGTTCGACGATGACGCTACGCGGGCGCTGCTGATCGCTGATGCAATGACGAGAACTTTTGTTGCCCAGGTTCAGACTCTCCTGGCGGAACCATACCAGGTTTCACTGGATGATCTGGAATCACAGATCGGGACGAAATTGGATCTGATAACAGCGATAAGGGAGGAAATCACCTCCCTCAACGCTGCCTCCCTCGATGGGGAGACAGAACTCGATCAGCTGGAGATTTTGCTCAGCGAATATCGGACCGATTACCGGTTACTGCAGCAGGATTACGAGCAGCTGCTGCTCACCACAGCTCAGGCCTCGGATGCGGTGGTGATTTCGGAGCCAGCGGTTCCTCCGGCGATCCCGGTCGAGCGTCGTACGATATATATGCTGCTCGCCGGATCGATCGGGCTTTTGCTGTCGAGCGGGATTTCCTTCTTGATGGCTGGCGTGGATGACACGATACGGACTCCAGAGGACGTGGATAAATTTATCAGGCTGAACGTGCTGGGTTCAATCGAGCGGTTCACAAAGGGGGAGGACCCGCTGGTTGTCGCCGCTCAGCCTCGATCGCCCGTTTCGGAAGATTTCCGCATTCTGGCTACGAATCTCCGCTATACGAGCCTTGATCACCTGTTGCGTTCGATCCTCGTCACAAGCCCGCAGCCTAAAGAAGGCAAAACCACCGTGGCAGCAAATCTCGCAGCTGCCCTCTCGCAAAAAGAGTATGAAGTGGTGGTTATCGACGCCGATTTGCGGTTGCCGCGCCTGCACGATGTTTTCGGGCTCAATCAAAATGCGGGGTTAACAGGCTCGTTGCTCGATGGAAAAGTGGATGGTATTCTCCAATCGACCGCGATCGACGGGTTGCGAGTGCTCGTCAGCGGCAAAACTCCGCCGAACCCGGTGCAGGTGTTGGGTTCCATGCGCATGCGAAATTTGATCGCTGATCTCTCCGATAAAGCAGACTTAATCGTGCTCGATAGCCCTCCAGTACAGCTGTCGGCAGACGCTTCCGCGCTCGCGACTGCGGTCGACGGCGTTTTGTTGGTCCTACAGGCGGGTCGCTCAAGAACCAGGACGGTACTGGGGACAATAGAAAGTCTGCGCCAGGTCAATGCCCAGCTTGTTGGGATTGTTTTGAACTCCGTGCCTGTTCGGAAGAGTCGGAATTATTACTATTCGAGTTGCCTGGAGGACGGCTATTCCGGGTCTCGCTTATGGATGAATCGGTGGAAGAAGACTTTCGCCAGATTCTTCGTGCGATTACTCAGATTCGTTCGAGGGAACAGGGATGCCTGAGTGATGCGTGCGGATGCCCTTCAGCAGCCCAGCGTTCAATTTCAGCAGGTTACTCGTGGTGCAGGCGACCGGCTAAGTTACTCGCTCGTCCTCCTGGCTTTAATTCTGTTGCCTGGCGAGCGCGTGGATTTGCCGTTGTCGCTGAAGCCGGTTGATTTCGTCCTCGTGTTGATCATGGCGTATGGGATTCTCAAGAGTCCAACGTCGGGTCGACGATTTTATTTCCCGTTGGTGTTCCCATTTTGGCTGATACTCATTGCCGGCCTGTTGGCTACGATAGGAGGCCTGGATCGTGCCGCGAGCGTAACCGCGATCATCCAGGAGATCTATTTGTATGCGTGGTTTTTCTTATTGACCAACCTGCTGGCGGGTTTTTCATTCTCTAACCTGGATCGTCTTTTCAAGATCTGGGCTTCGATTGCTGTCATTGAGGCAATCGTCACTTTAATGGGGATGATGACTTCGGGCTTAGAGATTTTTTATACTTCCCCTGAAAATGAAGTTCTTGCCTCTTTTACCGGACTCGCGCGCGGATTGGGGACCTTTGTAAATCCCAATGCCGCCGGGGCATATCTTTCAATTTCAATCTTCGTGACCCTGAGCACAAGCTGGTCCAAATTATTGCGCCTGGGAATCGCTTCAATTCTATTTGCCGGGATATTCGGCAGCGGGTCGCTGGGAGCGTTGCTGTCGTCGTCGGTTGGGCTCCTCGCGCTTGGATGGATGTCTTATTTCTGGGGGAAGCCACAGCTGCCAGAAATTCGAAGGTCATTTCTCGTTCTAATCGGTGGAATCATGATACTTGGTTTCTGTGTGGTTTTCTTAATTCTCCTGGTCATCCCCGCTATCCCAATCTTAATGGAGCAGGAATGGCTGGCGCTGACGCTGGGGAGGTTGCCGCGTTCGTTCGATCTGCGGCTTCAACTACTTTCTCGTGCCTGGTCCGCTTATATTATTCACCCAATAGGGATTGGTCCCAACGCTGCACAAACTTTTTCGGGAGCTGTGCACAACGATTACGCAGCATTTCTTTTCGAGCGAGGGCTGTTGGGTCTGGTCGGGTGGCTGCTGTTTGTAGGTTCTTGGCTGTTATCCCCTTTGCTCGCGGCCGGGAAGGAGGAATGGCTGCCAGCGCGCTGGGCTTTATTGTGCCTGGCAGCCGGTTTATTCGCCTGTGCAATCAATGCCTTCACACACGAAATATCTCATTTCCGGCAGCTGTGGATGTTGTTAGCCTTTACTTTTGCCATCAAATACATGGTCAACGCTCGAACTTCGAATCCTGCTCTCGATGGATAAATCTGTTCATCCGCAGATGACATTTGCTGTTGCTTCCCGATCGGTTCCCCGCGGCGTACCCTTGCGGACGAACATGTCCTGGACCTTGCTCGGGTATGGGGTGTATGCCGCCTGCCAGTGGGGGATGCTGGTCGCTCTTGCGAAAATCGGATCGCCGGAAATGGTCGGTCAATTCGCTTTGGGGCTGGCGATCACAGCCCCAGTGATGATGTTCGCGAGTCTGAAAATGCGCATCGTCCAGGCTACGGATGCGAAGGGAGAATTTCAATTTTCTGATTATTTTAGTGTTCGAGTTTTAACTACAGCGCTCGCTTTTCTGGTCGTCGCCGGGATCGCGCTTCTTGCAAACTATTCGGGGGGGACGGTGATGGTTATCCTGGCGATCGGTCTGGCGAAATCCTTTGAATCGATCAGTGATATCTTCCACGGTCTGTTCCAGTTCAACGAAAGGATGGACCGCGTGGCGGTGTCTTTAATGCTGAAGGGGCCTCTGTCACTGGCGGCGCTGGTCGCGTTGGTCTGCCTGACCGGTTCCGTCTTTTGGGGTGCAGTCGGGCTGGCAGCTACCTGGGCGATCTTGTTGCTCGCCTATGATGCCCGCATGGGCAGGCGCACCCTAAGAGACAGCACATCCCTGAGCGGCTCCATTTTGGCGGTGAAAGAGGGGCAAAGCTCGCTTCACCGCAGCTGGGATTGGAAAAATTTGCGCAGTCTCCTCTGGTTCGGTTTGCCTCTCGGTTTTGTGGTTACTTTGAATTCCCTCGATACCAATATCCCCAGGTATTTTGTGGAGGGCTATTTTGGCGAGGCGGCGATCGGCATTTTCGCTGCGCTGGCTTATCTCGAACGGGTTGGCAGCACCGTCGTGAAAGCTCTGGGAGAATCCGCCAGTCCAAGGATGGCCCGGTATTACGCGTCCCGCGAGCGCAAAGCCTTTTTGGTACTGTTCCTCGAGCTGATCGGTCTGGGTCTTCTGCTGGGTGTGGCCGGGATATTGATATCGCTTGTTGCAGGTCAGCGGATCTTGACGTTGCTGTATTCCGCAGAATACGCTCGAGGAGAGGTCTTTTTAGCCCTGATGATCGCTTCCGGTTTGGGTTACATATCTTCATTCATCATTTTCGGCGTGTCTGCTGCGAGGATCTTCAACATCCAGCTCTTGCTGGAGGCTTTGGTAACCGGCTCTCTGGTATGCGCATGTGTCCTCATGGTCCCCCGGGGAGGTCTGCTCGGCGCTGCAAACGCCCTGGTTTTCGCCCGGGTCATCCAGCTGGCGGGCAGCGCTGTACTGGCTACATTCGCCATCGTCGAGCTCCACAGGCCGACCCAGATGGCGCAAAGAATAGTAGGGCGGGTTTCTTGCCCGCCAGAAGTATCGGCTTTCACAGACAGCGAAAAGTAGGGCGGGTTTCTTACCCGCCAAATGTATCTCGTTTCTTGTGTATTTTTGTTTCGGCGGAGCCGCAAATAAATCACTGGAAGGGATAATGATGAATAGATCACACCGCTTTATTCGACACAGCCTGGTTTTTTACCTTCTTGCCGGTCTGATTCTCTCGGGTTGTAGCTCCCCTCCGGTCGAAACACCCGAGCCCGCGCCGGTTGGGGTCGATCCCCCTGTCTATGGGTTGGTTTACCCTTACCCACCTTACGCCTGGGAGATCGCCGACAGCGATGCCATGCGAACCAACTTCGCCCGGATTAAATCATTGGGTATCGAGACCGTAATCCAGGCGTTCCCGGCCTCCCTGATTGGAAGTGAGAAGGAAGCGAACCTGTCGATCCTGCTTGATGAAGCCCGCCGCGCAGATATCCGCGTGATCGCCAGCCTGTGGCCCAGCATCGAAAAGGAGGATAATTCGATCGATTACCAGGCGATATACAGCCTGCTGACAGTGATCAAGGATCACCCTGCTTTACAGGGATATCTTGGTCTTCACGAACCGTTGGAACGATTTACCAGCGATCAGCTGCGGGAGTTCTATTCGACTGTGAAATCGATGGCGCCTGACCTTCCTCTGGCGCATTTCATGGGCAACATCGCAGGTTTCGATCACAACGTGCGCTTTCCGAACCGAGATTTTACGGCCGGGATCTGTGACATTTGTCTGGTCTGGTACTATCCGGCGAGCATCCAGGGCGATCAGTTTGTGTTCAAGAAAGAAGAATACCGCAAATATCTGGTCGAAAATCGCGATCTGTTAGCGGAGAGAGCACCAGGGGCTGAGATGTGGGTCCTGGGACAGGCGTTTTCTGTCGCAGAACATGAACCTGCTCTGCGGATGCCGTCACCAGAGGAAATGCAGGACATGTTCGTCATCGCTTACCAGGAACGGGTGGACGGCATTTTATGGTATCCCTGGCTGCACGATAGCTATGACACAGTTCTCAGTGATGTTGGGATGGAGGGGCAGCAGGAAGCTATCAGACAAATCTATCAGAAATTTATCTTGCCTGGGCCTCAAACCTCCTCGGATCCTTGACGCAAGCGCAATCGCAACGGAGACCACCCATTTCACTCAGGTTTCGTTGATGTGAAGAAGATCAAAGTAGTGCATCTGGCAAATCTGGATATCGGGTTGAAAGTCCACCTCGGTAATTACCTGTGCTATTTACGCGACCAGGGCTACCAGGTATCTGCGGTCTGCCCGCCAGGGAGTTGGCTGACCCGGGACACGACCATTCTTAATGGCATTCCTGTTCGGATCTTCCCTTTTCCTCCCCGGATCGATCCGCGAACCGATCTGCTGACTCTGGTGCGGTTGGTCCGTTATTTCCAGAGCCAGCGGTTTGACATCGTTCACACCCATACGGTCAAACCCGGTCTGCTCGGTCGACTGGCGGCGAAGATCGCGGGGGCGCCGGTGATCGTGCATACCGTCCACGGTTTCCATTTCTACGACGGGATGTCGTCCGGCGCGAAGCTTTTTTATATCTATCTCGAAAAGCTCGGAGCAGCTTGCTGCGATTCGATCCTTTCTCAAAACACCCAGGATATCCAGACCGCTATCCAGCTAAAGATTTGCCTCCCGGAGAGGATTCACTACCTCGGAAACGGCATCGATTTGAGGCGTTTCGATCCGGATAGCATCCCGGGCGAGAGCCTCCGGGCTTTACGGACCGAACTGGGACTCGAATCGGGGAAGCCCGTCATCGGATTTATTGGACGTTTGGTGGTCGAGAAAGGCATTCTCGACTT